>Ga0307373_10000076_pt1 | contig 160684 bp, 151 predicted proteins | sample OX2MG_FD_202534 | JGI IMG/M metagenome (GOLD analysis project Ga0307373, IMG submission 202534) | Soil microbial communities from Risofladan, Vaasa, Finland - OX-2 | ecosystem: Environmental > Terrestrial > Soil > Coastal area > Acid sulfate soil | place: Finland: Risofladan, Vaasa...
AATCATGCGGGAGATCCGCCGGCGGACCCGCGTGGTGGGTGCGTTTCCCGACGGCCGCTCGGCCCTGATGCTGGTCGCAGCGCGCCTCCGCCACGTCGCGGCGAGCGCATGGGGGAAGCGCCGGTACCTGGATATGAGTCGGCTAAAGGAGGTGGCAGCAGGCGCGGCGTGAAGCCCAAGCTGCGAACACAAACAGCCCCCAAAAAGGTAAACGCAATGGAATCTGACCAGCCTCAGGCTAAACCAAAGTGCGAAAGATTCTGGACACTACCCACCGCCGACCCCGACCGCGCGCAGCAGTTCTACCACGCCCTCTTCGGCTGGGACCTGACCCTCTCCCCGCGCGACGCCTCCGGCTACCTCCACATCCGCAACGCCGGGCAGTGGATCGGGGGCATCCCCCCCGCCGTCGACCGCCATCCCCCCACCCCGCCCCACTGGATGGTGTGGTTCCAGGTCCCCGACTGCGACGCCGCCGTGGCCGCCGCCGCCGGCGCCCACATCCTCAGCCCGCCGCGCTCAATGGAGCGCGTCGGGCGCATCGCCGTGCTCGCCGACCCCCAGGGCGCCGACTTTGGCCTGATCACGCCCCCGGCTTGAAGGTCTGCTCCCAAACCGAGAGCTTGTTCACCAGCTCCCGCTTCACCTGGAAGCCCAAGCCGGGGGCGCTGGGCGCGCGAATCGTCCCCTGGGCGCTCACCACCACCTCCGGCTCGATGATGTCCTCGCGCCAATAGCGCCGGCTCGCCGACACATCCCCCGGCAGCGAGAAGTTCGCCAAGGTCGAGAGCGCGATGTTGTGCGCCCGCCCCACCCCCGACTCCAGCATGCCGCCGCACCACACCGGCATCCCCGCCCGCGCGGTCGCCGCGTGCACCGCCAGCGCCGAGGTGAAGCCCCCCACCCGCCCCAGCTTGATGTTGATGATGCGGCACGCCCCCGCCTCGATCGCCTGCTCGGCGTCGCGCGCATGGTGGATGGACTCGTCCAAACAGAGTGGGGTGCGCAGCGCCCGCTGCAGCCGCGCGTGCAGGTGGATGTCGTCGTGCCAGAGCGGCTGCTCCAGCATCATGAGCTGGAAGGCGTCGAAGCCGCGCAGATGCTCCAGGTCCTCCAGGGTGTAGTCGGAGTTGGCGTCGGCCGTCAGCGCAATCCCGGGAAAGCGGCGCCGCACCGCCTCCAGCACCCGCACGTCCCAGCCGTGCTTGATCTTGATCTTGATGCGCTGGTAGCCCGCCGCCAGTTCGCGCTCGATCGCCTCCAGCAAGTCCTCGAGCGTGTCCTTGATGCCGATCGAGACGCCGCAGGCGATCTCGGCGCGGCTGCCCCCCACCAACTGCCACAGCGGCCGCCCCTGCTGCTCGGCCAGCGCCGCCCACACGGCGTTCTCCACCGCCGCCTTGGCCATGGCGTGGCCGCGGATGCGCGCCATCGCCTCCCCCACCGCCCCCGGCCGCTCGAACTCCTTGCCCACCACCAGCGGCAGGGCGAAGTCGCGCAGCACCACCGCGGCGGTGTCGGTGCTCTCGGAGCTGTAGTAGGGGGCCTCGCCGCAGGTGACCTCGCCCCAGCCCTCCACCCCGTCCACCAGCGCCTGCACCAGCAGGATGCGGCGGCGCTCCATGCGGGCGAAGCTGGTCTCGAAGAACGACACCAGCGGCATCTGGATCTCGCGCAGCGTGACCTGTTCGATCTTCATGCCTTCTCCTCCGGCGCCAGCAGAAACGCCCCGCCCGCGGCGGAGCGGGCGTAGCCCACCGCCGCCTGGCCGGCGGCGAAGGCGGCGAGCAGGGCCTCGCGGTTGCGGCGCTGCAGTTCGGCGGCGCGCGGGTCGCCGGCGTTCTTCCAGGCGTGGATGTCGGCCGGCACCTCCACCCGCGCCGCCGCCGCCGGGGGCTCCAGCCTTCGGCCCGCGGCCACCGCCTCCACCTGCGGCGCCCGCAGCCACCACTCCGCCACCAGGCGGTCGGTGGGCAGCCCCGCCTGCAGCAAGCTGCTCGTCTGCCCGTAGAGGTTGGGTTCGTAGCGGCGCGCGATGGCCCCCAGCACCGCCAGGTTGAAGTAGCCGTTCTTGATCTCCAGCGGGTCGAAGGTCCACTCCATGCACTCGATCCCCTGCGCCAGCGCCGCCTGGCGCTGGCGCAGCTTGAGCTGCTTGCCCACGCCGCGGTCGCGGTAGTTGGCGCCCACCGCCACCATGTGCGAATGCCAATAGAGCCGCCCGTGGCGATGGCCGGGGAGGGCGAGGGCAAAGCCCGCCAGCAGCCTGCCGTCCCAGGCGCCCAGCACCAGCCCGCCGATCTTGTTGGCCACCACCAGCATGCGCCGCGGGATCAAGTCGCGGTCGCCGAAGCCCCAGACCGCGCTCTGCATCTCGACGCAGGCCTCCAGCTCGTCCACCGCCGTGATCGGCCGCATTGCCAACTCCGCGCTCACGCCAGATCCCCGTTCGGCGGCTGCGCCCGCTTGGCCCGCTGCCACAGCTCCTCCCACGCCTCCGCCGTCAGCGCGCGCAGCGCGCGCCCCTCCGCCATCCGCTCCATCGCCTCAAAGCGCCGCTGGAATTTGCGGTTGGCCCGCTTCAGCGCCGACTCCGGCTCCAGGCCGAGGTGGCGCGCCAGGTTGGCGGCGGTGAAGAGCAGATCGCCCAGCTCCTCCTCCAGGCGGCGGCGGTCGCCGCCCGCCATCTCGGCATCGAGCTCGGCCATCTCCTCCCGCAACTTGGCCACCACGCCCTGCGCCTGCGGCCAATCGAAGCCGACGCCGGCGGCGCGCTGTCCCCGCTTCACCGCCTCCGCCAGCGCCGGCAGCCCGGGCGGAATGCCCGCCATCAGCGAGGCCCGCTCCTCGTCCGCGCCGGCCGCCGCCCGCTCGGCCGCCTTGACCGCGTTCCACCGCCCCAGCGCCTCCTCCGGGCTCAGCCCCTCGGCCGCCGCCTCGCCAAACACGTGCGGATGCCGCCGCACCAATTTCTCCGCCAGCTCGCGCAGCACCTCCTCCAGGGTGAAGTGGCCCGCCTCCTCCGCCATCTCGGCGTAGAAGACCACTTGCAGCAGCAAGTCGCCCAGCTCCTCGCGCAGCCCCGGCCAGTTGCGCTCCCCGATCGCCTCCAGCACCTCGTAGGCCTCCTCCAGCGTGTGCGCGCGAATGCTGTCGAAGGTCTGCTTCCGGTCCCAGGGGCAGCCGCCCGGAGCGCGCAGCCGGCGCATGATCTCCACCACGCGGGCAAAGCCAGCATCTATATTGGAATCTGTATGCAAGCTTGGATCTTGCCACATCCCCAGCCGGTGGACCAGCAGCCGCTGCAGCGGGTGGAGTTGCCCACGCCCGTTCCCGGTGCTGGCGAAGTCTTGGTGCGCATGCGCGCCTGCGGCATTTGCCGCACCGATCTGCATGTGGTCGAGGGCGAACTTTTGGTTGGCGCGGGCTCCAGCGCGCCTGCGGCGCGCGTCCCGCTTGTGAGCCGCCCCGCTGTAACGGCGCGGGGCGGCATGCTCGCGCCGACTCGGGGCCCCCGTGGCCCCAAGTCGGCGCTGTGCCTCGCTGGGGCCGCGCCGAATTCGTTTCCCGGGGGCGGGCCGCCCTGCGGGATTACGACCACCCCAGAGCCCGAGGCGGGCTCTGGGGACCCCGGTTCGCAGCCTTTCGCGCCGATTTTGCCGGCAGGCGCAGCGGCGCGACCCCCGCGACCGGTCCGGCGCCCGCCCATCACCCCCGGCCACCAGGTGGTGGGCGAGATCGCCGCCCTCGGCCCCGGCCCCGCCGCCGGGCTCGCGCTCGGCCAGCGCGTCGGCGTGGCCTGGCTGCACCACACCTGCGGCGCCTGCCGCTTCTGCCAGAGCGGCCGCGAAAACCTCTGCGAGCGCGCCGCCTTCACCGGCTGGACCGTCCCCGGCGGCTTCGCCGAGTTCCTGCTGGCGGCGTCGGAGTTCGTCTATCCCCTGCCCGACGCCCTGGGCGACGCCGAGGCCGCCCCGCTGCTGTGCGCCGGCATCATCGGCTACCGCGCCCTCCGCCTCGCCGGCCTTGAGGGCCGCTGGCCCGGCGCCCGCCTGGGCATCTATGGCTTTGGCGCCGCCGGCCACCTCGCCATCCAGATCGCCCGCGCCCGCGGCGCCGAGGTCTACGTCTGCACCCGCGACCACGAACGCCACCAGCGCCTGGCCCGCGAGCTGGGCGCCGCCTGGGTCGGCGACGCCGCCGCCCCGCCGCCGGTTCCCCTGGACGCCGCCCTGATGTTCGCTCCCGCCGGCGAGCTGGTGCCGCCGGCGCTGCGCGCCCTCGACCGCGGCGGCGTGCTGGTGCTGGGCGGCATCCACATGAGCGCCATCCCCGCGCTCGACTACGATTGGCTCTATGGCGAGCGCGTCGTCCGCAGCGTCGCCAACAACACCCGTGCCGACGGCCGCGAGTTCCTGGCCGAGGCGGCGCGCGTGGGGGTGCGCACCCGGGTGCGCGAGTTCCCCTTCGAGGAACTCAACCAGGCCCTGCTCGCCCTCAAGCAGGACGCCATCGCCGGCGCCGCCGTGCTGCTCCCGCCCAGATGAGCGCTGACCCGACTGCCTGCCATGCGCTAAGGTAGGGATACATGACGCCCCAGGAGCTGCAGCCGCTGCTCAGCCTCTTCGTCCTCTTCGTCGCCGCCAAGCTCGGCGAGGAGCTGTTCGAGCGCCTGGGCCAGCCCGGCCTCATCGGCCAGATCCTGGCCGGCTTCCTGGTCGGCCCCGGGGTGCTGCGCTGGGTGGCGCCCTCGCCCATCCTCGCCTTTATGGCCGAGGTCGGCGTCATCTTCCTGCTGTTCGAGACCGGCCTCAACACCCAGCCCGAGGACATGGCCGAGCACGGCTACGTCAGCCTCGCGGTCGGCTTCTTCGGCGTGCTCACCCCGCTGGCCGCCGGCTGGGGCTTCGCCCGGCTCATCGGCGAAAACGCCGTCACCGCCCGCTTCGTCGGCACCCTGCTGGTGGCCACCAGCATCGGCATCACGGCCAAGATCCTGGCCGACTTCGGCGCCACCGAGACCAACTTCGGCCGCGTCATCCTGGGCGCCGCCGTGCTCGACGACATTCTGGGCCTGCTCGCGCTCTCCATGCTCTCCAGCTTCGCCCAAACCCGGTCGCACTGGGCCAACCTGCTGCTGACCGTGGTCTTCGTCTCGCTCTTCTTCGTGCTGGTCCTGTTCCTGCGCCGGACCGCCTTCCCGCGCGTCCGCGACCGCCTCAACCGGCTGCGCATCTCCGCCCCGCAGTGGTCGTTCGCGCTGGTGGTGCTGCTCGGCTTCTCCGCCATGTCGGCCTATATCGGCCTGGCCGCCATCATCGGCTCCTTCCTCGCCGGCATGTTCGTCAGCGAGTCGGAAGAGGTGGCGGCGGCGCTGCGCCTGCGCGCCGAATCGGTGAGCAGCTTCGTGGTGCCCTTCTTCCTGGCCACCATCGGCCTCCGCCTCAGCCCCCAGGTGCTGGGCCAAGCCCATGCCCTCTATCTCATCGGCGCGCTCACGCTCATCGCGGTGGTGACCAAGCTCGCCGCCTGCGGCCTGGCCGCGCTCCCGCTCGGCCGCCGCTCGGCGCTGCTGGTCGGCCTGGGCATGATCCCCCGCGGCGAGGTCGGCATCGTCGTCGCCGACCAGAGCCTGCGCATCGCCGCCATCCCCAACGCCTACTACTCCATCGGCATCGCCATGGCGGTGCTCACCAGCATCCTGGGCCCGATGCTGCTCCGCCTGGTCATCCGCCCCGCCCGCGGCGCCCGCCCTCAGGCCGAGGCCGCGAACGGCCAGCTCTGATCCCGCCGCGCCCGCAGCAGGAACATCCCCACCCCGGCCGCCACCACCACCCCGCCCAAGGCCAGTTCGCGCAGCGCCCCCACCGGCGCCAGCAGCAGGAACAGGAAGCCGGCGATCGCCGCCAGCACCGGCAGCGGGTACAGCCACATGCGGAAGGGCCGCGCCAGCTCCGGCCGCCGCCGCCGCAGCAGCAGCAGCCCCACCGCCTGCAGCAGGTATTGCAGCAGCACCCGGATCACCACCAGCGCCGCGATCACCTCGTCCAGCCGGAACACGCAGAAGGCGGTCGCGACCAAGCCCAGCACCAGCAGCGCCACGCTGGGGAAGCGGTGGCGGGGGTGCAGGCGGGCGAAGCTGCGGAAGAAATTGCCGTCCGCCGCCGCCGCATAGAGAATCCGCGAGCAGCTCACCAGCAGCCCGAACACCGAGGCGAACGCCGTCCACAGGATCAGCCCGGTGACCACCCGCGCCGCCCCGACGCCATACACCCGCTGCATCATCAGCGAGATCACATGGCCCTGGCCCGCTCCGCCCAGCATCTCCCGCCACGGCACCACGCCCAGCACGCTGACGTTCATCACCAGATAAAGCAGCCCCACCAGCGCGATCGAGATCAGGATGGCGCGCGGCAGCGTGCGCTCCGGCCGCACCACCTCGTCCGCCAGGTAATTGGCGTTCTCATAGCCCTCGTAGTCGTAGAAGGCGATCAGCATGGCCGAGCCCAGCCCCAGAAAGAATCCCGAGCCGAGGCGGAACGCCCCCGGCGGAAAGCTCAGGGCGCGCGCGGCGTGGAAATGGGTGACGCCGGCGAAGATCACCCAGGCCATGGTGAACAGCACCCCGCCCCACAGCCACTGCGACAGCCGCCCGATCCAGCGGATCTGGCGGTAGGCCAAGAACAGCGCCAGCAGGCAGCAGCCCATCGCCACCAAGGTGGCGCGGCTCACCGCCAGGTGGGCGTTCAGGCGCAACAGGGGATGGTCGAGCGAGGGCCAGAGATAGGTGGCATACAGCGCCAGGCCGATGCAACCGCTGGCGATGGTCAGCGGGGCGCTGAAGATGTTTTGCCAGATGAAGAGGAAGGAAAACAGCCGCCCCCACTTCTGGGGCCCGTAGATCTCGCTCAAATAATGGTAGGAGCCGCCCTCGCCCGGCAGCGCCGCGCCCAGCTCCGCCCAGATCAGCCCGTCGCAGAGCGCGAAGCCCGCCCCCAGCAACCACCCCAGCATCGCCTGCGGGCCGCCCATGGCCTGGAGGATGAGCGGGATGGTGATGAAGGGCCCCACCCCGATCATGTTGATCATGTTGAGCGCGACCGCCGAGCGCAGCCCCAGCGCGCGGGGCAGCCGCTCAGCCGGCGCTGCGGGTGCGGATTTGGCGGATTGCATAGACCATCATCCCCAGCGCCAGCACCACCCCGGCATAGCCCAACTGCCGCCAGGACTGGGTGCGCGCGAACAGCACATAGACAAAGCCCAGGATCGCCGCCACCACCGGCGCCGGATAGGCCCACATGCGGAACGGCCGCGGCAGCTCCGGCCGCCGCCGCCGCAGCAGCAGCAGCCCCACCGCCTGCAGCAGGAACTGCAGCGCGATGCGGATTACCACCAGCGCCGCGATCACCTCGGGCAGGCTGAAGAAGCAGAACAGCGCCGCCGCCCCGCCCAGCCAGAGCAGCGCCACGGTGGGAAAGCGCCCGCTGCGGTGCAGGCGGGCGAAGCTGGGGAAGTAGTTGCCGTCCAGCGCCGCCGCGTACGGGACCCGCGAGTAGCCCAGCAGCAGCGAAAACACCGAGGCGAACGCCGTCGCCATGACCAGCCCGGTGGCCAGCCGCGCCGCCCAGCCGCCATAGACACGCTGCATGAAGACCGCGATCAGGTAGGACTGCGCCGGCCCCTGCCCGAGCTCGCGCCAGGGCAAAACGCCCAGCACGCCGATGTTCATGGCGATGTAGATCGCACTCACCAGCGCGATGGACCAAACGATGGCGCGCGGAATGGTTCGCTCCGGCCGTTCCACCTCCCCGCCCAGGAAGCCGACGTTGTAGTAGCCCCAGTAGTCGTAGGTGGCGATCAGCATGGCCGAGCCCAGGCCGAGGAAAAATCCGGCGCTGGGGGCGAAGGCGCGGGGCGGGAAGCTGAAGGCGCGGGCGGGGTGGAAGTGGGTGAAAGCGGCGAAGATCACCCACGCCGTGGTGGCGACCACCACCAGCCAGAGCAGTTGCGCCAGCCGCCCCACCCGCCCAATCTGGCGGTAGGCCAGCCCTACCGCCAGCAGGCACGCCCCCACCGCCACCAGCGTGGTGCCGCTGAGGGCGAGGCCGGCCAGCAAGGGCCGGCCCAGTCCCGGGAAGAAATAGGTCGTGTACAGCGCCAGCCCGATGCAGCCCGAGGCCACCGAGAGCGGCGCGCTGAAGCTGAGCTGCCAGACGAAGAGGAATGACAGCAGCCGCCCCCAGCGCGGTCCGTAGCACTCCGCCAGATAGCGGTAGCTGCCCCCGGCGGCGGGGAAGGTGGCGCCCAGCTCGGCCCAGATGAGACCGTCGCACATGGCGAAGGCGGCGCCCAGCACCCAGCCCAGCATCGCCTGCGGCCCGCCCATGGCGCCCACGATCAGCGGCAGGGTGATGAACGGCCCCACCCCGATCATGTCGATCATGTTGACCGCGATCGCCGACCGCAGCGACATGCCGCGCACCAGCTCGGTCGCCGACCCGGGAGGCCTGCCCACAAGTTCGCGCTGCTTCGCCATGCGGATGCCGCATTGTGACACAGCCGATGGTGGGCGCGGGCCCCTAGCCCGAGCGGCCCGCGGCCCGTTGACTATTTTTTTTGACCACTATACCCTGGAGCCATGGAAACCATCGCCATCTCCAAATTCAAGGCGACCTGCCTCGCCGTGGTGGAGGAGGTGCGCCGCACCAAGCGGCCCGTGGTCATCACCCGCTTCGGCCGTCCGGTCGCCGAACTGGTGCCGTTGCAGCCGCGGCGCGCCTCCAAGAATTGGCTGGGCGCGATGGCGGGCACCGCCACCCTCCACGGCGATATCGTCGGCCCCATCAGCAGCGCCAACGACTGGGAAGCCGCTCGGCAGTGAAGCTGCTGCTCGATACCCACGTCTGGCTGTGGAGTGTGCTCGAACCGGCCCGCCTCGCGCCCAAGGCGGGGAAAGCCCTGCTCGACCCCGGCTCGGAGCTGTGGCTCTCCCCCATCAGCATCTGGGAGCTGTCGCTGCTCATCGAAAAGCGCCGCTTCCGCACCGACCGCTCTCCGGCCGAGTGGGTCGCCGAGGCGCACAGCCACGTCGCCTGGCGCGACGCCCCGCTCACCGCCGAAGTGGCGATCGAGTGTTCGCGCCTGCGCTTGCCCCACGGCGATCCCGCCGACCGCTTCTTGGTCGCCACCGCCCGCACTTACGCACTGACGCTGGTCACCGCCGACGCCTCCCTGCTCGCCCTTCCCAACCTGGCGCTGCTCCCCGCCCGCTAGCCCATCCAATGGTTGGCGCGGGCCCCAGCGCGCCTGCCCGGCCCGGCTGTAGCAGCGCCAGGCCGGTGCGGCGCGCGTCCCGCTTGTGAGCCGCCCCGCTTTAGCAGCGCGGGGCGGCATGCTCGGGCCGACTTGGGGACCCCATGGCCCCAAGGCGGCGCTGCGCGGCTTTGTAAATGGACCGCTGGGGCCGCGCCGCATTCGTCTCCCGGGGGGGCAGACGCGCCACTGGCGCGTCTGCCCCTGCGGAATTACGACCGCCCCAAAGCCGTTGCGGCTTGGGGGGCCCCGGTTCGCAGCCTTGCGCGCCGATTTTGCCAGCCGGCAAAGCGGCGCGACCCCCGCGATCGGGTCTGCCCCGAGGCCACTCGGTCGTCGCCGCGTGCCGTGGCATGGCCACCATGGCCTGCGCCCGTCCAGCGCCGCGGCGGCATCCGGCGAGATGGTTTTCAGGGGGGGGCTGCGTTCCGCCTACGCCTTCAGCCCGGCGTCGTAGCGGCGGCCGATCTCGTCCCAGTTGACCACGTTCCACCAGGCGGCGAGGTAGTCGCCGCGGCGGTTCTGGTACTTGAGGTAGTAGGCGTGCTCCCAGACGTCGTTGCCCATCACCGGGTAGTAGTCGTCCATGATGGGGCTGTCTTGGTTGGCGGTGGAGATGACCTCGAGCTGCCCGCCCTTGAGCACCAGCCAGGCCCAGCCCGAGCCAAAGCGCTTCAGCCCGGCGTCGTTGAAGCGCGCCTTGAAGGCATCCAAACCGCCCAACTGCTGCTGGATGGCCTGCGCCAGCGCGCCCTGGGGCCCGCCCCCGCCGCCCGGCTTCATGATCTTCCAAAACATGGAGTGGTTGGAATGGCCGCCGGCGTTGTTGCGCACCGCCGCCCGAATCCCCTCCGGCACCCGCGTCGCCACCGCCCGGAGGAGGTCGTCGAGCGACAGCGCCGCCAACTCGGCGTGGTCCTTGAGCGCGGCGTTGAGGTTGCTGACGTAGGCGGCGTGGTGCTTCTCGTGATGCAGGTGCATCGTGGCCTCGTCAATCACGGGCTCCAGGGCGTTGTAGGCGTAGGGCAGCGCGGGCAGTTCAAAAGCCATGTCTTCCTCCAGAACAGAATGGGTCCACTACGAAATAGTGTAGCGCCCTAACCGAGTGCAAAGGGCAGGCAAGCGCGATGTTTCCGGCCAAAAGCGGGCGCGCCGGAGTGGATTTCCACAGGCTTATGCACAATTCTGTGGAAGTTGCCGCCACGCCTGGAACCCGCCCTCCAGGTCGCTCACCGCCGCCACGCCCCAGCTCGCCAGCAGGCTGGCGGCGATCGAGGAGCGGTAGCCGGTCTGGCAATACACCACCAGCCGCCGGTTGGCGGGAATCTCGCCGCGGCGGCTGGGCAACTGGCTGAGCGGGATGTGGGTGCTCGCGGGCAGCGCGCCCGCGGCGACCTCGCCCGGGGTGCGCACATCGAGCAGCAGCGGCACCGCCGCCCCGGAGCGCTCCGCCGCCAGTTCCAGCGAGCTTAGCCGCGGGCGCCCGGCGAGCAGCTCCGGCCGCGCGGCCAGCGCCTCCATCCCGCCCGCCAGGTAGCCAGCCACGCGGTCGAAGCCAATCCGCCCCAGCCGCACCCCCGCCTCCCGCTCCCGCCCCGGCTGCGCCACCACCACCAGCGGCGTCTCTGCCGCCAGCAAGGTGCCGCACCAGGTGGCAAACGAGCCGTCCAGCGGAATGTTGAGCGCCCCCCGCCAATGCGCGTGGGCGTGCTCGTCGGGCGCGCGCGTGTCGAGCACGATCGCCCCGCCCCGCTGCGCCGCCGCCGCCTCGTCCACCGTCAGGGGCCGCAGCGACTGCTCCAGGCTGGCCTCCAGCACCGGATGCTCCCGGGTATTGAGCACCGCGTCATAGGTGAAATACGCCGGCGCATCCGGCTGGTCCGCCAGCACCAGCCGCAGAAACTCCTCCCGGCTCATCGGCTGCAGCGCGTAGTTCAGCCGGCGCTGCTCGCCAATGGTAGTCACCGTGTCCTGGCTGATTTTTTTGCCGCAGAGCGAGCCCGCCCCGTGCGCGGGATAGACCAGGGTCGCGTCCGGCAGCGGCAGCAGCTTCTGCTGCAGCGAATCATAGAGCATCTCGCCCAGCGACTGCGCCGACCACCCCAGCGAGGCGCGCAGGTCGGGCCGCCCCACGTCGCCGGCGAACAGCGTGTCGCCGGTCAGCGCCGCCAGCGGCGCGTCCGCGCCCGGCTCGTAGACCAGCAGCGTGACGCTCTCGAGAGTGTGGCCGGGGGTGTGCAGCACCCGCAGCCGCGCCCCGCCCGGCCCCAGCTCCAGCTCGTCGCCGTCGGCAAAGGCGCGGAAGCGGTACTCCGCCTGCGCCCGCGATCCCAGGCAGATCTCGGCTCCCGCGCGCTGGCGCAGCTCCAGGTGCCCGGCCAGGAAGTCGGCGTGGAAGTGGGTGAGGAACACGTAGCCGATGCGCACCCCCAGCCGCTCCGCCGCCTCCAGATAAATCCCGATGTCGCGCTGCGGGTCCACCACGACGGCGACGCCCGTGGCCGCGTCGGCGATCAGGTACGAGGCATGCGCCAAGCACCCCAGGTAGAACTGCTGCAGCACCATGCCGGCCCTCCCTGACCTATTCTACGGCCCCAGCACCTCGCTCGGGCGGATCGCCCGCAGCTTGCCGGAAGACAGCCGCCCCAGCTCCAGGCTGCCGATCCGCACCCGCACCAGGGCCAGCACCTGGTGCCCGAGCGCCTCCAGCATGCGCCGCACCTGCCGGTTCTTGCCCTCGTGGATCTCGAGCTCGATCCAGTGCTCGCCGGCCGGGCCCGCCCGCCGCGCCGCCCGCGCCGGCCCGCTGCGCTCGCCCCGCCCGATCTCGAGCCCCTGCCGCAGTTGCCCCAGCTCCGCCTCCGTCAGCGCCGCCTCCACCCGCACCTGATAGGTTTTCGCCACCTTCGAGCGCGGGTTGGCGATGCGCTCGGCGAAGACGCTGTCGTTGGTGATCAGCAGCAGGCCACTGGTGTCCTGGTCCAGCCGCCCCACCGAGAACAGCCAGCCCTCGGCGGGCGGCAGCAGGTCGTAGATGGTGGGGCGCCGCTGGGGGTCGCCGTGGCTGGTGATATAGCCCACCGGCTTGTGCAGGGCGTAATACTGCGGGCGCGGGCGCCCCAGGCGCTGGCCGTCCAGCGCGATCGCCTGCCGGGCCGGCGCCACCCACGCCTGCGGATCGCGCACCACCTGCCCCGCCACCCGCACCCGCCCGGCGGCGATCAGCGCCGCCGCCGCGGTGCGCGAGGCCACCCCGGCGCGCGACAGCGCCCGGTCCAGGGTCATCTCCGGCTTGTCGTGGCGCGCCGGCTTCCCCCGCGGCGTGGGCTCGAACTTGCGAATCACGCTCCCAGCATACGGCAGCCCCAGCCGCCCGGGCTCAGCGGTCCAGGCTGCGGCGGATGGCGGAGTTGATCGCCGAATAGGCCTCGGTGGCATTGTGCTGGAACCATTTCACCACCTGCCGTCCCTGCGGGTCGTCGCAGCGGTGGATGGCGTGGTCTTCCGGATGCACGGTCGAGTCCACCACCACCAGCACGTCGCCGGCGCGCAGCCCGGGCGCGTTCTCCACCACTTGGCGCACCGCCACGTTGAAGACAAAGGCGCGGGCGGCCGGGCCGGCGCCGGCAATGGCGGTGTTGCAGAACGGACACTGAAACGATTCCATCGTTGCTTTCCGAATACAGAATACAGGAATCAGGGCTCCTGCCGCTCGCCATAGCGCTCGCGCGCGGCCAGCAACAGCGCCTGCCCCAGCCGTGCCCGCGCGCTGGGCCGATGCCGCCATTCCCGCCAAAGCTGCTGCACCCGGTCGCCCCCATCCGGCGGCGGGGGTTGCGCCAAGGCGTGCGCCAGCAAAGGCAGGTCCCCCGGCAGCGCGCGGCGCGGCGGCGGAGCGGGGGCGGCGGCCATGGTGGGCGCGGGCCCCAGCGCGCCTGCGGCGCGCGTCCCGCTTGTGGGCCGCCCCGCTGTAACAGCGCGGGGCGGCATGCTCGCGCCGACTTGGGGACCCCATGGCCCCAAGTCGGCGCTGCGCCTCGCTGGGGCCGCGCCGCATTCGTCTCCCGGGGGCGGCAAAGCGGCGCGACCCCCGCGATCAGTGGTAGATCGAGACCTGCGAGCGCGGGTACTTGAGCTTGACGTGGACCGCTTCATCGGCGTTCTTCATGATAAACGCCTGGCCGTAGGTCTGGTAGTTGTGGGCGATCACCTGCACCAGCACAATGCCCGGCTGGAAGCCCTGCACCACGATTTTGCCCTTGCTGTCGGTATGCAGCTCGACGTCGAAGGGATGCTTGGGAATGCGCCCGGCGTCCACCGTCTCCTGCTTCAGCACCACCCCGGCGCCGCGCAGCGGCTTGCCCTCCGGATTGAGCACCGTGACCCGCACCCGCACCGTGGTCACCGCCGGCTTCTGCTTCTGCGCCCAAGCGGGAGCCGCGGCGCAAGCCACCCACAGGGCCAATAAAACCAGGGCCACGGGGACCCCGAAACGCGGGAGGCTTTTCGGTTCCATGCTTCAAGATTAGCAGGAAACCCGCCGCCGCGGCGGGGCTGGCTGCACCGCCGCGGCGGCGCGGGCCAAGACCGCCGTGCGCAGCGCCGGATGTCCCTCCAGGCAAGAGGCAAGTGCCATCTCAAGTTCGGGGAAGCGCCGCCGCTCCGCGGCCACCAAGGCGGGCAGATCGCGCCGGACATGAATGCCGGGCGCCAGGAAGTAGGGGACCACGGCCAGGCGGCGCACCCCGGCGGCGACGGCGGCCTCCACCACCTCGCCCAAGCCGGGCTCGACCGGCGGCAAAAACGCCGCCCGGCAGAAGCGCCCCGGCAGCGCCAGCTCCCGCGCCAGCCGGTGCACCCCCCGCTGCCCGCCCGGCAGGGGCGAGCCGTGCGCGAGCAGAATCAGCCCCGCCGGCTCGGCCGCGGCGGGCGCCCGCCGCGCCGCCCGCGCCGGTTTCGCCACCGCGCCCACCATCACCACCGCCGGCGAGCGCAGCTCCGCGCGCCGGGCGGCCGCCGCCAGCCCGCGCAAGGACGCGCCGACCACGCGCTCGCCCGGCAGCGAGGCATTCGCCACCGCGCAGGCGCGGGTGCGCGCCGGCCAGCCCTGCGCCAGCAACGCCGCCGCGATCGCCTCCAATTGCGCCAGTCCCATATAGATCACCAGCGTCTCCGCGGTGGGCGCCGGCGGCGCCGCCAGCACCCCGGCGCCGAACAGCAGCCGTACCCCCGGCGCCACCCCGCGCTGCGTCAGCGCCACCCCCGCCGCGGCCGCCGCCGCCGTCGCCGCCGTCACCCCCGGCACCAGCTCGCAGGCGATCCCCGCCCGCCGCAGCGCCGCCAGCTCCTCGCCCCCGCGGCCAAACACCCCCGGATCGCCCCCCTTCAGCCGCACCACCGCCAGCCCCCGCCGCGCCAGCGCGATCATCCAGCGCCCGATCTCCTCCTGGGTCAGGGCGTGCTGGCCGGCGCGCTTGCCCACGTAGCAACGCTCGGCCGCCGCCGGCGCCAGCTCCAGCAGCCGCGGATCCACCAAGGCGTCGTAGAGCACGGCGTCGGCGGCGGCCAGCAGGCGCTGGCCCTTCACGGTGAGCAGTTCCGGGTCGCCCGGGCCCGCCCCCACCAAATACACCGGCATGGCTAGGCCGACTCCTCCATCGGCGATTCCTCTTCCCGCAGCCGGATCAGCACCTCGGCCTGCGGCAGCGTGCCCAGCACCGCCTCCAGCGCGCTGGCACCCTGGCGCTCGACGAAGTCGCGAAACTCCTCCTCGCCCGCGCGCGCCGCCACATAGTGCCGCAGCAGCGCCTCCAGCCGATCGGGCAATGCGCTGGCTTGCACCCGGCCCAGCGTGCGCCGCGCCAGGCGCGCACCGTCGCCCAGACCGCCGCCGAGGTAGACGTCGAAGCCGTCGGCGGGGCCGGCCGCCGTCTTCACGCGCGTGCCCTGCAGCCCAATGTCGGCGATCCAATGCTGCCCGCAGGAGTTCGGGCAACCGTTGAGGTTGATGCGCAGCGGCACCGGGAAATCCGGCAGCCGCCGCTCCAGCTCCTCGACCAAGGTGGCGGCGAAGGCCTTGGTCTCGGTCACCGCCAGCTTGCAAAACTCCTTGCCGGTGCAGCTCATCACCCCGCGGCGGAACGGCGAGGCCGCCAGCGGCAGGCGCCAGTGCTCGAGATGGGCGGCGAGCGCGGCGCGCTGGGCTGCGAGCACGTGCGGAATGACCAGGTTCTGCATGGCGGTGGCCCGCACCTCGCCCCCGCCCCAGCGGCCGGCGGCCTCGGCCACCGCCTCCAACTGGTCGGCCGAGAGCCGCCCCCGCAGCACGCTCAGCCCGGCGTACCACAGCCCGGCCTGCTTCTGGGGATGCAGCCCGAGATGGTCGCGGAACTCGGCCTCCGGCGCCGCCGGCAACTCGGCGTCGCGCAGGCGGAAGCCGAGCCGGTGCTCCAACTCCTCGCGGAAGCGCTGGTTCGTCCAGCCATGGCGCAAGAACAGAAACTTGAGCCGCGCCCGGCCGCGGTGCTCGCGCAGTTCGGCGCGGTCGCGGAACAGCGAGGCCAGCGCCCGCGCCACCGGCACCACCTCGCTCCACGCCACCCGCACCCCCAGCGGCTGCGCCAGCCGCGGCGCGGTCGAAAGCCCGCCGCCCACCCACAGGCCAAACCCCGCCTCCTCCCCGCCCGCCGGCGGCGGCAGCGCGGTGAAGGCCGCGTCGTTGATCTCCGGATTCGGGCACCACTGCCGGCAGCCGCTGATGCAGAGCTTGAACTTGCGCGGCAGGTTGTAGAAATCGGCCCCCGCGAGCAGCGCCCGGTTGGCCTCGAGCAGCAGCGGGCTGGCGTCGGCAAACTCGGTCGGATCCAGCCCCGCCAGCGGACAGCCGGTGAGGTTGCGCGGGGTATCGCCACAGGCCGCCTGCGAGGTCAGCCCCGCCTGCCCGAGGCGGCGCAGCACGTCCGGCAGGGTCTCGGCCTCCAGCCAATGGAGCTGCAGGTTTTGCCGCACGGTCACGTCCACCACGCCCCGGCCGTAGCGGCGCGCCACCGCCGCCACCGCCGCCGCCTGCGCCGCCGTCAGCATGCCGTTGGGAAGGCGCAGCCGCAGCATGAAATAGGGCGCGGCCCCGCCAAAGGCGCCCTCGCCGTCGCCCTGGGTGTACAGCCCCCACCAGCGCAAGCGGGTGTTGAGGTCGGCGGGTTCGAGCGCGCCGATGCCGGCGCGCAGCGCGGCCAGCAGCCGCGGCAATTCCTCCCAGGGGTTCTGTTCGCGCTTGATGCGCTCGTGCTTTTCGAGTTGGGTTTCAGGCATGGGCAAAGACACATCGGCCCGCGGGAGGAAAACGCCTTCCGGGGTCTGGCTCTCTGTCTGGTTGTGCTGCGTTTAGGAGGGGAGACAGCGGGTCAGTTCACACCGGGTCGGCGCGCCGCTACAACAGCGCATCGCGCTACAACAGCCGACCGTGACTCGCCGAGCGATCATCTGTTTCCAGCATACCTTAACTTTTTGGTGGGCGCGGGCCCCAGCGCGCCTGCCCGGCCCGGCTGTAGCAGCGCCGGGCCGGTGCGGGCCCCGTGGCCCCAAGTCGGCGCTGCGCCTCGCTGGGGCCGCGCCGGATTCGTCTCCCGGGGGCGCAGACGCGCCACTGGCGCGTCTGCGCCTGCGGAATTCCGCAGCCGTTCGCGCCGATTTTGCCAGCAGGCAAAGCGGCGCGACCCCGGCGATCCGCCTCCCGCCCCGCTCACGCGCCGGCGCCCGCCCGCACCTCCCGCACCGCCGCCACCACCAGTTCCGGCTCCTCCAGCGGGATCCAATGTCCGCTGGCGCGGGCGGCGCGGTGCACGCCGCGGCGCGACTGCCCCGCCGCCCGCTCCTGCTCCGCCCGCTGCGCCGGCGGGGTGTCGGCCGCCGACAGCACCACCAGCGGCGTGTCGCCCAGCGGCGGCGCCGCCGCCACCAACCGCGCCGCCTCCGGCAGCGCCTCCATCTGGCTGGCCAGCGCCTGGTAGAAGCGCGCCCGGCTCCAAAACCAGCGCATGGCCGGCTTGTACTCGGCCGGCAGCTTGGTGGCGGGGGTGAAGTTGAACTCGCGCCGCGCCCGCAGCTTGCCGCCGCTGACCAGGGTGGCGCAGGCCGCCGCCAGCCGCAGCGCCCCCACCCCTGCCAGCCACGCCGCCGCCTGCGCCAGCCCCACCCGCCCGGCCCACGCCCCCCGCCGCGCCAGCTTCACCCCCCGCGCCAGGCGCGCGGCGTGCGCCGCGTCCGGGTGCGCCCATTCCTCCAGCGCTGGCGGATCCACCAGCACCAGCCCCGCCACCTGCTCCGGGTGCAGCGCGGCGTAGTGGCGCACGATCAGCGCCCCAAACGAATGCCCCACCAGCACATACGGCCCCGGCCCGCCCGCCGCCACCAGCACCGCCTCCAATTCCGCCACCAGGCGGGCCAAGTCCCGCGGCTGCGGACCCGCCGCGCTCCACCCCAGCCCGGCGCGGTCGTAGCTCAGCGTCGGCGCCTCCCCTGCCAGCGCCCGCTGCACATACACCCAGCTCAGCGACGTCCCCCCCAGCGCCGCCTCCAGCACCACCGTCGGCGCCCCCGCCGGCCCGGGCCGCGCCTGCACGTGCAGCGCGTGCCCGTCCACGTCCAACATTCTTCCCGGCGGTGGATGTCGCTGTCCCATCGTGTTTCATTCTACTGGCGGCCCACGGGCAGGCGCCGGGAGCGGCTCCGCAACTCCACCCCCGCGGCCGGGTTCAAGCCCCGGGGGAGGCGGCCCGCCCCGGGCGGCGTCCCCCGCGCCCGCGCGCCGGGAGGTCGGCGCGGGCCTGCTACCATGGCCTCGTGGCAGACGACCAGGCCAGCTTCAGCTTCCCGCCCGCGCGCAAGATCTGGACCGTCTCCGCCTTGCTCGCCAGCCTGAAACAATCCCTCGACCGCGACTTTTTCGACGTCTGGGTCGAGGGCGAGATCTCCGGCTTCCACCAGGCCGCCTCCCGCCACTGCTACTTCACCCTCAAGGACGGCCACGGCCAGCTGCGCGCCGCCCTCTTCGCCACCCACGCCCGCCTGCTCAAGTTCAAGCCCCGCGACGGCCTGCAGGTGCTCGCCCGCGGCCGGCTCGGGCTGTACGAGGCCCGCGGCGAGCTGCAGTGCTACGTCGAGCACCTCGAACCGCTGGGCCGCGGCAGCCTGCAGCTCGCCTTCGAACAACTCAAGGAAAAGCTCGCCGCCGAGGGCCTGTTCGACGCCGGGCGCAAGCGCCCGCTGCCCGCCCTGCCCCGCCGCATCGGGCTCATCACCTCGCCCCGCGGCGCCGCCATCGCCGACATGGTGCGCATCCTGCAGCGCCGCTACCCCAACCTCCACCTGCTGCTCTATCCGGTGGCGGTGCAGGGGGAGGCGGCGGCGGGCGAGATCTGCCAGGCGCTCGACTACTTCGCCCGCCAGCCCGCCGGCGCGCCCACGGCGGTGGACCTGCTCCTCGTCGGCCGCGGCGGCGGCTCGCCCGAAGACCTCTGGCCCTTCAACGAGGAAGCGGTGGCCCGCGCCCTGGCGCGCTCGCCCATTCCCACCATCTCCGCCGTCGGCCACGAGACCGACTTCACCATTGCCGACTTCGTCGCCGACCTGCGCGCCCCCACCCCCAGCGCCGCCGCCGAGCTCGCCGTCCGCCCCAAGGCCGACCTGTTGCGCGACCAGGCGGGGCTGCGCCGCCATTTGGAGCAAGCCATCCGCTATCGCCTCCTCCATCGCCGCCACCACCTCGCCGACCTCACCCGCCACCGCGCCTTCTACGCCGTGCGCCACCGCCTCGCCCAGCGCGGGCAGCGCCTCGACGAGCTGCAGCACCGCCTGCAGGCCGCCCGCCGCCGCCAGTTCGAGTTCCGCCAGCGCCGCCTGGCCGCCCTCGCCGCCCGCCTGCGCGAGCAGGACGCCCGCGCCCGCCTGGCCCGCACCCGCGCCCGCCTCCAGGCCGCCCAGCAGGCCCTGCTCGCCCGCTGGCGCGCCCCCCTCGCCGCCCGCCGCGCCCGCCTCGACCGCCTCGCCGCCCTGCTCGAGGAGCGCAACCCCTTCGCCTTGCTGCGCCGCGGCTATGCCCTGGTCTACGACCAGCACGGCCAGCTCGCCACCTCGCCCCACGCCTTCGCCGACCGCGATCCCCTCCGCATCCGCTTCGCCTCCGGCCTGCTCGAGGCCGAGGCCAGGAAGAAGCCTTCCTAGCCCGCGCCCGCCCCCGCCGGCGTGCTACGATTTTGAGTCGGCAGCATTTTTCTGGAGGGTTTTGTGGACTTGATCCCCAACGAAACCGAGGTGCGCCAGGTGCTGGAGCGCACCGGCGCCCTGCGCCATGGCCATTTCCGCCATCCCAGCGGCACCCACTCCGACCTCTATCTCCAGATCCCGCTGGCCATGCGCCACTTCTCCGAGTCCAAGATGCTGAGCGTGGCCCTCAGCCGCCTGCTGCGCAAGGATGACAACGTCCGCCGCGCCATCCCCCAGGTCAGCGTGGTGGTGCCCGCCACCGGCGGCCTGCCCATCGCCTTCGGCGTCTCCGAGGCCCTGCGCGCCTCGCAGACCTACTGGGCCGAGAAGAACGATGGGGGCGACCTCGAACTCCGCCAGTTCCTCGAGATCCACCCGGGCGAACGCGTCATCCTGGTGGACGACATCCTGCGCACCGGCCGCAAGCTCACCCAGTTGCGCAAGCTGGTGGAGAGCGCCGGCGCCACGGTGTTGGCGCTGGCGGTGCTGGTGCATCAGCCCTTCGAAAACTGCGCCGATTTCCCCGACCTGCCGCTGTTCAAGCTGCTGACGCTGGAGCCCCACTACTGGCAGGCGGGGCAATGTCCCCTCTGCGCCCAAGGCACGCCCATGGTGGACGTGCGCGTCTAGCGGGCGCTGCGCCCATGGCCTCGCTGGCCGCCCACCTCTTCGGTTCGCTGGTGCGGGCGCGGGACCGCGCCTACCAACAGGGCTGGCTCGGGGTCGCCCGCCTCCCCGCCCCGGTGATCAGCGTCGGCAACCTGGCCGTGGGCGGACGGGGCAAGACCCCCACCGTCATCGCCCTCGGCGCCGCCCTGCGGCAGCGCGGCCTCCGGCTTGACGTGCTCACCCGCGGCTACGGGCGCGCCGCGCGGCGCCTCGAGGTCGCCCAAACCGGCGCCGAAGAGGTCGCCCGGGTGGGCGACGAGCCCCGCCTCATCGCCCAGCGCCTGCAGGTCCCCGTCCTCGTCCACCCCGACCGCTTCCGCGCCGGCCTGGAGGGCGAGCGCCGCTTCCACTCGCAGCTCCACCTGCTCGACGACGGCTTCCAGCACCGCCAGCTCGCCCGCGCCTTCGACCTGGTGCTGCTCGCCCCCCAAGACCTCGACGACCGCCTCCTCCCCGCCGGCCGCCTGCGCGAGCCTCCCACCGCGCTCGCCCGCGCCAGCGCCCTGCTCTGGCTCTCCCCCGACTCCGACCTGGCCGGCGCCCAGCGCCGCCTCGCCGCCTTCTCCTCGGCCCCCGTCTTCCTCGCCCGCAAGCGTCCCGTCCCCCTCCCCCTCGGCCGCCCATTTGCCTTTTGCGGCCTCGCCCAGCCAGAATCGTTCTGGGCCAGCTTGGCGGAGCTGGGCGTGGCCCCGGCCGGACGGCGCGCCTTCGGCGACCACCACCGCTACCGGCACTCCGACCTGCGCGCCCTGCAAGCGGCGGCGCGGGCCGCCGGCGCCGACGGCTTCGTCACCACCGCCAAGGACGCCGCCAACCTGCCCGCTGGGCTGGAGAACCTGCACGTGCTCGAGATTGAGATGGAGATTCCCGAACTGCCGCGCCTGCTGCAGCGCGCGCTCGAGGCCTGCGGCCTATGAACCGCGGCGCGGTGCTCGCGCCCAACTGGCTGGGCGACGCGGTGATGTGCCTGCCCGCGCTCGACGCCCTCCGCCGCGCCACCCCGGGCACCGCCTGGACCGTGCTCGCCCGCCCCGCGGTCGCCCCGGTCTTCGCCCTGGCGCGGCTGGAGATGGAGGTCGCCACCCTGCCGCCGCCGCGCTCCCTGCGCCTCCCCCGCCTGCGCCCGCGCCCCCGCCAAGCGGTGATCTTCCCCAACTCCTTCCACGCCGCCCTGCTCGCCTGCCGCCTGGGCGCCCGCCGCCGCATCGGCTACGCCCGCGACCACCGCGGCTGGCTGCTCGCCCCCGCCATTCCCCCGCCCGCCCCCGGCGCCCTTCCCGGCCACGAGTCGTTCTACTATCTGGAGCTGCTGCGCCGCGCCGGCATCGTTTCCGCCCTGCCGCCCGGGCCGGTGCGCGTCGCCCTGCACCCGGAAGCCGCGGCGGTGGCGCGCTGGCGCGAGCGCCTCGGCCCCCAAACCCAGATCGCCCTCCACATCGGCGCCACCTTCGGCACCGCCAAGCGCTGGCTCCCCGAGCGCTTCGCCGAGCTGGCCGGCGCCCTGGCCGAGCGCGGCGCCGGCGTGCTGCTGGTCGGCGGCACCGCCGAGCGCGACCTCGCCCGCGAGGTGCGCATGCTGGCCCCCCATCCCGAACTTCTCAAGAACCTCGCCGGCGAGACCTCGCTCCCCGAGCTCGTCGCCCTGCTCGCCGCCGTGGACCTGCTGGTGGCCAACGACTCCGGCCCCATGCACCTCGCCGGCGCCGTCGGCACTCCCGTGGTGGCGCTGTTCGGTTCCACCAACGAGCGCGAGACCTATCCGCTCACCCAGCCCGGCAAGCTGCGCCTGCTCAAGGTACCCGGCGTCGCCTGCAGCCCCTGCAAGCTGCGCGCATGTCCGATTGACCACCCCTGCATGACCGGCATCTCAGTTCCCATGGTGCTGGCGGCGATCGAGGAGATGGTATGCATCGCATCTCGGCGCGTCTAAAGGGCATGGGCATCGGCAGCCTGTTCCTCACCCTCTTTGGCGGGTTCTGGATGCTGGAGGGCCTCAACCTCACCTCCTCCTGGCTGTGGCTGCTCGCCTGCCTGGTGGTGCCCACCTCCCTGCTCGCCATGCGCTCGGTCGGCCTCATCCTGGACAGCCGCCGCGTGCGCGCCGCCGAGCCGATGCGCACGCCCGAGGAGGAAGATGCCGCCCGCGCCCTGGGCCGGCGCTTCTCCTGGGTCTTTTTGGCCGAGGTCGGCGCCATCACCCTGGCCGCCAACCTGCTCAACGCCACCGGACGCCAGAACTGGATCGTCTTCGCCATCGCCCTGATCGTGGCAGTGCATTTCTTCCCCTTGGCGCGCCTCTTCCAGTTCCGGCTTTATTATTGGACCGGCGGCGTGGAGATCGCCCTTTGCCTGCTCATCGCCTGGGGCATGCGCGCCCACCGCGAGGCCGCCGACCCGCTCTACGGCCTGGCCATGGGCCTGTCGCTTTGGTTCACCGTGGTCATTTTGCTGGCCCAGGGCTCGCGCCTCGCCGCCGCCGCCCTCCCGCCTAGCCCGCCGGCGGCGCCCAGCGCTGCACCCTGACCGCGCCGGGCGGCGCCGCCAGCACCGCCGCCGCGGCGTAGCCGGGCGCCAGCTCGAGCTCGCACACGAACCACACCTGCTCCGGCGCATCGAGCCGGCGCAGTTCCGCCCCGGCGGCGCCGAAGCTGACCTCGATACTCTGCAGCGACAGCGCCAAGCCGCGCCCGTCGGCCTTCAGCCACGCCTCCTTGCAGGTCCACAGCCGCGCGAAGGCGCGCGGGCGCTGCACCGGCGGCTGCGCCCGCAACCACGCGGTCTCGGCCGGGGTAAAGAAGCGCTGCGCCAGCCCCAGCCCATCCATCGCCGGCCGCTCGCCCTCGATGTCCACACCCAGCTCCTGCTCGGCGTGGATGCCCACCAGCCCCCAGCGGCCGGAGTGCGACAAATTGAAGTGCAGCGCCGCTCCCCGCACCCGCGGCTTGCCCTGCTCCCCCAGCTCGAATGCCAACTCCCCCGGCTCGCATCCCAGCCGCTCCGCCAGCAGCCAGCGCAGTTGCGCGTGCGCCGCGAGGTAGCGCTCCCCGTGCTGCGGCATGAGATAGCGGTCCGCCCGCGCCCGCTCTTCGGGCGAGAGCCATGTCCGCCACGCCGCCCGCAGTTCGGCCGCCACGTCCAGGTCGAACCAATAGAGATCGAGCGCGGCCATGCTTCAATCTACACTGAAGAAACCACCCCGGCCGCCATGTCCCTCACCCGCCGCCAGTTCCTCGCCCAGGCCGCCGCCAGCGCCGCCGCTTGGCGGGCCTTCGCCCAGTCGGCGGGCCCCGCCCCCCGCCCGGACACGCTCGATCCCAACCGCCTGCGCCATTACCTCGAGCCCCTTCCCCGGCCCCCGCTGGCCCAGCCCCTCCACCCCGGCCTGGGCGCTGCCTCACATTACCGCCTGCGCATGCACGCCGCCGACTGCTCCCTCCATCCCGATCTCCCTCCCACCCGCTGCTGGACCTACGGGGGCAGCTTCCCCGGCCCCTTCCTCGAGGCCCGCCGCGGCGAGGCGGTCACGGTCGAGTGGATCAACGCGCTGCCCGCCCAGCACTTCCTCCCGGTGGACCATACCCTGGAGGGCGCCAGCCGCTCACTCCCGCCGGTGCGCGCGGTCGTGCACCTGCACGGCGGCCGGGTCCCTTCCGCCAGCGACGGCTATCCCGAACACTGGTCCGTCCCCGGCCAAAGCCAAACCTTCCACTACCCCAACCTGCAGGACGCGGCGCTGCTCTTCTACCATGACCACGCCATGGGGCTGAACCGGCTCAACATCTACGCCGGCCTATTCGGCCTCTACATCCTGCGCGACCCGGTCGAAGACGCCCTCGGCCTGCCCGGCGGCGACTACGAGATCCCGCTGGCGCTGTGCGACCGCTGGCTCGATCCCCGCGCCCAGCTTTATTACCCCACCAGCGGCATCCCCGGCCATCCCTGGGTGCCCGAGGTCTTCGGCAACGCCATCCTGCTCAACGGCAAGCTCTGGCCCCGGCTCGAGGTCGAGCCCCGCCCCTACCGCTTCCGCATCGCCAACGCCGCCAACAGCCGCTTCTTCCGCCTCGCCCTCGCCCCCGCGATCGACTGGCAGCTCATCGGCACCGACCAGGGCCTGCTCCCCGCCCCGGTGGCGCTGGGCTCGCTGCTGCTCGCCCCCGCCGAGCGCGCCGACCTGATCGTGGACTTCTCCGCCCACGCCGGCCAGACCCTCCACCTGCGCAACGACGAGCAGCCGGTGATGCAGGTGCAAGTCCTCGGCCGCGCCGGGGCCCACACCGGCTGGCGCGCCTCCGCCCCGCTCCGCCCCCTGGCCCGCATCCCCGCCGCCGCCGCCGTGCGCAGCCGCTGGCTCGGCCTGCAGGAGTACGACGACCTCGGCGCCAACCCCATGCTCATGCTGCTCGACGGCAAGCGCTGGAGCGATCCCGTCAGCGAAACCCCCACTCTGGACTCGACCGAGATTTGGGCCTTCGCCAACCTCACCGACGACACTCACCCCATCCACCTCCACCTGGTGCGCTTCCAGGTGCTCGACCGCCGCCCCTTCGACGCCGCCCAGTACCGGCGCGACCGCCGCCTGCGCTACCTGGGCCCGGCCCAGCCCCCCGGCCCCGACGAGATGGGCTGGAAAGACACCGTCCGCTGCTACCCCGGCGCCGTCACCCGCATCATCGTCCGCTTCCAGGGCTACGCCGGCCGCTACCTCTGGCACTGCCACCTGCTCGAGCACGAGGCCAACGCCATGATGCGCCCCTATGAGGTTGTCATCAACCCGTCGCCGTCGGCCTAAACCCCCACCGCGTATAATCGCTGGCATGCGCTTCAGACAACGCCTTGGCGCGGCGCTGGGGGCCGCGGCGGCGCTCGCTCTCGCCACTCCTCCGAGCGCGCCTGCCCAGCACCACCCCGGGCGCGGCCCCGCCACCGCGCTCCGCCACATCGTGGTCATCTTTCAGGAAAACGTCTCCTTCGACCATTACTTCGCCACCTATCCCCACGCCGCCAACCCGGTCGGCGAGCCCGCCTTCCATCCGCTGCCCCACACCCCGCCGGTCAACGGCCTCAGCGGCCCCCTCCTCGCCCACAACCCCAACGCCACCAACCCCGGCAACGGCGCCGACGCCTCCAACCCCTTCCGCCTCGACCGCTCCCAGGCCGCCACCGCCGACCAGAGCCACGCCTACACCGACGAGCAGCGCGCCTTCGACCACGGCGCCATGGACCTGTTCCCCCGCTACACCGGCCGCAAGGGACCGCCCCCGGGCTGGCCCTCGCCCCAGGGCGTCCCGGCCAAGTTGCTCAGCAAGGCCCTCGCCATGGGCTACTTCGACGGCAACACCGTCACCGCGCTTTGGAACTACGCCCAGCACTACGCCCTGGAAGACAACTACTTCAACACCACCTTTGGCCCCTCCACCCCCGGCGCCCTCAACCTCATCTCTGGCCAGACGAACGGCGTGATCCAAACCGCCAACGGCCGCTTCGGCATCGAGGATGGCGGCGCCGGCTCGCTCACCGATTACTCCGATTCCGATCCGCTCGGCGACGCCTGCTCCAGCTCCACCCACACCGTCTTCCGCATGGGCGGGAGCAACATCGGCGATCTGCTCAACCAGCACCACATCACTTGGGGATGGTTCCAGGGCGGCTTCGACCTCTCGGCCACCAACCCCAACGGCACCACCGGCTGCGACCGCACTCACCACTCCGCCGTGACCAACCTCATTGAGCGCGACTACGTCCCCCACCACGAGCCCTTCCAGTACTACGCCTCTACCGCCAACCCGCTCCACCGCCGCCCCGGCTCGGTCGCCAGCATCGGCCACACCGACGCCGCCAACCATCAGTACGGCATCCGCGACTTCTTCGCCGCCGTCCGCGCCGGCCACTTCCCCGCGGTCAGCTACCTCAAGGCCCCCGCCTACGAGAACGGCCACGCCGGCAACTCCGATCCCCTCGACGAACAGCGCTTCCTGGTGCAAGTGGTCAATTTTCTGGAGCAGCGCCCGGAGTGGAAAAGCACCGCCGTCATCATCACCTACGACGACTCCGACGGCTGGTACGACCACGTCGCCAGCCCGCAGGTGAACGGCTCCAGCAGCCCCGCCGATGCCCTGGCCGCGCCCGGCGTGTGCGGCAGCGGCACCCCCGCGCTCGCCGGCTACGCCGCCAACAACCCCCATGCCCAAGGGCGCTGCGGCTACGGCCCCCGCCTGCCGCTGCTGCTCATCTCCCCCTGGGCCCGCCCCAACTTCGTCGGCGCCAACGTCACCGACCAAACCTCCATCCTCCGCCTCATCGAAGACACCTTCCTCCACGGCCAGCGCCTCGGCCACGGCTCCTACGACGCCTTCTCCGGCTCGCTCGATCCGCTCTTCGACTTCTCCCGCCCGCAGCCGCAAAACACCCGCCCCCTCTGGCTCGACGAATCCACCGGCGAGGTGGCCAAACCCAACGCGAGCCGACCCCTCCACTAGCCCGCACCCTTCCTGCGCAGGCCGGCGCGAGGCTGGATCGGCGGCTAGGTGCGGTAGCTGCCGTTGATCTTGATATAGCCCTCGGTCAGGTCGCAGGTCCACATCCAGGTCTTGGCCGTGCCGGCATGCAGATGAATGCGCACCTCGACCTCGGCCTGCTCCAGCCGGCGCTTGGCCTCGGCCTCGTCGAAGGGCAAGGCCCGGCCGCGGCGGTAGACCGGCAGTCCGCTGAACCAGATCTCGGCGCGCTCGGGGTCGAAGACGGCCCCGGAGCAGCCGGCGGCGGAGAGTACGCGCCCCCAGTTGGCGTCGGCTCCGGCCAGCGCCGTCTTCACCAGCGGCGAGTGCGCGATCGCCCGCGCCGCCCGGTCGGCGTCGGCGAAGGAGCGCGCCCCCTCCACCTTCACGGTGACGAAGTGGCTGGCGCCCTCCCCGTCGAGCACGATCTGCCGCGCCAGCGACTGCGCCACCGCCTCCAGCGCGGCCTGGAATTTCCGCCGCCCGGCGGCGCCCAGCGGCCCCGCGGCCCCGCTGGCGAACAGCGCCGCGGTGTCGTTGGTCGAGGTGTCGCCGTCCACGGTGATGCGGTGAAACGAGTTCTCCACCGCCGGCAGCAGCGCCGCCCGCGCCTGCGCCGGGGTGAGCTGCGCATCGGTGAAGACAAACCCCAGCATGGTCGCCATGCGGGGATGGATCATGCCCGAGCCCTTGGCGAAACCCGCCACCCGGTACTCGCGCCCGTCGGCGCGGAAGCGCACCGCCGCCAGCTTGGCGCAGGTGTCGGTGGTCAAGATGGCCTGGGCGGCCGCCACCGGCCCGTCATCGCGCCGCGCCCACTCCGGCAGCGCCGCCACGATCTTTTCATAGGCCAGCGGCTTGCCAATCACTCCGGTCGAGCACACCAGCACCTGCTCCGCCGGGCAGGCCAGCGCCCGCGCCACCGCCTGCGCCATGGCGCGGGCCGCCCGCACCCCCAGCGGCCCGGTGGCGCAATTGGCGTTGCCGCTGTTCACCACCAGCGCCCGCATCCTCCCCCCCGTCGCCGCCAAGTGCGCGCGCGACAGCCGCACCGGCGGCGCCTGCAGCCGGTTGGTGGTGAACACGGCCGCGCAGCTCGCCGCCGCCCCCAGCGTCACCAGCGCCAAGTCGGGCGACTTGCGCTTGATGCCGCAGTGCCCGGCGGCAAAGCGGAAGCCCGCCGGCCAGGCATCCTCGTCCAGTTCGGCCTGCACCAGCAGTTTGGCCAAGGCAGCATTCGCATCGGTTTTCATAGCGCTCACGCCAACACCCGCGTGCCGGGACAATCCGCCCCGGCCAGAATTTGGTCCAGCCGCATCGCCGCCTCCGGGCCCAGGATCTCGACCCGGGTTGCGGCCGCCGCCCGCAGCGCGAGGCGGCAGGCATCGGCCTTGGGCAGCATGCCGCCCGAGATCGCCCGCCCCGCCGCCATCGCCTCCAGCTCCGCCAGCGTCACCTGCGCCAGCGGCGCCCCCGCCCCGTCCAGCACCCCGGCCACGTCGGTGGCGAACAACAGCCGCTCCGCCCCCCAGGCCGCGGCCACCGCCGCGGCAAACTGGTCGGCGTTGACGTTGAGCGCCCCGCCCGCGCCGTCGCTGGCCAGCGGCGCCAGCACCGGGGTGTAGCCCGCCCCCAGCAGCGTCCGCAGCAGCCCCGCCTGCACCGCCGTCACCGTGCCCACCGCCCCCAACTCGGGCTGCTCCGCCCGCGCCCGCACGCACTCCCCGTCCAGCCCGGTCAGCCCCACCGCCCGCACCCCGGCCGCGTTCAGCCCCCCCACCAGTTGCGTGTTCACCTCGCCGGCAAACGCCATCACCGCCGCCCGCAGCGTCGCCGCGCTGGTCACCCGCAGCCCCTGGCGGAACTCGCTCTCCACCCCCAGCCGCGCCAGCAGGCCGTTGAGCGCCTTGCCCCCGCCGTGCACCAGCACCAGCTCCGCGCCCGCCGCCCGTGCGCGCGCCAGCGCCGCCAGCAGCCCCGCCGCCGGCGCCGGTTCCAGGATGCTGCCGCCGAGCTTGACCACCGCCCTCACCGCAGCGCCGTCTCCTCCGGCCAGCCCGTCATCAGGTTGAAGTTCTGCACCGCCTGCCCCGCCGCCCCCTTCATCAAATTGTCCAGGCAACTGACGATCACCGCCTGCCGCCCGTCCCCCCGCACCGTCCACCCCAGGTCGCAATAGTTGGTGTGCGCCACGTCGTTCAGCTCCGGCAGCCGCTCCCCCCGCAGCCGCACAAACGGATGCCCGGCGTAGGCGCGCTCGTACGCCTCCCCGATCTTGTCCTCCCGCAGCCGCACATAGCAGGTCGCCAGGATGCCGCGGGTGGTCGGCAGCAGGTGCGGGGTGAAGGCGAAGCTGGCCGCCTCCAGCCCCGCCTGCGCGGCGATCTCGGGCACGTGGCGGTGGGTGTAGACCTGGTAGGCCTTGCAGTTGCTCTCCAGCTCGCAGAAGTGCAGGTCTGGCCGCAGCCCCTTGCCCGCGCCGCTGGCCCCGCTCTTGGCGTCGCAGATGATCTCGCCCGGCTCGATCACCCCCGCCGCCAGCAGCGGCCACAGCGCCGTCAGCGCCGCAGTGGCGTAGCAGCCGGGGTTGGCCACCAGCCCCGCCCCCCGGATGGCCTGGCGGTGCTTCTCCGGCCAGCCGTAGACCGCCTGCGGCGACAGCCGGAAGGCCTGGCTCAGGTCCACGATGCGGGGCCCCGGCGCCCGCCCCCCGCCCAGCGCCTCCACCCACTCCACCGACACCTCCGGCGGGGTCGCCAGGAACACCACCTGTGGCGCCGCCCGCCGCATCTCCTCCACCGCCCCCGTCGCCGCCGCCAACTCCACCCCGGGGTGCCGCCCCAGCAGGCGCAGCAGTTCGCGCCCGGCGTAGCCGCCGGCCCCCGCCACCCCCGCCCGCACCGTAGAATAATTATTCACAACAAGTATAATTATTCATTTGGCGCCGGCTGTCAAGGGCTTGGCGGGCGCCGCTTGGGAGCCGCCCCGCTGTAGATGCGCGGGGCGGCATGCTCGCGCCGACTTCGTTTCCCGAGGGCGCAGACGCGTCACCGGCGCGTCTGCCCCTGCGGAATTACGACCACCCCAGAGCCCGAGGCGGTCTCTGGGGACCCCGGTTCGCAGCCTTTCGCGCCGATTTTGCCAGCAGGCAACGCGGCGCGACCCCCGCGAAAGGCTAGAATAAAAGCACCCATGGCCCGCGTCTTCCTGCACAGCTTCGGCTGCCGCGCCAACCAGGCCGAGGGCGCCGCCCTGGCGGCCGCCCTGCAGCGCGCCGGGCTCGAGTCCGCCGCCGCCCCCGCCGGCGCCGACTGGGTGGTGCTGCACACCTGCACGGTGACCGCCGCCGCCGACGCCGAGGCCCGGCGCGCCATCCGCCGCCTGCACCGCCTCCACCCCCACGCCCGGATCGCCGTGACCGGCTGCTACGCCCAGCGCGCCCCGGCCGAGCTCGCCGCCCTCCCCGGCGTGGCGCTGGTCGCCGGCCGCGCCCAGCAGCCCGCCCTGGCCCACGCCCTGCTCCCGCTCGCCGCGCTCGCCGCCGCCCCGCTTCCCCCCGCCCCGCTTCCCCCCGCCCTGCTCCCGGCCCGCGTCCGCCCCGTGGTGCAGGTGCAGGAGGGCTGCGATCGCCGCTGCGCCTATTGCATCGTCCCCCAAGTGCGCGGCGCCAGCCGCTCCCTCCCGCTCGGCGCGGTGCTGGGCGAGATCCAGGGCCTCGCCGATCAGGGCGCCCAGGAGGTGGTGGTCAGCGGCATCAACCTCGGCCAGTGGGGCCGCGACCTCGACGCCGGGCTCCGCCTCGCCTCCCTGCTGCGGGCCATCCTCGACCAGACCTCGCTCGCCCGCCTGCGCCTCAGCTCGGTCGAGCCCATGGACTGGGAGCCCTCGCTCACCGCCCTGCTCGCCGCCGAGCCCCGCCTCTGCCGCCACGTCCACCTCCCGCTGCAGAGCGGCAGCCCCGCCGTGCTGCGGCGCATGCGCCGCCGCTACCGCCCCGCCGACTTCGCCCGCCTGGTGCTGGAGCTCCGCCGCCAAGTCCCCGCCGCCGCCCTCGGCACCGACGTCATCGTCGGCTTCCCCGGCGAAACCGACGCCGACTTCGAGCAGACGCGCGCCCTGCTCGCCGACCTGCCCCTCACCTACCTGCACGTCTTCCCCTTCTCTCCGCGCCCCGGCACCGAGGCGGCCGAGCGCCTGGCCGGCGGCCAATGGACCGCGGTCCCGCCCGCCCGCGCCGCCCAGCGGGCCGCCGCCCTGCGCCAGTTGGGCGAGCGCAAGCTGGCCGCGTTCCAGGCCGCCATGGTCGGCGCCCGCCTTGCCGTGGTCGCCCTCCACGACCTGCACCCCGAGGGTCGCTGGAGCCTGAGCGACAACTACCTGCGCGTCGCCCTGCCCGCCTCTGTCCCCGCCAACCAGCACCTCACCGTCGAGATCACCGGCGCCGCCGGCCCCCACTTGAAAGGACAACCGGTCGCCGCATGAAAAAGCTTGCCGCTGTGCTCTTGTTGGGCGCCTGCCTGGGCGCGCAATCGCTGCCCAAAAAGAAGCTGCTCTGGGCCGCCTTGGCCGGCGCCACCGCCGGCGCCCTGGTGGGCGCCCGCGGCCTCTCCTTCGCCGCCGTTCCCGCCGGCCAGGTCGGGGCCCGCCGCTGGCGCGCCGGCCTCACCTTTGGCGTCCTGGGCGGCGTCTTGGCGGCCGCCGGCGCCGCCGCCCTCACCCCCAGCTCCGCCCCCGCCCCCCACCGCTTCTGGTGGGACCGCGCCAACACCCCCCTCATCTTCGGCATCGCCACGGTGCAAGCCCTGGATTTCTCCAGCACCCACTACTTCCGCAACCGCGGCAAGGACGAGTGGCTGCTCACCAACCAGCTGGTGGACAACCGCCCCGCCTTCGCCACCACCGAGATCGCCGCCACCGCCGCCGGCGTCGGCCTCATGTACCTCCTCCACCGCTCCGGCCACCACCGCCTGGAACGCTGGGCCGCCGCCGGCTGGATCGCCGTCGGCATCCTCTCCGCCGTGGCCAACTACCGCTACCCCACCACCGGCCACGCCCTCTTCTAAGGTTGGCGCGGGCCCAGCGCGCCTGCCCGGCCCGGCTGTAGCAGCGCCGGGCCGGTGCGGCGCGCGTCCCGCTTGTGAGCCGCCCCGCTGTTACAGCGCGGGGCGGCGTGCTCGCGCCGACTCGGGGGCCCCGTGGCCCGCAGTCGGCGCTGCGCGACTTCGCTGCTGGGCTGCTGGGGCCGCGCCGCATTCGCTTCCCGGGGGCGCAGACGCGCCACTGGCGCGTCTGCCCCTGCGGAATTACGACCACCCCAGAGCCCGAGGCGGGCTCAGTGGACCCCGGTTCGCAGCCTTTCGCGCCGATTTTGCCAGCAGGCAAAGCGGCGCGACCCCCGCGATGTGCGGCTGGCTGTTGGCGGTGCCCGGTTCCCTATTCCCGGTCACTGGCTCTGACTTGCGGGAATGGAGGTCGGCACCGCCGCGTTCGGGTTCGGGCGGGTGAGCTGCGCGAGCTGGAGGCGGTTGGTCTGCACCTGTCCGCCCACATCGCTGAACTGCACCGCGTTGCCGGCGCCGAGCACCGCGGGCTGGGGCGTGCCCGGCGTGTAGGTATTCACCGCGCCGGTGAGCACGCCCATCTCGGAATGGCTGGGGGCGATATTGACGACGTAGCTGGAGGCGCTTTGCGGGGTGAACACCTGCCCCTGCGGCGTGACCACCGAGACGTTGCCCATCACCAGCGCATCGCCCCCGCCGATCTGGAGCGGGCCGCCGTTGGCGCCGACGGTGGCGGCGGCGTTGCCGGTGAGCTCGACCACCCCGCCCCCGCCCCCGGTCGGGGTCAGCACCACCACCCCGCCCCCGGCGGTGGTGACGGTCTCGCCCGGCAGGATGGCGGTGCCGGGCAGCAGCGGCGCCCCGTTGAGAAACGCGCCCTGCGTGCCGGGCCCGGCGAAGTAGGCGTAACCCTGGCTGCCGCCTGTCTGCGCCGCCAGTCCGACCGCCCCCAGCGCCAAGGCCAGGCAACTCGCCGACAATCTGCCCATTCCCTGCTTATATCACAGTTTCGCCTTGGCAGACTGGATCTGGGCGGTGAAGTCGTCCAGCACATTCACAATGACTTGCTCCTGGCTGGCCGCTTCGCTGTAGTTCTTCTCCTCGATCGCCTCGCGCAGGCCGGGCAGCGTCTTGACCCCGTAGCCGGTGTAGAAGCCGGGGGCGTAGATCTCGTGCTTGTACCAGGGCCGCCGCGGCAGCCCGGCCTGCGACATCAGCTTGCGCTCGCTGGTGTAGAGCAGGTGGTTGAGCGCGTTCAGCTCGGGCGCCGGCTGCCGGTAGAGCGCGCCGCTGGCCCCATCCGCCGCCATCGCCTGGTCGTAGTCGGTCGCCGCCGCCTTGAGCGCGGCGATGGACCGCTCCAGCGGCCGGAAATCGAAGGCCGGCGCCCCCGCCTGCGCCTTGTACTCCGCCTCGATCTGGTTCTGGTAGCCCAGCAGATTGTCGGCAAACCCGCTGAACTGCAGCGGCAGCACGTCCGCGCTCGCCAGCCGCATCACCGCCGTCCCCATGGTCTGCGCCAGCGCCCGCCCGTAGACGAAGGTGGTGTCGGAAAAGTGGGTGTACCAATAGAAGTCGTCATAGACCGAGTGGTAGACCCCGCCCCCGCCCTCGCCCCCGTAGCTCAGGTCGCCGGTGGCGATGCCCAGGTGCTGCAGGAAGGGCGAGAAGTCCGAGCCCGACCCCAGCGCGCCGATGCGCAGGTCGGGGCCGTCCATCACCGCCGCCTTCGCCTCCGGCGTGGGCGCCGTCGCCAGCCGGTGCTGCTGGTCCTTCACCCACACCGACGTCCCGGTCTCCGGATCGGTGATGTCCTGCGCCACCAGGTTGAAGAAGTGCTGCAGCGTCTGGCTGCCGCCCATGTTCAGATAGCCCTTGCCGTTGCTGTCGGAGTTGAGATAGGCCACCGCCTTCTGCTCCAGCTCCGCCGCGTGGGTCTCCGCCCACTCGGTCGAGCCGATCAGCGCCGGCTCCTCCCCGTCCCAGGCGGCATAGACGATGGTCCGCTTCGGCCGCCACCCCTGCTTGAGCAGTTGCCCGTAGGATCGGGCCTCCTCGATCAGCGACGACTGCCCGCTGATGGGATCGTCGGCGCCGTTCACCCAGGCGTCATAGTGGTTGCCCCGGATCACCCACTGGTTGGGATAGGTGCTGCCCGGGATGGTGGCGATCACGTCGTAGAGGTTGGCCAGCCCCCAGTTGAATTTGCTCACCAGGTGGACCTTCGCCGGCCCCGGCCCGACGTGGTAGGTGATGGGCAGGGCACCGCGCCACGACTCCGGCGCCACCGGCCCCCCCATCGCCCGCAGCAGCGGCAGCGCGTCCCCATACGACAGCGGCATCGCCGGGATCTTCTGCAGGTTGGTGACCTGGTCCAGCGGCAGCCGCTTCGCCCCCGGGGTCGAGCCCCAGCCCGGCGTCTCCGGATCGCCCGGATACAGTTCCATCTCCATCACGCTGCCGCGCTGCACTCCCTGCTCCGGCCGATACGGCCCCTGCGGGTAGGTGTCGCCCTGGAAGTAGCCGTCGTCGCGGGGGTCGGAGTAGATCAGGCACCCCACCGCCCCGTGCTGGTAGGCCAGCTTGGGCTTGATGCCGCGCCAATTCTGGCCGTAGCGCGCGATCACGATCGCCCCCTTCACGCTCACCCCCAGCTTGGCCAACTGGTCGTAGTCGGCCGGGCCGCCGTAGTTGACGTACACCAGCGGCGCGGTCACGTCCCCGTCGGCGCTGTACATCAGCGTGGTCGGCATCTGCCCGGCCTGCCCCGAGGTCGGGTCGCCGGCGACCGGCGGCTCCTGCAACTGCGCCTCGTACTGCGTCGGCGCCACCAGCTCCACCTTGCGCTCGATCGGCGTCGGGTACAGCGTCTGAAACTCCTCGATGTGCGCATCCAGCCCGAACGACTTGAACTGGTTCAGGATCCAGAGCGCGTTCTGGTGCTGCCGCTCGCTCCCCGCATTGTGCGGGTAGGCGCTCAAATATTGCATGTTGGCGCGGATATTCCCCGGCTGCGGCAGCGCGCGGAATTTCTGCTCCCACTGCGCCTCCTGGGCGCTGTCGGCGGCGGAAAAGCCAAACAGCACCGGGGTCGGCGCCGCCTTCAAATAGAAGATGGCGGCCACCACCACGATGACCGCCGTGGCCGAGGCCGCGACGATGCGGGAAGCGCGGGATGTGGGCATAGAGGGGATCTCCGGGTCGTGCGCTGGCTAGTATAGTCGCGGATGTGGCCGCTTGCCACCACCTGGTGGGCGCGGGCCCCAGCGCGCCTGCCCGGCCCGGCTGGAGCAGCGCCAGGCCGGTGCGGCGCGCGTCCCGCTTGTGAGCCGCCCCGCTGTAACGGCACGGGGCGGCATGCTCGCGCCGACTCGGGGGCCCCGCGGCCCCAAGTCGGCGCTGCGCGGCTTCTTGGTGGGCGCGGGCCCCAGCGCGCCTGCGGCGCGCGTCCCGCTTGTGCTTGCACCGACTTGGGGGCCCCGCGGCCCCAAGTCGGCGCTGCGCTTCGCTGCCGCGGGCCGGGCCGAATGCAGCTACGCCCCTCGGGCTTCACTCTAGTGGAAATCCCGGATGGCGCTCGGCCCCCGGCCACGCCACCCTGGCATCAGTCGGCATCCCTGCCCAGGAAGTACCCGCCTTGTCCCCCTCCTCACGCCTCCGCCTGCGGGCCTGGGCGCAAGAATTGCATCGCTACCGCGGCTGGGTCGCCACCGCGGCCGGGCTGGGCATGGCCGGCGCCGCCCTGGGCGCGCTCGAGCCCCTGTTTTACCGCACCCTGGCCGATCTCCTGGTCGCCGTCGCCGGCCGCCGCACCCCCGCCGCCGCCGCCTGGCCCAGGGGGGCAGCGGTGCTGGCCGGGCTGGCCGGGCTGTTGTTGGCCCAGCGCCTGCTGCAAACCGGCCAGACCCTGGCGGTCAATCGCGTCCGTTTCGACGCCAGTTTCGACCTCTCCCAGCGCGTGCTGCGCCAGCTCTACGCCCGCCCGCTCGCCTTCCACCAGCAGCGCGGCGCCGGCTACGTCCAGACCCGGGTGGACCGCGGCGTGGCGGCGTTCGGCCAACTGGTGGGCGAGCTGCTGCAATCGCTGCTGCCCCACACCGTCAACCTCGCCCTGCTCGCCGCCCTGCTGTGGATGCTGTCGCCCCGCTTGGCCGTGCTCGCCCTCGCCCCGCTGCCGCTCTACCTCTGGGCCACACTCCGCGGCGCCGCCCGCGCCCGCCGCCAGGAGGCGCGCGTGCAGGAGGGCTGGAGCCGCCTCTACAGCCGCGTCACCGAGGTCCTGAGCGCCATCAAGACGGTGCAGGCCATGACCGCCGAGCCGCACGAGCTCGCCCACTACCGCCGCCGCGCCGCCGCCATCTTCCGCCGCCTCTGGCGCCAAGTCTGGCTGGAGGAGGGCTACGGCCACCTGCAGAACGCCCTCGCCCTCGCCGGCCGCATGGCGGTGGCCGTCTACGGCTTCTCGCTGGTGCTCTCCGGCCACCTCAGCCCCGGCACCTGGATCGCCGCCACCAGCTACGCCGCCCTCCTCTATCAGCCCCTCGCCGGACTCGCCGGCGGCTCCCTCGCCGCCGCCCGCGCCGCCGTTGCCGCCGACGCCGCCCTCGACTTCCTCGCCGACGCCCCCGTCCCGACCGCCGTCCCCACCCCCCTGCCCCGCCTGCGCGGCGCCATCGCCTTCGAAGGCGTTGGCTTCGCCTATCCCGCCGCCGCGGGCGCGGGCGCCCGTTCCGCCCTGCGCGATGTCTCCTTTGCCATCGCCCCGGGCGAGACGGTCGCGGTCGTTGGCCCCAGCGGCGGCGGCAAGACCACCCTCACCGACCTGCTGCTGCGCTTCCACGATCCCAGCGCCGGCCGCATCCTGCTCGACGGCCGCGACCTGCGCGGCATGCCGCCCGGCGCCCTGCGCCGCCAACTCGCTGTGGTGCTGCAGGAGCCGCTGCTGCTCCAGGGCAGCATCGCCGACAATGTCGCCTACGGCGCCCCCGCCGCCACCGCCGCCCACGTCCGCGCCGCCCTGCGCGCCGCCCACGCCGAGGAGTTCGTCGCCCGCCTGCCCCAGGGCCTCGCCACGCCCCTGGGCGAGCGCGGCGCCCGCCTCTCCGGCGGCGAAAAGCAGCGCCTCGCCCTCGCCCGCGCCCTGCTGCGCGATCCCCGTATCCTCATCCTCGACGAGGCCACCGCCCACCTCGACGCCGCCAGCGAGGCCGCCGTCCACCGCAGCCTGCGCGCGTTGGCCGGCTCCCGCACCGTGATCGTCATCTCCCACCGCCTCGACCGCCTGCCCAGCCCCGACCGCATCCTGGTCATCGCCGAGGGAGAGTTGCTCGAGCAGGGCTCGCCCGCCGCCCTGGGCGCCCGCGGCGGCTACTACGCCCGCCTGCTGCAACCGCGCCTGGAGGTGGGCGGCGCGGCCGTCTAGCTGATGGCGTGCACCAGCGGCATGCTCACCAGATGCTCGCTCAAAAACCAGGCCTGCAGCTCGTTGGTGCGCAGCACTTGGCCCACGATCATGTCGTTGCTGCCGGCGTCGCCCACCTCGTTCGCCATCGCCGCCAAGTCGCGGCAGTCGGCGATGATGACCTGGTGCCCGTCCAGCAGCCGCGAGAGCTGCACCGGCACCTCCTCGCGCCCGCGCGGGGCACGCTGCAGGCGCGTCGTCTCCGCCACGTCCGGCGCCAGCGCCAAGCTCACCCCGCCCAGCAACTGCACCCGCTCCGCCACCGTGTCGATCAGTTCCACCTGCTCTTGGTGATGCTTGTCAAACAGCAGGTGCAGCGAGTAGAACGTCGGTCCCGACACCTGCCAGTGGCACTTCTTGTACAGATCGCGCAGCGCCATCGAGTCGGCCAGCACCTGGTTCAGGCGCGCGCACATCTGCCGCCGCACCGGCTCCTCCAACTGCAGCATCGGCATCGCCGTCACCGTGCCATAGGCCTGGATCTCGGCTGCGGTTTGGTGGAATCGCGGCTGGGCGGTGAAGCGCAGCCGCGCCGTCGGGGCAGGTTTGCGTGGGGCCATACCGCATGGGATGCCTCCCTTCCCCGCCGGGTTGCCGCATCTTGCCACTACACCCACTGCCCGGCGCCGGGCGCACAATAGCGCCATGCCCGCCGCCGCCGACCGCCTCGCCCAGCTCCACCGCCTTCCCCTCTTCGCCCCCCTGGACGACGCCGCCCTGGCCGCCCTCGCCCGCCGCGCCGCCCCCCGCGCCTATGCCGCCGGCGACATCCTTTTCCATGCCGGCGACGCCTGCGCCGGCGTCCACCTGCTCACCGCCGGCGCCGTCCGCATCTTCAAGCTCTCCGCCGCCGGCCGCGAGCTCACCCTCCACATCCAAGCAGCCCCCGCCACCGTCGCCGAGGTCCCGCTGGTGGACGGCGGACCCTATCCCGCCTCCGTCAGCGCCGTCGGCGAGGTCTCCGCGCTCTTCCTCCGCCGCGAAGACTTCCTCGCCGTCTGCCTCGAACATCCCCAGGTGGCGCTGGCCGCGCTGCGCGTCTTCGGCCAGCGCCTGCGCGGCCTGGTCGAGCTGCTCGAGGCGGTCACCTTCGGCGGCGTCCGCCAGCGCCTCGCCCGCCTCCTGCTCGAGCAAGCCCAGCGCTCCCGCCAGCAGGGCGAGCCCGGCGATGTTCTCCAGGTCGGCAGCCAGCAACAGCTGGCCCTCGAGCTCGGCACCGTGCGCGAAGTGGTCTCGCGCAACCTCAATCGCTTCCAGGCCGAGGGCCTCATCCGCATCCACTCCCGCGCCCTCGAGGTTCTCGACCCCGACGGCCTCCGCCGGGAAGCCGAGGCCGAGCTCTAGAGCGAGGACAACGTCGCTGGGGCCCGCCGCTCGGAGATCGCGTGCGGCTTTTCTTGATGGAAAAGCCGCGGGGTGGGGTCTGCGGGGCGGCGACGCCGGGCACCCGCGCTTGCAAGGAAGGCATGTGACCAAAGTCATAGCTCTCCCGCCCGCGGCGGCGCAGTCTGACGATGGAGGCTTTGGTTATGACTACACCCCTGGATCCCACCCGCACCGTCGGCGAGCTGGCCGCCGCCCTGCCCGGCGCCGCCCGCGTCTTTGAATCGCTGGGCATCGACTTCTGCTGCGGCGGCCAAGGCAGCCTCGAGGCCGCCTGCGCCAGCCGCGGCCTCGCCGTCCGCGAGGTTCTGGCCGCCCTGGAACGCAGCCGGACCTTGCCCGAACCGTCCGGCACGGACTGGCCATCGGAACCTCTTCCCGCCCTCATGGGCCACATCGTCGAACGCCACCACCAATACATCCGCAGCGAAGTGCCCCACATCCAGCAATGGCTCGACAAGGCCGTCGCCGCCCATGGCGAGCGCCACCCCGAGCTGCTCCGCATCCGCCATCACTTCGAGGCCATGGCGATCGAGATGTCGCAGCACTTGGCCAAGGAAGAGCTGATCCTGTTCCCCGCCATTGCCCGTCTGGCCGGCGCGGTGGCGCCGGGCGCAACCTGTTTCGCCAGCTTGGAGCAGCCGGTGCGCATGATGATGCTCGAGCACGACCACGCCGGCAACGACCTCGCCCAAATCCGCCAGGCCAGCGGCGACTTCGCCCCCCCGCCCGATGCCTGCAACACCTACCGCGCCCTCTACCGCGCCCTGCATGAGTTCGACACCGACCTGCGCCAGCACGTTCACCTGGAAAACAACATCCTCTTTCCCCGCGCCCTGCAGTTGGAGAAAGCCGCCGCCCATGCCGACTGAACTCCCCCTCGCTCCCGAAGCCCTCGCCACCCGCATCTACGAGATCCGCCTCTCCCGCCTGCTGATGGCCTACCTCGGCAGCGGGCTGGTCTACCTGCTCGGCCCCGGCAGCTTCCTCGGCCTCTGGAACCTGTGGGCCATCAGCCACCAGCGCGCCGCGCTGGCGGTCTCGCCCGCCTGGCTGCAGGCCCACGGCCACGCCGAGGTCTACGGCTGGGTGGGCAGCTTCATCCTCGGCATCGGGTTCCACTCCCTCACCCGCGTGCGCGGCGCGCGCACCCCGCTGGGCTGGGCTTGGACCAGTTGGGCACTGTGGACGACGGGCGTGGGCCTGCGCTGGTGGTCGGGCGTGGACGGCTGGCACTGGCGCGCTCTGTTGCCCGCCTCGGCCGCGCTCGAGCTCGCCGCCTTCCTGATCTTCCAAGCCTCGGTGATGCGCGCCCACCGCGGCGGCGAACCTCGTCCGGCGGGCACCCGCCTCCCTGGCTGGATCCTGCTGGTCTTCACCGGCGCCACTGGCTTTGTGCTGACGCTGTTGCTCAACCTGGGCGGCGATCTCTACCTGGCCTACCGCGCGGCGGCGCCGGCGTACCCCGCCCGCTTCGACGAGCGCCTGGTGGGGCTGATGGCCTGGGGCTTTCTGGCGCCCTTCGTGTTCGGCTTCAGCGCCCGCTGGCTGCCGATCTTCGCCGGCCTGCGCCCGGCCTCCGAACGCCTGCCGCGCATGCTCGCCGCGGTGATCGCGCTGGGCGTGGTGTCCACCCTGGCGGGCTGGTTCACCGCGGCGGCGGCCTGCTGGCTGCTGGCGGCGCTGCTGGCCGCCTTCGGTCTGCACCTGTTCCAGCCCGCCCTGCAGCCCGCCAAAACGCAAGGCATCCACGCCAGCTTTCCGCTGTTTCTACGCATCGCCTACGGATGGCTGGTGGTCTCGGCGGGCCTGGGGATGTTGGCGGCCGTCCTGCCCACGGTGCCCGGCCCCGGCGGGGCTTCGCGCCACGCCCTCACCGTGGGCTTCATCGCCGGCATGGTGCTGACCATCGGGCCGCGCATCCTGCCGGCGTTCTCCGGCATGCGCACCCTTTACAGTCCCCGCCTCATGCTGGCGGCGTTGGCGCTGTTGCACCTGGGCTGCGCCCTGCGCGTCAGCGGCGAGACCCTGGCCTACTCGGGTTGGTGGCCCTGGGCCTGGCACTGGCTGCCGCTCTCAGCCACGCTCGAGGTGGCGGCCTTCACCCTATTCGCCTACAACCTGGCCCGGACGCTTTTACAGCCGCCCGCCCACCTCATGCGAGCGCCCACGCCTTCCTAGCGCCCGCCGCCGCCGGGGCCGCGCCCGTCCTGCTTTTTGGGCGGCTTCTTCTTGTTGTCGGCGGGCTTCTGGTTGCCGCGCTTTCCCGCCGCGGCCTTCGCCGGCGGCGGCGAGAAGCGGTGCCAGGAGGGATCGCCGGCGTGGCTAGGCGTGGCCCGCGGCGCGAGTTCGCCCCGGGCCCGCGGCGCAGAAGGAGGTGCAGCGGCTGCAGGACGCGACGGCTGCGGCGGGCGCGCGGCCGGCGCCGGCGCGCCCTCGCCGAAGCGCCGATACCCCGGCCGCGGGTTGGCCACCGGCGGCGTGGGTCGCGGGGCGCGCCCGACTGGCCGCGCCTCGGTCGGCGCCGCCGCCGGACGCGCGCGCTCTGGCGCCGGCGCCCGATAATATTGCATCCGCGGCGCGCGCGCCGTGCGCGGCAGGGTCCGCACATTCACCGTGCGGTCGCTCACCCGCAAGCTCTCGCGGCTGGGCGCGATCGGCACCGCGCCGTTCATCACCCGCGCCTCCAGTATCTGCGCCGCCGAGACCGTCTGGCGCTCCACCGCGCCCCGGCCAAAGCGGTCGGCGGGCACGCTCACCACCGCCCGCCGCACGTGCTCGTCGCTGCCTATGCGGTTCAGGTTCGAGTACACCACCACCCGCGCGCCCAGCATCGGCGCCAGCGGCGCCAGCGGCCGCGCCTCGCGCCCGTCATGGTTCCACCAGGGACGGTAGGGGTCGGCCGGCCCGATCGGCACCCAGCCCACCGAGCCCACGCCCACCCGCACTCCGCCCACCCGCAATCCAAGGAAGGCCACGTACGCCGGCGCCCACACCGGGCGGTAGCGCGGCGTCACCATCACCGGCCCCGGCCACCAGACCCAGCCCGTCTGGTAATAGAACCAGCGGCCATAGTGATACGGCGCCCAGCCCCAGGCCTCGCTCGACACCCAGGTCCAGCCCCAACCTGGCTCCCACACCCAGCGCCCGGCGCTGTAGGGGACCCAGCCGGCATTCACGTAGGGCGACCACACCTGGCCGTAGCCGGGCACAAACACCCAGCGGCCATGGCCGTCCAGGTCGCCCACGCCGGTGTAGTAGCGGTTGGTATGTGACCAACTCGCGGCCTCTTCGACGGCGCGATCACGCTCCTGATTCCACAGGTCGAAGCCGTCGAGCGGGGGCGCGTCGGTGATCTGATACTGCGGCTGGTCGGTGCCCTCCACCGTGATCGTCTGCCCGCTTTCGAGCCTGGCACTGCCCTCGGGCGTGCTGATATCGGCCGAGCCCGAGCGCACCGTCACGATGGACTCCGACTCCGAGTTCACCTGAATGCGCACCACCCCCGCGCCCAGCGGATGCACCGCTAGGTTCGGGGTGTCAATCTCGACCGCGGCCTCGGCTTGCGGCAATACCACATAGTCCACCACGCCTTGGCCCACCTGCACCTGGATCTGCTCGCGGGTGAGGTTGGCGAGCGTGGCCTGCGTGTTCGAGTCCAGCCGCAGCACGTCGGCAAAATCGAGCTGCAGCTCGCTGCGCCCGCCCGCGGCGGTGGCCACGCTGTCGCCCCCAAGCAGCGGAGCGTTGATGGCGCCCGCCGTCCACTCCCCGTCGGCCCCGCGCTGGGTGGAGACCTCGCCCTGCGCCAGGCTCAGCCGCGCCACCCCGGCATCGGACACCGCCGGCGCCTGCTGCGCGCCCAGCGCCACCGCCAGCATCCCGACCGCCAGCCCCGACCCCAGGCAAGCTGAAAAAAAGGTACGCATGATGATCTTCACAGCACCCCTCCGGAACTTCTTTCCCCTATCCATGGAGCAGTTCCGCTTCCAAACCCCGCCGCCGAGCTAAACCCTCTAGAACCAAGCAAATTCCACCCGCCCGGCCCGTCCCTGCGGCGGCGCGCTGGTTCGTTTCCACCAAATCGGTGCTTTTCCACCGCTCCCGCCGCCCCCCGCCAGCCGATTTATAATTGCAATATGGCTACTGCAGACACCGTCGCTCCCGCCGCGCTTGACCTGGCCCATCTGCCCGCGTTCCGCAATGAGGCCCTGACCGATTTCTCCCAGCCCGAAAACCGCCGCCGCTACAGCCAGGGGCTGGCCGAGGCCCGGGCCGAGCTGGGGCGCGAGTACGACAACCGCATCGGCGAGCACCGCGCCCAGAGCGCCCGCAAGTTCAAGTCGCACAACCCCTCGCGCACCTCCGAGGTGGTGGGCGTCCACCAGGAGAACACCCCCGAGGCCGCCCGCGAAGCCATCGCCGCCGCCACCCTCACCTTCGAGTGCTGGCGGCTGAGCAAGCCCGAGAAGCGGGTCGAGATCCTGCTGCGCGCCGCCGACCTCTTCCGCCAGCGCAAGCCCTACTACGCCGCCTGGCTGACGCTGGAGGTGGGCAAGACCTTCCCCGAGGCCGACGCCGACATCGCCGAGACGATTGACTTCCTGGAGTACTACGGCCGCCAGCAGTTGCGCCTCTCCGGCCCCCAGCCGGTGCACCAGCTCCCCGGCGAGCGCGACGAGATGGTCTACATCCCGCTGGGCGTGGGCGCGGTGATCCCGCCCTGGAACTTCCCCATGGCGATCACCGCCGGCATGACCGCGGCCGCGATCGTCGCCGGCAACACCGTGGTGCTCAAGCCCTCGAGCGACTCCCCCACCACGGCCGCCAAATTCATGGAGGTGCTGGAGCAGGCCGGCCTGCCCGCAGGCGTGGTCAACCTGGTCACCGGCGGCGGCTCGACCGTGGGCGAGGCCCTGGTCACCGACCCGCGCATCCGCTTCATCGCCTTCACCGGCTCCAAGCAGGTGGGGCTCGACATCAACCGCAAGGCCGCCGAGACCCCCAAGGGGCAGAAGTGGATCAAGCGCACCGTGCTGGAGATGGGCGGCAAGGACTCGATCCTAGTGGACGAGGACGCCGACTTCGACGCCGCCGTCGAGGGCGTGGCCACCAGCGCCTTCGGCTACCAGGGGCAGAAGTGCTCGGCCTGCTCGCGCGCCATCGTGCACGAGAAAATCTACGACCGCTTCGTCGAGAAGCTGGTCGAGCGCACCCAAAAAATCAAGGTGGGCGACGCCGCCGATCCGGACAACTACATGGGCCCGGTGATCAACGAGCGCTCGCTCCAGAACACGCTGAAGTACATCGAGATCGGCAAGGGCGAGGGCCGGCTGGTGGCGGGCGGCGAGCGGGGCGACAGCACCGGCTACTTCATCGCCCCCACCATCTTCGCCGACATCCAGCCCACCGCCCGCCTGGCGCAGGAGGAGATCTTCGCCCCGGTGCTGGCGGTGATCAAGTGCAAGAGCTTCGACGACGGCCTCCAGATCGCCAACAACACCGAGTACGGCCTCACCGGCGCGGTCTACACCCAGGACCCCAAGAAGCTGGAGCGGGCCGCCAGCGACTTCCACGTCGGCAACCTCTACTTCAACCGCAAGTGCACCGGCGCCATGGTCGGCGCCCACCCCTTTGGCGGCTTCAACATGTCCGGCACCGACTCCAAGGCCGGCGGCCCCGACTACCTGCTGCTCTTCACCCAGGCCAAGAGCATCGCCCGCAAGCTCTAGCCCCCGGGCCGGATCTGTTCCGCCGCCGGGTCGGTGGCATGCACGGCGACGTAGTTGGGCCCCATGGCCCACACCTTGTAGCCCTGCGCCTCCAGCCAGGGCTGGAGGCGCGCCTTGTCGCCCTTGAGCGCCTCGACGATCAGCATGGGGCGCCAGCGCGCCAGCGCCTGGCGCGCGCCCTCCAGCACCTCCAGTTCCATGCCCTCGACGTCAATCTTGATGAAGTCGAGCCGCGGCCACGGCATCGAGTCCAGGCTGACCACGGGAACCTCCACCGTCGCCGCCGGCGAGTAGTCAATCGCCTGGCCGATGAATTCGTTGTCGGGGCGCGGGCGCAGCTCCAGGCTGCCAAAGCTCCCCGGGCGCTGGTAGTCGGGCACGGGCACGCGCAGCGTGCCGCAGGCCGCGCCCACGGCGGCGTGGCGGGCGCTGGCGTTGAAGCAGTTGTTGAGCGCCAGATTGCCGGCCAGGGCATAGTAGACCCGCTCCTGCGCCTCGAACGCCGTCACCGCGCCCCAGCCGGTCATCGCCCGCGCCCACTCCACCGTGTGCACGCCGATGTTGGCGCCGCAGTCCACCGCCACCACGCCCGGCCCGCGGAAAATCTTGGCCAGGTCGAGCATGGCCAGCGCCACCCCCACCTCCTGCGGGTCGTAGGCGCTGTTGTCGAGCAGATTGAAGCCGACCCCGATGCCGGCCTGCTCGTCCAGCATGCGGTAGTCGAAGCGGTTGACGATGAGGGTGCCCTGATCGGTGGCGGCGAGCACAAAGGCGGCTTTGCGGGGGCAGCGGGGGGTCATGTGGCGTGGGGACGGGTGGCGGCGCGGGCCACCAGGCCGTTGCGGCCGGGACGGAGGGGCGCGGCCGGGGGCGCGGCCGGAGCTTCGGGCCGGGGCGCGCGCCGCGCGGGCGCCGGCAACGCCGGCGGCGCATCCGTCCGCGCCAGCAGCGCCACGATCCGCTTGCGGTACTGCGCCGTGATCGCCTCCCAGCCGTGGGTCTGGCGAATCAGCTGCGCCCCCAGCCAGCCCCGCCGGCTGTTCTCCTCCGGATTCTCCGCCGCCTGCCGCAGCGCCGCCACCAGCGCCGCCCCGTCGGGCTCGAACCAGGTCGGCACCCCGGTCAACTCTCCCGCCGGCCACAGCGGGCGCGGCATCGCCACCTCGCGCGCGGGAATCAGCCAAGCCGCCTCCGGCGGGCAAAACTCCGGCGCCGGCCCGGCGGCGGTGGCGATCACCGGCTTGGCGCAGGCCAGCGCCTCCGCCAGCGGCATGCCAAACCCCTCGCCCCGGTAGGGCAGCACCACCACGTCGCAGCCGCGGTAGAGCTGCGGCAGCCGCGCCTCGCTCCAGTCCTCGCCCAAGTAATGGATGGGCGCCACCCCCGGCGTCCGCGCCAGCGCCTCGATCTCGCGCCGCAGGTTGAGGTGGTGGTAGAAGCTGCGCGCCCCCAAATCCTTGATCACCAGGCTGACGTCGTCCTGCGCGGTGAAGGCCTCGCGCCACGCCGCCAGCAGCAGGTCCAGTCCCTTGCGGCGGATGGCGCCGCCGACAAACAGGAAGTTCACCCGCCGCGACCCCTCCGGCCGCGCGCGCTCGCCCTGCGGCGCATACAACTCCAGGTCCACACCGTTGGGGATGACCACCACCCGCTCGGTGTCCACCCCCGCGCGCCCCAACACCCCGCGCACGAACTGCGACGGCACCCACACCTCGTCCGCCGCCGCCAACCCCGCCAGCCACTCGCGCGGGATGGCGCCAAACTCCCAGGGCAGAATCAGCGCCAGCCGCCCGGTCGCCGGCCGGCGGAAATCCGGCGGCCAGCCGTGCCGGATGGTCAGGTCGAGCCGGCGCGGCAAGCGCCCCAGCCCGCGCGACCAGGCCGCGTGCCGCGGAAACGCGGCCAGCGGCTCCTCCCCCGGCAGCGTCGGTTCCAGCGCCACCTCCAGGCCCGGATCGGCCTGCAGCCCGGCGCCCAGGTAGCGGTTGATGCGCGCCACGCTGGCGTGCATCAGCAGCGGCCCGCTCAGCACCACCCCGGCCGCCTGGTCGGGCGGCCGCGGGCTGGGCCGATAGAGCGGCGCCAGGGCGGCATAGCGCCGCTGCAGCGTCGCCTGCGTCTCCCCCGCCAGCGGCCACACCCGCAGCAGGTGCTCGGCCGCCTCGAAGGCCCGGTGCGCCAAAAAGAAATCGAACACCACCGACTGGTACTCCGGCTCCCGCCGCCCCAGCCGGGTCAGCTCCCATTGCACCGCCGCGAACAGCGAGGCCGGCACCCGCTGCCGCAGCAGCCCGGCCACCGAGGGCGCGAAGGCCGGCGCGTGCCTCACCCCGGTGAGAAAATGGTGCAGCGCCACCGGCTGGCGCCCGGTGTGCTCGGCCAGCACCGCCAGCAGGTGGTGGGCGCGGTAGCCCGCCTCGCCCCCGCTGCCGACGTAGAGCGGCGCCTCCGCCTGCGCCGGCCGCGTGGCCCGCTGCAGGCAGCCCACCGCCTCCCCGCCGCGCCCCTGCGCCAGCCGCAGCTTGGCCGCCACGAAGTCCAGCTCGCGGTAGTGCGGATGCAGCTCCTGCGCCTGCTGCAGCAGCGTCGCCGCCTGTTCGGTCTCGTTCTGCCGCAGCAGCGCCACGATCAGGTTGCGCAGGCACAGGCTCTGCAGCAGCGGATGCAGCCCCGGCCATTGCGCCAGCCGGGCCAGCGGCGCCACCCCCGCCCCCAACTGCTCCGACTCCAGCCGCAGCGCCGCCGCCAGCCGCTGCCACGGCTCCGTGCTCTTCTCCCACCCCGCCGCGCCCGCCCCCGCCGCCGCGCCCACCCGCAGCCGCAGGTCCACGCTGTCCTCGCGGGCGCCGCCGCCGGGCGAATAGACCCGCGGCTCGACCCCGATCAGCTCCCAGTCCGCTCCATATTCATAGTGCACCGGCAGGTAGGTGCGGCGGTTGGCCACGGTCAGCAGGTAGCGCAGCGCCGCACCGTTGCCCTCGCGCAGCCGCTCTCCCGCCCGCCAGCGCAGCCAGCCGCACGGGCCCGGGCCCGGCTCCCCCCCGCTGCGCTCCCCCAGCCAGATCTGGTCCGCAGCCTGGCGCACGTCCTCCGGCAGGCTGCCCAGCTCGCGCGCGTCGGTGAGCAGCACCAAAGAGGGCGTCTCCCCGTAGCGGGCGCGCACCCGGTAGCTGGCCGTGTCGATTGTTTCCAGGGGCATGGGCTGCCGATCCTTCCTGCACGCCGGCGGCCATCGCCGGCCCCGCGCGGGCGGCGGCTGTGGCGGTTGGCGTGCTCATCCATCGGCGGTCCGCCCGCACAAGATGAGGAAAAGTTCGCTCCCCCAGAAGAATTTAATGTTGCGCTAACCCGATTCTAACGAAGCCACTTCAGTATCTGCCTATGGCTGCGCCAAGGAGTCACACTGTGCCCCGTACGATTGCCCCTCCCGTCCCCGCCGCGGTTCCCGAGGCCGCGGTCATGGTGGCCAGCGGCGACGCCGCTTTCCGCAAGCAGATGCTGGGCCTGCTCGGCTCCCGCCAGGGCGTGATCGAGGCCCTCGGCGGCGCCGACGCCCTGCTCAAGCTCGAGCTCGCTCCCTGCGCCGGCCTGGTGCTCGACCGCCAGCTTCCCGACCTCGACGCCGACGAGCTGATGCGCCTGGTGGCCTCGCAGTATCCCCAGGTGCCGGTGGAGATGCTCGACTCCGCCGCCACCGCCCTGCCCCGCCTGGCCCCGGCCGGCCGGCTCGATTTCCACGCCTTCGTGCAGGCCCTGCGCGGCGCCGCGCCCGCGCCCCGCCCGGCGGCCGCCTGGCCCGCCGCCCTCGCCCCGCGCCGCCCCGCGCCGGTCCCCGCGGCCGCGCCCGCCGCGGCGGTGGACCTGCTGCCCGGCCTGGTCGGCCGCAGCCCCCACCTGGCCGATCTCAGCCACCTCGTCCGCCTCGTCGCCCCGCGCCGCACCACCGTCCTGCTGCTCGGCGAAACCGGGACCGGCAAGGAGTTGATCGCCCGCGGCCTCCACCAGGCCAGCGGCCGCGCCGACAAGCCCTGGGTGGTGGTCAACTGCGCCGCCATCCCCGAGGCCCTGCTCGAGTCCGAACTCTTCGGCTACGCCCGCGGCGCCTTCACCGGCGCCGTCCAGCCCCGCACCGGCCGCATCCAGGCCGCCCACACCGGCACTCTCTTCCTCGACGAGATCGGCGAACTCCCCCTCGCCCTCCAGTCCAAATTGCTGCGCTTCCTGCAAGAGGGCGAACTCCAGCGCCTCGGCAGCAACGAGCCGCAGAAGGTGGATGTCCGCGTGGTGGCCGCCACCAACCAGGACCTGCTCGCCCGGGTCGAGGCCGGCCAGTTCCGCCGCGACCTCTATTACCGCCTCGCCGTCTTCCCCATCGAACTGCAGCCGCTGCGCAACCGCCCCGCCGACATCCTCCCGCTGGCCCGCCACTGCCTCCGCCTGCTCCAGGCCGACCAGCCCGCCGCCGCCGCTTCGTTCAGCCCCGAGGCCATGGACCTGCTCGAACGCTACCCCTGGCCGGGCAACGTGCGCGAGCTGCAACACGCCGTCGAACGCGCCCTCATCCTGGCCGCCGAGGAGGAGATCATTGCCCCCGGCCACTTCCCCGCGCTCGAGGCTTGGCGCCTCTCCCGCGGGAATGGCCCTTGCCGTGCTCAGGATTGGAAGGAGGCTACGGGTACCCATGACCTTATTTGACGCCCCAATCTTGAACCATTTGGAGGGCTACCTCGACGTCGCCGCCGCGCGCCAGTCGCTGATCGCCTCCAACATGGCCAACATTGATACCCCGGGCTATCGCACCCAGGACCTCAACTTCCAAACGGCCCTCTCCGACGCCGAGGCCGGGCTCAATCCCGGCGCCGCCCAGGAAACCGTGCCCGGCCTGCTGCAGCGCCCCGACGGCAACAACGTCAATTTGGACCGCGAGTCCTTCTTGATGGCCCAAACCCAACTGCAATATTCCACCGGCATCGCCCTGCTCAAGGAAGAGTTCCACCGCCTCAGCATGGCCATCAACGGTGGCGGGAGCCAAGGCGCATGAACCTCTTTGGCGTCTTAGACATCAGCGCCTCCGCCCTGCTGGCCGAGCGCCAGCGCGCCGAGGTGGTCACCAGCAACCTCGCCAACGCCGAGAGCGCCGGCGCCAACCCGGCCCAGGTCTACCGCCGCCAGGAGGTGGTCTTCGGCGCCCAGCCGATGCCGTTCTCCGATGCCCTGGCCGCCGCCGGCAACACCCCCGCCGAGGGGGTCGCGGTCGAGGCCGTGGTCAAGGACAACACTCCCCTGGTCCGCCGCTACGAGCCCGGCAACGCCAACGCCGACGCCCAGGGCTACGTCACCTATCCCAACGTCAACCCCGCCCAGGAGATCACCGACCTGATGGAGGCGGTGCGCTCCTATCAGCTCAACATCTCCGCCACCGAAGCCACCAAGGCCATGATCCAGCAGTCGCTCACCCTGCTGCAGTAGGCACCCGGCCATGATTCCCACTTCCCTGCCCCCGCTGCTGCCGCCGTTGGCGCCGGCCCCGGCCTCCGCCCCGCTCACCCCGCCCTCGCTCGGCAGCAACCCCGCCTCCGGAGCCAGCGCCAGCTTCGCCGACGAGCTCAAGGGCGCCCTGCGCTCGATGGAGCAGCTCCAGAGCAATGCCAGCCAGCAGGTCTCCAGCATGGTCAGCGGCCAGGGCGGCGACGTCCACGCCGGCATGATCGCCGTCGAAAAGGCCGACCTCGCCTTCAGCATGATGCTGCAATTGCGCAACAAGGCCGTCTCCGCCTATCAAGACATCTCCCATATGAGCTTCTAGAGGCCCGCCTCTAGCCCCTCGACACCCCCTCGTGGCCCTCTCCCTCAATTCCGCCAACTCGCTGCAATCGCTGCGCCAGGCCGGCACCCTGGTGCAGGGCATGTCGCTGCGGCAGAAGCTCATCCTCGCCGGCAGCACCCTGGCCGTGGTCGCCGCCATCGGCCTGTTCGTCTATTACATGAACCCGGCGCCGGACAGCGTGCTCTACTCCGGCCTCGCCCCCGCCGACGCCCAGCAGGTGACCGGCGCCCTGGCCAGCCTGGGGGTGCCCTACCAGCTCTCCCCCGACGACACCAGCGTCAGCGTCCCGCCCGACCAGTTGGACCGCGCCCGCCTCGCGCTCGCCGCCCAGGGCCTGCCCCACACCGGGCAGTTGGGCTTCGAACTGTTCGACAAGACCAACTGGAGCGGCAGCGACTTCGCCGAGCAGGTCAACTACCAGCGCGCGCTGGAGGGCGAGCTGGAGCGCACCATCGAGACCATCCAAGACGTCAGCTCCGCCCGCGTCCACATCACCATGGCGCACGACTCGCTCTTCACCGCCGACGAGCGCCAGGCCAAGGCCGCCGTGGTGCTCAGCCTGCGCGACGGCAACCTGCAGCCCAACATGGTCACCGCCATCCAGCACCTGGTGGCCAGCTCGGTCGAGCACCTCAGCCCCGCCCGGGTCTCCATCCTCGACTCCAACGGCGACATCGCCCTGGCCGGCAGCGGCACCCTGCTCAGCCAAGCCCGCCTGGAAGACCAGTTGAGCGCCAAGATCGTCTCCACCCTGGCCCCCATCGTCGGCGCCCAGCACGTCCGCGCCAGCGTCAACGTCGCCTACGACCCCACCTCCGCCGACGACACCCAGGAGACCTACGACCCCACCTCCAGCGCCGTGCTCACCTCGCAGCGCAGCGTCGAGGGCGGCACCGCCACCACCGCCGCCGCCGGCGTGCCCGGCACCACCAGCAACCTGCCCAAGGCCCAGGCCCCCGGCACCAACCTCAACGCCGAGCTGGGCCTCAGCTCCAGCCCCCGCCAGCAGAGCGACAGCCAGACCTTCGCCGTCAGCCGCACCCTCGACCACACCATCCGCCCGGCCGGCACGCTGCAGCGCATCACCGCCGCCGTCGTGGTGGACGACAGCTCCCAGACGGTCACCCAGAACGGCAAGACCCAGACGGTGCGCCAGCCCCGCTCCCCCGCCGAAATGCAGCAACTGCAGAGCCTGGTCGCCGCCGCCATCGGCCTCGATCCCGCCCGCGGCGACGCGCTCACCGTCACCAACCTGCCCTTCACCGCTCCCGCCCCGCTGGCGGCGCCGAGCGCCCCCGCGCCCCTCGCCACCGGCAACCGCTTCCTCCGCCTGCCCATCGGCGGCAAGTGGATCGCCGTCGGGGTCGCCGGCCTGCTGCTGGTCGGCTTGCTCTTCGGCCGCATGCGCCGCCGGCCGCAGGCCGCCCCCGCGCCGCAGGCCGCCGCCCTGGCCGCTGCCGCCGCTGCCGCCCAGCTCCCGCCCGGCGCCGAACTCGCCGTCGCCTCCCCCGCCGGCCCCCCCGAGGTCCGCCGCGAGGCCGAGATGCTCAACATGACCGAGCTCCTGGCCGCCGATCCCGAGATCACGCCCCCCGAAGTCAAGCAGGTGTTGCAGTTGAAGGCGCGCGTCGCCGAGCGGGTCCGGCGCGAACCCGCCATCGCCAGCCGCCTGATTCAAGTCTGGATGAGCAAACGCCGCGAGGAACGCGCCACATGACCCACCTGGCTCCCATCCCCCCCCACCCGGGCGTGCGCAAGGCCGCCGTGCTGATGGTGCTGCTCGGCGACGAGGCCGCCGCCACCGTCTACCGCACCCTCCCCCGCGCCGACGTCCAGCGCCTCACCGAGGAGATCAGCGACCTCACCTTCATCGCCCCCATCGAGGCCCACACCGTGCTCGAGGAGTACCACCAACTCCTCATGACCCACACCTATCTCGCCCAGGGCGGCACTGACTACGCCTCCAAGCTGCTGGTCCAGGCGTTCGGGGAGAAGGACGCCAAGGCGCTGCTCAGCCAGGTGATGGAGGCCCAGGAGGCGCGCGCCGGCAACCTCGACTCGCTGCAGCAGGCCGACCCCCCCCAGCTCGCCAAGTTCCTGCAGGACGAGCATCCCCAGACCATCGCCGTCATCCTGGCCCACCTCGGCATCCGCGCCGCCAGCAGCCTGCTCGCCCTGCTGCCGCAGTCCATCAGCGCCGAGGCGGTCAAGCGCCTGGCCGAGATGCGGCAGTTCTCCCCCGAGATGGCGGAGAAGATCTCCATGGTGCTGCACAAGAAGTTCGACGGCCTGGGCGAGAAGAGCCGCCGCGCCTACGCCGGCGTCAAGGCAGTCGCCGACATCCTCAACCGCACCGAGATGGCGACCAGCAAGATGGTGCTCGAGACCATCGAGCAGAGCGACCCCACCCTCGCCCTCGGCATCCGCAACCTCATGTTCACCTTCGAGGACATGATCTCGGTGCCCGAGGCCAGCCTGCGCGAGTGGATCGCCCAGGTGGACAAGCGCACCCTGGGCCTGGCGCTCAAGGGCGCCCCCCCGGGGCTGCGCACCCACGTGCTCGAGGCCATGTCCAGCCGCGCCGCCGAGACCATGCAGGAAGACATGGAGGCCATGGGCCCGGTGCGCGCCCGCGACGTCTCCCACGCCCAGCAGGAATGCGTCACCCTGGCGCGGCGGCTGGAGCAGGAAGGCAAGATGACGCTCAAGGCGGACCACAATGAAGAGTTCATTGTCTGAGGACGGGCTGCGCGCCCAGATCACCCCCTTCGTCTACCGCGACAGCGCCGCCCCCCGCGCCGAGCCCGAGCCCGCGCCCGCCCCCGGGCTGAGCGAGGACGAGGCCCAGGCCCGGGCCGAGCAGGCCCGCCGCGACGCCTGGAGCGAGGCCGAGCAGGCCCTCGGGGCCGAACTCGAGCGCCGCCTGCGGCTCGAACGCGACGGCGTGCTCGCCGCCCTGCGCGAGTTCGTCGCCCAGCGCGAACTCTATTTCCAGCAGCTCGAGCGCGAGGTGGTGCAGCTCGTCCTCGGCATCGCCCGCAAAGTGCTGCAGCGCGAAGCCCAGCTCGATCCGCTGCTGCTGGCCGGCACCGTGCGCGTGGCCCTGGACCAGCTCGCCGCCGGCACCCAGATCGCCCTCCACGTCCCCCCCTCGCAGCTCGCCGCCTGGCAGGGCCTGCTGACGCGCGAGCTGGGCCCCAAGCTGGCCCCCGATCTGCTCGCCGATCCCGCGCTCGAGCCCGCCGGCTGCCGCCTCGAGACCGCCTCCGGCGCCAGCGACCTCAGCCTCACCGCCCAACTCCAGGCCGTCGAACAGGGCTTCTTCGACCTGCTCCAGCGCCGCGAACAGCTCGCCGCCGCCGCCGCCTCCGCATGAGCGCCTCCGCCCCCAGCTGCGACGACGCCCTCGCCGCCTACCGCCACCTGCTCGAGCGCCTCCCCACCTGGCGCTGGAGCGGCAAGGTAATCAAGGCGGTCGGCCAGATCGTCGAGTCCGACGGCCCCCCCTGCTCGGTGGGCGAGGTCTGCCAGATCCTCGGCGCCGAGGGCGAGGCGGTCGAGGGCCAGGTCATCGGCTTCCGCAGCGCCACCGTGCTCAGCATGCCGCTGCGCAACCCCCAGGGCATCCGCTACGGCGACCGCATCGTCACCTGGGGGCGCAAGCCCGCCATGCCCGTCGGCCAGGCCCTCATCGGCCGCGTCACCGACGGCAGCGGCATCGCCTGCGACGGCCTTGGCACCATCCTCACCGACGCCGTCCACCCCTACGACGCCGATCCTCCCTCGCCCATGGACCGCGTCCTCATCCGCGAGCCCCTGGGCTCGGGCATCCGCGCCCTCGACGGCCTGCTCACCTGCGGCCGCGGCCAGCGCCTGGGCATCTTCGGCGGCAGCGGCGTGGGCAAGTCCACCCTGATCGGCATGATGACCCGCAACACCATGGCCGACCTCACCGTGCTCGCGCTGGTGGGCGAGCGCGGGCGCGAGGTGCGCGAGTTCCTCCAGGACGCCCTGGGCGAGGAGGGCCTCAAGCGCGCCGTGGTGGTGGTCTCCACCTCCGACCAGTCCCCGCTGCTGCGCATCCGCGCCGCCCTCGCCGCCACCGCCATCGCCGAGCACTTCGCCGACCGCGGCAAGCAAGTGCTGCTGGTGGTGGATTCCCTCACCCGCTTCGCCATGGCCCAGCGCGAGATCGGCCTGGCCGCCGGCGAGCCCCCCACCGCCAAGGGCTACACCCCCTCCGTCTTCGCCATGCTCGCCCGCCTGGTGGAGCGCACCGGCCAGTTCCGCCGCGGTTCCATCACCGCCTTCTACACAGTGCTGATGGAGGGCGACGACCAGCAGGACCCGCTGGTGGATGCGGTCCGCTCCCTGCTCGACGGCCATATCATCCTCGACCGCTCGCTGGGGGCGCAGGGCCACTACCCCGCCATCCACCTGCTCGACAGCCTCAGCCGCCTCATGCCCGCCGTTACTACCCCCGCCCACCGCCAGCGCGCCGCCCGCGTCCGCCAACTCCTCGCCGCCTACCACCGCTCCGAAGACCTGGTCCGCGTCGGCGCCTACCAGGCCGGCGCCGATCCCCTGCTGGACGAGGCCCTGGCCGCCCTCCCCGCCATCCACGGCTATCTCCGCCAAGCCTCCGACGAGCGCGTCGCCTTCGACGACGCCGTCGCCCAACTGCTGCAACTGCCGGTATGAGCCTCCCCTTCCACGAATCCCTGCGCCGCCTGCTCCGCCTGCGCCAAAGCCTCGAGCGCCAGGAGGAGATGAAGCTCTCCCTCGCCGCCGCCCGCCTCCACGCCGCCCGCGCCGGGCTGGAACAGGCCCGCGCCGCCGGCCAGCAGCAGCAGCAGGCCATGCGCATCGCCCTCACCGACCAGCTCAGCGGCGCCGAACTCCAGGTCGCCGTGCTGCAGCGCCAGGCCGACGCCGAGCGCGAGCAGCGCCTCCAGGCCCACATGGCCGCCATGCAGTCGGCCCACGCCGACCAGACCGATGTCCTGCTCGGCCGCACCCGCGACCGCAAGATCCTCGACCTGCTCCAGGCCCACTGCCAGAAGATCGAGCGCCGCAACCAACTCCGCCGCGAACAGGCCGCCCTCGACGAGGCCTTCCTGCTGGGCAAGCAAAAATGACCCCCGATCCCATCCCCGCCCTCGTCCCCGGCCTCTGCCCTCCCCGCGTGCTCGGCGCCGGCGCGCTGGGCAAGCTCGTCTTCGACGGCGCCGACCCCGCCCACCTGCAGGCCTGGCTGGCCCAGCACACGCTCCCCTCCGATCCCGCCACCCTGTATGACCTCGGCCTTATCCACCTCTACGCCGGCCGCCGCGACCAGGCGCTGGCGCTCCAGGCCCAGGCCCTCGGCTCCCAATCCCTGTTCCGCGTGGTCGGCCTGCAGCCGCCCCCGCCTCCCCGCCTCCGCCTGCTCGCCCTGGTCGCCCCCGGCGACCTCATGGTCAACACCCCGCTGGAGTTCATCCTCACCGGCTCCGACGTCAGCCTCGACCTGCTCTACCTGCGCCCCGGCGCCCCCCTGCCCGCCCAGATCCCCGACCACGACCTCGCCTTCACCGCCGTCGCCCAATCCGATGACAACGACGCCGTGCTCGAACGCCTGATTCCGCTGGTCCGCGCCTGGCCCCGTCCGGTGGTCAACGACCCCGACCAGCTCCTGCGGCTCTCGCGCGAACAGGTCGGCCTGCTGCTGCGCGGCGCCCCCGGCATCGCCATCCCGCCCACCCGGCGCCTCGCCCGCGCCGCCGTCGCCGCCTGGGCACAGGCCGGCGCCGACAGCGCCCCCGCCCTGCCCTTCATCATCCGCCCGGTCGGCTCCCACGCCGGCCACGGCCTCGCCAAGATCGCCTCCCTCGCCGAACTCCCGCCCTACCTCGCGGGCCACCCCGCCGACGCCGAGTTCTACGCCGCCCCTTTCGTTGATTACCAGAACAGCGACGGGCAGTTCCGCAAATACCGCATTGTCTTCATCGACCGCCAGCCCTTCCTCTGCCATCTTGCCATCGCCCGCAACTGGATGGTCCACTACGTCGGCGCCGACATGGCCACCGAGGCCCGCAACCGCGCCGAGGAAGAGCGCGCCATGGCCAGCTTCGACCAGGACTTCGCCCGCCGCCACGCCGGCGCCTTCGCCGCCCTGCACCAGCGCTTCGGCCTCGACTACTTCGGCATCGACTGCGCCGAGACCCGCGAGGGCGAGCTGCTGATCTTCGAGGTCGCCTCCGCCATGGTCATCCACGCCATGGACTCGCCCCAGCTCTACCCCTACAAGCAGGCGCAAATGAGCAAGACCTTCGGCGCCTTCCATCGCCTGCTCGAGGCTCTGGCCGCGGCGCGCCACCCCACCCCGCCGCCGGGCACCTACCTTGCCGCCGCGCCCGAGGCCGCGCCATGTCGCTAGCCGCCTCCACGCCCGTGCTGGCCGCCAGCGCGCCCGCCCCGGCCTCGCTCGACCCGGCCGACTGGGGCGCCTTCCGCGGCTCCGCCCACCACCTGCTCGACGCCGTGCTCGACCATCTGCAGGGCGTCGCCGCCGGCCCGGTCTGGCAGCCCGTCTCCGCCGCCCTCGACCAGGCCATGCGCCGCCCGCTCCCGCTCGCCCCCACCGACTCCGCCCAGGTGGCGCGCGAGCTGGCCGAACTCATCCTGCCCGCCGGCGTGGGCAATACCCATCCCCGCTTCTTCGGCTGGGTGCACGGCGCTGGCACCCCCGGGGGCGTCCTCGCCGAACTGGTCGCCGCCGCCCTCAACGCCAACGTCGGCGGGCGCGACCACGGCGCCGTCCGGGTCGAGCGCCAAGTCCTCGCCTGGGCCAAGGCCATCATGGGCTTTCCCCCGCACAGCTCCGGCCTGCTGCTCTCGGGCACCTCCATGGCCAACCTGGTCGCCATCCAGGCCGCCCGCACCGCCCGCCTCGGGCCCCAGGTGCGCGAGCAGGGCGTCGCCGCCACCTTCGCCCAGCGCTTTCCTGGGGCCCGCGGCCTCGCCGCCTACGCCTCCGAAGCGGTCCACGGCTGCGTCCCCAAGGCCTTCGCCGTCTCCGGCCTGGGCTCCGACACCCTGCGCCTGCTGCCCACCGACGCCTCCCACCGCCTCTCCCCCCAGCGGCTCGAGGCCGCCATCCAAGCCGACCGCGCCGCCGGCTTCGTCCCCTTCCTCCTGGTCGGCACCGCCGGCACCGCCGACATCGGCGCCACCGACGACCTCGCCGCGCTCGCCCGCATCGCCGCCCAACACCAGCTCTGGTTCCACGTGGACGGCGCCTTCGGCGCCCTCGCCATCCTCAGCCCCGCCCACCGCCCCCGCCTCGCCGGCATCGAGGCCGCCGACTCGCTCGCCTTCGACTTCCACAAGTGGGCCCACGTCCCCTACGACGCCGGCTGCGTGCTGATCCGCGACGAGCGCTGCCACCGCCAGTCCTTCGCCCTGGCGCCCAACTACCTCGAGCGCGCCACCCGCGGCACCGCCGCCGGCGCCCCCTGGTTCTGCGACTACGGCCCCGAACTCTCCCGCTCCGCCCGCGCCATCAAGGTGTGGGCCACGCTGCGCGAGCAGGGCCTGGAGCGCCTCGGCGCCGCCATCGCCGCCAACTGCGACCTCGCCCAATTCCTCGGCCGCCGCCTCGCCGCCCAGCCCGGCTTCGAGCTGCTCGCCCCCATCCCCCTCAACATCGTCTGCTTCCGCCACTGCCCCCCCGGCCTCGACCCCGAGGCCCTCGACCACCACAACCGCGAACTCGCCTGCGACCTGCAGGAATCCGGCGTCGCCGTGGTCTCCACCACCCGCCTCCGCGGCCAACTCGCCCTCCGCGCCGCCATCGTCAACCACCGCACCACCGCCTCCGACCTCGACCTGCTGGTGGAAGCCCTGGTCCGCTTCGGCCGCCTGCGGCTCGCCCGCCGCTAGGCCCGCCCCCGCGGCGCCGCGCTCCGGCGACATTAGAAGCTTCTGAGAAGATTTGGCGCTCGACGTGCTCATTCTTCGGTGAATGGCTATCGCCGCCATCGCCGATCTCTTGCCGCCGACGGCTCCCAAGCCCGCCGCCGCCCCGACCGCCGCGCCCGCCGCCCACAGCGGCTTCCAGCAGCAGTTGGGCCAAGCCCTGCAATCCGACCGCAGCCAGCCCGCCGCCGCCGCCGCCGAGGCTGCGCCCGCCACCGCTGCCCCCAAGGCCACGGCGCGTGGCCCCCACGCCCTGGCCAATCGCCGCGCCGCCAAGTCCGACCGCGACCCCCAACCCGCCGCTGCGACGCCCGCCGCCAGCGCCTCCGCCCATCCCGCCCCGATCGCGATCCCCGCCCCGGTGCCGCCGCCGCCGATCCCGGCCGCCGCACCCCTGCCCGCCGCCAACCCGGCGCCTGCGCCCACCGCCGCAGCCGCCCCGGCTCTCTTCAACCCGAGCCCCGCGCCGCCGGCCGCGCCCCTGCTGCCCCGTGCGACGCCCGCGCCGGCGCCCACGGATGTCACCGCTCCGCCGGTTGCGCCCGCGCCCGCCAAGCCCGTCCCGCCGCCGGTGCCCGCCAGCGCACCCCAAACGGCGCCGCTGCCTTCGGCTCCGGCCCAAGCCGCGCCCATCGCACCCGCTGCGCCCGCCCCGGTTGCGCCGACCGTGCCGCCTCCGGCCCCCAAGCTCGCCGCGGTTCCCGCGCCGCGCCCGGCTGCTCCGCCGGCCCCGGCCCAAAACACCAACCCCGCGCCCACCGCCGCTCCGCCGGCCACCGCCGCCGTGGCGACGGTGGCGCCGCTCGCCGCCAGCGCGGCCGCGCACGCCCCGGCGCCCGCCGCCGCCCCCGGCCCCAGCGCCATCTCCGTATCCAACGCCGCCGCCAGCAGCAATGCCGCCAACGCCAACAACGCCGGCGGCAGCAATCCCGGCGCCAATGGCAACCCGGCCGGCAACGGCGGCAACCCTGCCCCCCAGAATCCCACCGCGGCCGCCAGCACAGCCGCGCCGCCCAAAGCGCTGGCCACCAGCGCCAGCCCCGCCCCGACCAACAGCGCCGTCCCCCCGGCACCGGGCGCGGCGCCGGCCGCGGTCGCCACCGGCGCCAGCCCGGCGACCGCCCCGGCCCCGGCCGCGGCCAGCACCACCGCCGCCGCCGCTCCGGCCGCCAGCCCCGCCCCCACGCCCGCCAATCCCGGCGGCCTCGCCGCTTGGCAAGCCAGCTCGGCGGCGCACAGCGCCGCCCCCCACGGCGAGATCACGCTCGCCATGCAGACCGAGGCCCTCGGCCGCGTCCAGGTGCGCGCCTCCCTCCACGACAACCTGGTCGGCGCCACCGTGGCCGTGGACCGCCCGGAGGTCCACGCCTTCCTCGCCTCCCAAATGCCCGCGCTCGAGCGCTCCCTCGCCGCCAAGCAGATCGCCATGGGCTCGCTCAACCTGCAGCAGGGGGGGGCCGGCGGCAATGGCCAGTCCACGCCCCAATTCGGCGCGCCTCCGCAGGCGCGCAACTCCATCCCCGGCCCCGCCGGCGCTTCCACCCCATCGCCGGCCGCTCCCGCCGGATCTTCCGTCCCCAGCTCCACCGCAGGCACGCTGCTCAACTTGCGGGTCTGATCTTTGAGGTAATGCCCCTATGACTTCTTCTCCCCTCGCCTCCGCCGCCGCCGCTGCCGCCGCTGCCGCCAGCGGCGCCACCCCCACCCCCCAGGCCACGCCCAATGCCAGCGGCATGATCGGCCTCAACGGCAACGATTTTATGACCCTGTTGGTGGCCCAACTGAAGAATCAGGACCCCACCAACCCCATGGACCCCACCCAGTTCGTCACCCAGTTGGTGCAATTCAACAGCCTGGAGCAATTGATCAGCATCAACCAGGACCTGACTCCCACCACCGCCCCCACCAATCCCACCAATCCGACCAATCCAACCACCGGCGGCACTGCCGCGCCGGCGCATTCCTAGGAGAACCCCATGCCCTCTTTTTCCGTCCCGCTGTCCGGCCTGGATGCCAGCTCGCAGGCGCTCACCCTGATCGCCAACAACCTGGCCAACCTCAACACGCCCGGCTACAAAGCCTCCGCCTCCGAATTCACCACCCTGTTCTATCAGGGCCTGGGCACCTCGGGCAGCGGCGACCCCATGCAGGTCGGCACCGGCACCCAAGTGGGCTCGGTCTCCATGGACTTCACTGACGGCGCCGTCAACCCCACCGGCATCCCCTCCAACGCCGCCATCCAGGGCGCGGGCATGTTCGTGGTCAGCAAGGCCGGGCAGCAACTCTTCACCCGCGCCGGCGACTTCACCGTCGCCGCCGACGGCACCCTGCAGACCGCCGACGGCGGCATGGTGCAGGGCTACCCCGCCGTCAACGGGGTGGTCAATTCCAACGGCGCGCTGGGTTCGCTGCAACTCGGCAGCAACGTCACCAGCCCCGCCAGCGCCACCGCCAACCTGCAGGTCGGCCTCAATCTCAACAGCGCCTCCGCCGTGGGCACCACCTTCGCCCAGCCCATCCAAATTTACGACTCGCTCGGCGCCAGCCACACCCTCACCGCCACCTTCACCAAGACCGGTGCCAACGCCTGGGGCTACCAAGTCACCCTCCCCGGCGCCGACACCGGCGGCACCACGCCCACCACGCTGGCCTCGGGCTCGGTCAGCTTCGACACCAGCGGCAACCTGGTTCCCACCACGCCCGGGCCGCCGCCGTCGGAAAACATTGCCCTGGCCTCGCCCGCCCTGGCCGACGGCGCCGCCGCCCTCAACATCAACTGGAACCTGTTTGACACCCAGGGCAGCTCCCTCATCACCCAGACGGCCGCCTCCTCGGCTCCGCTCTCCTCCCATCAGGACGGCACCCCCAGCGGCAACCTGCTGACCTTCACCATTGGCTCCGACGGGCTGATCACCGGCTCGTTCAGCAACGGCCAGACCCGTTCGCTAGGCCAGATCGCGCTCGCCACCTTCGCCAACCCGCAAGGCATCCAGGCCATCGGCAACAACAACTTCGCCGACACCGTCGCCGCCGGCAACCCCACCATCGGCGTTCCCGGCACCGGCAGCCGCGGCCAGCTCCAGGGCGGCGCCATCGAGCAGTCCAACGTGGACATCGCCGCCCAATTTGCCAACCTGATCCAGGCCCAGCGCGGCTACGAGGCCAACGCCCACACCGTGACCACCTTCGATCAGATCACCCAAGACACCATCAACATGAAGGCCGGCTTGTAACCATGGCCGGTCTCTCCCACCCCGTCCACCCGCCCGCCGGGAGGCCCGCGCGCCTCCCGGCCGGCGCCCCCGCCCTGTTGGCCTTGCTGCTGCTCGCCGCCCTCGCCGGCTGCCAGTACCTGCCCGGCCACAAGGCCGCGGTCAAGGCCGCCGCGCCGGTGCGCATCGTCAAGCTCGACAGCACCGTGCTCAACCTGGCCGACACCTCCGGCCCCGCCTATCTCCGCCTCGGCGTCTCGCTCGGCATCGCCTCCCTCCCCCCCAAGGACAGCGACCTCAAGACCAAGACCATCGCCCGCGACACCATCGTCACGCTGGCCAGCAAAGAGACCTCCGACGTTCTCCTCTCCGCCTCCGGCAAAGAGGACCTGAAGCGCGCCCTGCTGGCGGAGCTCCGCCGCCGCCTGCCCGACGCCCAAATCGAAAAACTCTACTTCGACGAATTCCTGGTGCAACGCTAACCATGGCCGCCGCCCTCGCCGTTCCCTCCCCCGCCCCGCCGCTCTCCGACGAAGCGCGCTGGAACAACATTCAATGGCTGCCCTGCAACCTCGCCGTCGAGGTCTCGGTGCCGCGCGTCACCGTGGGCGACATCCTCCGCCTCGCCCCGCAAGCGGTGATGGAGACGCGCTGGCAGCAGAACGCCGACGTGCCCATCCGCGCCAACGGCCAGCTCATCGCCTGGGCGGAGTTCGAGGGCGTGGACGAAAAGCTGGCGGTGCGCGTCACCCGCCTCGCCTAGCCCGGAGACGCCACCATGGAAACCCTACTTCCCGCCCGTGCCTGGAGCCTGCGCAGTTGGCTGGCCAAGCCGCGCGTCCGCCGCCGCGAACGCCGCCTGCGCCTGGTCGAGACCCTGCCGCTGGGCGAGCGCCGCTTCGTCGCCGTGGTCAGCATTGACGGCCACGAGTTTCTCGTCGGCGCCACGCCGCAGTCGCTCTCCCTGCTGGGCGAGCTCGGCTGCGACTCCAATCCCTTCGCCGAACCCCCCAACCTCTCGACCCGGGAGGTGCAGTGACCGCCCTGCCCGCCGTGCTGCTCTGGCAGCAGGGGCTCCGCCTCCCCGGCGGCCCCGACATCTCCTGGACGGTGGTGGTGATCCTCACCCTGGTCACCCTCATCCCCGCCATCCTGGTCTCGATGACCCCCTTCGTCCGCCTGCTGGTGGTCTTCCACTTCCTCCGCCAGGCGCTCGGCACCCAGACCGCCCCCAGCAACCAGGTGCTCATCGGCCTCTCCCTCTTCCTCACCTACTTCATCATGCAGCCCGTCGGCACCCAGATCTACGGCCAGGCGGTGGTGCCCTACAACCAGGGCCGCGTGGACATCACCCAGGCGCTCGACCGCGCCAGCGCCCCGCTCGAGACCTTCATGCTGCGCTTCACCCGCCAGAGCGACCTCGAGCTCTTCGTCCAGGCCGCCCACGCACCCCGTCCCCGCACCCCCGCCGACCTGCCCATGCGCGTGGTCATTCCCGCCTACATCGTCAGCGAACTGCAGACCGGCTTCCAGATCGGCGTGGTGCTCTTCCTCCCGTTCCTCGCCATTGACCTGGTGGTCGCCTCCATCACCACCTCCGTCGGCATGTTCCAGTTGCCGCCGGTGGTCATCTCCACCCCGCTCAAGCTCATGGTCTTCGTCGCCGCCGGCGGCTGGCACCTGCTGGTCGGCTCCCTCCTCCACAGTTTTTCCTGACGCCCCATGAACGCCGACCAAGCCGTGGAACTCGCCCGCCAGACGCTGCAGATCACCCTCATGATCTGCGGCCCCATCCTGCTCATCGCCATGGGCGTGGGCCTCATCGTCAGCGTGTTCCAGGTCATCACCTCGGTGCAGGACACCACCGTCACCACCGTTCCCCGCCTGGCCACGGTGGCGGCGGTCGCCTTCCTGCTCAGCCCCTGGATGTTCCGCGAGATGGTGAGCTTCACCATCCGCCTGCTGGGGGATTTCCACCCCTATCTGCACTAGGAGGCGGCCCTGCCCACCCAATGGATCGCCTATGTGGTGCCGGCGCTGCTGATCGCCACCCGCCTCAGCGGCGTGCTCATCGTCGCCCCCTTCTTCGGCGCCGACTCCATCCCCCCGCGCGTCAAGGCGGCGCTGGTCATCGCCCTCACCGCCGTCCTCCTCCCCGCCTCCGCCTCCGCCCTGCCCCACGCCACCATCCTCGCCTGGTTCGGCGACGGCCTCTCCGAACTGGTCATCGGCCTGCTGCTCGGCCTGACGGTCAAGATCGTCTTCGAGGCGGTGCAGTTGGCCGGCGACGTGGCCGGCTTCCAGTTCGGCCTCTCCTTGGAAAGCTCCATTGATCCCACCAGCGAGGCCAGCAGCACCGTGCTCGCCACCCTGCACCAGTTGCTGGTGCTCTACATCTTCCTCCAGGTCGGCGTGCAGCGCTGGGTTCTGCTCGGCCTCGCCTCCAGCTTCGTCGCCCTGCCGCTGGGCTCCAGCCTCGCCGCCCTCACCCCCGCCCAACTGCTCAATTTCGCCGGCAACCTCTTCGTCTGGGGCCTGGAGCTGGCCATGCCGGTGCTGGTCGTCACCCTGCTGATTGACGTCGCCCTCGCCTTCTTCGCCAAGGTCGCGCCGCAGTTGCCCGTCATCTTTGTCGGCATGCCGGTCAAGGCGCTAGTCGGCTACGGCGTGCTGATGGCCGCCTTCCACTTCTGGCCCGGCATCCTCACCCATCACTTCAACGACGCCCTCGCCTTCTTCCTGCAGCACACCCACCCCATCACCTAGCCCCAGTTCGCCATGGCCGACAGCAACCGCACAGAACCGGGCACAGCACACAAGCGCGAAGAGGCGCGCAAAAAGGGCAGCATCGCCCGCGGACGCGACCTGCCCGGCGCCACCGCCATGGTGATCGCCATCGCCATGCTGTCCTGGTTCGCCGCCGACGGCGTGGCCCAGTGGCGCCACCTGCTCGCCGAACTGCTGGACGACGCCGCCCGCCCCGGCGGCCACGTCGGCCTGGCCCAGCTCCGCACCACCTTCCTGCTCGCCCTCGGCTGGACCGGCGTCGTCGCCGCCTCCGCCTGGGTGGGCTGCACCGCCATCGCCTTCCAGGGCGGCTTCGTCATCTCCCCCGGCGCCCTGCTGCGCTTCAGCCGCCTCCAGCCCGCCCAGAACGTCAAAAAGCTGTTCTCCCCCGAGGCCCTCAGCCGCACCGCCAAGACCATCTTCCCGGTGCTGGTCATCGCCTATCTCACCTACGGCGTGGTCTCCTCCAACTGGGGCCAGATCGTCCGCGCCAGCGACTTCACCGTCGCCGCCGCCCTCGCCTGGCTGATGCAAACCATGCTCGCCGTCGCCTGGCGCGGCGCCATGGTGCTGCTGGCCTGGTCGGGCGTGGACTACCTGCTGCAGCGCCGCGCCCACGAGAACTCCCTCAAGATGACCAAGCAAGAGGTCAAGGAGGACACCAAGCAAACCCAGGGCAGTCCCGAAACCCGCGGCCGCATCCGCCGCATCCAGCGCCAGATGTACCGCCGCCGCATGATGCAGGCCGTCCCCACCGCCACCGTGGTCGTCACCAATCCCACCCACTACGCCGTGGCGCTCCAGTACGATCCCCTCACCATGCTCGCCCCCGTGGTCGTGGCCAAGGGCCGCGAGCAGGTGGCCGCCCGCATCCGCGCGCTCGCGGTCGCCAGCGGCGTCCCCGTGGTGGAGAACCGCGCCGTGGCCCGCGCCCTCTACAGCTCGGTCGAACTCGGCGCCCCCATCCCCGGCAAGCTCTACGCCGCCGTCGCCGAGATCCTGGCTTTCCTCCGCCGCGCCCAAGCCAAGCGCACCGCCATGGCTCCGCTGTGGGGCTGATCCCTCCCCCGCCCGCACTGGCCACGGTGCACGGGTTCCCCCGGCTAAGAGATCTCTAACCCGCCGATGGCGCTCCGATTGCAAGTTGACCGGAGGAAGGACCATGCCCGCCAAAGCCAAAGCTCTGCCCGCCGGCCCCGCCGCCCCGGGCGCCCCCGCCGCCGCCCCCAAGTCGGGCGCGATGGACTGGAGCCTGCCCATCGCCGCCGTTGGGCTGGTCTTCCTGATGCTGGTCCCGGTGCCGGCGCTGTTGCTCGACCTGCTGCTGACACTCAGCATTGCCACCGCGGTGCTGGTGCTCTTGGTGGCGGTGCAGATCCTGCGCCCGGTGCAGTTCTCGGTCTTCCCCAGCCTGCTGCTCTTGCTCACCCTGTTCCGGCTCTCGCTCAACCTGGCCAGCAGCCGCCGCATCCTGCTCCACGGCGGCGAGGGCGTGGCCGCGGCCGGGCATGTGATCGAGGCCTTCGGGCAGTTCGTGGTGGGGGGCAACTACGTCGTCGGCTTCGTCATCTTCCTCGCCCTGATCGCCATCCAATACCTGGTGGTCAGCCACGGCGCGGTGCGCACCGCCGAGGTCACCGCCCGGTTCACCCTCGACGCCCTGCCCGGCAAGCAGATGGCCATCGACGCCGACCTCAACGCCGGCCTGATTGACGAGTTGCAGGCGCGCCAGCGCCGCGAGGCCATCGCCCGCGAGGCCGAGTTCTACGGCGCCATGGACGGCGCCGCCCGCTTCAGCCAGCGCGATGCCATGGCCACCATCCTCATCACCGCCATCAACATCATCGCCGGCTTCCTCATCGGCGTCTTCCAGCAGCACCTGGACATGATGCAGGCGCTGAAGACCTACACCATCCTCACCGTGGGCGACGGCCTGGTGACCATGATCCCCTCGCTGCTGGTCTCGGTGGCGGGCGCCATCGTCATCACCCGCGCCAGTTCCGACAACACCCTGGGCGCCGACCTGGGCAGCCAACTGCTCGCCCGCCCCCGCGCCCTCTGGATCGCCGGCGGCGCCCTGGTCTCGCTGGCGCTCATGCCCGGCCTGCCCAAGTTCAGCTTCCTGTCCATGGCCGCCGTGCTGGGCTACGGCGCCACCCGTCTCGCCAAGAAGGCCGCCGCCGCCCCCGACGCCGCCGCCGCCACCTCCTCCGCCGCCGCCCCCGAGGCGCTCGAGCCCCTGCTCAAGGTCGAGACCCTGGCCCTCGAGGTCGGCTACGCCCTGGTCCCGCTGGTGGACGAGGCCCAGGGAGGCAAGCTGCTGCCCCGCGTGCGCGCCCTGCGCAAGCAGTTGGCGCTGCAGCTCGGCTTCATCATTCCCTCCATCCACATCACCGACAACCTGCAGTTGCAGCCGCGCGAGTACGCCTTCTCGCTGCGCGGGGTGGAGATCGGCCGCTTCGAGACCTACCAGAACCACCTGCTCGCCATCCACAGCGGCCTGGAGGCGCCCCCGCTCGAGGGCAAGGAGACGCGCGAGCCCGCCTTCGGCGTTGCCGCCCGCTGGATCGCTCCCCAACAGCAGGAGCAGGCCCTGGCCGACGGCTTCGCCGTGGTGGACCAGACCGCCGTCATGGCCACCCACATCGCCGAGCTCATCCGCCAAAACGCCTACGAGCTGCTCACCCGGCAAGAGACCCAGCGCCTGCTCGACGCCCTCGCCGACACCCAGCCCAAGCTGGTCGAGGAGTTGGTCCCCAAATTGCTCAGCTTAGGTGAGTTGCAGCGTATTCTTCAGCAGCTTTTAAGAGAGCACGTGTCCATACGCGATCTACCCACGATTTTGGAGGCCCTGATCGAGACCGCCGCCGTCCGCAAAAACCCGGTCGCGCTGGTCGAGGCCGCCCGCCAAGCCCTGGGACGCGCCCTGGTGCAGCCCCTGCTCGGCGCCGACGGCTCCCTCCAGGTCATCACCCTGGCCCAGCCGCTGGAGGAGGAACTCAACCGCAGCTTCGACCAGGCCGCCCCCGCGCCCGGCCTCGCCGCCGCCGGCGGCAGCCTGGGCAAGCGCGTGCTCGAGGGCCTGCGCCGCTTCGCCTACGATCCCGCCGCCGGCGCCCCCCAAGTGCTGCTCTGCCACTCCCCCGGCCGCTTCTACCTGCGCCGCATGCTGGAGGCAAGCTGGCCCCGCCTCAGTGTCCTCTCCCCCGGCGAGATCCCCGCCAAGACCCAGGTGCATTCGCTGGGGATGGTGTCGTAAGGAACCCATGACGCCTCCCGCCGCCCATTACGATGCTCCCGCCGTGCTCGACGCCGCCGAGCGCGAGCGCCTGCTGCTCGAGCAACTCCCCCAGGTGCGCTACATCGCCCGCCGCATCCACGAGCGCCTGCCCCCCCAAGTCCTGCTCGAGGACCTGGTTCAGGCCGGCGTGGTCGGCCTGATTGACGCCCTGCACAAATACGACCCCGCCCGCAACGCCCAGCTGGGCACCTACGCCCGCTTCCGCATCCGCGGCGCCATCCTCGACAGCCTGCGCGCCCTCGACTGGAGCCCGCGCGAACTCCGCCGCCACGGCCGCGCGCTGCAGGAGGCCGCCGCCGAGCTCGAGGAAAAGCTCGGCCGCACCCCCACCACCGACGAGATCTGCGCCGCCCTCTCGCTCTCCACCGACGAGTTCCACCGGCTGCAGGCCGCCCTGCACCGCCTCGACCTCGACCACGGCAGCGGCGAAGACGACGCCCCCGCCGCCGTCGACACCGCCCCCAGCCCCGATCCCGATCCCTTCACCCTCTGCCAGCAGAGCGAGTCCCGCGCCCTGCTCGCCCGCCTGATCGAAGAGCTGCCCGAGCGCGAACAGCAGATTCTCAGCCTCTACTACTTCGAGGAGCTGACCATGAAGGAGGTCGGCGCCGTGCTCGGCATTGGCGAGTCCCGCATCTCCCAGATCCACGCCGCGCTGCTGGTCCGGCTGCGCGCCAAGCTGCGCGCCCGCCTCCACGCCGCCCCCCCGGGCTTGCCCCCCCGCCGCGCCGAGCCCCCGCCCCCGCGCGCCTGGGCCCGCAGCGTCGGCGCCGGCCAGATGATGGACTAGCCCGCCATGGAACGCAGCCTCAACCAAGACGAAATTGACGCCCTCTTCCGCAAGGCGCGCGGCCTCAAGCCCGGTCCCACCCAGCGCAAGCGCGAGCTCGCCCGCTGCGACTTCCGCCAGGCCGGGCAGATCACCCGCGAACAGGCCCGCTCCGTCAACGGCCTGCACGAGGGCTTCGCCCGCAACCTCGGCCACTCCCTCGGCGCCTACCTCCGCACCCAGCTCGACGTCGGCCTGGTCGCCATCGAGCAGTTGGGCTTTGGCGAGTTCATGCAGCGCCTGCCCGAGGTCAGCTACGTCGCCTCCATCGCGGTCATGCCGGTCGGCGTCAGCGCCGCCCTGCAGATCGACTTGGCCCTGGCCTATCCCATGATTGATCTGGTGCTGGGCGGCACCGGCATTCCCGGCGCCTCCCCCACCGACCTCACCGAGATCGAAGAGCAGATCCTGGAGAGCATCGTCGCCCTCATCGCCCGCGAGCTGCAGCTTGTCTGGCAGCCGGTGGTGGACCTGGGCTTCGCCTTCGAGCGGCGCCAGCCCATGGCGCAGATCCTGCGCCTCATGCCCCCCAACGAAAAGGTGCTGGCGCTCAGCTTCGAGCTCCACCTCCCCGAGGTGAGCGGCATGATGAACCTCATCCTGCCCGCGGTGGTCTCCACCAGCCTGCTGCGCCAGCTCTCCGAGGCCTGGGTCTACCACCGCCGCCAGGAGGACCCCGACCTCCGCCCCCGCCTGCAGCGCCTGCTGGGCGGCGCCCGCTTCGCCATGGAACTCGCCCTGCCCCCCTTTCCCGTCGCCATCCGCGATCTGCTGGCCCTGCAGCCCGGCCAGGTGTTGATGTTCCACCACGCCGTCGAGCAGCCCGCGCAAGTCAAGCTGGCCGGCCGGCGGGTGTTCCTGGCGCAGGCCATTCGCCATCAGAACCGGCGCGCCGCGCTCATCCAGACGGTGCAGCCGCTGGCCAAGCCCGAGGGAGGCAACTAGCATGGCAGACGAGATCGAACCCCAACCCGAATCCGCCCCCGAGGTCGCCCCGGAGTCCGCGCCCCAGCTCGCCGCCGAGCCCGCGTCCCCGGCCATTCCCGCCGCCCTCGCCGGCCCCGCCAAGGGCTTCGCCGAGGTTTGGGCCGAGGCCGCGCTGCGCGTGATTCAGGATCTCAGCGGCGACCGCGCCTGGATGCCGGGCGAGGCCAGCCCCGAGCCCAACGCCGCCGCCGCCGAGATCTGCGCCCACCTCGAGTTCGGCCCCGCCCTCGCCGGCAAGCAGCAGATCAAGTTCCACCGCGCCACCCTGCACGCCTGGGCCGGCCTCGCCCTGCCCGCCGACCAGGCCGCCTCCCGCCGCAAGAACGCCCCCCTCGACGAGGCCGAGCAGGAGGCCCTGGCCGAGGTGGTCAAGCGCCTGGCTGCCGCCGCCGCCGCCGCCCTGGATGCGGCCGGCTGGGGCCCCGTCCCCATCCAGTTGCGCCACGTCGGCCCGCTGCGCCGCACCGTCGAGCCCGGCGGCGACGTCGTCCCCCTCCGCTTTGTCCATCCCCGCGGCGGCATGCTCGAACTCGAACTCGGCTTCGACCGCGAGCTCCACCGCAGCCTGGAGCGCCGCCTCCATCCCGAAGCCGCCGAGCCCGATCCCGACCCCGCCCCCGAGCCCGCCCCCGACGCCCCCGATGCCCGCGGCGGCGCCGCCTCCGGCAAGCTCGACCTGCTGCTCGACGTCGAGCTCGACGTCACCCTGCGCTTCGGCGGCCGCCAAATGCTGCTGCACGATGTGCTCGAGCTCGCCCCCGGCTCGGTGCTCGAACTCGACCGCCACATTGACGACCCGGTCGAGCTCCTGGTCGGCGGCAAGATCGTCGCCTGGGGCGACGTGGTTGTGGTGGATGGCAACTACGGCCTGCGCGTCTCCCGCCTGGTGCACCGCCGCGAGCGCATGGCCGCGCTGGAGATGGCGCGATGACCCGTCCCCCCACCGCCCTTGTCCTCCCGCCGCCCCTGCCCGCCCTCGGCGGCGAATCCGTCAAGGCCAGCGTCGCCCACGGCTGGCAGGCCCTGCGCGAGCGCTGGATCTGCCTCGGCCCCAACTGCGGCGAGCGCAACGGCCTGCGCTCCTGGTGCAAGCTTCCCGCCCGCATCCAGTTGCAGCAGGGCTGGTGCTGCAGCCCCGAGTGCTTCCAGGCCGCCTTCGAGCAGATGGCCGCGCCCCTGCTGCGCGCCCTGGCCCAGCCCCGCACCCCGCGCCCCCACCGCGTCCCCCTGGGCTTGCTGCTGCTCTCCCGCGGCCGCATTGACAGCGCCCAGCTCCGCACCGCGCTGCAGGCGCAGCAGGCCGAGAGCCACGGCCGCATCGGCGACTGGCTCCTCCGCCAAGGCGCCATCTGCGAAGACGACATCGCCGCCGCCGTCGGCCTGCAGTGGGCCCGCCCCCTCTATCCCCTCGCCCAGTCGCAGAGCTGGCGCCTCACCCGCGGCTGGGTTCCGCTCGCCCTGCTGCAGACGCTGCGCATGCTCCCCCTCCACTTCGCCGCCGACCGCCGCCGCCTCTACGTCGGCTTCGCCCAGACCATCGAGTTCACCGCCCTCGCCGCCCTGGCCCAGATCTTCGAGTGCAAGATCGAGAGCTGCATCGTCACCGACTCCGCCCTCGACGCCGCCCTGGAGCAGTTGCGCACCCTGCCCGCCCACGAGCAGGTGCAGGATGTCGGCTTCGACCGCATGGACGACCCCGCCGAGATCGCCGGCGTGGTCCGCCAATACGCCCGCTACGCCGAGGCCCGCCAGATCCGCCTGGCCACCGCCGGCCCCTTCCTCTGGGTCCGCATCCGCGGCGAAAAAATCGTCCACCTCACCTTCCGCGGCCGCTAGCTAGCCCGCATTTCTCACCACCTCCGTTTGGTGGGCGCCGGCCCCAGCGCGCCTGCGGCGCGCGTCCCGCTTGTGCTCGCGCCTCGCTGGGGCCGCGCCGAATTCGTTTCCCGGGGGCGGGCCGCCCTGCGGAATTTCGCAGCCTTTCGCGCCGATTTTGCCGGCAGGCAAAGCGGCGCGACCCCCGCGACGCGAAATGCGCGGGCAGCCGCGCCGGCAAGGCGCGTGCCGTTCAGCGCGCGGAGGCGTACTTGAACAGTATGTCGAGCACGCTGGACGGCGCGCAACGCAGCCGGAGCGTGCTGATCGCGCATTGCAGCAGGAGGCTGGTGAGAAATGCTAGCTAGGGCCCATCCGGCCTGGGTGTGGCTCGGCACCCCGCCAGCATGATGGGCCGGCGCCGGCGCTGCGGGACATCCCGGCGCCCGGCGCCGCGCCCCGTGCGCGAGCCCCCCTCCGTCCGCCGCAGGCCCCGCCGCCGCGGCCTACCCCACTGTATTCGGATAATTCAACAGGCTCATCTGCGAGATCCGGCTCCCCGCCGCCAGGATGGCGCTGCGCGCCGTCTCCGCCGACGAGAGCTGGGTGATGGCCTGCGCCAGGTCGGCCCCGGTCAGCGTGGTCTGCTGCGAGGTCAGGTTGAGCTGTTCGTTGTTGAGGAAGGTCTGCGTGGTGTTGAGCCGGTCAATGGTGGTGCCGTAGAACACCCGCTGCTGGTTGAGCTGCGCCAGCGCCCCGCTCACCTCCGTCACCGCCGTCTGCGCCCCGGCATGGTTGCCGCTGTCCAGCGCGGTCTTGAGGTCGTTGAGCGCCTGGAAGACGCTGCCGCTGGCATTCTGGAAGATCTGCGAGCCCGGCACGTTGACCGTGGTCATCGCCCCCGGCGCCACCTCCACCTGGTTGACGGTGGTGTTGCCCTGGTAGCGCACCCCGTCCGGCTGGCTGGCATCGGCGACGTAGGCGGGCCCGGCGGCGGTGCCGCCGAACACCGAGGTGCCCTGGAAGGTGGAGTTGGCCACCGACACCATCTGCTGCTGGATCTGTCCCACCTCCTGCCCCAGCGCCTGCATGTCGGTGTTGGACAGCGTCCCGCTCGCCCCCGAGGTCCCCAGCGTCACCGCCCGGTTGAGCACGGTCACCGCCGAGGCCAGCGCCGAATCCCCGGTCTGCAGCTCGCCCGTCAGGCTGTTGATGTTTTGCAGGTACTGCGTGATCTGCGCCCCCTGCGCCTGGTTGCTGCTGAACAGCGCCGCCGCCGCGGGATCGTCCGAGGGCAGATTGACCCGCTGCTGCGTCTCCACCTGGGTGAGCGCCGTGTTCTGGCTCTGCTGCGTCTGGTTGAGCGCGTTCAGCAGGTTGTTGTTCATCAGCTCGGTGGTGATGCGCGTGCCCATGGCTTATGCCTTCCCCAGATTGATCGCCGTCGAGGTGAGGCTGTTGATGATCCCCACCACCCGCGCGGCCGCCTGATAGGCGCTTTGGAATTGCGTCAGCGCGATGCTCTCCTCGTCGACCGAGACCCCGGAGATGCTGGAGCGCTGGTTCTGCAGTTGCGTCAGCACCAGGCTGGAGGCCTGCTGCTGCGTGTTGGCGCTGTTGATGACGCTGCCAATGCTGCTGATCACGCTGGCATAGGCGTTGTCCGGCGTCTGCCCGCCGATGATGGCCTGCTGCTGCAGCCCCTCCATCGCCAGCAGGTTGCTGTTGTCGCCGGTGCTGCCGTTGCCGCTGGCGGCGATGGCGTTGGGATCGGTGGTGGCCAGGCTCAGGCTGGCCGCCGCCCCGGTCGCCGCCGGCGGCGTGAACAGGTTGCCCCCCGCCGCCCCGGTGGCGTCGTAGCCCAGCGCGTTCTGCGCGTTCACCGCGTTGGCCAGTCCGCTGGCCAACTGGTCGAGCTGGCTGGAGAGCTGCGGCAGCGTCTGGTCGCGCGCCTGGATGATCCCCGCCAGGCTGCCCCCGCTGATGCTGGCGGTGATGTCGGTGGTGCCCGAATACACCTCCTGCACCCCCGTTCCCGACGGCCGCAGCGTCAGCGGCGTCGCCACCGCCCCCACCACCAGCGGGCTGCCCGCGCTCGTGGTCAGCGTCACCTGCCCCTGGTTGCCCGCGCTGGTGTTGAAGTCAATCAGCTTCGACAGGTTCTGCATCAGTTGCGTGCGCTGGTCCACCAACTCGCCCGCGTTCTGGTTGCTGTTCTGCACGTCGGCGATCTGGCCGTTGAGGTTGGCGATCTGCCCCAGCAGGGTGTTCACCTGCGCCACCCCCTGCGTCACCTCCTGGTCCGCCCCGGCGCGCTGCTGGCTGATGGCGTTCGCCACCTGCTGGAACGTCTGCGTCATGGTCTGCGCCGCCGACATCACCGCCGTGCGCTGCGCCCCGTCGGCCGGATTGGTCGAGAGCTGCTGCAGCGCGCTGAAAAACCCGTCCATCGCCGTTCCCAGCCCCGCGCCCCCGGTGGCGCTGAACAACGACTGCACCGGCCCCAACTGCTGCTGCAGCGCGCTCAGCCGGTTCTGGTTCTGCGTCTCCTGGTCAATCCGGATCTCCAGCACCGAGTCGCGGATGCTCTGCACCCCCTGCACCACCACCCCCCCGCCTCCGCCCTGCGAGCTGGCGTAGGGGGCCTGCTCCGCCAGCGTCGCCACCTGGCGGGTGTAGCCCGGGGTGTTCACGTTGGCCAGGTTGTTGGCGGTCACCTGCAGGCCCTCTTGCTGGGCCTGGATGGATTGGTTGGCGATGGAGAGTATGCCGAACAGGCCAGCCATAGCTCACCTCTCCTGCGGCCGGTGGCCGTGCGCCGCCGGCGCGCCGTAGCTGGGGGCGTTCATCGCCCACACCCGCTGGAAGCAGCGCACCGAGCGCCCGCCGTGCTCGATCAGCGCCGTCTGCACCCCCGCCAACTGCTGCAGTTCGGCGTTCATCCGCCGCAGCGCCTCCGCCGCCCGCTCCAGCTCCGCCCGCGCCCCCACGCTGGCCGGCTGGCGCCGGTCCAGCCCCGCGATGCGCTGGCTCAGCTCCTCTTGCCGCTCGATGCAGTCCAGATAGCGGTTCGGATCAAACCCCGCCACCGCCTGGAAGCCCTCGCGCAGCGCCTGCGCCAGCTCGGCCACCAGCGCCTGGCGCTGCCGCAGCCACGCCTCCAGCGCCGGCAGCGTCGGCAACTTCACCTCCGCCGCCACGGCGTTGTTCTCGGTTGTGGGAAGCCCCGCGCCGATCTCCCGGCGCCGGGCGTTGGGGTTCACGAGCTCAGTGTCCTAAGCCGGCGAGCGGATCGGACAACATCGCCTCCGCCACTTGGGAGGCGTTGACCGTATACGTGCCACCGGCAATCTGGGCACGGAGGTGGCTCACCAATTCCGAGCGCACATCCGGCTGTTGCAGGGCGGTGGCGGTCAACTGCACCGCCGATGCGCCCAAGGTTGCCTGATCGCCGTTGGTCCCTGCGAGGTTGCTGCCGGCCGGCGTGGAGGCGTGAGAACTGGCCTGTCCGACTCGGTTCGAACCCTCCGCGGACGGGGTGGGTGCGACGCTTTCGTTGGTTAGGCCTTGGTTGGGTATTCTCACCGGACTACCTCCACGAGGGCGCTGGGCCGCCTCGCCACAAGCATTGTATCGGATTTTGCCTGGGCGGACTTTAGCGGTTCCAGGCCCGCAGGGGTACCCGGCGGGGGGGGTGGGGGAGGTGCGAGCTGGTGCTCAATCATGGCGGCGAAGCCGAGGCCGCCGGAGGCGGCCAGGGCGGTCGACATCGCTTGTAACCCTAGTCCTTTCAACGTCCCGGCGCCGGGGTCGGTATCCTGCGATCCGGTCAGCGGGTCGTTCTCCATCGACTTCCACAGGGTGCTGATCAGCATCCCTTCAAACTGCTGGGCCGCCTCGTGTAGCTTCTGCGCCTGCTGCTGCGCCCGCTCCGCCGCCGGCGACAGCGAGATCGGCTTCGTCCCCCCGATGGCCGGCGGCGTCATCAGATGACCTCCAGTTGCGCCTCGAGCGCGCCCGCCGCCTTGATCGCCCGCAGGATGCCGACGATGTCCCGCGCCGTCGCCCCGATGGACTGCAGCCCGTTCACCAGGTCCTGCACCGTCGCCCCCGGCTGCAGCGTCAGCTTCGCCGCCGGGTTGTCCTGCGCCTTCACCGTCGTCTGCGGCAGCACCACCGTCTTGCCGCCCGTGGACAGCGCGCTCGGCTGGCTCGCGGTCAGCGTCGTGGTCACCTCGATCGCCAAGTTCCCGTGCAGAATGGACACCGGCCCCAACTGCACGTTGTTGCCGATCACAATCGTCCCCGTGCGCTCGTCCACCACCACCCGCGCCGGCGGGATCACCGGCACCGTCAGCGCCTCGATCTGCGCCAAAAAGTCCGAATACGAGGCCGTGCCCGGCCAGGCCACGTCCACCTCGCGGCTGTCCACCGCGTGCGCCGGCCCGCTGGCACCCTTGCCCAGCTTCTGGTTGATGGCGGTCGCCATCGCCTCCGCCGTCACAAAATCCGGCTCCCGCAGCAGCAGCGAGAGCTGCTTCAATTGGTGCAGGTTCACCGCCGTGTCGCGCTCCACGATCCCGCCCGAGGGGATGATCCCCACGTTGGTCTGGTTCACGGTGACGTTGCTCTGGGCGTTGCCGGCGGTGTAGCCGCCCACCGTCAGCGGCCCCTGCGCCTCGGCGTAGATGGTTCCGTCCGGCCCATGCAGCGCGCTCAGCAGCAGCAGGCCCCCCGCCAGGCTGCGCGCGTCCCCGGTGGACGACACCGTCACGTCAATGTGCATCCCCGGCCGCGCGAACGGCGGCAGCGTCGCCGTCACAAACACCGCCGCCACGTTGTACACCAGCATCTGCGTCGGCGAGACCGACACCCCCATCTTCTGCAGCACATTGCTCAGCGTCTGGGTGGTGAACTGGGTTTGCAGGTGGTCGCCCGTGCCGTTCAGCCCCACCACCAGCCCATAGCCCACCAGCAGGTTGTCCCGCACCCCCTCCACGCTGGTGATGTTGCTGATCGGCACCTGCAGCACGTCGGGCGCCGGCGCGGCCGCCTGCGCCCCCACCCCGCACGCGAGCGCGGCGGCGAGGACGGCGGCAAGAACGAGGCTGGGTTGGCGTGGCATGGCTTGGCGGGGCAAAGCTTAGAAGGTCAAGAATTTCATCAACAGGTGCATCCAGCCCGACAGCGGGTGGTTGGTGTCGCTGATCACGCCCTTGCCCAGCAATTCGATCTCCAACTCTCCCACCTGGGTGGAGAGGACCGAGTTGTCGGGCGCGATGTCGGCCGGCCGCACCACGCCGTGCACCACCACCGTCTGCTGCTCGTTGTTCATCGAGATCGTCCGCACCGCCTCCACCACCAGGTTGCCGTTGGGCAGCACGTCCACCACGCGCCCGGTCAGGCTCGTCTCCAACTGGCTGGACGAGGCCGTCGCCGCCTGCCCCTCCAGGTCCGACGACGAGTTTGGCGCCAGCAGGCTCGACAGCCGGCTGGTCGAGGCCAGCGGCCCGAAGAAGCCGCTGAACCCCGAAGTGGCGTTGAAGCTCCGCTTCGACTGCAGCGAGCCCGACCCGGTCGCCTGCGTCGCCTCCAGGATGTGGATGGTGATCAGGTCGTTGGGGTTCTGCGCCTTGAAGTCGGTGGAGAGGTTGATGTAGCGCCCCTGGGGCGTGTACAGGCTGCCAGTGGTCCGGCTCGCCTCCCCCGCCGCCTGCTTGACCCGCGCCAAATAGGCCGCCAGCGCCTGCTCCGCCGCCGTGCCCGCGGGCGCGGCCGCGCCCTTCTTCTGCGCCGCCAGGGCGCCGGCGGCGGCCAGCAGCAGCGCCGCGCAACTGAGGGCGGCGCCCAGGCGCCGGCAACGCTGGTTAGTGTTCATGGAAAGCCTCCCGGGCGGTCTCGCGCGCGCGCTGGACTTGGTTGGGCCCGATCACCACCACGCGCAGCCCGGCGTGCGTGGCCACGCTCACCGCCTGGATGGTCTGTCCCGCCTGCCCCGCCTGCAGCGGCATCACTTCTGTCGTCAAGGAAAACGCGGCGTTGTGGATCACCAGTTGCGCCGGGTGCCCTGGCTGCACCAGATAGCGCGCCGCCGCCGGCCGCGGCGCTGGCAGCACGCCCGCCCGCCGCCGCGCCGCCAGCGCCGCCGCCGGCAGCCGCACGAACACCACAAACGGCAGCAGCCCCGCGTCCGCCCGGTCGCGGCACACCAGCACCAGGCGCCCATGCGCCACGTCCGGCCGCGCGCTCTCCACCTGAATTCCGGGGTCGCCCGCCACCGTCGTCAGCGGCGCCACATACTCCACCTCCGCGGCCGCCACCCCACGGTGCAGGTAGGCCGCCACCGCCGCCACCACCGCCGGCCGCGCCACCGCCCAGCTCCGCCGCCGCACCTCGATCTGCTCCGGTATGGCAAAGCGCCGCGCCGCCAGTCCCGCCAGCCGCAGCCGCGCCGCCGCCTGGGCCCGGTTCCACACCAGCGCCGTCCCCGGCTGCGGCGCCGCCGCCACCACCGTCGCCGCCAGCGCCGCCGTCGGCCCGGCCGCTCCCGGGGCCAGCAGGTCGCCCAGCCGCACCAGCGGCTCGCCCACCTCCGCCCGCGCCCGCAGCGCCCAGCGCGGCGATCCCTTCCGCGGCACCGCCGCCAGCGCCAGCCCCGCCGCCGCCAGCAGCAGCGGCAGGCTCATCCGCGCGGTGGTCGTTCCCCTCGTCACTGGCTCAGTCCGTTCAGCTCCTGCGCCATCTGGTTGGCCGCCTTCGCCACTTGCGAGTTGGCCTCGTAGGAGCGCTGCGCCTCGATCATCTGCACGAACTCGTCCACCACGTTCACGTTCGACTCCTCCAGCGAGCCCTGCTGCAGCGTCCCCAGCCCCTGCTGGCCCCCCGCCGTCCCGATGATCGCGTCCCCGGAGGCGGTGGTCGGGCTGAACATGTTCTGCCCCAGGCTCTCCAGTCCCCCGGTGTTGGCAAACGTCGCCAGCGTGATCGTGCCCAGGATCTGCGCGTTGTTCTGCCCCGGGATGGCCGCCGACACCGTCCCGTCCTGCCCGATGCTCAACTGGGTCGCGTTCAGCGGCACCGTGACCGGCGGCTGCAGCGGGTTGCCCTCCGACGTCACCAGGTTCCCCTGCGCGCTCAACTGGAACGAGCCCGCCCGGGTGTAGGCCATCTGCCCGTTCGGCATCTGGATCTGGAAAAAGCCCGCCCCCTGGATGGCCAGGTCGAGCGGATTGTTGGTCGCCGTCAGCGTCCCCTGCGTCTGCACCAGCTCGGTCGAGGCGCTGCGCGTGCCCATGCCCACCTGCAGCCCGCTCGACACCGTGGTCGCCTGCGTCGCCGCCGATCCCGGCGCCACCAGATTCTGGTACAGCAGATCTTCGAATTGCAGCCGCCGGGCCCGGAAGCCGGCGGTGCTGGCGTTGGCGAGGTTGTTGGCGATGTTGTCCAGATCCATCTGCTGGGCCAACATGCCGCTGGCGGCGGTGTGTAGGGCTTGAAACATGGTTGGTTCTCTCCTGGCGCTTGGGGCGCTACTTCAGCAGCGGCAACTGTTGCGCCGCCGGCTGGTCGAAATCGGTGTTGAAAATCTTGATGGCCTGCTCCAGCAGGTCATAGTGGCGCTGCAGCGAGATCAGGTCCGTCTCCGCCTGCACCGCGTTCACATTAGAGGATTCCAAGGCTCCCGGCTTGAGGCTCGACTGCACCGCGGTGTGGGCGCTGCCCGCCGGGGCGGAGAAATAAGTGTTTCCTAGGGGTTGGAGCTGCGTTCCGGGCTTGAACTCCACCAGGTGCAGCTTGGCCACGAGCGCCCCGTCCACCGAGATGGTGCCGTCCGTGCTGATGGAGACCGCGCCGCTGGGCAGCGTGATGGGCCCGATCTTGCCCTTGCCCAGCTCGCCCAGCACCGGATCCCCCTGCGCCGTCAGCAGTTCCCCGTTGGTGCCCTCGCTCAGGTTGCCCGCCCGGGTGTAGGCGGTGCCCGCGGCCGTCTTCGCCACCAGAAACCCAGGCCCGTCAATGGCCACGTCCATCGGGTTGCCGGTCGTCTGGATCGCCCCGCTGCTCAGGTTCAGGCCTTGTCCCGCCAGCACCCCAAACTGGTTGACGGCGGTGTTCAGCGCCCCCAGCGGCTGCCCCCCGTTGGCGGCGGTGAGCGCCTGGTAGAACTGGCTCTCCCCCTTGTACCCCGCCGTATTGACGTTGGCGAGGTTGTTGGCCAGGATGTTCAGCGCCTGGCTGTGCGCCATCAGCGCCGAGCAGGCTGCATACAGTCCGCTTTCCATCGCCACCTCCGACGATAGACCTGCACGCCGGTGGCCACATTAGCGGATACTAGTTTGCCGCCCCGCTTCGCCCGAACGCTCGGCCTCGCCCGCCCCCGCCAGCGCAGCCCCCCGGCCGCCGGCGGCCTGCCGAGCCCCCCATGCCAAAGGTTGTTGCACTAATGGAACAGCGGCGCGATATAGTCCCGCACCTGGTCGGCGGTGAACGGCTTCCGGATATAGCCCTGCGCCCCCAGCTCCAGCGCCTCCAGCACGTGCGCCTCGCCCGCCTGGCTGGTGACGATCACCACCGGCACCGCGCGCGTCGCTTCCGCCTCCCGCAACTGCCGCAGCAGTTCCATCCCGTCCATGCCCGCCAGGTTGAGGTCGGTCAGGATCAGATCCGGCTGGTGCTGCTGCGCCAGGCTCAGCGCCTCCTTGCCGTCGCCCGCCTCGTAAACCTGCTGCGCCTCCAGTCCCGCCAGCCGCAGCGAGCGCTCCACCACCCGCCGCATCACCGGCGAACCGTCCACGATCAGGATCGTCTTGCTCATGGCCAACCTAGCGCCGCCGCCCCTGGCTCCCCGCCCAGGCCCGCACCGACTGCAAATGCTCCTGCTCGTGCTGCAGCCGCGCCGCCACCTCGGTCAGCTCCTGCATCAACTGCTGCAGCGCCGGCAGCAGCCGCCGCAGGTGCATGGCGTACAACTGCCGCTCCGGATGCGGATGCTCCCCCGATTGCAGCCAGCGCTGCCCCCGCTGCAGCAGCGCCTCCACCTGCCGCGCCCGCTCCGGCGTGAACCAGCGCGCCGGATCGTGCCGGTTGGCCTCCAGCTCCTTGAAGAAAGCGCTCCACTCCCGGTCCAGATCGGCGAAGCTCTCCCCCGCCACCACGATCAGGCTGGGGCTCACGCTTCCCATGCCGAGCGCACCCCTCCGCTGGGCGGTTGCGGCTGCGCGTACCCGCCCGCCGCCGCCTCCCCCACCCCCGTGCTCCGGTCGAACTGCTTGCCCACCGGCAGCGCGTCCACCTGCTGCCACGCGTCCCGGATCTGCACCATCGGATCGAGCAGATCCCGCAGCGGCTGCGCATCCTGCTGGAAGCTCGCCTGCATCACCAGCCGATCCGCCAACTGGTAGAAGCGCGCGAACTGCAGCGCCACCTCCCCTCCCCGGTCGTAGTTGAGCGAGGCCTTCAGCTCGCCCACCAGCGCCAGCACGCGGTTCAGCGCCTGCGTCCGCACCTCGATGTCGCCCGCCTCCATGGCCGCAATGCCCCGCCGCAGCGACACCACCGCGGCTTGGTAGAGCAGCACGATCAGGCCCACGGGGGTGGCGCCTTCCAGCGCCCGGCGATGATACGTTGTGGCAGCGTTCATAGTCGTTAGCCCACCGACGCCATCTGGCTCTGCACTTGGCTCAGCATGGTCGGCATCGTTTGCAGCGTCACCGCCACCTGGCTGTACACCTGCATCAACTGCTGCTGCTGCGCGTTCAGGTTGTTTTGAAAATCGGTGATCGCCTGGTTCAGCGACGCCGTGGACTGCGTAATCCCGTTCTGGTCCACCGCCAGCGGGCCGTTGACGGGGTCGGTGAGGTTGAGCAGGTCGTTGTTGAAGTTGGTGGCGAAGCCCGCCGGCGTCACCTGCTGGAACAGGTTCTGCACCGCCCCGAAGTTCGACGCCATGGACGCGCTCAGCGTCGAGGTGTTCACGCTCAGCGTCCCGTCCTCATTCATGTTCACCCCGATGGAGGCCAGGTTGGTCATCCCGCTGTTGCCGCTCACCGAAAACGCCGCGTCCCCCAGCAACTGCTGCTGCAACTGCATGATGGTGCCGTCGCTGCCCAGCGGCCCGGTGCTCTGGGTGTTGGGATTGTAGGTGAACTGCGTGTTCAGGCTCTGGATCACCGTGTTGTAGGCGGTCACGAAGTTCTGGATAGCGGTGGTCGCCTGCGTCGTGTCCGGCGTCACCACCACGCTCACCGGGGTCGAACTCACCCCCGCCAACTGCAGCGTCACCCCTGGCAGCACCCCGGTGGCGGTGTTGCTCCCGCTCGACAGGCCGATGCCGTCCAGGGTGAAATTGGCGTTGGTACCGGTCACCGACTTGGTCAAGGTCAGCCCGGTGGTGTTGCTGGCGATGGTCAGGTCCCCCGCCGCCCCCGAGGTGTTGCTGACCAGCGCCAGCCGCGCCCCGCTGGCGTCCACCACCACGCTCGCCTGCACCCCGATCCCCTGGCTGTTGATCGCCGCCGCCAGCCCGTTCAGCGTGTTGTTGGTCGAGTCCACCGTCACCATGGCGGCGGTGCCGGTGCCCACCTGCACGGTGAAGCTGCCCGTGGCAAAGGTGGTGTTGCCGTCGGCCAGGGTGTTGCTGTACTCCGAACTCGTCGTCGCCAGGTTGGCCACCGTCAGCGTGTGCGAGCCCGCCGATGCGGTCGCATCCGCGGTCGCCGTCGCCACCGAGGTGTCGGAACTGGTCGCCGTCTTCGCCGCCAGCGCCCCCTGGAAATCGTTGAGCGCGAACACCGCCGTCTGCAGCGAGTCCAACTGCGTGCTGATGCTCGACAGCGCCGTCGCCTGGGCGCTCAGCGTGGACACCTGCTGCTGCATCAATTGCTCCGGCCCTTGCTCGGAAGCAATGATCTGCGCGACGTAGGTCTGCGGATCGAAGGAACTGGTGCCGGCGGCGCTGCTGCTGCCGCTTACCCCGCTCAGGGCGGAAGAGGCGGTGCTCATACTGGCCTCCCTTTCGCACGCTTGCAAGGCGCTGGCCGGCGGCCCGCCCCCCCCTCCGGGGAGAACCGGCCGCCGGCCCTCGCCGCCTTCCGCGCGCCCCCCCCTCCGTTAGTTCAGGGCGGGCCCGCCAGGCTGGCTTACTGCAGCAGCCGCAGCACCGACTGCTGCGCCGAGTTCGCCTGCGCCAGCGCCGACATGCCGGTCTGGTTCAGGATGTTCAGGCGCGACAGGTTGCCGATCTCAGCCGGAATGTCCGCCGCGGTGATGCCGTTCTCCGCCGACGTCAGGTTCTGCACCTGCGTGCTGATCACGTTGCTGGCCGCCTGCAATTGGTTGATGGTCGCCCCCACCTCGCCGCGCTTGCTGGCGACGTTGGTGATGGCGTTGTTGATGTCGGTCAGCGCCGTGGTGGCGTTGGTGGTCGAGGTCAGGCTGTCGGTGGACAGGTTCACCGCGGTCAGGCCGGAGGTCGAACCGCCCTGGATGTTGCTGGCGCTCAGCGTCCCCACCGTGATCCCGATGGAGTAATTGTTGCTGGCGTCGGAGAGGAAGATCGAGGTGGTCGAGGCAGTAAACACGTTGCTGCCGTTGAAATCGGTGTTGGAGCCGATGCTGGTGATCTCCGACTTGATCTTGCTGAACTCGTTGTCCAGCGCGGTCGCCTGGGTGGCGGTCACGGTGCCGTTGCTCGCCTCGGTGGCCAGCGTGACGGCGCGGTTGAGCAGGTTGGTGACCTGGGAAAGGGCGCCATCCACCACCTGCAGTTGGCCGGTGCCGTCGTTGGCGTTCTGCGAGGACTGGTTGAGGGCGGTGATGTTGGCTTGCAGGCCGTTGGCGATGGCCAGCCCGGCGGCGTCGTCGGCGCCGCTGTTGATGCGCGAGCCGGAAGAGAGGCGGAACAGCGTGGTCTGCAGACTGGCTTGCGTCAGCGCAAGCTGGTTCTGCGCGGCTAAAGCGGGAATGTTATTCAGAATGCTGATGGCCATGGACTAGTCTCCTTTGCTGGTGGATCGCTCCCGGCTTTAGCCGACGCGGCACATTCCGGAATTTTTCCACTCAGGCACTCCTATCGGCCCCCGGGGGGGGCGGCTTTAATGGACCCCCGGCCAAGCCCAACTCGCACCACGCCTGGCGCAACTGCAGGTCCTCCGGCAGCGCCCCCAGCCCAGCCTCCAGCGCCTCCCGCGCCGCCCCTGCCTGGCCGCGCTCCGCCTGCACCGCCGCCAACCGCAGATACCCCTGCGCCTGCTGCGGAAACCGCGCAATCCGGGCCGCCAGCGCCTCCGCCGCTCCCGCCCAGTCCTCGCACCATACCAGCGCCGTGATCAGGCGGTCATGGTTGTCGCCCCGCTCCGGCGCCGCCTCGACCGCCCGCCGCAGCCGCCTCAGCCCCCGCTCCCGCTCCCCCGCTCGCAACTCCGCCAAACCCGCCTTGCTGGCCAGCCCCGCGTGCCCTGGCTGCCGCCGCCGCGCCTCCCGATAGCGCGCCCCCGCCTCCCCAAACCGCCCCGCCTGGTAGAGCGCATCTCCTTGCAATTCAGCCATTTGCGGCGCGGTGCCGCCGCGCTGCTCCGCCTGCGCGAAAAACTCCAGCGCCTCGGCCGCGTGCCCCAGCCGCTGCAACGTGGCCCCGGCGAAAAACCACGCCAGCGCAAAGCCCGGCTGCAGCCGCAGGCTGCGCTCGAAGCAGCGCAGCGCCTCCGCATCATTATGGAAGTTGTCAAACTCCATCACCCCCAGCTCGAAATGCGCCTGGAAGTCCTCCGGCTGCTCCGCCGCCTTGCGCTGGCAAAGCTGGCGGTACCGCCGGTTCTTGGCCGCCGTCTCCTCCGCCCCCCGCGCCAAGCCGAAATGATGGATCCGTCCCCGCCCCGTCCCCAGGCGCAAGCCCGCCGCCCGCACCCGCGGCCCCACGCTCTCGTGCACCCGCCCCACGAAATACAGCTCCGGGCGCCGCCGAAACAGCCGCACGTTCTCGTGCTCGATGTAGCCGGGATAGCCCGCCGCCTCCGCCCACGCCCCGTCGTTGGCCAGCGCCACCCGGTCCCACACCCGCGCCCCCAGCGAGCTCACGTAGTTGCGGATGGTCACTTGAAAGGCGTCGCTGCCGCTCGCCAGCTGCGCCCGCCACGCCCCCACCGGCCCCGGCTCCAGCCGCTCGTCCGCGTCCAGCACCAGCACCCAGTCGCTCCGCACCGCCTCCAGCCCCCGGTTCCGCGCCCGCGCAAAATCCTCTTCCCAGGGGATCTCCACCACCCGCGCCCCCAGCCCCCGCGCGCACCCCACCGTCCCGTCGCGCGAGCCGGTGTCGGCAATCACGATCTCGTCCACCACCCCGGCCACGCTCGCCAGGCAGGCCGGCAGCTCGGCCTCCGCGTCCTTCACGATCATCGCCAACCCTAGGCTCAAGCCGCACTCCCCTCCGCCCTTTCCCCTGCACGCCAAGCGCCGAACCCGCCCCCGCCGCCCCCGCTTTTGCTTAGCGGCTGCTTAAACTTTCAAGTCCCCTAGCCCCCCGCCGATAAGGCACTGTGAAGCCCCGCCATGATCCCCCTCACCCGACTCAACCACCAGGAGTTGATCTTGAACTGCGACCTGATCAAGACCATTGAGCAGCCGCACGACACCGTGGTGACCCTGATCAACGGCGAGAAGCTGACCGTCGAGGAGGCGCCCGCCGAGATCCTGCTGCGCATTGCCGCCTTCCGCCGCGAGCAGGGCGGCAACGGCGTCCGCCCCATCATCATCATGCCCACCCGAAACCAGGCGGCCTATGGATCGCGGTAGCTCGCTCGGCATCATGGTCGCCGTCGGCGGCATCCTCGCCGGCCTGCTCATTGATGGCGGCAACGTCGGCCAGATCTTGCAGCCCACCGCCGCCCTCATTGTCTTCGGCGGCACCCTGGGCTCGGTCATGCTGCAGTTCCCGCTGGAGGTGGTGCTGCGCAGTTTCAAGGAGTTTAAAACCATCTTCCTGTTCAAGGAGCCGGATGTCTCGGCCACGCTCGCCCAGATTGTCGAGTTCGCTAAGAAGGCCCGCAAAGAGGGCATCGTCGCCCTCGACCGCGACCTGCAGAGCGTCTCCGACCCCTTCTTGAAGAAGACCCTCATGCTGGCGGTGGACGGCACCCAGCCCGCCGAGTTGCGCGAGAACATGGAGATCGAGATGGGCAACCAGACCGAGCAAGCCGAGCGCGTGATTCAGGTCTTCGACGCCGCCGGCGGCTTCGCCCCCACCATCGGCATCATTGGCGCCATCCTGGGGCTCATCCAGGTAATGCAGCACCTCAACAACATTGACGAGGTCGGCCGCGGCATCGCCGTCGCCTTCGTGGCCACCGTCTACGGCGTCGCCATCGCCAACATCGGCCTGCTCCCCATGGCCGGCAAGCTCCGCCTGCGCCGCCGCCAGGCCGACCTGCTGCGCGAGATGATGCTCGAGGGCGTGATCGGCATCCTCGAGGGCCTCAACCCGCGGGTGCTGCAAACCAAGCTCAGCGGCTATCTCGCCGATCCCTCCGCCAAGCCCGCCGACGCCAAGGAAAAGAAGGCCCCCGCCGCCGCCGAGATGGCCTCGGCCGGGGCCGGGCGCCCATGAACCGCCGCCGCCGCCGCCAAGCCGACCACCCCCACGCCAGCCACGAGCGCTGGCTCATCTCCTACGCCGATTTCATCACCCTCCTGTTCGCCTTCTTCGTGGTTATGTACGCCGCCTCCCGCGGTTCCCAGACCCGCGTCATCAAGCTCGCCCAGGCCATCCAAACCGCCTTCGCCGAGCTCGGCATGTTCACCCCCTCCAGCACCCAGCTCCGCGTCCTGCCCGCCTCCCCCGCCGAAGAGGCCACCACCGCGCAGGTGCTCGCCCCGCTCGCCGCCCTCAAGCACCGCCTCGGCCACGAACTCGCCCAGGAGATCGCCCAGCACGAGGTCACCCTCAACCTCAACCGCCAAGGCCTGGTCATCCGCCTGGCCGAGGCCGGCTTCTTCGACAGCGGCTCCGACCAGTTGCGCCCCGGCGTCCAGCCCACCCTGGCCCGCATCGCCCAGGCCCTCGCCCCCATCCCCAACCTCGTCCGCGTCGAGGGCCACACCGACAACGTCCCCATCCACAACGCCCGCTTCGCCTCCAACTGGCAGCTCTCCACCGCCCGCGCCACCGAGCTGGTCCGCCTCTTCGTCACCACCTACCACCTCGATCCCGTCCGCCTCTCTGCCGCCGGCTACGCCCAATTCCATCCCATCGCCAGCAACGCCACCGCCGACGGCCGCCAACTCAACCGCCGCGTGGACGTGGTGGTCGTCGCCGAAGCCGTCGCCGCCAGCCAGGCCGCCGCCGACGGCCCCGTCCTGCCCCCGCCCGCCCCCTCCCAGCCCGCCCGGCCCCTGCCCGCCGCCCCCCCGCCCCCGCCCCAGGGTCACTAACTAGGTTCCTACTGTCTTGGTTCCCCGCCCGCCACGCGCCCGCCGCCCTTGCGGCGCTTCTTCTCTTTGCTGTAGCCTCAGTTACTAGCTATGGATCGCGGTAGGAGCCGCGCTCCCGCAGACGGCGACAGCCCATGAGAATTTTGGTGGCCGAAGACGACGCCTCCTTGGCCAAATTCCTGCGCAAGGGGTTGGAGACCGAGAACTACGCCGTGGACTGCGCCGGCGACGGCGAAGAGGCCCAGCTCCTCGCCGAGCGCTACGACTTCGACCTGATGGTGCTCGACGTCAATCTCCCCCGCCGCAACGGCTTCGAGGTCCTCAGCCGTGTCCGCCGCCTCAAGCCCACCCTCCCCGTCCTCCTCCTCACCGCCCAGGGCCGGGTCGAAGACCGCGTCCGCGGCCTCGACCTCGGCGCCGACGACTACATCGTCAAGCCCTTTTCCTTCAGCGAGCTGTGCGCCCGCATTCGCGCCCTGCTCCGCCGCGGGCAGCGCCCCAACGACACCGTCCTCAAGGTGGATTCGCTCGAGCTCAACCGCATCGAGCACAGCGTCAAGCGCGCCGGCAAGGCGATCGAGCTCACGCCCAAGGAGTTCGCCCTGCTCGAGTACCTCATGCTCAATCACCGCCGCCGCGTCACCCGCGCCATGATCATCGAGCACGTCTGGAACCTCGCCTTCGACAGCGCCACCAACGTGGTGGACGTCTATATCAACTATTTGCGCTCCAAGGTGGACGAGGGCTTCGAGCCCAAGCTCATCCGCACCATCCGCGGCGTCGGCTACCAGCTCGGCCCCGCCCTGGCGGAGGAATCGGAATGAGGGCCGCCCCCGCCCTGCGCGAGCTCTGCCACGAACTCAGCCAGCCGCTGATGGCGGCCCGCGGCAGCCTCGAACTCGCCCTCCACCTCCGCGACGACGACCCCGCCCGCCCCGGCTTCTTCGACGACGCCCTGGCCGCCCTGGAGCGCATGGCCGACTTGACCCGCGCCATCCGCGACGCCGTCGAGGCCCAAACCGCCCAGCTCGCCGCCGCCCCGCCCCCCGCCCGCCGCCGGGCCGCCCGCCCCTCGCCCCGCCCCCTCGCCCCCCAGCCCCACAGCGCCCGCCGCAACCCCCGCGCCTCCTAGCCGGCCAACCCGCCCGCCTTTGGCCCTCCCCTTGCAACGCCATGGGCAGCGCCCGTGCGCCGGCTTAGCGTTTGCTAATCCGGCCGGGGCCGGTGTTGGGAGGACAACCATGATGATTCGCGCCAAGGCGCCCTTGCGCCTAGGGTTTGCCGGCGGTGGCACCGATGTGCCGCCCTTTCCCGAGTTCGAGGGTGGCTGCGTCCTCAGCGCCACCATCAACATGTACTCCTTCGGCACCCTGCGCCCGCTCCCGGACGACTCCATCCACCTCCGCTCCGCCGACCTCGGCTTGGCGCTGGAGTTCGCCCACGGCGCCCCGCTCGCCTATGACGGCCACCTCGACCTCGCCAAGGCCGCCATCCGCAAGCTCGGCGGCGAGGCCGGCGGCGGCTTCGACATGTTCCTCCACACCGACGCCCCTCCCGGCTCCGGCCTCGGCTCCTCCTCCAGCCTCATGGTCACCGTCATGGGGCTGCTCAAGGAGTGGCGCCGCCTCCCCCTGGGCGACTACGAGCTGGCCCAAATGGCCTACACCCTGGAGCGCCAGGAACTGGCCATCCCCGGCGGCATGCAAGACCAGTACGCCGCCGCCTTCGGCGGCTGGAACTTCATCGAGTTCGGCGTCAACCACGTCACCGTCAACCCCCTGCGCCTCCCCCAGGAGGTGCTCAACGAGCTGGAGCACAACCTCGTGCTCTGCTACAGCGGCGGCTCCCGTCCCGACACCGGCATCGTGGACGACCAGGTCGAGCGCTACCGCCGCGGCGAGCGCCTCAGCCTCCACAGCCTCCGCCGCCAGAAAACCCTCGCCATCGAGATGAAGAACCTGCTCCTCTCCCACAAGCTCCATGAGTTCGGCGCCATCCTGCACGAGGCCTGGGAGATCAAGAAGGGCATGTCGCCCCACATCACCAATCCCCGCATTGACAACCTCTACCAGGCCGCCCGCAACGCCGGCGCCATCGGGGGCAAGCTCAACGGCGCCGGCGGCGGCGGCTACATGATGTTCTACTGCGACTTCGAGCGCCGGCTCGAGGTCGAGCAAGCGCTCAAATCCCGCGGCTGCGCCGTGCGCGACTTCGCCTTCGAAAACCGCGGCCTGCAGACCTGGCGGGTACCCTCGCGCCAGGAGTCGCGCCTGCTCCCCGGCCGCGCCGCCGCCCCCGCCGCCGTCCACGCCTGAGCCAGCGCCCCGCCATGGCCGCCATCGCCTCCTACGCCTCCGACGCCCCTCCCGCCCCACCCGCCGCCGCCGCCGGCGTGGTCTTCCGCGGCGCTGTCTACGGCGGCAGCGGCTACGCCGACGGCAACCTCGACGTCCTGCGCAGCCTCGACGACTTGCGCCATCCCGTGCAGTTGGCCCCCCTCGGCCTGCAGGAGGACACCGAAAGCCTGCTCCCTCCCGCCCGCCGCCGCGAGCTCGTCCGCCTGCAGCGCCGCCGCCTCGACCTCGCCCACAGCGTCTTCTACCAATGCTGCCCCGCCCCCGATTTTGAGACCCAGCTCCCCGCCCGCATTCGCATCGGCCGCTCCGCCTTCGAGACTGATTCCCTGCCCTCCGGCTGGGCCGAGCGCTGCAACGCCCTCGACCAGATCTGGGTCCCTTCCCGCTTCAACCACGACAGCTTCCTGCAGGGCGGCGTGGACGAGCACCGCCTCCGCGTCATGCCCGAGGGCCTCGACACCCGCAAGTTCCGCCCCGGCCTCAGCCCCCTCCCCATCCCCTCCCGCCGCGGCTTCAACTTTCTCTCCGTTTTCGACTGGATCGATCGCAAGGGCGCCGACGTCCTGCTGCGCGCCTACCTCGCCGCCTTCACCGCCGACGACGACGTCACCCTCATCCTCAAAGTACACAAGTTCGACGACCCCGGCGCCAACCTCGAGGGCCGCCTGCTCCATTTCATCGAGCGCACCGCCGGCATCCCCCTGCAGCGCGCCCCCCACATCCTCATGCTCCGCGGCCTGCTGCCCAAGGCCGACATGCCCCGCCTCTACGCCTCCGCCGACGCCTTCGTCCTCCCCAGCCGCGGCGAGGGCTGGGGCCGCCCCTACATGGAGGCAGCCGCCACCCAGCTCCCTGTCCTCGCCACCCGCTGGAGCGGCCACCTCGACTTCCTCCACGACGACAACAGCTTCCTGATTGACCTCGAGGGCATCGTCCCCGTCCCGCGCGACTCCGACCGCGACGCCTATATCGGCCAACGCTGGGCCGAGCCCAGCGTGGACCACCTCGCCCAACTCATGCGCCAAGTGGTCGCCGACCGCGACGCCGCCAGCGTCCGCGCCCGCCGCGCCCGCCAAGACATGGTCGCCCTCTGGGACACCCAGGTGATGGCTCCCCTCTGGACCCAGGCCTTCCGCGAGCTGTTGGACTAGCCCGCGTCCGAGCCGCTCATGCCGACGGCGGGACGGCCGGAAAGGCCCGCACCGTCAGCCGCCCATCCTGCGCGTACAGCACATTGGCCTCGACGAATCCCGCCAATCGCAGCACCGCCGCCAACCCGGCGACGGTGGGATACCAGTAGTTGGTGGGATCGTTGTCGTGGCCGTGGTCGAACTCCCAAAGCGGACGCTGCAAGCCGTCTGGGTGCGTGCAAAAGGCAGTCTCCAGCAAGCAGCATTCCGTGCAGACCGCGCGCACCCGCCGCAGCGCGTCCACCGGATCGGTCAGGTGATAGAGCACGCCAAAAAAGAATACATAATCGAAGCGCCCGTGCGCCGCCGGATCGAGGTCATGCACGCTGCCGGCGCGGAATTCCACCTTCGAGCCGAGCTGTCGGCGGGCAAAGTTGAAGCCGGTGGTGCCACCCCAGTTGCCGCCGTTTTCGAAGCTGGTGTCCATGGCGGTGACCCGCGCCCCGCGGCGCTCCGCCTCGAAAGAAAACAGCCCGTCCCAGGCGCCGATGTCGAGCACCGACTTGCCGCGCAGATCCTCCGGAATGCCAAAGCGCTGGCTGGCCTCCGCCGCCGTGTGCGGGCATTCGCCCGGCGTGGTGGTGGTTTCATCCAGCTGGATGCGGTGAAACCAGCGGATGGCCCTCATCTCTTCTATTGCATCGGCCATCATGCGCGCCTTCCCTCCTCGCCCCTTCAACCTACACACCCCATACCCGCGCCTGCAAGTGCCTGCAGCGATACCCACCGCGCCGCCCTGGGCGCAGGCGGGAGTCCGCATCCACCAACAACGCCAGCATCGGAATGGCAACCCGGTGAACCCTCTTCGCGACTCATCCATTGTGCTGCTGGGCGGCATCGCGCCGCCGCCGGCGCCGCTCCAGCATCAGGAAAAACACCGGCACCAGGATCAATACGTGGATGGCAGAGGTCACCATGCCCCCCACGATTGGCGCCGCGATCGGCTTCATCACGTCCGAGCCGATGCCGGTATGAAACAGGATCGGGATCAGGCTGGCGAGCACTACCGCCACCGTCATCAACTTGGGGCGCAGGCGCTGTACCGCGCCGGCGATCACGGCTGCTTCCGGTTCGGCCGCGGTGTCGCCGCAGGCTTCGTGCAGATAGACCACCATCACCACCCCGGTCTCGACCGCGATGCCGAACAGGGCGATATAGCCCACCCACACCGCCACGCTGAAGGGGTAGCCCAGCCACCACTGCAGCAGCAACCCGCCGCTGAGCGCGTACAGCGTCGGCGCCAGCAGCATCGCCGCCTCCACCACGGAATGGAAGATGAGGTAGAGCAACACAAAGATCACCAGCATCACCACCGGCACTACCAGCTCCAGCCGGCGCTGCGCCTGCATCTGCTCGGCGTACTCGCCCGACCAGTGATAGCTGTAGCCCACCGGCAGCGCCAGCTTGGCCCGCAAGAGCGCGTCGGCGCGCTGCACCAGCCCGCCGTAATCGCCGCTGGTGGTATCCAGGAAGACATAGCCGGTGAGGGCGCCATCCTCGTCGCGGATCATCGCCGGCCCGCGGGAAAAGGAGATCTTGGCCACTTGGCGGAGCGGGATCTGCGCCCCCGTCGGCGTGGCCAGCAGCACCTGCCCCAGGGCGGGTAGATCGCCCCGCGCGCCCGCGGCGTAGCGCACGCTGATCGGGATCCGCTCCCGTCCCTCTACCGCTTCGGCCACGTTGGCGCCGCCAATCGCGCTCGACACCGCCTGCTGCACGGTGTCGAGATCGAGGCCAAAGCGGGCCATCGCCAATCGATCGGGCGTGACATTGATATAGAGCCCGTCGGCCACGTGTTCAGCGAAACTGGAGCGCACCCCTGGCACGCTCGCCAACAGCGCCTCGATTTTCACCCCCAGCGCCTGAATGCCCGCCAGCGACGGGCCCTGGATCTTCATGCCGATCGGCGTCTTGATGCCGGTCAACTCCATGTCGATGCGGTTGGCCACAGGCATGGTCCAGTTGTTGGTCAATCCCGGAAACTGCAACTGCGCATCCATGGCGGCGATGAGCTTGGCATAGGTCATGCCTTTCGGCCAGGACGCCCGCGGCTTCAGCATGATGGTGGTGTCGAACATCTCCGGCGGAGCATTGTCGGTGGCGCTGTCGGAGCGGCCGACCGTGCCGAAGACGCTGGCCACCTCGGGAAAGCCGCGCAGGATGCGGTCCTGCTCCTGCAAGAGGCGGGCGCTGGGAGTGGGCCCCAAGCCCGGCAGCGCCTCGGGCATATACAGGGCCGCGCCCTCGTAGAGCGATGGCATGAACTGGCTGCCCAAGTGGAAGGCCAGCGGCAAGGTGAGCGCCAGGAAGACCAGGTTGGTGACGATCGTCCACCAGGGGTGGCGCAGGCACCAGCGCAGGACTGGTGTGTAGAGGGCGCGCGTCCAACGCGATATCGGGTTCGCGCTCTCCGGCCGTAGCCGCCCGCGGATCAGCAGCAGCATCAGCAGCGGCACCACTGTCACCGCCAGGATCGAGCTGAAGCCCACCGCCAGCGTCTTGGTCCACGCCAGCGGAGCGAACATCCGCCCCTCCTGCGCCTGCAAGAGGAACACCGGCAGGAACGAAACCACGATGATCAGAAGCGAGAAAAACAGCGCCGGGCCGACCTGCTTGGCCGCCTGCAACAAGAGACGCGCCCGCTCGGTGGGTGCCACCGGGTCCGGCTGTTCGGCAAGCTGGCGGTGGCCGTTCTCCACCATGACGATGGCGGCGTCCACCAGCACCCCGATGGCCAGCGCCAGCCCGCCCAGACTCATGATGTTGGCGCTCACGTGGAAATAGGCCATGGGCACAAAGGTGGCGATCAAGGCCAGTGGCAGCGTGATCACCGGGATCAGGGCCGAGCGGAAGTGCCCCAGGAAGATCGCGATCACCAGGCTGACGATGATCGCCTCCTCGATCAGGTCGCGGCGCAGCGTCGCGATGGCAGCCTCGATCAGGCCCGAGCGATCATAGCCGGCCACCACCTCGACTCCGGGCGGCAGCGACGCCCGCAGGCTGGCCAGCTTGGCCTTGATGCCCTGGATCACCTGCAGCGCATTGGCGCCCGTGCGCATGATCACGATGCCGCCCACCGTCTCGCCCTGGCCGTTCCAATCGGCGATGCCTTCGCGCAGGTCGGGGCCGAAGGCCACGCTGCCCAAGTCCCCCACCACGATCGGCAGGCCGCCGCGCTGGCCCACCACCACCGCCCGCAGATCGGCGAGCGAGCGCACAAAGCCCAGGCCGCGCACCAGGTAGCGCGCCCCGTTCAACTCCAGCGAGCGCCCGCCCACCTCGTTGGTGCTGGCCGCCACCTTGGCGATCACGGTGTTGAGCGCCACCCCGTATTCGCGCAGCTTTTGCGGGTCGAGCGCGATCTGGTACTGGCGCTGGAAGCCGCCGATGGTCGCCACCTCGCTGACGCCGGGCACGGTCTCGAGCTGGTAGCGCAGGAACCAGAGCTGCAGGGCATTCAAATCGGCCAGGCTCTGGGTGTGGCCGTGGTCCACCAAGGCATACTCGTAGACCCAGCCGGCGCCGGTGGCGTCCGGCCCCAGCGCCGGGTGCACGCCGGCGGGCAGCGAGCCCTCCCGCTGCTGCAGGTACTCCAGCACGCGCGAGCGCGCCCAGTAGAGATCGGTGCCGTCCTGGAAGACGACGGTGACGTAGCTGTCGTTCTCCATGGTCACGGCGCGCACCGCCTTCACCCGCGGCGCCGCCAGGAACCCGGTCACCAGCGGATAGGTCACCTGGTCCTCGATGATGCCAGGGGGCTGGCCCGGCCAGGTAGTGTGCACCACCACCTGCACGTCGCTGATGTCGGGCAGGGCATCGAGCGGGATGCGCCGCAACGAATACAGCCCCGCCAGCGTCAGCAGCAGGACGCCCACGAAAACCAGGAAGCGGTTGCGGGCACAGGCTTCGATCAGGCGCTCGATCATCGCATGCCTCCCACCACAACCAGCGACATCTGTTGCCGCGCCACGGTTTGGCCTTGGCGGGTGGCGGTGATCGTGACCTGCCAAGTACCGGTGCTGCCCAGGCGGCCGCGGCCCTCGTAGAGGCCGCCCCCTTGGTCGGTAAGCGCAACCACGGCCTTGGCGCCCGCCATGCCCATCGCAGGCATGGCGGGCAGGTCGAGCGCGAGGCTGATCTGGGCGCCGGCGAGGGGCGCGCCCGCCGCGGAGACGAGGCGCACGCGGAACACGTTGCTGCCCACCTGCGGCGGCGTGGGCGCGGTGGTGAGCATCAGGCGCGCGCCCGCCGCTCGCGCCACCGGGACCGCCGCGCCCACCCCCGGCGAAGGCGGGGCGTAGCTGCCCGCCCCGGCCGACAACTGCTCCTCGCTCGCGATCAGGAAGCTCGCCTGCCGCGCGATGCGCTCGCCCGCCCGCAGCCCGCCGCGCAGCACATAGACGTCGCCCACCCGCGGCCCCAGCTCGACCTTACGGGGTGCCAGCCGGCCGCCGCCCTGGTCCACAAACGCCAGCGGCTGCTCCCCGGTCTGCAGCACCGCGCTGGCGGGAATCACCAGTTGCCGCCCCAGGGCGACGCCGATGCGGGCTTGCCCGTACATGCCCGGCAGCAATGCGCCGTCGCCGTTGGCGAGCACCATGCGCACCCGCGCGGTGCGGCTGGCGGCATCCACTTGCGGGTTGATGAAGTCCACTGGGGCGCGAAAGACGCGCCCGGGAAAGGCGTCAAACTGCAGCCGCACCGGCTGGCCCACCTGCACCCGGCCCAGGTCGCTCTCGTTCACCTCGGCATTCACCCAAATCGGCGACAGCGCCGCGATGCGGAAAAGCCGCTGGCCGGGCTCAACCCGCTGGTTGGGCAGCGCGTCGCGCTCGGTGACGATGCCGCTGGCCGGCGCCGGAATGGTCAGCCGCGACCGCGGCCGCAAGCTGCGCTCCAGGCGCGCGATCTCCACCGCCGGCACCTGCTCCTGCTGCAGCCGCGCGCGCGCGTCCGCCAGCAGCGAGGCCGCGCCCGCCGCCACCCCCGCCACCGCGCTCGCCGCCAACCGCGCGCGGTTGCGCGCCGCAAACACGTACTCCTGCTCCGCCGCGTAGAGATCGGGGCTGTACACCCTCAGCAGGGGCTGGCCCCGCTGCACCCGGGCATAGGTGGTGTTGGCGTAGACGCGCTCGATCCAGCCGGCAAAGCGCAGTTGCACCTCCGTTTCGGTGGCCTCGTCGGTCGCCACCGACACCACCGTGGAGACGTCGGCGCGCACGTCTTGATAGCCCACCACCGCCGTCGGCACCCCGATGCCCTGGGTGCGCTGCTGCGCCAGCGCGCCGCAGGCCAAGAACAGCGCCATCGCCATTGCCCTATTGCACATGTTGCACCCCCGTCAACGCGGTGATCTGGTCCAAAGCGGTCTCGTGTTCGGCGAGCGTATGCCAGTACTGCTGCTCAATCGCCAACTCTTGCTGCCCGGCCAGCAGCAGGTCGGCCAGCCCGCCGCGGCCATCGCGGTAGGCCGCCAGCGCCGCCGACCAGCGGGCCTCCGCCTGCGTCAGCAGCCCGCCCTGGTCAATCTGCAGAATCTGTTCGTCGCTGTGGGCGGTCAGCAGCAGGTTGGTCAGCGCGTACCGTTCCTGCTGCAACTCCGCCTGGTAGTCGGACTGGGCCTGGAGGCGCTGCGCCACCGCCTGTTGCAACTCCGGCTGCTGGCGGCTGCGGCGGTGGAAGAACGGCAGCGTCATGCCCACCGTCCACTGGTAGTAGGCGGGGAAGTTGGGGCCGGTGCGCTGGAACATGTACTGCGCGTTGAAGTCGGGCCGGAAGTTGAGGTGCGCCAGCTTCACCGCATGGTCGGCGCCGGCGATCCGCGCCTGTTCGCCGCCCAGCGCCGGATCGGCGGCGGGCAGCATGGCCTGGAGCTGGTCGTCGCTGGCCGGCAGGTGGGTTGGCGCCAACGCCGCCGCCGCCACCGGCGGCGAACCGGGGGCGCGGTTGAGCAGCGCGCGCAGCTCCGCCTGGGTCGCGGCCTGCTGCTGTTGCTGGATGGCGAAGTCGCGCAGCAGCTCAGTCTGCGCGAGCTGGGCGGCCAACACGTCGGCTTGGCTGCCCGGGCCGGCGCGGTAGCGCACCTCGGCCCACTGCTCCGCCTCGGCCAGCAGCGAGCGCTGCTGCCGCAGCAGGCCGAGAGTCTGCTGCAGGTAGGCCAACTGCACATAGGCCGCCGCCACCTGCTCCGCCACCTGCCGCCGCGTTGCCTCCAGCGCCGCCCGCTGCGCTTGCGCCTCGCTGGCGGCGATCTGCGCCCGCTGCTGCAATTTGCCCGGGTAGGGAAGGTCCTGCGACACCCCCACCCCCAGGTAGGCGAAGTTGTTGGTGGTATAGCCGGCAAAGGGCGCCGGGCTGCCCACGCTCATCTGCTGCAGCGTCGCCTGCGGATCGGGCAGCGCCCCGGCCGGGGCGACCGCCGCCTCCGCCGCCCGCCAGGCTTGCTCCGCCGCCGCGATGCGCGGATTGTTCCGCTCCGCCTCGGCGATCAACGGCGGCAAGGCGGTCTGCGCCGCCGCCGCCGACACCAGGGCCAACACGAATAGAAAGCGCGTCATCCAGTCCTCCTCCTGTTCCCCGCACCAAGGCCGTGGGAAGGAGGGACTAGATCAACAGGACGGAGATGCGCCGCAGGGCGGGATCGGAGCGCGGGGGTGCGTTGCTGGCGGGCCCGCAGCGGTCAAATGGCGGAGGCGCCAGCCCGGGCGCGGCCGCCCGCGCGGCCGCCGCCAGCGGCGCGGGCGCGGCGGTGGCGGTCAACAGCGCCGCCGGCTTGGGCGCCGCCATCCGCATTTGGCAGCAGTCGCGGCTTTGCGGGCTGGCCACCGGGCAGTTGCGCGCCATATTCCGGCAACACGCCGCCATGTCGCGCATGGTTGGCGCCGCAGTGCCCAGCACCGGCTGGGCACAGCACAGCGGCAGCCACACCGCCAATGCCAACAGCGCCCCCAGGGCCCGGTATGTCCGGCTGCGTCTCACTCTCCCCAGCTTACACCCATTCCCCACGGCAGGCGCAATCGCCCCGCGCCACGGGTGTCCGAGCCGCTGCCCCCGCCCGCGCGGCGCGCAGCGCCGCCCCTCAGACCTGCAGCACATCCCCTTTGCGCGCCACCATGGCGTAGAGCACCGGGTTGATGTACAGCCCCAGGATGATGCGCGAGATCATGCCGGCGACGATGACGATGGCGAAGGGGCGCTGGGTGTCGCTGCCGATGCCGTGCGACAGCGCCGCCGGCAGCAGCCCGATGCAGGCCACCAGCCCGGTGATGAGGATGGGCCGCAACCGCAGCACCGAGGCCTCCACCGTCGCCCCCTCGATCTCCTCGCCCTGCAGCCGCAGCTTGTTGATATAGGAGACCAGAATCACTGCCGTCTCCACCGACACTCCGGTCAACGCCAGCAGCCCCAGCACCGACGAGACGCTGAAGGCGGTGCCGGTGGCCCACAGCGCCAGCAGCGCCCCCTCCGGCACCGACAGGATCACCCCCAGGGCGATGATCACCGGAAACTTGAGGTTGCCGTAGAGCGCGAACAGGATCATGAAGATCAGCAGGATCACCAGCGGCCCCACGATCGAGAGCTGCCGCTTGGCCGCCAGGAACTCGCTGTACTCGCCCCCCCAAGTGATGCGGTAGCCGGTGGGCAGGTGCACGGCGCGGTTCACCGCCGCCTGCCCGTCCTCGACCGCGTGCTGCAGGTCGCGGCCCTCGATGCTGTACTGCACCCCGATGTAGCGCTCGTTGTTCTCGCGGTAGATGAACGAGGGGCTGTCCTGCTCGGTCACGCTCGCCAGCGCGCTCACCGGCACCTGCTGCCCGCCGGGCGTGCCCACCAGCAGCGCCCCGATGCTCTGCGGGCTGGAGCGGAACTGCGGCTCCATGCGCACCACCAGGTCGAAGAGCTTCTCCCCCTGCACCACCTGGGAGACGGCGTCGCCGCCCACCCCTGCCTCCACCACCGCCTCCACATCCGCCACGTTGACCCCGTAGCGCGCCAGCGCCGCGCGGTTGACCGTGACCGCGATGCTGGGCTGGCCCAGCTCCTTGACCACGGTCAGGTCGGTGAAGCCCGGCACCCGCGCCAGCACGTCGCGCACCTGCAGCGCCTGCGCCTGCAGCACGTTCAGGTCGGGCCCGAACACCTTCACCGCCAGCGCGCTCTTCAGTCCGGTCAAGGCCTCGTCCACCGCATCCTCGGCCGGCTGGGTGTAGTTGAAGATGATGCCGGGAAACACCGCCAGCCGCTTCTGCAGGTTGGCGATCAGCTCCTGCTTGGTGTGCTCCGGGCTCTTCTGCCAGGTGGCGTCGTCGTAGGGGCGCAGCCCCACATAGAACTCGCAGTTGAAAAACCCGGTGGAGTCGGTGCCGTCGTCCGGCCGGCCCAGCTCGCTGCCCACGTCGGTGACCTGCGGGTAGGACATCAGCAGTTGGCGGACCTGGGGCGCGATCTTGCTGGCCTCTTCGAACGAGATCGAGTAGGGCATGGTGGCCCGCACCCAGAGCGCCCCCTCGTCCAGGTGGGGCATGAACTCGCCGCCAATGAAGGGGGCGAGCAACAGCGAGGCCGCGAACACCACCACCGTGCCCGCCACCACCACCACGGGATGGCGCAGGCACCAGCGCACCTGGCCGCGGTACCAGCCCTTCATCCACTCCAGCGGCCGGTTGACCGTGGCCTTCACCCCGCGCTTGAACCAGTACGAACACAGCACCGGCACCAGCGTCAAGGTGATGAGCAGCGAGCCGATCAGGGCAAAGCCCATGGTGTCGGCCATGGGGCGGAAGAGCTTGCCGCTGGGCCCGGAGAGCGCGTAGATGGGCAGGTAGGCGGCGATCATCACCGCCACCGAATAGAAGATGGGCCGGTCCACGTCGCGCGAGGCGGCGATGATCACCTCGAACAGGTTGTAGCTCTGGCCGTGGCGCTCCTCCAGCTCGCGGTAGATGTTCTCCATCATCACCACGGTGCCGTCAATGATGATGCCGAAGTCGATGGCGCCGATCGAGAGCAGGTTGGCCGGAATCCCGTAGGCGTGCAGGAAAATGAAGGAGAACAGCAGCGCCAGCGGGATGGTGAGGGCGACAATGATCGCCGCCCGCAAACTCACCAGCAGCAGGATCAGCACCACCAGCACCAGGATGATGCCGCGCAGCAGGTTGCCCTCGACGGTGGCGGTGGTGAGCTGCACCAGCCCGCTGCGGTCGTAGTAGGGATGGATCTTGACGTCGGGCGGCAGCTCCTGGTTGAGCTCCACCGTCTTGGCCTCCACCGCCTTCAACACGGTTTGCGCCTGCGCCCCGGTGAGCATCAAAATGACGCCCTCGACCGCATCGTTGTTGTGGTTGAAGCCGAACTCGCCCAGCCGGGGGGCGTGGCCGATCACCACCTTGCCCACGTCGCGGACGTGCACCGGCGCGCCGTTGACGCTGGCCACCACGATGCTGCCGATGTCCTGGACGTCTTTCACCAGGCCCAGCGCGCGCACGTAGTAGAACTGCCCGCCCTGGGAGTAGAACCCGCCCCCGGTGTTGGCGTTGTTGGCCGCCACCGCCGCCATCACCTGCGGCACGGTGAGGTGGTAGCTGTACAGCTTGGCCGGGTCGAGCAGCACCTGGTACTGCATCGTGGGCCCGCCAAAACCGCTGTCGTCGGCGACGCCGGGGATGGACTTGTAGGCCCGCTCCACCGTCCAGGTCTCGATCGTCTTCAGGTCCTGCGGGCTGCGGTCGGGACTCTCCAGCACATAGCGGTAGATCAGGCCGCTGGGGCTGGACAGCGGCGACAGCGACGGCGTCACCCCCACCGGCAGGGTGGCGTCGGCGAAGCGCTCGAACACCAGCTCGCGCGCAAAGTAGTTGTCGGTGGCGTCCTGGAAGGTCAGGGTCACGTCGCTCAGGCCGTAGAGCGAGATGGAGCGCATGTAGACCAGCCCGGGAGTGCCGTTCATGGCCAGCTCCAGCGGCAGCGTGATCAGCCGCTCCACCTCCTGCGAGCTGTGCCCCGGCCACTGGGTGATGATCTCCACCATCGGCGGCGACAAGTCGGGGTAGGCGTCCACCGGCATGCGCTGGAAGGAGATGGCGCCCGACACCACCAGCAGCACCATCATGATGAGGATCAGAAAGCGCTGGCGCAGGGCGAATTGGACGATGCGGTTGATCATGGCGACAGCCGGCCGCTACTGCTGGAAGGAGCTGGCGAACTGCAGGAAAATGCTGCCGTTGGCGACCACCGCCTCGCCCGGCTGCAGCCCGGCGGTGATCTGGGTGAAGCCGTTTTGCGTGGGGCCCAGGCCCACCGGGCGCTGGGCGAAGTGGTTGCCGCCGTCGGCCTGGACATAGACAAAGGGGTTGTTCTGGTCGTCGCGCAGCACCGCGGCGTTGGGCACCACCACGATGTTGCGCAGGCTGCCCGCCTCCACCGTGGCGGTCACATACATCTGCCGCTTCAGCTCGCCCCCGGGATTGCGGGTGGCGATGCGCGCCTGCAGGGTGCGGGTGTTGGGATCGAGCGAAGGGCTGAGGTACTGGATGCGGCCGCGGAAGGTCTGCGGATAGGCATCCGTCTGGATCGAGACCGGGTCGCCCACGTGCACGTGGGCCAGGTCGCCCTGGTAGACGTTGGCCAGCACCCACACCGTGCTCATGTCGCTGATCACGAAGCACTGGGTCGCCCCCGCCTGCAGCAGTTGCCCGGGCGCGACGTCGCGCTCCACCACCTCGCCGGCGATGGGCGCCTTGAGCGGAATGGTGGCGGTGGGCGTCGGCGGCGCCGCGGCGGTGGGGTTGGGCAGCCCCAGGATGTGCAGCGACTGCTCCGCCGCCTGCAGGTCCGCCCGCGCCTGGGTGCGGGCCGACTCCGCCATCTCCAAATCGGCCTGGGCGATGGCGTGGTGCTGGTAGAGATCCTGGTCGCGGCGGTAGATGCTGTCGGCCAAATGGTAGGCGTCGCTGGCCTTGAGGTAGGTGTTGCGCGCCGCGGCGAAGTCCGGGCTCGACACCTCCAGCAGCGTCTGCCCCTTGGCCACCTGCTCGCCCGGCACCGCCAGCACCCGCGCCGCCGGGCCGCTGACCTGGCTCAGCACCGGCGTGGTGTTGAACTGGTCATAGTCCACGTTGCCGCTCAGCCGCAGCAGCCGCGGCCAAGTGGTCTGGCGCGCCGGCACCACCTGGATCTGCCCCATCTGGTTGGCGGGCACGGTCACCAGCGTGGCCTTGGGGGCGGCGGCGCCGGCATTGCCGGTGGCGGCGGCGCGCGCCGCCTCGCCTTGGTTGCAGGCCGAGAGCATGGCCATCCCCGCCAACAGGGCGGCGGCGGCCAGGCCGAGACGGAGTCGAGCCAAAGGGGTGGGGCTCATGGCAAAGTCCTGGTGCCGACGGCTTCCTTCAACTGCTCCACCGCCAGCATGTAGCCGGCCAGCGCTTGGCGGTAGCCCAACTCGGTGGTGCGGTAGGTGCGCTCGGCATCCAGCAGGTCGAGCAGGCTGCTGGCGCCGCGGGTATAGGAGTATTGGCGGATGTCGAGCGCCCGTTTGGCCTGGTCGCGATACCCGGAGGTGTAGTACTGCACGATCCGGCCCCCTTCGTCCACCGCCTCCAGCGCGGTGGCCACGTCGGTGAGCACTTGTTGGCGGGCGGCGACGGCCAAGTCCTGCGCCTGGGTGGTGGCGGCGGCGGTGCGGGCAATCTCGCCCTGGTTGCGGTCAAACACCGGGATCTCGATGTTGAACGTATAGCCCATGCTGCTCAGCCCCGCCGCGTGCGTGTATTGCGCGCTCGCGGTCAGGTCGCGCTTGCCGTCGGCCTGCGCCAGCTTGTACTGGCTCTGCGCCGCCGTGATCCCCTGCGTGCTCGCCCGCAGGTCGGGCCGGTGCGCCAGCGCCAACGCCTGCAGATCGCTCAGCGTGTCCCGCACCGGCACGTACGCCAACTTCCCCACCACCCCGTAGCGGGCCGGCAGGGCGCTGAAGCCCACCTGCTGCCGCAGCGTGCTCAGCGCCTGCGCCAAGGCCAGGCGATCGCCGGAAACGGTGGTCTGGTACTGCAGCATCTGCAGCTTGATGGTGTCCAGATCGCCCTCGCTCATGGCGCCGGCCTGGTATTGCGCCTGGCTGATGTTGACCGTGCTTTGCCAGCTCGCCAGGTCCTGCCGGGCAAAATCCAGGCTGGATTGCGCCAGCAGCGCCGCCACGAACGCCTGCGCCACCCCGAAGCTCAGCCCCCGGCCGGCGTCGGCCACCAGCGAGCGCGTCACCGCGGTGGCATCCTGCGCCGCCCGCAGCCGCGCCTGCCGCTTGTGCCCGCGCTCGAACAAATAGCTCACCCCGGCGTCATATTCCGCCGCGTTGTTGAGGTAGGCGGAGCTGAAATTGTGGGGGGTAAACACCGGCTGATACAGCGCGTCCCAGGTCAAGATGGGGTTGGGACGCAGGTTGGCGGTGATCTCCTGCGCCTGGCTCTGCGGAATTTGCGCCCGCACCGCCGCCAGCGCCGGCGAGTGGGCCAGCGCCAACCGGATCGCCTGGTCCAGATCAATGCGCACCGCCGGCGCAGGCGCCGGCGCGGCCTTCGCTTGGCCCAGCGCCAGCGCGCCCAGGCCCAGACAAAACAGGGAGATCCCTCCCAGGCTTCGGATTGACATGGTAGACCGGTTCCACCCCAAACAGCGGGTTGTGGTCACAGACGAACGCCCCCGCCAGCCCGTTTCAGTTTGTTTTCAGTTTTGGCCCGCGGCCGGTGCCGGCGTGCCCGCCGTCGCCGTGAATTGCGCCAGTTTGGACTGGATGCGGTCGCGGACCCAATGCGCATCCCACCACTCCATCGGGTTCACCTGCACCCCGTCCAGCAGCATGCTGAAGTGCAGGTGGTCCCCCCCCGCCAGCCCGGTCGAGTCGCTGTGGGCGATCAATTGTCCTTGTGCCACTAGATCGCCCGCCTTCACCGTGAAGTCGTTCAGATGGGCATACAGCGACATCAGCCCGTAGCCGTGGTCAATCAATACGCAGTTGCCGTAAATGCCAAAGTACTTGGCCCAGATGACGCGCCCGGCATTCGCCGCCAGCACCGGCGTGTGCCGCACCACCGCCAGGTCATAGCCCAAATGGGTCTCCTGGTCGATGATTTTCCCGTGGTATTCGTACGAGCGGTGGTCGGCAAACTCCGCCTCCACCGCCGAATTGCTCAGTTGGGTGAACGCCCCCTTCCACAGGAACTGCTGCACGCTCAGCTTGGAGGCGGCGATCAGCGCCGCGGTATTGGCCTGCCGCAGGGTGCGGTTCACCAGCAGGAAGTTCTTCACCGGGTCGTGCTGGTCGCTGATCGAGGGCGTGTTGGCGATGATCGGCATCACCACCCGCTGGATGAAGTTGTCGTCAATGGTCAGCGTGCGCGAGCGGAAGGTCTGGGGAAACAACCGGGCCCCCACCGCCGCGGTCGCCTCGTTGCCCGCGTCGTCGCGCGCCACCAGCTCCGGCTGCGAGTCCGGCGGGGCGTTGTAGGGATAGGCGAACAGGCAAAACATCGTCTTCCCCGCCCCGCCCGGCGCGGCGTTGGGCAGGGGATAGCCAGGGAAGAAGATATGGTCCATCTCCACCCCCGAACTCGCCGCCCCGTTGGAGACGTGGTAGACCACCACCGACGAGCCCCCCTGGGCGATGTACACCTGCGTGCTCATGGCGTACACGCTCGGCGGGATGGAGCGGATGGCCAGCTCGCGCTGGAAGGTGCTTTGCGCCCCGCGCAGGTTGGCCGCGCGCGCCTTCACCACCAGCGTCACCGGCCCGTCCTTCAGTTCGGGGTGCTGGCTGCGCCCCGCCTGCGCCATGAAATGCACCACCTGCGGCGTAGTGCCGGTGGTGAACCAGCGCCGCGCCGCAAAATACTGGTGCGCCAGCGGGATCGTCTTGCCGCCCTGCTCAAAGTAGGCATCGATCGAGGCCACTCCCACCGGCGCCTCCACCGAAAAGCTCACCAGCTTGCGCGCTCCGATGGCCGTCGGCAGGTCCACCGGGGTGATGGTCGGCGCCCCGCCCCGCAGCCAAGCGTAGCTGACTGCGGCCAGCGCCGCCAAGACCACGGCCAATAGAAGCGTGCGAAAACGGTGCGAGGGGGCGGAATCAATGCTGGGCACGGCGCGAAGTCCTTGGCGGGCAGAGTAGAACTGGATTATACCGCGCGCCGCCCCGCCCCCCGCAAAGATCACGCCGTGCGCTAGACAATTTCCCCCGCCCGCCGCAGTGCGCACCCGCCGCCGCCCGCCGCCGCCCCCAGTCGGCCCCGCCTGCCCGCGCGCCCGCCGCCGCCGCCCGGGCGCCGCCCCAGCCCCGGCGATGGTAAAATCTATGGATCGGGCGCGGTAGCCAAGTGGTAAGGCAGAGGTCTGCAAAACCTTTATTCGTGAGTTCGATTCTCACCCGCGCCTCCAGTTTCCCTTCCGCCCGGGCGCGCGCTAGCCGCCCTCGGCCGCCAGCACCCGCCGTCCCTGCAGGCGATAGCCCCCCTCCGCCACCAGGCGGATGGCCGCCGGATAGAGGCGGTGCTCCTCGGCCAAGATGCGCGCCCCCAGCGCCGCGGCGTCGTCGCCGTCGCGCACCGCCACCACCGCCTGCAGCAGGATGGGGCCGCCGTCCAGCGTGTCGTCCACGAAATGCACGGTGCAGCCGGAATACTTGACGCCGTAGTCGATCGCCTGCTGCTGCGCGTCCAGGCCGGGAAAGGCCGGCAGCAGCGAGGGGTGGATGTTGAGGATGCGCTGGGGAAACGCCGCCACGAAATAGCCGCTCAGCAGCCGCATGTAGCCCGCCAGGCACACCAGCTCCACCCCGGCGGCGCGCAGCCGCGCCACCACCGCGCGGTCGTATTCCTCGCGCTCGCGCCCCGCGCTGGGCAGGGCGCAGGTGGGCAGGCCCCGCGCCTGCGCCCACGCCAGCCCCGGCGCCTGCGGCCGGTTGCTCAGCACCAGCGCAATCTCGGCGGGCAGCGCGCCGGCGGCGATGGCGGCGGCGATGGCCTGCAGGTTGGAGCCGCGCCCGGAGATGAGGATGCCCAGCTTCATGGCGGCTAGCGCCGAAACACCACCCGGCGGCGCCCGCGCACGATCTCGCCCAGCCACACCGCATCCTCGCCCGCGCGCCGCAGATGCCGCTCCACTCCCGCCGCCTGCTCCGGCGCCACCACGCAGATCATGCCGATGCCCAGGTTGAAGGTCCGCCGCATGTCCGCGTCCGGCACTTCGCCCAGGCGCTGCAGCAGGGCAAACAAGGGCGGCGGCGTCCACGCTCCCAGCCGCACCTCGGCGCCGCAGCCCGGGGGCAAAATGCGCGGCAGATTGCCCGGAATGCCGCCCCCGGTGATGTGCGCCAGCCCCCGCAGCCGCGGCAGCAGCGGCTGCACCAACCCCAGATAGCTGCGGTGCTCGGCCAGCAGCGCCTCCGCCACGGTGGCGTTCAGCTCCGGCAGCCGCGTCCCCGGCCCGTACCCGGCCTGGTCGAACAGCAGCGTGCGCGCCAAGGCGTAGCCGTTGGTGTGCAGCCCGGCCGAGCGCAGCCCCAGCAGCCGGTCCCCCGGCCGGATCCCCGCCCCGGTCAGCAGCTTCGCCCGCTCCACCAGCCCCACGATGCACCCCGCCAGGTCGTACTCCCCGGCGGCGTAGAAGCCCGGCATCTCCGCCGTCTCCCCCCCGATCAGCACGCAACCGTTCTCCCGGCAGCCCCGGCTCAGCCCCTCCACCAGCCCCGCCACCGTCGCCCCTTCCATCTTGCCCAAGGCGATGTAGTCCAGGAAAAACAGCGGCCGCGCCCCCTGCACCAGAATGTCGTTGACGCAGTGGTTGACCAGGTCCCGCCCCACCGTATGGTGGATGCCGGTCTGGAAGGCCAGCTTGAGCTTCGTCCCCACCCCGTCCATGCTCGACACCAGCACCGGCTGGCGGCAGCCCCGCGGCAACTGGAAGAGCCCGCCAAAGCCGCCGATCTCGGTCAGCACCTGCGGGTTGAAGGTGGCGCGCGCCAAGCGCTTGATCCGCGCCTTGGCGCGGTCGGCGGCGGCGATCGATACCCCGGCGGAGGCGTAGGTGTGGCGGGCCATGCGGAAGCAAACACTATAGCAGGCCCCGCCCGCCCCCGCCCTACTCGAACCGCAGCGCCTCGATCGGATCCAGCGAGGCCGCCTTCTTCGCCGGATAGATGCCGAAGAAGATGCCGATGATGGCGCTGAACAGCCCCGCCCCCACGATCGAAACCCCGGAGATGTCCACCGGCCAGCCTGCCACCTTGGAGATCAGCCACGAGCTCAGCAACCCGAAGACGATCCCCGCCACCCCGCCCACCAGCGCCAGCACCAGCGCCTCCACCAGGAACTGCTTGTGCACGTCCCCCTCGGTCGCCCCCACCGCCATGCGGATGCCGATCTCGCGGGTGCGCTCGGTCACCGACACCAGCATGATGTTCATGATCCCGATCCCCCCCACCAGCAGCGACACGCTCGCGATCGAGCCCAGCAGGATGGTCATCACGCTGCTGGCGGCGTCGGCCACGTCGGCGATCGCGGTCAGGTTGCGCACGTCAAAGTCGTCCGGCTGCCCCGGCCGGATGCGGTGCCGGCTGCGCAGCAGGTTGGTGATCTGCTGCGCCACCAGGTCGGTCGCCTGCTTGGAGGTGGCCGAGACGAAGATCATGTTCACCCAGAACTGGCCGGTGATCTTCTTCTGCAGCGTGGTCACCGGGATGAAGACCGCGTCGTCCTGGTCTTGCCCCATCCCGCTCTGCCCCTTGGGCTGCAGCGTCCCCACCACGGTGAACGGCAGCTTGCCGATGCGGATCTGCTTGCCCACCGGGTCGCCCCCGTCGGGAAACAGGTTGTTCACCACGGTCGCGCCCAGCACCGCCACGTTGTTGGCCTCGTTCACGTCCTGGGTGCTGAAGGGGCCGCCCTGGTCGAACGTCCAGGCGCGGATGGGGAAGTAGCTGGGGTCGGTGCCGGTGATGTTCGTGCCCCAGTTGTTGTCGCCGTAGATCACCTGCTGCGACGAGCCCGTCCCCGCCGCCACCGCCGCCACCCCCGGCACCTCGCGCCCGATGGCCTCCTCGTCGCCCCGCACCAGCGTCTTGGTGGCGCCCCAGCCGACGTGCACCACTCCCGCCTGGCGGCTGCCCGAGAACACGATCAGCAGGTTGCTGCCCATGCTGGCGATGCGCGCCTGCACCTGCTCGTTGGCCCCCTGGCCCACCCCCACCATGGCGATCACCGCCCCGACCCCGATGATGATGCCCAGCATGGTCAGCGCCGAACGCATCTTGTTGCGCGTCAACGCCGTCAGCGCCACCCGCACGATGGAGGCCAAGTCCATAGTCCCCTCCCTGGGCTTGGACGGCCGCGGCCGCGCTGGGGTTTCGTCCGGATGCGCTATTCGAAGCGCAGGGCTTCGATCGGATCAAGCCGTGCTGCTTTTTTGGCGGGATAGAAGCCGAAGAAGATGCCGATGCCGGCCGAAAACACCGCCGCCACCACGATCGAGACCACCGAAACATCCACCGGCCAGTGGGCGATGCTGGAGATCAGCCACGACGTCACCAGCCCGAACAGAATGCCGATGATGCCCCCGATGCTCGCCAGCACCAGCGCCTCGATGATGAACTGCCGCTGCACGTCGCTCTCGGTCGCCCCCACCGCCATGCGGATGCCGATCTCGCGCGTGCGCTCGGTCACCGACACCAGCATGATGTTCATGATCCCGATCCCGCCCACCAGCAGCGAGACGCTGGCGATGCTGGCCAGCAGGATGGTCATGATCGTGGCCGAGGCGTTGGCCACGTCGGCGTAGGCCGCCAGGTTGCGCACGTCGAAGTCGTCTGGCTGCCCCGGGCGGATGCGGTGCCGGCTGCGCAGCAGGTCGGTGATCTGCTGCACCGCCGAGTCCGTGGCCGCGTTGGAGACCGCCGTCACCGCGATGTTCTGCAGCCAGTAGTTCCCGCTCATCTTCTTCAGCAGCGTGGTGAAGGGGATGTAGACGTTGTCGTCCTGGTCCTGCCCCATCCCGCTCTGCCCCTTGGGGATGAGCGTGCCCACCACCTTGAAGGGCAGGTTCTTGATGCGGATCTCCTTGCCCACCGGATCGGTGCCGTCGGGAAAGAGGTTGGTCACCACCGTCGCCCCCAGCACCGCCACGTTGTTGGCGTCGGTCACGTCCTGCTGGGAAAAGGTCGTGCCTTGATCGAACGTCCAAGCCCGGATGGGAAAGTAGCTGGGCTCGGTGCCATTGATGTGGGTGCCCCAGTTATTGTCCCCGTAGATCACCTGGGCGCTGTAGTTGGTGCCGGCGGCGGCGGCGGCCACGGTCGGCACCTGCGCCAGGATGGCCTGCTCGTCGCCGTAGCTCAGCGTCTTGGTCGCCCCCCAGCCCACCCGCACCACCCCGGCCTGGTGGCTGCCCGCCTGCACATACAGCAGATTGCTGCCCATGCTGGCGATGCGCGACTGCACCTGCTCGCTCGCGCCCTGGCCCACGCCCACCATGGCGATCACCGCGCCCACGCCGATGATGATGCCCAGCATGGTGAGCACCGAGCGCATTTTGTTGCGCGTCAGCGCGCGCAACGCCACCCGCACGATTGAGACGAAATCCATGCCTAATTTTATCTCCCCGGCCTACAGAAAACCAGCAAAAACACTGGCCCGCAGGCCCCTCCGCGCCCATGACGGCACCGTCCTTGCCCCCGCCCCGCCCGCCCGCGCGATAATGGCCGCATGGCCCTAGAATTTACCCCCTCGTGCCTGCAGGACTCCCTGGACTTATTCCGCTTCTACAAGAAAATGGGCGAAAAGGCGATGGCGCAGCTCGCCGACCCGGAGCTCTATGCCTCCCTCGATCCGGAGATGAACTCCGTCGCCGTCATCGTCAAGCACCTGGCCGGCAACATGCGCTCCCGCTGGACCGGCTTTCCCGACGTGGACGGGGAGAGCCCCACCCGCAACCGCGACAGCGAGTTCCTCGAGCCCCCCGCCTCGCGCACCGAACTGCTGGCCCTCTGGGACGACGGCTGGCAGCGCCTCTTCGCCGCCCTCGAGCCCCTTACCGACGCCGACCTTGCCCGACCCGTCGCCATCCGCGGCGAGGTCCATTCCATCACCCAGGCCATCCACCGCCAACTCGCCCACTATGCCTACCACGTCGGCCAGATCGTGTTTCTCGCCAAGCACCTCCGCTCCGCCCATTGGCGGAGCCTGAGCATTCCCCGCCGCGGCTCGGCCGACTTCCACCGCCGCGTCGCCCAAGGCGAGGCCAGCCAGCGCTGAGGCCCCCCATGGTGGGCGCGGGCCCCAGCGCGCCTGCGGCGCGCGTCCCGCTTGTGCTCGCGCCTCGCTGGGGCCGCGCCGAATTCGCTTCCCGGGGGCGCAGACGCGCCACTGGCGCGTCTGCCCCTGCGGAATTTCACGGCCTTTCGCGCCGATTTTGCCAGCAGGCAAAATCGGCGCGACCCCCGCGAGCAGCTTCTGCTACTCGAAGCGCAGCGCCTCGATCGGATCCAGGTTGGCCGCCTTCTTCGCCGGGTAGAAGCCGAAAAAGATGCCGATCCCGGCCGAAAACAGCGCCGCCACCACGATCGAGACCACCGACACGTCCACCGGCCAGTGGGCAATGGTGGAGATCAGCCACGACGCCGCCAGCCCGAACAGGATGCCGATCGCTCCCCCGATGCTGGCCAACACCAGCGCTTCGATGATGAACTGGCGCTTGACGTCGCTCTCGGTCGCCCCCACCGCCATGCGGATGCCGATCTCGCGCGTGCGCTCGGTCACCGACACCAGCATGATGTTCATAATCCCGATCCCGCCCACCAGCAGCGACACGCTGGCGATGCTGGCCAGCAGGATGGTCATGACGCTGCTGGCGGCGTTGGCCACGTCGGCCACGTCGCTCAGGTTGTGCACCATGAAGTCGTCGCCCTGTCCGGGCCGGATGCGGTGGCGGGCGTGCAGCAGGTTGGTGATCTGCTGGCTGACGGTGTCGGTGACGTCCTTGGAGGCGGCCGAGACCGAGATATTCCCCAGCCAGTTCTGCCCGCTGATCTTCTTCTGCAGCGTGGTGTAGGGGATGTAGACGTTGTCGTCCTGGTCCTGCCCCATCCCGCTCTGCCCCTTCGGCACCAGCGTCCCCACCACGGTGAAGGGCAGGTTCTTGATGCGGATGGTCTTGCCCACCGGGTCGCTGCCGTCGGGAAACAGGTTGAGGTAGACCGTGGTGCCCAGCACCACCACGTTGTTGGCCAACTGCACGTCCTGGGCGGTGAAGCTGGTGCCCTGGTCGAAGCTGAAGTTGCGGATGTCGAAGTAGGCGGGCTCGGTGCCCTGGATGCTGGTGCCCCAGTTGTTGTCGTCGGAGATCACCTGCTGGTGCGACATGGTGCCCGCCGCCGCCTGGTGGATCAGCGGGATCTCCTTCAGCATCGCCACCTCGTCGCCCGGCACCAGCGTCTTGGTGGCGCCCCAGCCGACGTGCACCACCCCCGCCTGGCGGCTGCCCGCCTGGATGATCAGCAGGTTGCTGCCCATGGCGGCGATGCGCGCCTGCACCTGCTCGTTGGCCCCCTGCCCCACCCCCACCATGGCGATCACCGCCCCCACCCCGATGATGATGCCCAGCATGGTGAGCGCGGAGCGCAGCTTGTTGCGGGTCAAAGCCCGCAACGCGACCCGGACGATCGAAAGGATATCCACAACCACCTCCTGGCGGCGCTAGCCTTCGCTAGTCTTCGGCGCCGACCACCGGCATGGACTGGAGCACTTCTTCCGCGTTGGCCGGGTGGGCCACCCGCTCGTCGCGGCGGATCTTGCCGTCGCGGAAGGTGATGATGCGCTGGGCGTATTCGGCGATGTCGGGCTCGTGCGTCACCAGCACCAGGGTGATGTTGCGCTCCCGGTTCAGCCGCTGGAAAATGCCCATGATCTCCACGCTGGTGCGGCTGTCCAGGTTGCCGGTGGGCTCGTCCGCCAACAGCAGCGAGGGCCGGTTCATCAGCGCCCGCGCGATCGCCACCCGCTGCTGCTGCCCGCCCGAGAGCTGGCTGGGATAGTGATGCTCGCGGTCGGCCAGGCCCACGATGCGCAGCGCCTCGCGCGCCCGCTCGATGCGCTCCGCCGGAGGCAGGCGGGCATACAGCGCCGGCAGCTCCACGTTCTCCAGCGCCGTCGTCCGGCTCAGCAGGTTGAAGCCCTGGAACACGAAGCCGATCTTGCGGTTGCGGATGTGCGCCAGCTCCACCTTGTCGAGCGAACTCACATCCACCCCGTCCAGCTTGTAGAGCCCCCGCGTCGGCCGGTCCAGCCCCCCCACCAGGTTCATGAAGGTGCTCTTGCCCCCGCCCGAGGCTCCCATGATCGCCACGAACTCGCCCCGCTGGATGGTCACGTCCAGACCGCGCAGCGCATGCACCTGGATCTCGCCGAGATCGTAGATCTTGTGTACGCCCTCGAATTGGATCACCGGCACGTCCGCGCCCGGTTCCGGGGCGGCGGTGGCGGTGGCATCGAGTGGTTCGGTGGATGTGGACACAATCGGCCTTTTCTCCGCCATGCCTAGCGGCCGCGGCCCCTTCCGGCGGTGCCGGGCAGGCCGCCGCCCGAGTTGACCACCAGCGCCCCGGTCACCACGTCGTCGCCCGCCTTCAGCGAGCCTTGCAGCACCTTGGTGATGGCGGTGTAGGTGAAATCGGTGATGCCGGTCCTCACCCGCACCGGGATCAACTGTTTGTTCGCATCCAGCGTCCAGATCAGCGCCGTGGCCGGCCGGTTGGAGTCGCCCAGGGCCTCGTTGGCGTTGCCGCCGCGGCCGCCGCGGCCCCCGCTCCCGCCCCGACCGCCGGCGCGGGCGCCCGCCGCTCGGCCGCCATTGCCGTTGCCCGCCGGCGCGCTGGCGCCGCTGTTGGCCTCCGCCATGCCGTGCTGCGCCAGCAGGGTGCGCAACTCCACCGGCGTCAGGCTGGGCTTGAAGCGCAGCGCCGAGTTCGGCACCTCCAGCGTGTTGCGCGCGCTCGCCACCGGAATGTTGACGTAGGCGGTCATGCCCGGAAACAGCTTGTTCCCGATGTTGTTGAACTGAATGATGGTGTCGTACTCCACCACGTTCTGCACCGTGGTGGCGCTCATCCGCCGCTGCAGCACGGTGCCGTGGTAGACGGTGTTGGGAAACGCGTCCACGGTGAAGGTGGCGTCGTCGCCGTCCCGCAGCCGCCCCACGTCGCTCTCGTCGGTCTGGGTGTAGACCCACATGGTGTTCAGGTCGGTCGCCTCGCTGAACAGCAGCGGCGCGGAAAACGAGCTCGCCACCGTCTGCCCCACGTCCACCGCGCGGTTGATGATCACCCCGTCCACCGGGGCGTAGATCTCACAGTAGCCCAGGTTGGTCTGCGCCGTTTGCACCGCGCTCTCCCGGCTCTGGGCGGTGGCCTTGGCGGAGATGACCGCCGCCTGCGCCGCCTTCAGCGCCGCCTGGTTTTGCAACAGCCCGGCCTTCGCGCTGTCCAAGTCGGCCACATCGGTCTGGTAGGTGGCCACATCGGTGTCGCGCTGCGACGCCGCCACGATGCCCTGCTTAAAGAGCCCCACGGTGCGGTCGCGCTGCAGCGTCGCCATGGTGAGGGCGGCCTGGGCCTTTTCCACATTCGCCTGGCCGCTGGTCACGTTGGCCTCGGCCACCGCTACTTGCGCCATCGCCGATTGCACCGCGGCTTGGGCGTTGGCCAAGTCCGACTTGGCCGAATTGAGCTGGTTCTGGTAGACCGAGGGGTCGATCTGGGCGATGACCTGGTTCTTCTTGACCTTGCTGTTGAAGTCCACGTAGATGTTGGTGAGCTTGCCCGACACCTGGGCCCCGATGGCGATGGTTTTGATCGGGTTCACCACCCCGGTGGCCTGCACCACGGAGGTGATATTGCCAACTTTTGCCTTGGAGGTGAAGTAGGTGGGCGCGTTGCCCCGATTGGCGAAGAACACCACCGCCACGATCACCGCCGCCACCACGGCGAGCAGCAGTTGCACGCTGCGTTTGTGCAGCAGGGACTTGGAGCGGGAACGGGCTTCATTTGCCATGGAACGGTGGTCTACCCTTCGTGTGCTTGTACTCCGACATCAATGAAAACGCCATGGCCCAGCCGGCGGTTACACTCGCGCGGGCAATCGCCCCCAAGGCCCGGGCTGGGCCCCGCCCCCAAGCCGCCTGCCCCCTTCGAACGCGCACAAAATACGGGGGTTAGCGTCGGAGGCCAGCCCTCCTCGCCGGCAAAGAAAAATCCAGCTCCTCCGCCTGCGGGCTTAAGCCGAGAGTATTATACAGAAGCGGGAAGCGAACCCGGCACCATTCTCGCCCTCCCGCCGCCCTCTTCCATGCCGCCCACCACACCCCGCCCCGCCCCCCGCTGGAGTCTGGACGAAGTTGCCCGCATCTACCACCTGCCCTTGCTGGCCTTGCTCGAGCAGGCCCACGCCGTGCATGGCGAACACCACCCCGGCGGCGAGGTGCAGCTCTGCCACCTGCTTTCCATCAAGACCGGCGGCTGCCCCGAGGATTGCGCCTACTGCCCGCAAAGCGCCCGCTACGCCACCGGGGTCGAGGCCGGCCCGCTGCTCGACCACGACACCGTCCTGGCCGCCGCCCGCCAGGCCCGCGCCGCCGGCTCCACCCGCTTCTGCATGGGCGCCGCCTGGCGCCAAGCCAAGGCCGGTCCCGAATTCGAGCGCGTGCTCGCGCTGGTGCGCGGCGTGGCCGGTTTGGGCCTCGAGGTCTGCTGCACCCTGGGCATGCTGAACGCCGAGCAGGCCAGCCAGTTGGCCGCCGCCGGGCTCACCGCCTACAACCACAACCTCGACACTTCGCCCGAGTTCTACGGCCAGGTCATCTCCACCCGCAGCTACGAGGACCGCCTGCACACCCTCGAGCACGTGCGCCGCGCCGGCATCTCCGTCTGCTGCGGCGGCATCCTCGGCCTGGGCGAGTCCGAGGGCGACCGCATCGGCCTGCTCGCCACCCTGGCCAACCTCAACCCGCCGCCGGAGAGTGTTCCCATCAACGCCCTGGTCGCGGTCGCCGGCACCCCGCTGGCCCACCAGCCCCCGGTCGCCGCCTTCGAGTTCGTGCGCGCCATCGCCACCGCCCGCATCCTCATGCCCCACACCAAGGTGCGGCTCAGCGCCGGCCGCCTGGCGCTCTCCCCCGAGGCGCAGGCGCTCTGCTTCTACGCCGGCGCCAACTCGATCTTTGTGGGCGACAAGTTGCTGACCACCCCCAATCCCGAGGTGGACCACGACCACGCCCTGCTGCGCGAGCTGGGATTGATCGCCGAGCCGCCACCGACCGCCCCGCGCCCCGCCCCGCCGGCCGCCGCCCTCCGCCAGGACGAGCGCTTCGACCAGCTCTGGACCGCCGATCTGGCCGGCCTGCAAGACCGCCAGCGCCGCCGCCAGCTCCGTCCGCCGCAGGGCGAAGATTTCTGCTCCAACGATTACCTCGGCCTGGCGCGCCATGACGGCATCCGCGCCGCCATGGCCGAGGCGCTGCGCCAGGGACTGGACCTGGGCGCGACCGGCTCCCGCCTGGTGCACGGCAACCACCCCGCTTTCGCCGCCCTGGAAGAGGCCTTCGCCGCCTGGCAAGGCCGCCCCGCCGCGCTGCTCTACAGCTCCGGCTACACCGCCGGGGTGGGGTTGCTCACCGCTCTGCTGCGCCGCGAGGACTTGGTCTTTTCCGACGCCCTCAACCACGCCAGCCTGGTGGACGGCCTGCGCCTCGCCGGGGCGCGCCGCCTCGTCATCCCCCATCTCGACCTCGAGGCCTTGGCCACCGCCTTCCAGCGCCACCCCGCCGTCGGCGGGCAGCGCCGCTTCCTGGTGGTCGAGTCGCTTTACAGCATGGACGGCGACCTCGCCCCGCTGGAAGCCATGGCGGAGCTGTGCGCCGCCGCCGGGGTCGCCATGATCGTGGATGAGGCGCACGCCACCGGCTTGTTCGGCCCCGAGGGCGCCGGCCGCGTGGCCGAGGGCAGCGCCTGCCTGCGCCAGACCGTGGTCGCCACCCTCCATCCCGGCGGCAAGGCGCTGGGCGCCAGCGGCGCCCTCGTCGCCGGCTCCCGCCCGCTGGTCGAAATGCTGGTCAACCACAGCCGCAGCTTCATCTACTCCACTGCGCCCGCCCCGCTGCTGGCGGTGCAGTTGGCCGCCGCCGTGGAGGTGGTCCGGCGCGAACCCGAGCGCCGCCGCCAAGTGCTGGCGCTGGCCGCAGAACTGCGGCGCCAACTGCAGCAACGCGGCCTGGAGGTCGGCGGCGCGCCCGCTTCCCCGATTCTGCCCCTCCGCCTGGGCGAGGACGCCGCCGCGCTGGCGGCGCAGCAGGCCTTGGCCGACGCCGGCTTCGACGTCCGCGCCATCCGCCCCCCCACCGTGCCCGAGCACACCGCCCGCCTCCGCCTCACCGTCCACGCCGGCCAGAGCCCGCACGCCTGCGCCCGCCTGGCGGAGGCCCTGGCCGCCGTGGCCACCCCCGCCGCGCTGGCCTCCATCGCCGGCTGATGGACGGCGTCTTCATCACCGGCACCGACACCGGCGTGGGCAAAACCGTGGTCGCCGCCGTGCTCGCGCTGGGTTGGCCCCAAGCCCGCTATTGGAAGCCGATCCAATGCGGCACCGACCCCTCCACCGACCGCGACGACGTCGCCGCCTGGACCGGCCTTCCCCCCGCCCGCCTGCTTCCCGAGGCCTACCGCCTGGCCCTGCCCGCCTCCCCCAACATCGCCGCCGCCGCCGCCGGAGTCGAAATCCAGCCCGAACGGCTGGCGTTGCCCCCCGGGCCCGGTCCGCTGGTGGTCGAGGGCGCCGGCGGCGTGCTCGTCCCCCTCAACCCGCGCCACACCATGCTCGACCTGATGGCGTGGCTCGCCCTGCCGGTGGTGCTGGTTGCCCGCACCCAGCTCGGCACCATCAACCACACCCTGCTCAGCCTGCAAGCCCTGCGCCTGCGCGGCCTCCCCATCGCCGCCTTGGTGCTCAACGGCGAGCCCGTCCCCGCCACCACCGCCACCCTGCGCGCCTGGGCCCAAGTCGAGCCGCTGGTCGAGCTGCCCCCGCTGCCGGCGCTGCATCCCCCGTCCCTCGCCGCCGCCTTCGCCCGCCACTTCTCCGGATGGCCCCATGGCTGAGAGCCGCGTCTGGTATCCCTACACCCAAATGCTCGGCCTGGCCCCGCCGATCGAGATCGCGCGCGCCCAGGGAGCGTGGCTGGAGGCCAGCGACGGGCGGCGCTATCTGGATGCCATCAGTTCCTGGTGGGTCACCCTCCACGGCCACGCCCATCCCGCCATCGCCGCCGCCATCGCCCGCCAGGCCCGCGAACTGGAGCAGGTGATCCTGGCCGGCTTCACCCACCGCCCCGCCGAGGAGCTGGCCGAGCGCCTGGTCGGGCTGGCGCCGCCCGGACTGACGCGGGTGTTCTACTCCGACAACGGCTCGACCGCGGTCGAGGTCGCGCTCAAGATGGCGGCGCAAAGCTGGCAGCAGCGCGGCGCGCCCCAGCGCCGCCGCTTCGTCGCCTTGGAACATGCCTACCACGGCGACACCTTGGGCGCCATGGCGGTCAGCGCCGCCTCCGCCTTCACCGCCCCGTTCGCCGATCTGCTGTTTGCGGCCGAGCGCGTGCCCACCGCCTACTGCTACCGCTGCCCGGTGGGGCGGCGGCGCGCCACCTGCGCCATTGACTGCCTGCAGCCGCTGGCCCAGCTTCTGGCCGAGCGCGGCGACCAGGTGGCGGCGGTGATCGTCGAGCCGCTGCTGCAGGGCGCCGGCGGCATGATCGTCCAGCCGCCCGAGTTCCTGCGCGGCGTGCGCCAGCTCTGCGACCAGCACGGCGCGCTGCTCATCGCCGACGAGGTGCTCACCGGCTTCGGACGCACCGGCACCCTGTTCGCCTGCGAGCAGGCCGGCATCGCCCCCGACATCCTTTGCCTCTCCAAGGGCCTCACCGCCGGGTTCCTGCCCCTGGCCGCGACGCTGTGCACCGAGGCGGTCTACGCCGCCTTCCTGCAGCGCGACCGCCGCCAGACGCTCTTCCACGGCCACTCCTTCACCGGCAATCCGCTGGGCTGCGCCGCCGCCCTGGCCAGCCTCCAGCTCTTCCGCGACGAGCCGGTGCTGCCCCGCATCGCCGCCATCGCCGCCCACCACGCCGTCCGGCTGGAGCGCGTGCGCCACCATCCCCGCGTCGGCGACGTGCGCCAAGCGGGCTCGGTGGCCGCACTCGAACTCGCCGACGCCGGCGCCGGCTATCTCGCCGACGTCGGCCCGCGGCTGCAGCAGTTCTACCTGCAACAGGGAGTGCTGCTGCGGCCGCTGGGGCCGGTGGTCTACGTGCTGCCGCCCTACTGCATCCAAGGCAGCGAGCTGGATCGGATCTGGGATGTGATCGAGGCTTCGCTCGAACTCCTCTAGGCCGGACCCGCGTCCCGGCTGGCCTAGAGGACGGTCACGTCCTCGGCGAGCAAGCCCTTCGGTCCCTGCTTGACCTCAAATTCGACCGCCTGGCCCTCGACCAGCGTGCGGTAGCCATTGCCCTGGATGGCGCTGTAATGCACAAAGACGTCTTCGCCGCTCATGCGGGTGATGAAGCCGTAGCCCTTGGCATTGTTGAACCACTTCACAGTACCTTGCTCTTTCACTGACAACCTCTTTGGATAAAAAATGCGGTCGGCGCCGGCGCTCTCGAGCCGGGGCAAACACGGGCGTCAGAATAACATGAAAATTCCGGGCGCCGCGCCAGAAAAACCGCGGGCGGGAGAGATTGGAGATTCAGTTGAGGGGTTTCGCTGAGTCGCCCCCCAGCCCCCGCCGCCGCCGGGCGCACTCACTCCGCCAAGGCGCTCCCCAGCCGGTCCAGCTGGTGCCGGACCGCCGCCGCCGGCAGGTCGTTGTTGTTGCTCAGCAGCGCGAAGGCCAAGTGTTCCCCCGCCGCGGTGGTGACGTAGCCGCTGAGCGAGTTCACGTGGCTGAGCGAGCCGGTCTTGCCGCGCAGCCGCCCCGCCGCGGGCGAGTGCAGAAAGCGGTGCTGCAGCGTGCCGTCGCGCCCCGCCACCGGAAACAGCCCCCGCCACGCCCCCGCCTCCGGCTGCCGCGCCATGTAGGCCAGCAGCCGCACGATCCCGGCCGGGGTCACCAGGTCCTGGCGGGCCAGTCCGGAGCCATCCACTAGGGCGTCGTCGCTGGCGTTGAGCCCGGCGTCGCGCAGGAACGCCGCCACCACCGCCTCGCCGGCGGCGCTGGTGGCCATCCCGCCGCGCAACTTGCCCAACTGCCGCAGCATGATCTCCGCCTCCAGGTTCTGGCTGACCTTGGCCGTGGCCTGCAGGATCTCGGCCAGCGGCGGCGAGTCCCAGCCCCCGAGCGGATAGCCCGGGGCGGGGGCGGCGGCCGCATGGCGCGCGCGCGCCACCCCGTCCACCGCAATGCCCTGCCGGAGCAGCGCTTGCCGCAGCAGTTGCGCCGCAAACCGAGCCGGGTCGGGCACCGCCAACGCCTCCAGGTCGCCCGGGCTGTCCAGCGCCAGCGTGCCGGTGAGCCGCAGCGCCCCGGTCAGCGGGTCCGGCCGCAGCCGCAAGCGCGCCGCGCTCCCCGCCGGCCCCGTGGTGGCCAGGTTCTCGAGCCTGGGCGCCTCCAGCGCCGGAGCAAACCGCGTCGCCACCGCCGCCCCCACCGCCGCCCCGGGCGTGATCTGCAGAAAGCGCGTGTTGTCGTTCAGCGTCAGCGCCGACACCGGGGCGCCGTAGTCCCACATCATGTCGCCGATGGCCCAGCCGCGGGGATAGGGATCGGGCGCGAAGGCACTGTCATCGCCCACCACATCGCCCTCGATGCGGCGGATGCCGCGCGCCGCCACTTGCCGCGCCAGCGCACGCGGCACCGCCTCCGGATCGAACGGCAACCGCGGCGGCGGCGGGTCCACCCGGTACGGATACGGACGCCCGGAAAGGCTGGGGTCGCCCCCGCCCCGCAGCACCAGGTCGCCCGCCACCACCCCGTCGGCATCGGGCGCGGCCGTCGCCTCCAGCCCGGTGTGGAAGCGGTAGTCGCTCCCCAGCAGGTGCAGCGCCGCCGCCAGGGTGAACAGCTTGGCGTTGGAGGCGGGCGTAAACCAGCGCTCGCCATTCGACTGGAACAGCACCCGCTGCCGGTCCAGGGAGTAGACATAAACCCCCCAGAATCCCTGCTGGAAGCGGGGATTGGCCAGCAAGTGGCGCAGGCGCCGGGCCAAGGCGCGGTCGCGCGCGGTGGCCGGCCGCGCCGGGGCGGCGGCCAGCAGCGTGGCGGCCAGCGCCACCGCCACCAGCCAGACCCTCCCGCCTAAGGCGAACTCCCAATGGCGGCGGGGCGGGGCGGCGAGCATGGTGAATTCTACCTTGTCCGCCCCGGCGATGATCGCGCTCGGCCTGCTCGCGGCGCTCGGGCTGCTCACGGCGATCCTCGCGCTTTGGCAGCCTTGGCGCTGCCGCCACCGCTTCGGCTGGCCCACCTGGGACTACGTCTGTTGCCTGCGCTGCACCCGTCGCTTTCCGATCCAGTATACCCCCGGCGGCGAGTGGCATATCAGCAAGATTCCATTGGCTTTAGACGACCCAGGCCACCCTCCCGGCGGCTCCAAGGTGGACTTCCCTGCCGGTGTGGGGTATAGTCGGGACATCTCACAACCACCACGGCGGCGCACCCCGCGTTGACCCGTGGCCCCGGGCAGTAGCACTTGCCACCTCGTTGGCGGCCCGGCCTGCTGAGACCCCCCACGGACCCTATGCAGCCTCCCCCCCTTCAGCGCCTGTGCGCCTTCCTCATCTTGGCGGTGGCTCTCGTGGCCGCCCCCGCCGTCGCCCATACCCCCCTGCCGGTAGCCGCCGCCGAGGTGGTGGCGCCGCGCCCGGCCGCCCCCCCGCCGCCGGCCCGCCCGGTGGACCCGCTGCCCTACCAGGTTGGCCTGGCGAGTTGGTATGGCTCCTATTTTCAGGGTCGGGAGACCACCAGCGGCGAGCCCTTCAACATGTACGCCATGACCGCGGCCCATCGCCAGTTGCCCCTGGGAACGCGCGTGCGGGTGACCAACCTCGAAAACCGCCGCTCGGTGGTACTGCGCATCAACGACCGCGGGCCCGTGCCCACCTCGCGCACGATTGACGTCAGCTACGCCGCCGCCTGCGCCCTCGGCTTCCGGGTGGAGGGCCTGGTCCCGGTGCGCATCGATCTGCTGCCCCCGCCCCGCCGCTGAGCCCCGTCTGTTACGCTGAAAGGCGTGCAGGAGCGCCTCCAGAAATTGATCTCCCAGGCCGGCTACGCCTCGCGCCGCAAGGCGGAGGAGTTGATCGTCACCGGCCAAGTCAGCGTCAACGGCGAAATCGTCACCACCTTGGGCAGCAAGGCGGACTGGGCCAGCGACCATATCGTCGTCGCCGGCAAGCCGCTGCGCCCCGCCCGCAATCTGCACTATCTGCTCTTCTACAAGCCCAAGGGCGTGGTCTCCACCCTCAGCGATCCGGAGGGGCGGCCGACCGTCCGCCATTTCCTGCGTGGCATCCGCGAGCGGCTCTACCCGGTGGGGCGCCTCGATTACCACTCCGAGGGGCTGTTGCTGCTCACCAACGACGGCGAGCTGGCCAACCAGGTGCTGCATGCCAGCAGCGCCCTCCCCAAAACCTACTGGGTCAAAGTGGCGGGCCGGCCCACCGCGGAACAGTTGGAGCGGCTGCGGCGGGGCGTGGTGATCGAGGGCCGGCGCACCGCCCCGGCCCAGATCCGCTGGCTGCGCGAGAGCCAGGCCAGCGGGCGGGAGCGCGAGCGCGCCGGCGTCTACCGCACCTCCAGCGAAAACCCTTGGCTGGAGGTGGTGCTGATCGAGGGGCGCTACCACCAGATCCGCAAGATGTTCCTGGTCACCGGCCACCCGGTGGAGAAGCTCAAGCGGGTGGCGATCGGCAAATTGACCATCGGCGGGCTAAAATCGGGACAGATGCGCCCCCTCACCGAGGTCGAGATCGCGCAACTGCGCCAAGGCGCCAAGCGCGCGCCCGCGCCCGCGCCCCGCGCCGCCCGCCGCCGCCCGCGGCCGGACGCCGCCAGCGCGCCGCCCCGGGCCGCCCAGCGGAGGCCCCGGTGAGATTGCCCGACGCCGTGGTCGCCATCCTCGCCCAGGCGCACACCATCGCCGTCGTCGGTTTGTCCAGCAACCCCGCCCGCCCCAGCCACGGCGTGGCCCGCTATCTGCAGCAGCAGGGCTACCGCATCGTGCCGGTGAATCCGGCCGAGAGCGCGGTGCTGGGCGAGCCCGCCTATGCCGACCTGGAGCAGGCGGCGGCCGCGGTCGGCGCCATCGAGATTGTGGACGTGTTCCGGCGCAGCGAGTTCGTGCCGGAAATCGCCGCCGCCGCCATCCGCATCGGGGCCCGGCTGCTCTGGCTGCAGGAGGGCGTGGCCCACGCCGAAGCCGAGCAAACCGCCCGCGGCGCCGGCTTGCAGGTGATCGCCAACCATTGTCTGTTGAAAGAGCATGCGCGGCTGCGGGCGGCCGCCAGCGGAGAAAAGAAATGACGGTGGCAAATCCGGTGGCTTGGGTGCTGGTGTTTCATCTGGCCGGCATGGTGTTTTGGATCGGCGGACTGTTTCTGGCGATGGCCGCGGCCGGCGCCGGCGGCGGCGACGACCCCGCCGCCCGCACCCAACGCGCCCGGTTGGCGCAAAAGGGCATGCGCAGCTTCGCCCATCCCGGCGCCGCCCTCATGGTGATCACCGGCGCCCTGCTCTTCTATCTCCTGCCCGGGGTGCGCATGGCCGCCTGGCTGCACGCCAAGCTGCTGCTGGTCGCCATCCTGATCGGCTTCGACATCGCCCTCACCGTGCAGTTGCGCCGCCTGCCCGAACACGAGCTGCCCCCCTCCCGCCTGGGCATGTTCCACGGCACCATTTCCCTGCTCTTCCTGCTGATCCTGGTGCTGGTGCTGGTCAAGCCGTTCTGAGCCCATGCACACCGCCTATGTCACCGTCCTCGCCGCCTGCGCCACCGCGGTGGCCGCGCTGGTGGGCTGGCGGCTGGTGCACCTGCGCGGCCGCCGCCCCAGCCGGGCGCGCCTGCTCAACGAGTGGATTTGGACGCTGATCCCGCTGCTGGTGCTGGCGGTCCTGCTCTGGCAAGCGTTACACTAGAGGCTTGTCCCGCCTGCAACACACTACCACCCCGATGGTCGGGGCCCCGCCCCGCCCCGCGCGCGTGCTCCCCGCTCCGGCGGCCCGCCGCGCCACCGATTGGGCGGGCGATTGCCTGGCGCTGACCAAGCCCCGCGTCACCCTGCTGGTGATGCTGACCGCCGTCGCCGCCTGCTACGTCGGCGCCGACCATGCCTTGGCCCCTGCCACCGTGCTGGCCCTGGCCGCCGGCACCGGCCTGCTCGCCGGCGGCACCGCCGCCCTCAACCAGCTCTGGGAGCGCCGCACCGATGCGCTCATGGCCCGCACCTCCGCCCGCCCGCTGCCCGCCGGGCGGCTGCGCCCACCCCCCGCCGCCCTGTTTGGCGCGGTGGTGGGGCTGGCCGGCTTCGTCCTGCTCGCCACCCGCGTCAACCTCTTGTGCGCCGGACTGGGCTTGGCCACCACCGCCGTCTACCTGCTCGCCTATACCCCGCTCAAGTTCCACTCCCCCATCAGCACCCTGGTGGGGGCGCTGCCCGGCGCCGGTCCCATCCTCATGGGCTGGGCGGCGGCCCGCGGCCACCTCGGCGCCGGCGCCTGGGTGCTGTTTGGCATCCAGTTCCTCTGGCAGTTCCCCCATTTCCTGGCCATCGCCTGGCTCTACAAGGAACAGTACGAGCGCGCCGGCATCCGCATGCTGCCCGTGGTGGACGAGAATGGCAGTGAAACCTCGCGGCAGGTGCTGCTCTACAGCCTGGCGCTGATCCCCGTTAGCCTGCTGCCCAGCGTGATTGGCTTGGCCGGCGCCGCCTACTTCGTGGGCGCACTGGCGCTGGGCCTGGGCCTGCTCTGCTACAGCATCCAATCCGTGCGCGCCAAGTCGCGCGCCAGCTATCTCAGCCTGCTGCGCGCCAGCGTGATCTACCTGCCGCTGCTGTTTGGATTGATGGCCTGGGACCGGCTGTTCCATCCCTAGCCCCATGTTCGGCTGGAGCGCACTGCCGGCTTGGATTGCCCTGCTCAACCTCGCCAGCGCGGTGTTGCTGGCGCTGGGACTGGTCTACATCCGCCGGCGGCGCATCGCCGCCCACCGCGCCTGCATGCTGGCCGCCTTTGCCACCTCGGTGGCCTTCCTGGCGGTCTACCTGCTGCACCATTGGCATGCGGGCGTGGTCTACTACCAGGGTCACGGCTGGCAGCGCACCCTCTACCTGTGGGTGTTGGGCACGCACACCCCGCTGGCGGCGGCGGTGCCGGTGCTGGCGCTGATCACGCTGCGCCTCGCCCTGCGCCGGCGCTTCGCCGAGCATAAGCGCTGGGCGCACTGGACCTGGCCCATCTGGATGTACGTCTCCCTCAGCGGCATCGCCGTCTACTGGATGCTCTACCGCTGAGCCCGCGCCCGGGGCGGCCCCAATGGCATTCGAGTTGCAGGCATGGGGGTGGAGGACTCATGGGAATGCGTATTCCACGCGGATGGCTGATGGCTGCGGCGCTGGCGCTGCTGGCCCTTCCGGGCCTGGCGCAGGGGCCGGTGCGGTACAACTTTTTCGGCGGCGCGCTGCTGGGAACCCCCAATGGATTCACCGCCGGAGCCGGCTTGACCTTCGCCATAAATCACGATGTGACCTTCGATCCCAGCCTGGCGGTCGGTCGCAGCGGAAACACCGGACTGTTCACCGTGGACGGCGTCTTCCGCTACGAATTTCATCCCGACGATGAAGCCATAATTCCCTACCTGCTCGGCGGCGTGGGCCTGGCGCAGTGGGGCTCGGCCACCCACGGCTCGGGCATCATCGGGGTGGGGGCGCGCATCCCCATCGGCCATAACACCTGGATCGTCCCCGAGCTGCGTGGCGCCACCCACGGCCTGGCCCGCTTCACCATCGGCATCAGCAAGTCGTTCTAGCGCGGTATCATGGTTCTACCGTGAAAGTCCCCCTGCTGCTGCTGGGCTTGGCGCTCGGCCTCTCCTTGATGCTGGTGGTCGCGGGCAGCGGCCTGCGCCCCAACGCCGCCGCCAACGCGGAGGCGGTGGCCGCCGCCGCGCCCCCGCCCGCCGAGGCCGATGCCGCCGTCGGCCAACTGGTGCTGCAGCGCTGCGGCGGCTGCCATAGCCTCGACACCCTCAGCCACAACCCCCAGGACGCCGCCGGCTGGGCCCGCACGGTCGACACCATGGCGCAGTTGGGCGCCCAGGTCGCGCCCGACGAGCGCGACCCCCTCATCGCCTACCTCGCCGCCCACTTCGGCCCCCGCTAGGCCACTGCCGTGGCGGGCTTGCGGTTTCAGCCCTTCCACTTGATGTTGCAGCCCAGGCTGGGGCGCTGCTCGGGGCTCACCGCCTGGCCGGCGAGCAGGGCGTCGAGGGCGGCGCGCAGGTCGTGGCCGGTGACCGGGCGGCCGTTGCCGGGGCGGCTGTCGTCAAGCTGGCCGCGGTAGGCGAGGCGGCGCGACGTGTCGAATAAAAAGAAATCGGGGGTGCAGGCGGCGCCGTAGGCGCGGGCGGCGGCCTGGGACTCGTCGTAGAGCAGGGGAAACACGAAGCCCTGCTCGGCCACCATGGCCGCCAGGCTGGCGGGCGCATCGTCGGGATAGGCCTCGGCGTCGTTGGCGCTGATCGCCGCCATGCCCACCCGGCCCTGGTAGTCGCGCCCCAGCCGCGCCAGCTCCTGCTGCACGTGCACCACAAAGGGGCAGTGGCGGCAGACGAACATCACCAGCAGCGGCTGGGCGGCGGAAAAATCGGAGGGCCGGACGAGGCGGCCGCTGGCCACCTCGGGCAGGGCGAAATCGGGCGCCGGCGTGCCCAGCGGCAGCATCTTGGATGGCGTGGCGGACATGGCTTTCCGGGGGTCAGCGCACGTGGGCGGCAATCTCTTCTGCCAGCCCGGGGCCGGATTCGTCGGCGTGGGTGCGATCCTGCCAGGCCGGGACGTCCAGGCTGTAGCGGTGCTCGCCCATGGTCTGGCGGTTGCGCACCGCCCAGTCGTGCTGGTCAATCTGCAGCAGCACCGAAGCGATGGGGATCTTGCCGCTGAAGATGTGCGGCCGCAACTCCTCCATGAAGCTCTGTCCGTCGCGGTCGCCGCGCCGCCCCAGGGTGAAATGCAGTTTGTGGTAGAGCAGCTTTTCGATCGCCGGCGGCAGCGCCAGCTTGACCTCGCGCTGCGGAGCATCCACATAGATCGCGCGCATGCGCTTGGCCAGGTTGGTGTAGTCGAAGGTGCGCGACACCAGGTTGATGAAACCCTCTTGCAGAGCCCGCGGGGTCATCTTCATGGGGACGAAGACGGTGTGGTGGGCGTCGTAGAGCTTGGCCTTGACGGTGAGAATGCGGCCCTCGCCCAGGAACCGCTTCCATTGGTTGGCGGTGGGGGTGAGGATGTTGAAGTAGGGATAGAGCACGTTGCAGCGGTCGAAGAAGTCGTAGGCCGCGTCGAAACTGGCCGGGGTATCGCTGTCGGTGCCGAAGATGAAGCTGGCGATCACCTCCATGCCGTGCTCGCGCATGGTCTGGATGGCGTCGTCGTACTTGAAGGCGATGTTGTGCAGCTTGTTGTAGGAGCGCAGCGTCTCCGGGTCCTGGCTCTCCAGCCCCATGAAGATGTTGTAAAAACCCGCCTCCTCCAGCAGCGCCAGCGCCTCCTTGTCCTTGAAGACGTTGATCGTCATCTGCGAGCCGAACACCGGCTTGAACTTGGGGTAGCGGGCGCGCAGCTGGATGATCGCCCGCAACAGCTCCTTGAGCGTGCGCGGGTGGCCGAAGATGTTGTCGTCCACGAAGAAGATGGGGCGGTAGAACAGGCGGCCCATGATGTCGTGCTTGAAGATCACCTCGAGCTCGCGGCACAGGTTCTCGGGCGTCTTGTAGCGCATGTCGTGCCCCAGCATCTGCACGATCGAGCAGAAGTCGCAACTGAAGGGGCAGCCGCGGCTGGCCTGCAGCGTCAGCGAGACCTGGTGCAGCCACTCCCAGCGCCGCACCCGCGGCAGGTGCAGCGCCTTGCTCATGTCGGTCTTTTGCTGCTGCTCGTAGAGCGGCTTCAAACGGCCGTGGCGGCAATCGTTGAGCAGCTCCTCCCACACGTACTCGGCCTCGGTGGTGCAGATGGCGTCGGCGTGGGCCAGGCTGTTCTGGGGAATCATGAAGGGGTGATAGCCCCCCATCGCCACCTTGATCCCGCGCTTGCGAAAATGGTCGGCGATCTGGTAGGCACGGGTGGCGTTGGTCACCATCACGGTGATCGCCACCAAGTCCACCTCGGCCTCGAGGTCGATCTCGCGCAGGTTCTCGTTGACCACGGTGAGATCCACCCAGTCGGGGGTCAACGCCGCCAATGCCTCCAGGCCGTTGAACTGCAGCCCGTAGCTCTTGCCGCGCAGCGGCCAAAAGGTGAGCTCATGCACCCGCTCCATGCTGAACTGGGTGCGGACCTGGGATTGCGGATCGCGTTTGGGATAAACGAGCAGAACTCGCATGAGAAGAGGTTCCCCTGCCTCCTATACCAGCACCCTAAGCCTACGGCGGAACCGTGTCAAAAGGCACATTTTTCTTTTTTTCCAGCGGGCGCAGCCGCTCAATGGCCTCTAGCGCGGCCTGGACGGCCAAGGGCGAGGTTAAGCGGAAATCGGCGGCGGAGGCGGCCGGGGCCTCGTCATGCTCGACCTTGACCCCAATAATATTGGGGTCGCGCAAGCGGAAGACATCCTCGTCGGTGGCGTCGTCGCCGAAATAGAAGGCCAAATCGCAGCCCAAGCGGGTGCGCAGCCGTTGCACCGCCTGTCCCTTGGTGAGCGCGCCCTGGGGCAGCAACTCCACCACCTGGCGCCCGAGCAACACGCGAAAGCCGCCGCTGGCGGCCAAGGCGGAAAAGGCCTGGCGGATGGACTCGGCCCACTGCGGCGCCTGGCGGAAATGCACCGCCAGCGAGTAGGGCTTGGCCTCCAGCCGGGCGCCGGGCCAGTGGGGCATCCGCTGGCGCAGTTCCTCGGCGCGCTGGGCCAACTCGCGGCGGAGTTGGGGATCGCGCGGGCCGGGGGCGGCCTCGCTGGCCTCGCCCTCGCCGCCGGCGCTGGTCTCGTTGCCGTGGCCGCCGACGTACCAGCAGCCCGGCACCGGACAGCGGGCGCGCAAGTCGCTCAGGGCGCGGCCGCTGACCACCGCCACGCGCAGGTCGCGCCGCTGCGCCAGCGCGGTCAGCGCCGCCACCGCCCCCGGCAGCGGCACCGCGTCCTCCGGCCGGGCGACGATGGGCGCCAGCGTGCCGTCGAAATCAGTGGCGACGAGCACGCGCGAGGCGAGGCGCAGCCGCCTCCGCCAATCGCGGTTCGCCTCCGGGCTGGGCATCGCCGCGGCGGCGCCCCCCGCCGCCGCCGCGGGCGGGAGCGTCGGCAAGAGAAAGTCGGGGGTCCTGGACATCGAACTCGCGTTGCTGGATGGCGCGCAGGATTTCCCGCGCCCACACTCCAATATCATAATGCGCCACCCGCCAGCGCAGCCGCCGCATGCGGTCCCGCCGCTCCGCCTCCGGCATCGCCAGCGCGTGGGCGATGGCGTCGGCGAAGCTGTCGGTGGCGTAGGGGTTGATCAGCACCGCCTCCCGCAGCGCCCGCGCCGCCCCGGTGAACTCGCTCAGCAGCAGCACCGCATCCTCGCGGCCGGCGGCGACAAACTCCTTGCTCACCAAATTCATGCCATCGTGCAGGGACGAAACGATGACGGCGTCGGCGGCCTGATACCAATTCCACACCTTTTCGGGTTCGACGTAGATGTGCAGCGCCCGGATCGGCGTCCACTCCGGGGTGCCGTGGGCGGCGTTGACCCGCGCCACGGTGCGGTCCACCGCTTGCGCGTAGTCCCGGTAGGCGCGCACCGTGGTGCGGCTGGGGGTGGCGATGTGGACGAACTCGACCTTCCCCCTCCACTGCGGATGGCGCTCGAACAGGCGCTGGATGGCCTCCAGCCGCTCCAGGATGCCTTTGGAGTAGTCCAGCCGTTCCACGCTGATCACCAGCTTGCGCGTGGATCCGTTGTTCTGGCACCCGGCCGCCTGGCCGTGGGTGTACAGGTGGCGAAGCTGCATCGCCTCCGCCTGGGCCTCGGGCTGGCGCGCCGCCTGTTGGATGCGCTGATAATCCACACTCATGGGAAAGGCGGCCACGCTGGTACGGCTGTGCGTGCCCACCACGGCGTTGGATTCCCGATCCACCCGCACCTGCAGCTCGCGGTCCACCGTCTCCATGAAATTGTTGCAGTGGTAGGGGAGATGGAATCCCAGCAGATCGTTGCCCAGCAGCCCGCGCAGCAGCTCCTTGCGCCAGGGGCAGATGCGGAAGGCCTCGGGGTTGGGCCAGGGGATATGCCAGAACTGCGCGATCACCGCGTTGGGGCAGCGCTCGCGCAGCAGCGCCGGCAGCATGGCGAGGTGGAAATCCTGGACGAAGATCACCGCCGGCTCGCCATCCACCTCGTCGGCGACCGTGTCGGCAAAGATCTGGTTGGCCTGCAGGTAGGCCTTCCACCAGCGCTCCTCGAAGCGGGGCTGGTGGTAGGCGATGTGGCAGAGCGGCCACAGGGTGGAGTTGGCGAAGCCGGTGTAGAAATCCTGCTGCAGCTTGGGCGGGAGGAAAATGCGGCGCAGGCGGTAGCCCATGCCCGGCTGGGGTTCGACCCGGCCGGCCGCGTCCACCCTTTCGCCGTCGGCATTGCCGCTGGAGGCGGCGATCCAGGTGCCGCGGGTGGCCTGTACAATCGGCTCCAAGGCCAGGGTCAAGCCGCTGGGCGGCTTTTCCACCCGCACCACCTCGCCGCGGCGCACGTGGGCAAAGGGCTGGCGGTTGGAGACCACGATGAAGCGCCGCCCCTCCAGCGAGGTGACTTCCTGCAGGATTTGTTGCACACCCAGCATCAAGCGTCCGATACTGACTATTCCCATGATACGACGCCACTTCCCCAATTCCCAAGGCGGGGGCCCGCAATGAGCGCCGCGCGCCGGCGTCCGCCGCCGCCGGGTTCCGCGGCGATGGTAATGGAATGCGTGGCACCGCAAGTGGACGATGGCAGCTTCGCCGTCAAGCGGGAGCTGGGCGACCGCGTGCGGATCGAGGCCGACATCTACCAGCATGGCCACGAGATCCTGGCCGCGGCGGTGCGGTTCCGCCATCGCGGCGGCGAAGACTGGAGCGAGGCGCCCCTGTCGGAATTGGGCAACGACCGCTGGCAGGGCAGCTTCGAGTTGACGGCGCTGGGCGAGTACGAGTTCGCGCTGGTGGCCTGGGTGGAGGCCTTTGAGAGTTGGCGGCGCGACACCGAGCGCAAGCAGGCCGCCGGGCACGATCTCGCCAGCGACCTGGTGGAGGGGGCGGGGCTGGTGCGGCAGGCGGCGCGCCGCGCCGCCGCCGGCGGCGATCCGCGGGCGGAGGACCTGCGCCAAGCGGCGCGGGCGGGAACCGCCGAGGCGCTGATGCGCCCGGCGCTGGCCGAGGCGATGCGCCGTTGGCCCGACCCCCGCCGCCGCCAGCGCTCCGCGCGCGCCTGGCGCGTGCTGTGCGAACGGCCGCGGGCGCGCTATGGCGCCTGGTACGAGATGTTTCCGCGCTCGCAGGGCACCGTCGCCGGGCGCAGCGCCACCTTCGCCGAGTGCGAGGCCCGGCTGCCGGAGATCGCCGCCCTGGGCTTCGATGTGGTCTATCTCCCGCCCGTTCACCCCATCGGCCGCACCCACCGCAAGGGCCGCAACAACAGCCTCAGCGCCGGCCCGGACGACCCGGGCAGCCCCTACGCCATCGGCTCCGAGGCCGGCGGCCACGACGCCCTCGAGCCCGGCCTGGGCACGCTCGCGGACTTCGACCACTTCGTCGCCGCCGCGCAGGGCCTGGGCATGGAGATAGCCCTGGACGTGGCCCTCAACTGCTCGCCCGACCATCCCTACGTGCGCCAGCATCCGGAGTGGTTCTACCACCGTCCCGACGGCAGCATCAAATACGCCGAGAACCCGCCCAAGCGCTACGAGGACATTTATCCGCTCAACTTCGACGGCCCCGCCGCCGCCTCGCTGGCGCACGAGTTGCGCCGCGTGCTGCTGTTTTGGGCGGGCCACGGCGTGCGCATCTTCCGCGTGGACAACCCCCACACCAAGCCCATGCCGTTCTGGGAGTGGCTGCTGCGCGAGACCCGCGCCGAGTTCCCTGACCTGATCTTCCTCTCCGAGGCCTTCACCCGCCCCAAGCCGATGAAGCGGCTGGCCAAGCTCGGCTTCTCGCAGTCCTACACCTACTTCACGTGGCGCAACAGCAAGCGCGAACTCACCGACTACGTCGGCGAGCTGGCGCTGGGCCCGGCGCGGGAGTACTTCCGCCCCAACTTCTTCGCCAACACCCCCGACATCCTGCCCGAGATCCTGCAGAGCGGCGGCCGCCCGGCCTTCCTCATGCGCCTGGTGCTGGCGGCCACGCTGGCGCCCTCCTACGGCATCTACAGCGGCTTCGAGCTGTGCGAAAACCGGGCGGTGCCGGGCACGGAGGAGTATTTGGACTCGGAAAAATACGAGTTCAAGGTCTGGGACTGGGACCGGCCCGGCCACATCAAGGAGTGGGTGGCGCGGGTGAACCAGATCCGCCGCGACCACCCGGCGCTGCAGCGCCTGGCGGGCGTGCGCTTCCTGCGGGCAGCCAACGAGCAGATGCTGCTCTACGCCCGCTTCACCCCCGATTACGGAGACCTGCTGGTGGTGGCGGTCAACCTCGATCCCCACCAGGTGCAGGAGGGGCCGATCGAGATTCCCGGCGACGAACTCGGCCTGGGCGAGGCCTTCAGCGTGGACGACCTGTTGGGCGAGCCGCGCGGCCTCTGGCGCGGCCGCGACCACTACCTGCGCCTCGACCCGGCGGCGATGCCGGCCGCCATCCTGCGCCTGCGCCGCGCCTGAGCGCGGCTACTTGCTGACGCTGAGCGGCTTGGGCGGCGCGGTCAGGTTGGTGATATCGGTGACCAGGTAGTCGCTCAGGGTGAAGATCGCCGGGCTGGAATTGCTGCGGGCGTAGTACTCGTCCGAGCCGTTTTTGTTGCCCAGGTCGAGTTCGGCCGAGCCGCCGTTCCAGGTGAGCCGCAGGGTGATGGGGGGATGGCCGAGGCCGTCGGCGGCGGCGTCCTTGCCGTCGGGATCGGGCATGGTGGCCATCTGGCCGTCCTGCAGGGCATCGAGCAGCGACTGCACGTTGGCCTGCTGGGCCTTGGGCCAGGCGCCCTTGACGCAATCCAGGTGCAGCGTTTTGCCGTGGTCGGTGACATCGAGCGCGGTCAGCTGGCCACTGGGAAAGTGCAGGACGGTCTTGTCTTGCAGCAGGAAGGCGGACTTGAGGGCGCTCTGCTTGACATCGCTGGGGACGATCTGGATGGCGCCGGCGCCGCCCAGCCGCAGGTAGCTGTTGCCCCCGGTGGGGGTGTCGGCGCCGAACTCAAAGTCCAGCGCCTTGCCGTTGGCAAGGCCGAGCTCGACCGTGCTGGGCTTGTCCAAGCCAAAGGCGGCCGGGTTGTTGGTGGCGCCGACCTCCTTGGCGCCGGTGATGCCGCCCAGCGCGTCCAACAGGCTGGCCACGGTGGGCCCGTCGGCGGGGTAGGCGTAGGGCTGATCCAGGTTCCAGTTGGCGCCGGACCGGGTGAGCACGGTGTCGGGGTGGCCGGGGCGGGTGACGGCGATGCGCTGCACTTGGCTGGCGTCCACCGCCACCAAGGGCGCCGCCGCTGCCGGCGCGGGCTTCTTCGGCCAGTACAACACCCCGATCACCGCCGCCAACAGCGCCACCGCGATCAACAAGCGAAGCCAGGTTTTCACAGCGTCCTCCTGCGCCACCACACTCCGCAGCCGATGATCACCACCGCCAGCGGCAGCCCCACCAGGAAGGTGAGGAGGATGTAGCGCATCTGCATGGCCGAGAGGTTGACGGGCGCGTTGGTGGGCGTCTGCGGGCGGATGGAGATAAAGTTTTGCTGGGCCGCCAGCCAGTCCATGGTGTTGAGGAATAGATCCTGGTTGCCCTGGAAGGAGAGTATCGAGTTGGAGACGAAGTCGGGGCTGCCGTAAACGACAAAGCGCGCCTCGGTGCTGTCGCCCACGTTCTGCAGGCCGGCGCCGGCCACCGTCGCCAGCGTGCCGGCGACGCCCAGGGTGAGGGGGCCATGCTGGTCCTTGGCCGGATCCACGCGCACGTTGTTGTTGGCGAAATCGGTGGCGGCATAGCTCTGCGGAGTGGTCTCCAGCAGTGGGCTGACCACCGCCTTGGCAGCGGGGAAGGAACCGGGCTCGACCGTGCGCGCGTAGGGGAACAGGGTCGCGGTGTCGTGCATTTGCGCGGTGATGGGGTGCTGGTCGTACTGGGCAACGATGGGCATGAGCTGGCTGGCGCCAAACAGCCGTCCGATGCCGCTGGCGTCCACCACGACGTCGGGGGTGAGCTTGACGTTGAGCCCGGTCTCCAGGTAGTCCACCAGCGGGCCGGTGGCCTCGACGTTGAGCAGGAACAGGGCGTGGCCGCCGCCGTTGATGTACTGCTGGATGGCGTCCACTTCGGGCGGCAGCATGGGGTGGGTGGGCCCCGCCACCACCAGCACGGCACAGTCGCTGGGCACGGCCGGGGTCTGCGCCAGCACCAGCTTCTTGACCGTGAAGTTTTCCGCCTCCAGCGCCGCCTTGATCGAACTGTAGCCGTCGCGCCCGGGGTCGTCGGGATCGCGCTCGCCGTCGCCCTCGGCAAAATAGACCGTCTTCTTGGAGCCCTTGAGCACGCGCACGATGGCGTTGGTCATGTCCTGCTCGGCCAGGTCGGCGACGATCTCCTGGTGGTCGCCGCTCTTGACCACGGTGGAGCCGTAGCTGGTGATCTTGTAGAGCTTGGCCTGGTCGGGATGGCGGTCGGGGTCGATGTACTGCACCTCGACTTGGTTGGATTGGCGCTGGTAGCGGCCGAAGAACATCTGCGCGGAGGCGAAGTTGGCGCTGCGGTCGAAGTAGATCAAGTGCAGGGGCCGGTGCAACTGCCGCACCACCGTGACCGACTCCGGGCTGAGGCTGTTGAGATGGTTCTTGGTCAGGTCCCAGCTCTTGTCGTGGCGGGAGGCGACCACGTTGACGGCCACCAGCACCGCCACCACCACCAGCAGGTAGACCACCAGCGAGCCGCGCTGCACCAGGGTGTTGGGCTTCACGCCCGGGGTATCGGGATCTTTTCCCTTCATGGCGGTTCCTGAACTATTCGGCCAGCTCCATGCGCCGGGCGGTGAGGAACAGGCCGGCGACGATCAGGCTGAGGTAGAAGACCACGTCCTTGAGGTCAATGATGCCCTGGGTGAAGTTCTGCAGATGGGCGGTGACCGACAGGTAGGAGATCACGTGGGCGATGGCTCCGTTGCCGTAGGCGGTGACCCAATCGGAGACCCAGAGCAGCAGAAAGAGCACGAAGGTGATGACCCCGGCGACGATCTGGTTTTTGGTGAAGCTGGAGATGAGCAGGCCGATGGAGAGGAAGGCGCCGCCCAACAGGGCCAGCCCCAGGAAGCTGGCGGCGGCCGAGCGCAGGTCGGGCTGGCCGTAGTGCGCCACCACGGCGACGTAGAGGGCGGCGATGAACAGCAGCACCAGCAGCAAGCCGAAGGCGGCGAAGAACTTGCCCAAGATGATGTCCATGCGGCGGATGGGCGAGGTTTTGAGCAATTCCATGGTGCCGCCCCGCATCTCCTCGGCGTAGAGCCGCATGGTGATCATGGGCAGCAGGAACAGCAGGGTGATGCCGATGTCGAAGGTGAGCGGCTGCAGCACCTGGGCGTTGACGTTGAGGTTGCCGCCGCCGCCGAACTCGCCCCCCAGGCTCTGCACCACGAACACCGCCAGCATGCTGTAGAAAAAGAAGGCGCTGACCAGCGCGAACAGCGCCATCACCACGTAGGCGGCGGGGGTGATGAAATAAGTCTTCCACTCCTTGCGCATTACCGCAAACATTCCGCTCATGCGATCGCTCCGGTGTCGTTTTGCCCCGGCGGCAGCGCCAGCGGCGCCGGGGGCTGTTCCTGGTTGGCGGTGAGGGAGAGGAAGATCTCTTCCAGGCTCAGCTCCAGCGGCCGCATCTCCTGCAGGCCCCAGCCGTTTTCGACCATGCGGCGGGCGATGGCCTCGCGCACCGCCGGCTCCCGGGCCTCGACCTGCCAGGCGCCCACCCCCTGCTGCGCCTGCTGGAAGGCGACCTGGAGCACGCCGTCCATGCGCTCCAGCGTGGGCGTGACCAGCGCCTCCGGGCCGCGCACCTGCAGCAGCAGGGTCTCGGTGCGCTTCAGCCGGTGGGTGAGGTTGTCGGGGGTGTCCACCGCCACCAGCTCGCCCTTGTTGATGATGACCACGCGCTGGCAGGTGGTGGCCACCTCCGACAGGATGTGGGTGCTGAGGATGATGGTGTGGTTGCCGGCCAGCTCGCGGATCAGTTGCCGGGTCTCGAGGATCTGGCGGGGATCGAGCCCGGCGGTGGGCTCGTCCAGGATGAGCAGCGGCGGGTCGTGCAGGATGGCCTGGGCGATGCCCACCCGCTGGCGGTAGCCCTTGGAGAGGTGGCCGAGCACGCGGTGGCGCACGTCGCTGAGGGCGGTGCGCTGGCAGGCCCGCTCCACCGCCTGCTGGCGCTGGCGCGCGGGCAGCCGCCGCAGCCGGCCCACGAAGTGCAGGTACTCGTTGACCGTCAGCTCGGGGTAGATGGGCGGCAGCTCGGGCAGGTAGCCGATGCGGCGCTTGGCCTCGAGCGCGTTGGTGCGCACCGTCAGGCCGTCCACCTTCACCTCGCCCGCGCTGGGCGGCAGGTAGCCGGTGATCAGGCGCATGGTGGTGGTCTTGCCCGCCCCGTTGGGGCCCAGGAAGCCCACCACCTCGCCCGGGTTGGCGGTGAAGCTGATGTCCTTGACCGCGTGGAATGGACCGTAGTCCTTGCTCAGATGGCAGACTTCGAGCACGCCGCGTCTCCTCCGGAAACCCAGTATAGACGAATCCGCCCGCCAAAAGGTTTCAGATGGTCACGCCGGGATAGGACGCGGGCCGCCCCCCCCCGTCCGCCGGGCCGGACCGCCCCCGGGGCGGGGTCACGCCAGCCGCGGGGCGAACGACTGCAGGGTGCGGCGCAGCCCCTCCTCCAGCCCGATGCGCGGCTCCCAGCCCAGAAGCTGGCGGGCGCGGGCGATATCGGGGCAGCGGCGCCTGGGGTCGTCCTGCGGCAGGGGCCGGAACTCGAGCCGCCCGGGCACGCCGGCGAGCGCCGCCACCACGCGGGCAAACTCGAGGATGCTGGTCTCCTGCGGGTTGCCGATGTTCACCGGATAGGGGTCGGGGCAGTCCATCAGCCGGCGCAGGCCCTCGACCTGGTCGTCCACGTAGCAGAAGCTGCGGGTCTGCGAGCCATCGCCAAACACGGTCAGCGGCTCGCCCTGGAGCGCCTGCGCGATCAGCGCCGGCACCACGCGGCCGTCGTCGAGCCGCATGCGCGGCCCGTAGGTGTTGAAGATGCGCGCGATGCGCGTGGCCAGGCCATACTTGCGGTGGTAGGCCATGGTCAGCGCCTCGGCGAAGCGCTTGCTCTCGTCGTAGCAGGAGCGCGGACCGACCGGGTTGACGTTGCCCCAGTAGTCCTCGCGCTGCGGGTGCACCAGCGGGTCGCCATAGGCCTCCGAGGTGCAGGTGATGAGAAAGCCGGCGCCCTTGGCCCGCGCCAGTTCCAGGCAGTTCCAGGTGCCGACGCTGCCGACGCGCATAATGTCGAGGCTCAGGCGGGCGAAGTCCACCGGGCTGGCCGGGGAGGCGAAGTTGCAGACCACGTCCACCGGCCCGGGCACGGTGAAGGGCTCGCAGACGTCCTGCAGCTCGAAGTGGAAGCGCGCCTGGCCGGCGAGGTGCTCGATATTGGCGCGGCTGCCGGTGACCAGGTTGTCGAGGCAGACCACCTCGTGGCCCTCGGCCAGGAGGCGGTCGCAGAAGTGGGAGCCCAGGAAGCCGGCGCCGCCGGCCATCGCGATGCGCATGCTTGCATGGTAGCGCCTTGCGCCGCTTGGTAAAATAGCAGTTTGGCCTTTATGCCCACCGACCGCATCACCATCACGGGCGCGCGCCAGCACAATCTGAAGAACCTCTCGGCCGAGATCCCGCGCCAGTCGTTCACGGTGATCACCGGGCTGAGCGGCTCGGGCAAGAGCAGCCTGGCGTTTGACACCCTCTACGCCGAGGGGCAGCGGCGCTACGTGGAGACGCTGTCGGCCTACGCCCGCCAGTTCCTCGACCAGATGGAGCGGCCGGACGTGGACGCGATCGACGGCCTCAGCCCGGCCATCGCCATCGAGCAAAAGACCACCAGCCGCAGCCCGCGCTCGACCGTGGGCACCATCACCGAGATCTACGACTACCTGCGGCTGCTGTGGTCTTCCATCGGGGCGCCGCACTGCCCGCGCTGCGGCCAGCCCATCGTGCGCCAGTCGGCGGAGCAGATCGTGCAGACGGTGATGGGCTGGGGCGGGGGCGGCGAGGCGCCGCGCATCATGGTGCTGGCGCCCTTGGTGCGGGGGCGCAAGGGGGAGTTCAAGGCCGAGCTGGAGGCGCTGCCGCGGCAGGGCTTCTCGCGGGTGCGGATCGACGGCGCCATGCGCCACCTGGAGGACTCGCCCCTGGGCGCCGAGCGGCTGGACAAGCGCAAGGCGCACACCATCGAGGCCGTGGTGGACCGCCTGTTCGTCCGCCCCGGCATCGCCACCCGCCTGGAGAACTCGATCGCCACCGCGCTCAAGCTGGCCGACGGCTTGGTGGTGGTGTCGCGGCTCAAGGACGGGGACCGGGGCGAGGAGCGGCTGTTTTCCGAGAAGCTGGCCTGCCCGGACTGCGGCGTGGGACTGGCGCAACTGGAGCCGCGGTCCTTCAGCTTCAACAGCCGCTACGGCGCCTGCGAGACCTGCGAGGGCCTGGGCTACCGCTACGAGTTCGACCCGGCCAAGTTCATCGCCGAGCCCAACAAGCCGCTGCTCGAGGGCGGGCTGGGGCCGGGCTCGAGCTCGCGGCCATGGCAGCGGCAAATCGAGGCCTTCGCCCAGAGCCGCAAGATTCCGCTGCGCAAGCCCTTCGCCGAGCTCACCGCCCGGCACAAGCAGGAGCTGCTCTACGGCGCCGGGGAGTTTGCCGGCGTGGTGGGGCACTTGCGCGGGATGCTGGAGGACGCCAGCTTCGACTTGGCGCGCGACTGGCTATTGGGCTTCACCTCGCCCGAGCCCTGCGCCGCCTGCCACGGCCAGCGCCTGCGGCCCGAGAGCCTGGCGGTGAAGGTGGGCGGGCGCTCGATCGCCGAGTTCACCGCCCTGGCCATCTCCGCGGCGGCCGAGGCGATGGCGGCCATGGCGGAGGAGATCGAGCGCCATCCCCGCCACCGCCTGATCGCCGGCCGGCTGGTGGGCGAGGTGCGCGAGCGGCTGGGCTTTCTGCTGGAGGTGGGGCTGGGGTATCTGAGCCTGGAGCGGCCGGCGGCGACGCTGTCGGGCGGGGAGGCGCAGCGCATCCGCTTGGCCAGCCAGATCGGCTCGCGCCTGCGGGGCGTGCTCTACGTGCTGGACGAGCCCTCGATCGGCCTGCACCCGCGCGACAACGGACGGCTGCTGCAGTCGCTGCTGCGGCTGCGCGATCTGGGCAACACCGTGCTGGTGGTGGAGCACGACCGCGAGACCATCGAACGCGCCGACCATGTGCTCGACCTGGGGCCGGGGGCGGGGCGCTACGGCGGCGAGCTGGTGGCGCAGGGCACGCCGGCGCAGGTGGCGGCCACCCCGGGCTCGCTCACCGGGGCCTACCTGGCCGGCCGGGCGATGGTCGCGGTGCCGGCGGTGCGGCGGGCGCCGCGGCCCGGGCGGGGGCTCACCATCGTCGGCGCCCGCGCCCACAACCTGCGCAACATCGATGTGTTTCTCCCCGCCGGCCTGCTGACGGTGCTCACCGGCGTCTCGGGCGCGGGCAAAAGCACGCTGGTCAACGACATCCTCTATCCCGCGCTGGCGGCGCGCTACTACCGCTCGCTGCAGAAGCCGGCCGAGCACGAGCGCCTGGAGGGGGTGGACAGCTTCGACAAGGTCATCCGCATCGACCAGGACCCCATCGGGCGCACGCCCCGCTCCAACCCGGCCACCTACACCGGGCTGTTCACCCCCATCCGCGACCTGTTCGCGCAATTGCCGGAGGCGCGGGCGCGGGGCTACGCCACCGGGCGCTTCAGCTTCAACGTGCGCGGCGGGCGCTGCGAGGCCTGCCAGGGCGACGGCCAGCGCCGCATCGCCATGAACTTCCTGCCCGACGTCTACGTCCACTGCGACGTCTGCCGCGGCCGCCGCTACAACCAGGAGACGCTGGCGGTGCAGTTCAAGGGCCGCTCCATCGCCGACGTGCTCGAGGCCTCGGTGGAAGAGGCGCGCGAGCTGTTCGAGAACGTGCCCGCGGTGCGCCGCAAGCTCGACACCCTGAGCGAGGTCGGCCTCGGCTACCTGCACCTGGGGCAGAGCGCCACCACGCTCTCCGGCGGCGAGGCGCAGCGCATCAAGCTGGCGCGGGAGCTCAGCCGCCGCCAGACCGGCAAGACCCTCTACCTGCTGGACGAGCCCACCACCGGGCTGCACTTCGAGGACGTCAAGCACCTGCTGCGGGTGCTGCAGGCGCTGGTGGATTTGGGCAACACCGTGCTCATCATCGAGCACAACCTCGACGTCATCAAGACCGCCGACTGGGTGATTGACCTGGGGCCGGAGGGGGGCGCCGCCGGCGGCCGCCTGGTGGTCGAGGGCACCCCCGAACAGGTGGCCGCCGAACCCGCCAGTTTGACCGGCCAAGCGCTCAAATCGGCACTTTTTACCTGAGCGCGGGGGCGGCATTTTTTCCAAGTCTCTGAAAATCCAGTCAGTTGTGGGTTGGCCCCCGAGATGCTCCGAAACTCGTAGTGGCGAGGAGTGTGCCCTATGAGCCTGACGACGGTGGTGGTGTTTGTCTTGATCGCCGGGGGATGCGGCGCGGTGGGCTCCAGCCTCGGCGGCTATTCCGACGCCGGATTCTTCAGCTCGGTGGCGCTGGGCCTGGTGGGCGCCATTCTGGGACTGTGGCTGGCGCAGGCCCTGTCGCTGCCCACCCTGTTCAGCCTCAACCTCGGCGGCACCAGTTTCCCGGTGGTCTGGTCGGTGGCGGGAGCGGCTTTGTTTGTGGCGTTGTTGGGAGCGCTGCGGCGCTTGGCGCGGTAGCCGGCGCGGCGGGCGGGCATCCTGGGCGGCCAGGCGGCTCTCCAAGTGCAGGTGAAAACGGCCTTGGTGACGGGCTCGGGGGGCCTGATCGGCTCGCAGTGCGTGGCCCGGCTGTGCGCCCAGGGCTGGGCGGTCACCGGGGTGGACAACGACCTGCGCGCCTGGTTCTTTGGGCCCGGCGGCAGCACCGCCCCGGTGGTACGTGCCCTCAGCGCAGCGTGGCCGCGCTACCAGCACGTCGCGCTCGACCTGCGCGACCGGGCCGGGGTGAACGCCCTGCTGCGCCGGCTGCGGCCGCAGTTCATCATCCACACCGCCGCCCAGCCCTCCCACGACCGCGCCGCCGCGCTGCCGTTGGAGGACTTCGACGTCAACGCCGGTGCCACGGTCAACCTGCTGGTGGCGGCGCGGGCGCACGCGCCGGAGGCGCCGTTCTGCTTCACCAGCACCAACAAGGTCTATGGCGACCGCCCCAACGCGCTGCCCCTGGCCGAACGGCCCAGCCGCTGGGACTATGCCGACGGCCGCGACGGCATTGACGAGACCATGGCGGTGGACCAGTGCCTGCACTCGCTGTTTGGCGCCTCCAAGCTGGCGGCCGACCTGGTGTGCCAGGAGTACGGCCGCTACTTTGGCATGCCAGTGGGCATTTTTCGCGGCGGCTGCCTCACCGGCCCGCAGCAGGCGGGGGTGGAGCTGCATGGCTATTTGAACTACATCGTGCGCTGCGCGGTGCGGGGCGAGCCCTACGCCATCTACGGCTACCAGGGCAAGCAGGTGCGCGATCAGCTCCACGCCGCCGACGTGGCCGAGCTGTTTCTGCACTTCTACGGGGCGCCGCGCGCGGGCGAAGTCTACAACCTGGGAGGCGGGCGGGCCAACAGTCTCTCCATCGTGGAGACCATAGCCGCGCTGGAATCGCGCGGCCTGCGCCTGCGCCACCACTACCACGAGCCGCCGCGGCGGGGCGACCACATCTGCTACATCACCGATCTGGGCAAGCTGCGGGCGCATTTTCCGCAGTGGCGGCCGGGCTACGACCTGGCCCGCATCTTCGACGAGATCATCGCCCGCTACCAGGCGGCGGGCGCGGCGGCCTAGGCGCCCATCCAGCGCCGCTGCGGGGGCTACGCCCAGGCTGAATTGCCTCTCAGCCCGGCCGCGCCGCCCGCTTATACTGAAAGCTTGGACGCCGAGTTTCCCGCTCCCTACCAGCCCTGGCCTCCGCCGGAGGATTTGACGCCCCCGGCGGCCGCCCCGGCGCGCGAGCCCGCCTGGAGCGGGCTCGAGGTGGTGGTCATCATCCTGTTCTCGCTGCTGGCGATCGTCTTCTTCACCTTCGTGGCGGTGGCGGGGTTGGCGCTGGCGGCGCACTGGTCGAGCTGGCGGGTGGCGCTGGGCACGGAGCTGTCGCTGGTGGCGATCACGCTGCTGGGCCAAACCGGAGGCTTCGCCGCCGGGTTTGCCTTTGCCTGGCTCTGGATCTCCGACCTGCACGCGGTGCGCTTCTGGCGGGCCATCCATTGGCGCGGGCTGCGCCCGGGGCAGGTGGCGGCGGTGCTGCTGGGGGGAACGGCGACCATGGTCGCGGTGCAGCTGCTGGGGCACCTGCTGCCCATGCCCTCGGAGCTGCCCATGGACCAGCTCTTCACCCCGCGCACGGCTTGGCTGCTGGCCATCTATGGCGTCGCCATCGCCCCGTTCTTCGAGGAGTTCATCTTTCGCGGCCTGATCTACCCCACCCTGCGCTCGACCTTCCAGGAGGGCGTGGCCAGCGGGGAGCTGCGGGCGTGGCGGCCGCTGGTGCGGCTGCTGGGGGTGCTGGGCCTGGTCGGCATCGCCTACTGGCTGCTGCGGATCCACATCCTGGCGCTGCCCGTGGGCCGCGTGGGCGAAGTGGGCGGGACGCTGGCGGTCGGGGCCTGCCTGATGGCGCTGGCGCTGCCGGGATTGCCGCTGGCCGCGGCGGGCTGGGGCGTGAACCGCATGGCGGGGTGGCGGCGGCCGGAACTGCTGGCGATCTCGGTTACCGGCCTGCTGTTTGGCCTGCTGCACGCCTCCCAGCTCGGCTGGGCCTGGGCGGCGGTGCTCATCCTGGTGCTGGTGGGCGTGGCACTGACCGCGGTGCGCGCCGCCACCGGCTCGCTGATGGCCAGTTGGCTGTTTCATTGCGCGTACAATGGATCGTTGTTTGCGGCGCAGTTCGTCGCCACCCAGGGCTTCCACCACTTTCCCCCAGGCCATTGAAATGGACGACCGTCTTCAACTCCTCGACCTGCTGGCGCGCGATTCGTTTCGCTTGGGCGAGTTCCGCCTCTCCAGCGGCGGCACCAGCGACTACTATGTGGACTGCCGCACCACCACGCTCTCGCCGCTGGGCGGGTTGCTCACGGCGCGGCTGATGTTCGACGACCTGCGGCAGGTGGAGCCGCGGCCGCAGGCGGTGGGCGGGCTGACGCTGGGCGCCGACCCCATCGTGGTGGGGGTGATGATCGAGAGCGCCCGCACCGCGACGCCGATGAGCGGCTTTTTGGTGCGCAAGGCGGAGAAGGCGCACGGCGCCGGCAAGCGCATCGAGGGCACGGTGCACAAGGGCATGCCGGTGGCGATCGTCGACGACGTCTGCACCACGGCGGCCTCGACCATCCAGGCCATCGAGGCCGCCTGGGAAGCCGAGCTGGAGATCGTGGCGGTGCGCTGCCTGGTGGAGCGCGAAGAGGCGGGCGGGCGCAACCACTTGAACCAGCTCTGGCGCGCCCACCGCGGGCGCAACTGCCCCTTCCAGGCGTTGTTTGGCGCGCAGGAGGTGCGGGCGGCGCACAAGGAACTGCTGCGCGGCGGCAACGCCATCGCCGAGGCCTCGCAAACATGATCCCGACGCTGGAATGGACCGAGGCCGGGGTGCGGCTGCTGGACCAGTCGGCGCTGCCGGGCAGGGTGGAATACCGCCTGTGCCGCGACCACCACGAGGTGGCCACCGGGATCCGCGAGATGGTGGTGCGCGGGGCGCCGGCGATCGGGGTGGCGGCGGCGCTGGGGGTGGCGCTGGGGGTGAAGCGCTCGGCGGCGCGGACGATGGCCGAGCTGGCGCCGGAGTTCGAGGCCATCAGCGCGGAGTTGGGCGCGACCCGCCCCACCGCGGTCAACCTGTTTTGGGCGATCGAGCGCATGCGCGCCTGCTTCGCCGCCCACGCCGGGGGCACGGTGGCCGGGGTGAAACAGGCGCTGGAGGCCGAGGCGCGCCGCATCTACGACGACGACATCGCCATCAACCGGGCGATGGGGCGGCACGGGGCGGCGCTGCTGCCGGCGGCGGGGCGGGTGCTGACCCACTGCAACGCCGGGGCGCTGGCCACGGCCGGCTATGGCACCGCGCTGGGCGTCATCCGCGCGGCGGTCGAGGCCGGCAAGCAGATCGAGGTCTTCGCCGACGAGACCCGCCCCTACCTGCAGGGCGCGCGGCTCACCGCCTGGGAGCTGCAGCAGGACCAGATCCCGGTCACGGTGATCACCGACAACATGGCCGGGCATTTTCTGCGCACCGGCAACTTCGCCGCCGTGATCGTGGGCGCCGATCGGATCGCCGCCAACGGGGACGTGGCCAACAAGATCGGCACCTATGGCGTCGCGGTGCTGGCCAAGGAGAACGGCGTCCCTTTCTATGTGGCCGCGCCGCGCTCGACGCTCGACCTCAGCCTGGCTTCGGGCGAGGCCATCCCGATCGAGCAGCGCAGCGCCGCCGAGGTGACCCACCTGCAGGGGGTGCGCATCACACCCGAAGGAGTGCCGGTCGCCCATCCCGCCTTCGACGTGACCCCGCACCGCTACGTCACCGCCATCATCACCGAGGCGGGCGTGGCCCGGCCGCCCTACGAGGCCAGCCTGGCCCGCCTGATGCACCATGCCGACGCTGCGCCAGCTTCTGGTCCAGGCCGCCGCGGCGCTTGAGCGCGCCGGGGTGGCGGAGCCGCGGCTCACCGCCGCGGTGCTGCTGGCGCACCGCCTGGGGCGCGACCGCGCCTATTTGTACGCCCACTCCGAGGCCGAGCTGCCGGCCGAGGAGCAGGCGGCGTGGGAGCGGCTCATCGCCCGCCGCGCCGCCGGGGCGCCGCTGCAATACCTGACCGGCGAGCAGGAGTTCTACGGGCGACGCTTCCAGGTCAGCCCGGCGGTGCTGATTCCCCGCCCGGAGACCGAGCTGGTGGTGGAGGCGGCGCTGGAGCGGCTGCCCCCGGACGCGCCGGCGCGCATCGTGGATGTCGGCACCGGTTCCGGCTGCATCGCCGTGACGCTGGCGCTGGAGCGCCCGCAGGCGGAAGTGGTCGCCACCGACCGATCGTCCGCGGCCCTGGCAGTGGCGCGCGCCAACGCCGCGGCGCTGGGCGCCCGCGTAGCGTTCGTCGAGACCGACCTGCTGGCCGGGTTGGCCGGCCCCTTTGACCTGATCGTCTCCAACCCGCCCTACGTGGCGGAGGCGGAGCTGGCCACGCTGCAGCCCGAGGTGCGCGAGCACGAGCCGCGCGCCGCGCTAGTCGCCGGCCCGCTCGGCACCGAGATTTACGCCCGGCTCATTCCGCAGGCGCAGGCGGCGCTGCGCCCCGGCGGCTGGCTGGTGCTGGAGCTCGGCTACGAGTCGGCGGCGGCGGTGCGGGAGCTGCTGGGCGCGGGCTGGGGCGAGGTCGAGACCCGCCGCGACCTGCAGGGCTGGGAGCGGGTGCTGGTGGCGCAAGTCATCGGAGCCTAGTCCCCCTCGGATCTTCCTGGAGAATGAGGGTGGCGGCCAGGTTCTCGAAGGTTGGCCCGCTATTGATCAGTCCCCAGGTGCGCTCCGCCATTCGCGGGGGTCGCGCCGCTTTGCCAGCCGGCAAAACTGGCGCGAAAGGCCGCGAACCGGGGCCCCCGGGACCCGCCGCGGGTCCCGGGGTGGTCGTAATTCCGCAGGGGCAGACGCGCCGGTGACGCGTCTGCGCCCCCGGGAAACGAATTCGGCGCGGCCCCAGCAGCCCATCAGCGAAGCCGCGCAGAGCCGACTGCGGGCCACGGGGCCCCCAAGTCGGCGCGAGCACGCCGCCCCGCGCCGTTACAGCGGGGCGGCTCACAAGCGAGACGCGCGCCGCACCGGCCTGGCGCTGCTACAGCCGGGCCGGGCAGGCGCGCTGGGGCCCGCGCCCACCAATGTGGGTCCATTCTACGAGAGCTCGGTCACCCCTAAGCCCGGAATGAGGCGGAAATGGCGCGGGTTGGTGGTCAGGACGCCAAATCCGAGCGAAAGGGCGGTCGCGCCGATCAGTAAGTCCGCGAACGGCACGGAAACGCCGTGCGCCTTTTGCTCGTCGTCAATTCTGCCCGCCATCAGGGCGGCACGGAGGGTGTACGGGTATGCGGCAACGTCCGCAAGGAGCTCGGCGATAAAGGCTTGGCGACGGGACTTTACCTCGGGCGATTGCGCGCGGTGGATGCCGTGGATCAGATCGGTGACGCCCACGGTGGAGAGCGCGGCGTCTTGGTCGCCGGCGGTATCCATCACGTGTTCCAAGAGTTGGCGGACGGTGGCACCGCGGCGCTCGGCGGCGATGACGACGCTGGAGTCGAGGATCAGTCCCACGGGGATTCGAGCGGCTCGGGGTGGCTTTGGATGGCCGCCTCGAGGTCGGCAGCGAAGGCCGGGTCGAGCGTGGCGGCGACGCCGTGGGCGCGGGCCAGGCGCAGGGATTCGGAGAGACGGCGAACCGGCCGCCCGGGGGCGGCGCGCAGCAGCACATCGGGGGCGCCCTCCTCCTCAATCACGATCTCTTCCCCGCTGCGGGCGCGCGCGATCCAGGCGCGCAGGTTGCGCTCGACTTCGGCCGCCGGGATGCGCGTGGTGGCCATGGGACGGCCGCCTAGGCGGGCTGGGGGTGCTCGCCGGGGGCGAGGGCGGGGGGGCGGGCGGGTTCGGGGCGGAGGATCTCCTGGGTGCCGGCGTCGCCGGGGGGCGGGCCGGCCTCGAGCGGGGGCAGGGCCTGGCCGTCGAGGATCATGCGGATCTCGGCGGCGTCGAGGCTCTCGCGGTCGAGCAGGTTCTCGGCGAGCTTGTGCAGCAGGTCGGAGTGGTCGGTGAGCACCTTCTTGGCGCGGTCGTAGCCTTCCATGACCAGGCGGCGGACCTCCTGATCAATGCGGATGGCGGTGTCCTCGCTGAAGTCGCGGTGCTGGGAGATCTCGCGGCCGAGGAAGATCTGCTCTTCCTTTTTGCCGAAGGTGAGGGGGCCGAGCTCGCTCATGCCCCACTCGCAGACCATCTTGCGGGCGAGGTCGGTGGCCTGCTCGATGTCGTTGCCGGCGCCGGTGGTCATGTGCTGCATGAACATTTCTTCGGCGATGCGGCCGCCCATCATAACCGCCAAGCGCGCCTTGAGGTACTCGCGCGAATAGGTGTGCTTGTCGTCGGTGGGCAGTTGCATGGTGACGCCCAGGGCCATGCCGCGGGGAATGATGGTGACCTTGTGCAGGGGATCGGAGTCGGGGACGATGGCGGCCACCAGGGCGTGGCCGGCCTCGTGGTAGGCGGTGTTCTTCTTCTCCTCGTCGGTGATGATCATGGAGCGGCGCTCGGCGCCCATGAGGACCTTGTCCTTGGCGGACTCGAGGTCGGGCATGATCACGGTCTTGCGGTTGTTGCGGGCGGCGGTGAGGGCGGCCTCGTTGATGAGGTTGGCCAGATCGGCACCGGTGAAGCCCGGGGTGCCGCGGGCGAGCACGGCGAGGTCGGCGCCCTCGCCGAGGGGGACGCGGCGGGCGTGGACGCGCAGGATCTCCTCGCGGCCGCGCAGGTCGGGACGGGGGACCACAACGCGGCGGTCGAAGCGGCCAGGGCGGAGCAGGGCGGGGTCGAGCACGTCGGGGCGGTTGGTGGAGGCCACCAGGATGACGCCCTCGTTGCTCTCGAAGCCGTCCATCTCGACCAGGAGCTGGTTGAGGGTCTGCTCGCGCTCGTCGTGGCCGCCGCCCAGGCCGGCGCCGCGGTGGCGGCCGACGGCATCAATCTCGTCGATGAAGATGATGCAGGGGGCATTCTTCTTGCCCTGCTCGAACAGGTCGCGGACGCGGCTGGCGCCCACGCCGACGAACATCTCGACAAAGTCGGAGCCGGAGATGGAAAAGAAGGGCACGTTGGCCTCGCCGGCGATGGCGCGGGCGAGCAGGGTCTTGCCGGTGCCGGGAGGGCCCACCAGGAGCACGCCCTTGGGGATGCGGCCGCCCAGCTTTTGGAATTTTTGCGGTTCCTTGAGGAACTCGATGATCTCGCGCAGCTCGTCCTTGGCCTCGTTGACCCCGGCGACGTCCTTGAAGGTGACCTTCTTCTGCTGGGTGGAGAGCAGGCGGGCGCGGCTCTTGCCGAAGGAGAGGGCCTTGTTCCCGCCGGTCTGCATCTGCCGCATCATGAAGATCCAGAGGGCGATGATGAGCAGGAAGGGCGCCCCGTTGAGCAACAGGGTGACCCAGGTGTTGTCGGAGGGCTCCTTGATGTTGACCGAGACGCCCTTGTCCTGAAGGATCTTATAGAGATCGGGGTAGTTGGCGGGGATGATGGTGTGGAAGCTCTGGTCCTTGGGGGTATGGACCTGGCCATGGACATCGTTGCCGGTAATGGTGACCGAGCTGACGTTGCCCTCTTGGGCCTGGCTCATGAACTGGGAGAAGTTGATCTCCTGTTCCTTGCTGCTGGAGCCGCCCACTTTGACCATCTGCCACAGCACCACGGCCACGGCGATGAGGACCACCCACAGGACAATGCTTTTGACGGTTGAATTCAAGCTTGCCTTCTTAAGAGTTTAGATGTGGAACGGCGCAATCCGTTCCATAGTTCCGCCGCGGGCGGAACCAGCTTTTCTGCCTCCACACGATTGCTCCTTGATTATAGCCTACCCTGCAATGCCAGATCGAGCCACTGGGCGGAGAGGCGGCAATGGACCCCGGCGAGGGCGAAGAGGCGGGGGTGGCGGGCGGGCTGGCCCAGCCAGGCGACCAGTTCCTCGATGGCGGCAAAGTCCACCCGGCGCAGGTCGCCCTTGAGGTGGGCGATGGCGGCGCGGAGGAGGCGGCGGCGCACGGCCAGAGGCAGGGCTTGCAGCTCGGCGCGGGCGGCGCGGCAGCCTTGCGGGGTGGGCGCAAACAAGCGGTCGCGCAGGGGAGGGAGGGCGGCGGCCCAGAACTCCTCCTCGGCGCGGGCGAGCTCGGCCAGGATGGCGAGGCGCTCGACCAGGGCAGGGTTGAAGGCGGCGGCGAGCTCGGGCAGAAAGCGGAGGCGGAGCAGGTTGCGGCGGCGGTCGAGGGCCAGATTGCTGGGGTCTTCGCGCCAGGACTGGCCGCGCGCCTGCAGCCAGTGGCGGAGTTCGAGGCGGCGGGCGAACAGCAGCGGGCGGACGAGGCGGGCGCCATCGCGGGCGGGCAGGATGCCGGCCAGGCCGGTGGCGCCGGCGCCGCGCAGCAGGCGCAGCAGCACCGTCTCGGCTTGGTCGTCGGCGGTGTGGGCAGTGGCAATGCGGGTGGCCTGGGCGGAGGCGACGAGGCCCTGGAGAAAAGCGTAGCGCAGGCGGCGGGCCACCTGCTCGCGGTTGCCCGGCGGGGGCATGGCCGGGGCGCAGCCCAAGAAGAAGGGCAGGCCGAGGCGCTGCGCCAGGGCGGCGACCCAGTCGGCGTCGGCAGCCGAGTCCGGGCGCCAGCGGTGGTCGAAATGGGCGACGCCGAGCTGCAGCCCGAGCGGCTCGGCCAGTTCCGCCAGCAGCAGCAGCAGCGCCACCGAGTCGGCGCCGCCGGAGACGGCCACGGCCACCCGATCGCCGGGGGCCAGAAGCTGGTGCCGCTCCGACCACGCCGTCAGGCGCGCGGCGAGCGCATGCAGGGAAGACGCCACTTCGGAATTCTAGATCGGAAGTTGCTGCATGTGCCGGCGCATAACCAGCCACCCTGGCCGGCTCGGCTAAGTGGCGTGCGGCCAGCGCGGGGCGCAGGCGGGGGCAATGGCCCTGGGGCTGCAGGAACAAGAGCAGCGGGCCATTGCCCGGAGGATATCCATGAACCGCAAACGCACGCTCTTCCAACTGTTTCCGCTTGTTTCCTTGCTGCTGGCGCTGGTGGCCTGGCTGCCGGAGCGCGCGGTGGCGCAGACCATCACCTCGGGGGACGTGGCCGGAGTGGTCACCGATCCCAGCGGCGCCGCGATCCCCGGCGCCACGGTGACGTTGACCAACGATGCCACCGGGGCGGCAAAGACGGTGAGCACGGGCGCCGACGGGCGCTATCGGTTCTCGCTGCTGCCGCCCGGGCGCTACGTGGTGGGGGTGGTCGCCACCGGATTCACACCGCAAAAGGCCAACTTGACGGTGACGGTGGGACAAGTGCAGGCGGCCAACCTCAGCCTGCGGGTGGGGGCGGCGACGCAGACGGTGACGGTGACGGCGGAGGCGGCGCCGGTGCAGACCACCAGCGCCAACATCTCCACCGGCTTCACCGCCTCGCAGGTGGCGCTGGTGCCCAATGGCGGCGGCGACCTGACCAGCACGGTGCAGTCCACGCCCGGGGCGGTGATGAACACGCAGGCGGGCTACGGCAACCTCTCGACCTTCGGGCTGCCGGCCACGGCCAATTTGTTCACCGTGGACGGGATGAACAACAACGATCCCTTCCTCAGCCTGAACAACTCCGGCGCCACCAACCTGCTGCTGGGGCAGAACGACGTGGAGCAGGTGACGGTGACCAACAACGGCTACTCCGGGCAATACGGCAGCCTGGCGGGGGCGAACGTGAACTACGTCACCAAGTCGGGGGGGAACGATTGGCACGGCAATGCGATCTACAACTGGAACGGGCGGGTGATGAACGGCAACAACTTCTTCAACAACGCCAGCGGGACGCCGCGGCCGTTTGACAACGCCAACCAGTGGGCGGCCTCGTTTGGCGGGCCCATCGTCAAGGACAAAACCTTCTTCTTTGTGGACACCGAGGGGCTGGACGTGGTGCTGCCGACCAACACCCAGGCGCGCATTCCCAGTCCGGCGTTCCAGACGGCGACGCTCGCCAATTTGAACGCCACCGGCAACACCGCGCAGGTGCCGTTTTACCAGAGCATGTTCAACCTGTACAACAACGCCGCGGGCGCGGGCCGGGCGACGCCGGTGACGGGCGGAGGCTGCGGCACCTTCACGCTGCTGGGCACGGCGCCGTGCGCGCTGCAGTTCCAGTCCAACGCCGGCAACCACACCCACGAGTGGACGATCGGGGCGCGGGTGGACCACATCTTCAACCCCAACGACAAGGTGTTCTTCCGCTTCTGGACCGACCACGGGCTGCAAGCCACCTTCACCGACCCGATCAGCGCGGCGTTCAACATCGAGAGCGACCAGCCGCAGTACCAGGGGCAGTTGAACTGGACCCACGCCTTCGGGTCGTCGTCGGTGAACGAGATGGTGGCGAGCGGCTCGCACTACTCGGCGATCTTCGGATCGAACCCGGGGGCGCGGAGCGCGGTGCTGCCGTTGACGCTGAGCATCGCCGGCGGGCTATTCAGCCGCCTGGGCGGGATCAACTACATCTTCCCGCAGGGGCGCAACGTGACCCAGTACGGCCTGGTGGACGATTTCTCGACCTTCTGGGGTGCGCAAACGATCAAGATGGGGATGAGCTACAACAGCAACTTCATCAACGACCTGGACTTTGGCATCGGCACCACGCCGCACGTGACCACTTCGCTGGCCAGCCTGTTTGCGGGCACGGCCGACGTCTCGACGCAAACCTTCCCCACCTCGCTGAACCAGCCGGTGCGGCTGTACACCCTGGGGGCGTACTTGGAGGACGACATCGCGGTGACGCGGGGGCTGCACGTGAATCTGGTCATCCGCGCCGAGCACGGGTCGAACCCGATCTGCATCCACAACTGCATTTCGCGGCTGATCTCGCCCTTCACCGAGCTGACGCACGACGTCAGCGTGCCCTACAACCAGATCATCCAATCGGGGCTGAGCCAGACCTACCCCTCCTACTCCCACATCCAGTGGCAGCCGCGCTTCGGCTTCGCCTGGACGCCGTTTGCGGCGCAGAACACGGTGCTGCGGGGCGGCTTTGGCATCTTCAACGACGCCGCGCCGGCGAGCATTGTGGACAGCTTCGCCACCAACGCGCCGCTGAGCAACACCTTCGTGGTGAGCGGGCCGCTGTCGCCGGCGCTGCCCAACAGCGTCATCCCGGCGGCGACGGCGGACAACGCCGCCTTCCTAAACGGGTTTGCCAGCGGGGGGACGCTGGCCTCGATCACGGCGACGACGCCGGCGTTCTCGCCGCCCAGCTTCTTCACCTCCGACCGCACCATCCGGCCGGCGCGCTACCAGGAGTGGAACCTGGAGGTGCAGCAGGTGGTGGGCAACAACATGAGCTTCAGCGCCAACTACGTGGGCAACCACGGGGTGCACGAGCCCATCCAGAACGACGCGGTGAACGCCTTCGCGCCGGGCTTCGTGGGGCTGCCGGCGACCGCGCCGGACCCGCGCTTCGGGGTGGTGAACCAGTTGTTCACGGGCGGCACCTCCAACTACAACGGGGTGACGTTCTCTTTCCAGCGCAAGCTCACGCAGAACCTGCAGTTCCAGGTGAACTACACCTGGAGCCATGCGCTGGACGAGATCTCCAATGGCGGCTTCCTGCCGTTCAATCTCAACACCAACAGCAGCCTGCTGGGGGTGCAGGATCCGAACAGCATCAAGCAATACAACTACGGCAACGCCGACTACGACATCCGGCATTATTTCAGCCTGAACTACGTCTGGCAGGTGCCGTTCAGCGACTATGTGCACTGGGGGCCGTCGCAACTGTGGAAGGGCTGGACCATGTCGGGGACGCTGTTCGCGCGCAGCGGGCTGCCGCTGACCGTGATCGACACCGGCGCCACCACGGCGCTGGAAGCCAACAACTACGGCCCCAACGCCACAGTGTTCGCCAGCCAGCTGGGCAGCGGGCAAAGCGGCACCTGCACGGTGGACAAGCAGTGCCTGAACGCGGCGGCCTTCAGCCCCAGCAGCGCCACCCCCACCGGGTTCGGCAACCAAATCCGCAACCAGTTCCGGGGACCGAGGTTCTTCGACACCGACCTGAGCGTGATCAAGAACACGCAGATCCCGGGTTGGGAGCGGGGCACCCTGGGCATCGGCTTCCAGTTCTTCAACCTGTTCAACCACCCCAACTTCGACCAGCCGGTGGCGGACGTGGCCGACAGCCAGTTCGGGCGGGTGATCAACACGGCGAGCGTGCCCACCAGCATCCTGGGCTCGTTCCTGGGGGGCGACGCCTCGCCGCGCATCATCCAGGTGACGGCCAAGCTTATTTTTTAATTTTGAAGCGCGGGCGCCCGGCTTCGCCGCCCGCGCTCCTTGGCCGCCGGAACGCGGGCGCGGGGGCCCTTTGCCCCGCCCCCGCTCCCGGTCGCGCGCGGATCGCGCGGGCGCGGGGGCCCTTTGCCCCGCCCCCGCTTCCGGTGGGTGGCGCAGGGTTGACATGTAACCAAACTGAGCATCAGGGCAGGTTGCAAGGCACCCGGGCTCTGATGTAGCGTGGGGATGCAGTACTACCACACGAAGCCCCGTCGCCAATTGGGCGGGGTTTTCGTGTTTCGAGGATGCTGCGGTCCCCATGATTGATCCCTCCATATTTCGGAGTTATGACATTCGCGGCGTGGTGCCGCGGCAATTGGACGAGGCCGGCGCGGCGGCCATCGCCCGCGCGTTCGCCCAAGTGGTGGGGGCGCGGCGGGTGGTGGTGGGCAAGGATGTGCGCGCCAGCGGGCCCCAGATCGCGGGCGCGGCCATCGCGGCGCTGCGGCGGGCCGGGGTCGAGGTGGTGGACATCGGGACGGTTTCGACCGACATGTTCTACTTCGCCGCCGCCACGCTCGACATGGACGGCGGCTTTACCATCTCGGCCTCGCACAACCCCAAGGACTGGAATGGCTTCAACTGCTGCCGGCGGGGGGCGGTGCCGCTGTCGCTGGAGCACGGGCTGGCGGAGATGCGCGAGTTGGCGCTGGCCGACCGCGGCGGCGAGGCGGCGGCGACGCCGGGCGGCTACCGCCAGCAGGACGTGTGGAGCGACTTTGCCGACTATGTTTTGACGTACATTGACCGCGCCCAGGTGCGGCCGATGCGGCTGGTGGCCAACGGCAACTGCGGGCTGCAGGTGAAGGCGCTGCGGCTGGTGGCCGAGCGCGGGCGGCTGCCGCTGGAGATCCACGGCATCTACGAAGAGCCCAACGGCGCGTTTCCGGTGCCCGGAGGGGTGCCCAACCCGCTGCTGCCGGCCAACCAGGGCGAGCTGGTGGAGGCGGTGCGCGCCCGCGGCGCCGACCTGGGGGTGGCCTGGGACGCCGACGGCGACCGCTGCTTCTTCGTGGACGAGACCGGCTATTTCCTCTCCGGCTATTTCACCACCGCCATCCTGGCACGCTCCATCCTGCAGCACGAGCCCGGGGCCACGGTGGTGATTGACCCGCGCAGCATCTGGGCGACGCAAGAGACCATCGCCGCCCTGGGCGGGCACACCGTGATCAGCCGCGCCGGCATGACCATCATTCCGGACAAGATGCGGGCGGTGAACGCCGCTTTCGGGGGCGAGATGTCGGCGCACTTCTATTTTCGCCGCAACTGGTTCCGCGACAACGGCATGATCCCGCTGCTGCTGATGCTGGAGCTGCTGGGGCGGGAGCAGCAACCCTTGTCGAAGCTGGTCGCCCCGCTGCGGCAGCGCTACTTCGCCAGCGGCGAGATCAACTTCGAGGTGCCCGACGCGCCGGCGCTGATCGCCCGGGTCGGGGCCGCCTTCGCCGACGGCGCCGCCGACCACACCGACGGGCTTTCGGTGGCGTATCCGGAATGGCGCTTCAACCTGCGCAGTTCGAACACCGAGCCGCTGCTGCGGCTGAACGTGGAGGCGCGCAGCCAGGCGGCGCTGGAAGCGGGTTTGGCGCGGCTGGAGGCGATGCTGGGCGCCCGCGCCACCGGGCATTGAAGGGGCCACCCAAGTTTCAAAATCTGGAATTTCCAAGGGGCAACTCGTTGATTCCAGGAGGCTTCGCTTTCCAGTTGGTGGGCGCGGGCCCCAGCGCGCCTGCGCCGCGCGTCCCGCTTGTGCTCGCGCCTCGCTGGGTGGCGCCCGGTGGCGCGCAGGGGCTAGCCGGTTGGGGCGGGGATGCGTTCCAGGCCGGCCATGTAGGGGCGCAGGGCGGGGGGGATGAGCACCGAGCCGTCGGGCTGCTGGTAGTTTTCGACGATGGCGATCCAGGTGCGGCCGATGGCGAGGCCGCTGCCGTTGATGGTGTGGGCGAGCTCGGTGCCCTTTTTGCCCTTGGGGCGGAAGCGGATGTTGGCGCGGCGGGCCTGGAAGTCGCCAAAGTTGCTGCACGAGCTGATCTCGCGGAACTCCTGCTGGCTGGGCAGCCAGACCTCGAGGTCGTAGGTCTGGTTGGCGCTGAAGCCGAGGTCGGCGGTGCAGAGGTTCATGACGCGGTAGGGGAGCTCGAGCTCCTGCAGGATGGCCTCGGCGTCGCGGGTGAGTTGCTCGTGGTCGGCGGCGGAGCGGGCGGGGTGGGCGATCTTGACCAGCTCGACCTTTTGGAACTGGTGCTGGCGGATGATGCCGCGCACGTCCTTGCCGTAGGAGCCGGCCTCGCTGCGGAAGCAGGGGGTATAGGCGACGACGCTGACCGGCAGCGCGGCCTCGTCGAGCACCTGGTCGGCGTAGAGGTTGGTGAGCGGGACCTCGGCGGTGGGGATGAGCCAGAGGTCGGCGCCCTCGCACTTGAACAGGTCGGCGGCGAACTTGGGCAACTGTCCGGTGCCGCGCAGGCTTTTGCTGTGGACCAGCGCGGGCGGCAGGATCTCGGTGTAGCCGTGGGCGGCGGTGTGGCGGTCGAGCATGAAATTCGCCAGGGCGCGCTCCAGGCGGGCGCCGGCGCCGCGATAGACGGCAAAACGCGCGCCGGAGATGCGGGCGGCGGCGTCGAGATCGAGGATACCGAGGCGGGCGCCGAGCTCCCAGTGGGGCTGGGGGGTGAAGTCGAAGGCGCGGGGCGTGCCCCAGCGGCGCACCTCGACGTTGTCGGCGGCGGAGCGGCCCACCGGGGTGGAGGCGGCGGGGCGGTTGGGGAGGCTGAGCAGGATGGGCTCGAGCTCGGCCTCAATCGCGCCACTTTCGGCGTCAAGCGCCGTGATCTGGTCGCCCAGGGCGCGGGTGGCGGCGATGAGTTCGGCCACACGCGGGCTGTCGCGCTCTGTCCCCCGTTTGAGCCGGGCGACCTCGTCCGAGTCCTGGTTGCGCTTTTGCTTGAGCAGGTCGGCGCGCTGGATGAGCTCGCGGCGGGCGAGGTCGAGCTGGCGCAGGCGGCCGAGATCGAGCGCCATGCCGCGCTGCCGCAGCATGGCCTCGACCTCGTCCAAATGGTCGCGGACAAAGGCGCGGTCGAGCATTCCCTAGTGTAGCCGGGGCGGCGGCGAAGAGGCTCGCCACCTTCTGCCCGGGTCGTTCCCGACGGTCGCTCCGATGGCGGCTGCGCCGGGAGACCGACTTGCAGGCCGCGATTCGCGAGCGGCCCCCTGGCGGAAGCCGTGGGGCCCAAGTCGGCGCTGCGCCTCGCAGGGGCCGCGCCGAATTCGCTTCCCGGGGGCGCAGGGCAATACCGCGAGGGAAGTTGGAGTCTCGGCGCGCGCGCCGGAGCCTGAATACATCATTGCGAGCTATTGGTGCTTCAACTCGGCGGCGAAGGCACTGCTGGCGTTGGAGGCGCCGACATACACATAGGTCCCGGCCGCACCCGAAAACGCATTAGCCAAGTCCGAGGTCGCTGCGAAGCCCATGCCGGTGAAATCGCTGGCACAGCCGTTTCCTGAGCTGTTGCCCGTGATCGTGAATAAGCCGTCGGCGGCGGTGGCCAGGGTTCCCGTGATCGAGCATCCAAACGAGTCGAAGCCGGTGATCGCACCGGCGGACGACAGTGACAGGCTCAGTGTGGCCTGTGTGCTTCCCGTGTAAAAGCCGGTATAGGAACCAGCCAAGCCGGCAAGCGTGGCGGAGGCGGCAATAGGTTTGGAAGCGAGGGTAAAGGTAGCGTTGATCCCGCCCCCGGCGATAGTTCCGGAAATGGCGCTGCCAGTGGCGCCGGTGGCGGCGCCCGTAACCGTAAACGTCTGGACGGTTTTGCCGGAAGAGAACGCCTGCCCGGGCGGCGCATAGCCGGTAACCGTGCCCGAGACGGTGCCGCTCGATGGTATGGCGGGGAGGATATAAACGAAGCCGTTGCTGTCGGCAAAGTATCCGGCGCTGGTGGCGGATAATGCCCCTAGTACGGGGGTCGCCGCTTGGCCAGATACCGTATAGGAGCCGGTGTAGGCACCATTGACCGCCACGCTCGGCGGCGGGGTGCCGCTGTTTCCGCCAGTGCCGCCGCTGCCAGCCGGCGATGCCGCGCCCCCACACGCGCCCAGCCAGAAACTCGCCGCTAGCGTGAGGACAAGAGTGATCCGTACATTTCTCATGACGGGATGCTACTCCACCCCCACCCCCGCATGTCAAGATACGGTCATGACGTCGACGCCGAGGCGCTCCTACCTCCGCACGCCGGCATGCGCTTGGGGATGTAGCCTTGATACTCTTAGGCCATCGCCTGAAGCTGGCATCCCGCCAATGCCCAGCGCCGCCCCTTCGCAGCCCAATCGGAGCCCGCGATAGGGCAAAACGCGGCGCAATGGCGATCTGCGCTAGCGCAGAGCCAGGAGGAGGGGGTCCGGTTTCAGGTCGCCCTATCTCCTATCCCGTCCAGGCGAATTGGCGAGGCCGACGCCATGGAAGGTCCGCATCTTGGTGGGTTCCACCTCGACTTCTCTGCAGCCCGGCCATGTGCCGATGCGACGGCGGCAGATTCGTGGACTGCGCGTGGTTATTCGCGCTTGCGCTGGCGGCGCTTTGCGGCCCAGCCGGGCTTGTTGGTCTGGCGGGCGCGGCCGAGGGCGAGGGCGTCGGCGGGGACGGATTCGGTGACGACGCTGCCGGCGGCGATGTAGGCGCCGGCGCCGATCTCGACCGGGGCGACCAGGGTGGCGTTGCTGCCGACGAAGGCACCGTCGCCGATCCGGGTGGGGTGCTTGTGGACGCCGTCGTAGTTGCAGGTGATGGTACCGGCGCCGATGTTGGCCTTGGCGCCGATGGCGGCGTCGCCCAGGTAGGCGAGGTGGTTGGCCTTGGCGCCGGCGCCGACGGTGGTCTTTTTGACCTCGACGAAGTTGCCGATGTGGGCGCCTTCACCGATGTGGGCACCCTCGCGCAGGCGGGTGAAGGGGCCGAGCAGGGCGCCGTTTTCGACCCGGGCCGATTCCATCACGCAATGGGGGCGGACCAGGACGTGGTCGCCGAGCTGGCAGTCGGTGAGGATGGAGTAGGAGCGGATGCGGCAGTCGGCACCAATGCGGGTTGCGCCCAGCAATTGCACGCCGGGCTCGAGCACGGTGTCGGGGCCGACCTCGACCTCGGCGTCCACCACCACGGTGTCGGGGAGCTGCACGGTGACGCCGGAGGCGAGTAGTTGCTCGACCTTGCGGCGGCGCAGGTCGTGGTCGAGCTGGGCGAGTTCGGCGCGGTCGTTGACGCCGAGGCATTCGCGCTCGTCGGCCAAGGCGTAGGTAAGCACGGCCTGGCCCTGGCGGGCGAGGAGGGCGATGGTGTCGGTGAGGTAATACTCGCCGTGGGGGTTGTCGGTGCCGAGCTGGGCGAGGGCCTGGGCGAGCGGGGCGGTCGAGAAGGCGTAGAAGCCGGCGTTGAGCTCGCGGATCTGGCGCTGCGCGGGGGTGGCCTGCTTCTCTTCGACGATGGCGAGGACGCGCTCGGGCGCCTTGGGGTCGCGCAGGATGCGGCCGTAGGCGCGGGGCTCCGATGGACAGGCGGTGGCGAGCACGGCGGCGGCGGCGCTCGCTTGGCGGCGGGCGATCAGCCCTTGGACGGTCGAGGCGGAGAGCAGCGGCATGTCGCCGTGGAGGACGACGAGCTGGTCGTAGGCTTGCCACCAGGACTGGGCGGACTGCACGGCGTGGCCGGTGCCAAGCTGGGGCTCTTGGCGCAGGAGGGCGACGCCGGAGCCGTTCAGGGCGGCGGCGATCTGGTCGAAACCGAAGCCGGCGACCACGGCGGTGTGCTCGGGGGCGACGCCGGAGGCGCGCACGGCGGCGAGCACGCTGGCCAGCATGCTGCGGCCGCCGGCGGCGTGCAGCACCTTGGGCCATTGCGAGCGCATGCGGGTGCCGCGCCCCGCTGCCAAAATCAACACCGCAGTGGAGGCCATGGGCGCTAAGCCCTGCTTTCCGGGTAGAGGATCTCGGTGAAGCGGGGATCGTCCATCAGCGGCTCGAAGTCGCGGTCCTGGCGGGCCAACATGCGGTAGTGGCCGTCGCCGCGGATGGCCTCTTTGAGATGGACCAGGGCGGCGTCGGCGTCGTGGGTTTGGGCGCGCAGGCAGGCGAGGGCGTAGGCGAGGTGGGGGCCCTTGGCGCCGGCGCGCATCGCCTTGGCGAGCAACTCCTCGGCATCCTGGAACTGGGCGATGTTCATTTTCACGATGGCGTGGTGGTACAACTCGTCGGCGGAAAGGGACTTGCCGGCCTGGTGGCCGAGGCGGCCGTTGCAGGTATTCAGATGCATGGTGGCGCGGTCGGCCAGCTCGCGGTAGGGGCAGGCGCAGATCTTTTCCAGCAGGGGTTTGGCGCGGTCAAACTTCTGCTGGCCAAACAGCTTCATGGCGGCGGCGTATTGTTCCAGGGCGGATTGGTATTGCGGGTCCGAGAGGCGTGCCACTCCGGTGCTCATGGCAGTATTAGGCGGCAAAGTTCCGCTTGCGTCAAGTCGGAGGAAACCCTGGACAGCGCGGGATGGGCGTATATGATGGAACTCGCAGAGCCCGCCGGGGTTCCGGACACCGCTTATGTTTGAGCGCGTACCCACGCTGCTGGAACGACTGTTCTTGGGGCAGAGCATCCCGCGCCGGGTGGCGCTGGCGCCGCGGGTGCCGCGCTGGCTGGTGGAGCGGGTGCAGGCGGCGGAGTTCCGCGGCACGGTGGAGCGGGCGGGGGCGCGCAGCCGCTTCTACCGCGAACAGTTCGCGGCGCGCGGCATCGCCCCGGGGCGGGTGCGCCGTCCCGAGGATCTGGGCGATTTTTTCACCACCTCGACCGACTTGCGCCAGCGCGACACCGAAGATTTTGTCTGTGCCCCGGCGCAGGCGGGCTTTGAGACCACCGGCACCACGGCGCGCAACAAGCGCATTTACTTCTCCAACGAAGAGGTGCACGACATAGGCTTCGAGGGGGCGGTGGGGCTGTGGAACCTGGGGCTGCGCCCCAGCGACCGCGTGGTGGACGCCTTCGACTACGCCTTTTGGAACGCCGGCATCTCGCTGCTGCACTCGCTGAACGCGGTGGGCTGCTTCCACGTGATCGGCTCCAAGCTCGACCCGCAGGAGTTCTACCGCCGGGTGAAGGACTACGGCTTCAACGTGCTGGTGGTGGACACGGCTTGGCTGGTGGGACTGACCGAGATTGCCGAGCGCGACGGGACGTGGCCGGTGAAGTTCATCCTCTCCGGCAGCGAGAACATGAGCGAGGCCACGCGCACCTGGGTGGAGTCGGTGTGGAAGGCGAAGGTGTACCAGGCCTACGGGCAGACGGAGACGCTGGGGGCGAGCGGGATCGAGTGTCCGGCGCAGAAGGGCTACCACCTCAACGAGTTCAACTTTTTGTTCGAGATCGTGAACCCGAACGCGGACGGCTATGGCGAGCTGGTGTTCACCACGCTGACGCGCAAGGTGATGCCGCTGGTGCGCTACCGCTCCAACGACATCACGCGGTTTTTGGACGAGCCCTGCGGCTGCCTGCTGCAGTGCCTGCGGCGGGTGGACAAGATCCAGGGGCGGGGGGACGAGATCGTCTCCTGCGGGATGGGGATGATCAGCCCGTGGATTTTCGAGACCTGGCTGGCGGGGAGGGCGGAGCTGGCCGACGACTGGCAGGCGGCGGTGCGGCAGCCGGGCAGCCGCGATGTGATCGAGCTGCGGCTGGAGCTGCGCCCTGAGTCGCAGAGTCCCGGCGACGCCGCCAAGGTCGAAACGGAGCTGTGGAAGCGCTTCGAGACGCTGTTCCCCTACTACCAGAAGAACCGCCAAATGGGCCTGTACGAGCTGCGGCTGTGCTTTTTGCCGCGGGGCACGCTGCGCGGGAGGCTGGAGGCGGGGGGAACGCGGCGCAAGCTGCGGCGCGTGGTGGACGAGCGCACGGCGGCGGCGGCGCTGCCCTAGGAGTAGGGCGGGGCGATACAGGGCGCATGGCGGCGTCCTCGGTCGGGCGTGAATGCTCACGTGGCATACCGCCACGCTGCGCTTCCCGCCCTCCCTGCGTCCTTGCCCTGCACCCCGTCTCGCCCCTTCCTGAGGGTCGTTTCCCGGCAGCGGGACACCCTTCGGAAATTCGACCACTCTGGAATTCCACGCGGGTCCCGTGCCGTTTCGGGGTCGCGTTAAAAAGCTTTAATCGTGTTTTAACCCGTGGTTAACCGAGGCTCGGGGAGAATCGAGCCAGAGCGCGCAATAGAAAGGGAGCAGCAGCTATGGCCGAAACCGGTTCGAAAACAACGTCGCAAACGCCGCAGGCACCGCGGCTGGGAGTGCTGTTGGCGGGCATGGGAGCGATCTCGACCACCTTGATTGCCGGGGTGGATGCGGTTCGCCAAGGGCTGGCGAAGCCTTTCGGGGCGCTGACCCAATTGGCCAAGATTGCGCCGCCGGATCAACCAAAGGCGCAGGTGGCGCTGGCCGACTACCTCAACCTGACCCGGCTGGAAGACCTGGTGTTTGGCGGCTGGGACATCAACCCCGGCAACGGCTACGACATGGCGCAGGCGGCGGGAGTGCTGGAGCCGCTGCTGTTGGCGGCGGTGCGGCCGTCGTTGGAGGCGGTCGAGCCCATGGCGGGCATCCACGATCCGCAGTATCTGCGGCGCACCGAGGGGCGGCGGGTGAAGCCGCAGACCAACAAATTCGAGCAGGCGGAGGCGCTGCGCCAGGACATCCGCGCGTTCAAGAAGCAGCACGGGGTG
>Ga0307373_10000077_pt1 | contig 160656 bp, 124 predicted proteins | sample OX2MG_FD_202534 | JGI IMG/M metagenome (GOLD analysis project Ga0307373, IMG submission 202534) | Soil microbial communities from Risofladan, Vaasa, Finland - OX-2 | ecosystem: Environmental > Terrestrial > Soil > Coastal area > Acid sulfate soil | place: Finland: Risofladan, Vaasa...
TATAAGGAGAGCACCGAGAACCGAAAAAACCAAAGACCACAGGAAGGGAAGAGAAAGTGAAATCAGCAACTTAGAGTGGGCCAAATGAAATGATCAAAGTGGGCCAGATCAGATTGACAAAAGCATGTAATCGAGGCGGCCGCCGTCCACGGTAAGAATCTGCGCGGTGATGAAGCTCGAATCCGGCGAAGCTAAGAATGCCACTGCGTTTGCGATGTCTTCAGGGGTGCCAACCCTCCGCACCATGGCGCGCGCGGCGAAATCTTCCACGTGTGCCTTTGCCTTCTCGCCGGTCTTGCCTCCCAATCCCATATCCGTGGGAATAAAACCCGGCGCAACGGCATTAACGGTAATCCCGTGGGGACCCAGGTCCATGGCGAACCGGCGCGTCAGGATCGACAGCGCTGCTTTGGTAGCGGCATAGAACGTCGTGCCTTGCGCGGCGGTCCCCAACGCGGCGATCGAAGAAATATTGATGATGCGGCCGAAGTGTTGATCCTTCATCGCGGGTACAACTGATTGGATGATGTGCACAGGCCCGATCACGTTGGTGCGCCACATCACGTCCATTTCCGAGTCGTTAAAGTCATCCAGCTCAGCCGGGTAAGACGCTGCGGCGTTGTTCACAAGAATGGCAACGGGTCCAAGCTTACGTGCGACCTGCTCGACGATGGATCTTGCCTGGGAGGGGTCACTTACATCACCCTGAACAAGCAAAGCCCGGCGATTTTCAGCCTCGATCTCGGAGGCTAAAGATTCGGCAGCCGCGGCATTCCGTCGATAATGGATCGCAACCGCGGCGCCTTCCCGGGATAGCCTGCGGGCGATAGCCCTTCCAAGGCCTCTGCTTGCTCCCGTGACCAATGCTACTTTTTCGCTGAGACCTGGCGTGTGCGGTTCCTGATTCATAGGTCATTTCCTTGATGCTTCAAAGAGCTGATGGTTTTGATTCTGTGCCTTGTCCATTATAGGTGTACCACGAATTTTGCGCTTCCGGGCGGCTGACCTCGCCCCGGAGCTCTACACCTGAGGAGCGAACCGGCGGCTTGCGCCGTGGGCCTTTCATACGACAAACCTACCAACCCACGGCATGGAGAACCTGCCGTGGCTACCACTTCAGGAAACGAACCGCAGAGTAATGCGCTCGACGCGCACAACTCTTTGCTGCCTGCGTTCATTGCAGGGCGGGATTCGGTCGATCCTGAGGCCCCTCGCTCTGTTCGGGGCCGTTGGCCAGTGGAGGGCGAACGGGCTTCTCGGAATGACGGGGTAAACCACGCGGCCCCAAAATGCCGGCCGGGAGATCGGCGCTACCTCGGAATGCCGCGAATCTGAAGATCCGCGCTGCCCAGCTATTTATCAACTTGATAATTAATACTTCATCATTATTGCCTTCCTTATGGGCCTTTAGTTCCTTGCATTCGAGCGGTGCGGGGTGTATATCGTTTGTTTGATTTTGCGGGGGGCGGCCACCGCACACATTGCGGAAACAGCAATATATGCGCCACCCTCGCTCACATGAACCGGAGCCGAGCGCAGGAGCCTTGGCGAGGCGGGCCCAATCCAAAAATCAGGAGAAATCAATGGCACAATTCGTGATAAAAGTTGTCGGAACCAATCCAGAGAGATTTATGATTGCCGGGCTCGGTGTGGCGTTCCCGAACGACACCTTCACGCGTACAAATGACGCTATGACAGAAGCGGATCTGCGCGCTGAATTGGAAAGGCAAGGCGTTTCTGAAAGAGGGATCGACCAGCTTATCCAGCATGCGCGAGACAACGCGCATTAGGACCGGAGGCAGGATGGGGCGAAGCCGGGCGGTGGGGACACCGCCCCTGCAGAGCGGGCGCGAGCGCAATCAAAAAGCCGCGGATCTGAATATCCTGGCTAGCGCGTTTATTTCAGTGCGGGATTCCTCGTCGTCCTTCGGCTCCCCGGAATGACACGAGCGAAACCCGGGCCTGCGCCGTGGGCTAAATTCTATCGCTCCTCCGTAGCTTCCCCTTCAGGCGCCGGTCGCAACGTCCACGCCGCGGGGGGCGAGGGTGCGTTCGGTTCCCAGGAACGAGAAGCGGACCGTCCGATAGGATGCGTTGAAGAGCGTGTAGACGGTTTCACCGCCGCAGCGGAACCGGTTGATAAAGACTGCCGGGTGGGGCGAGTTGACGAGCGGATCGGCCTCGCCGCTAAAAGCCTCCGCGTGCTGTTTGAGCAGCGCGTGGGCGCGGCGAATAAAGCGCAGCAGGTCGTCTCCATACCAGGTATCCGCACGTCCCTTCATCCACGCTCCGTTGCCGTGCCACAGCGACAGCCGGAAGTCATCGGCCGAGAGCGGCCGCGGATCGATTCCCACCGAGAGCATGTCCCACACCCGGATGTCCGGGAAGGCGAACCGCCACAGGTTCAGCTTGACGGGCGAGAGCTTCGGGTCTGAATTGACCATGTTGTAAGAAAAGGCCGCGTCAAAGTACGGAGCTTCGGCGTCCGGCGGGGCGTTCTCAAGATACATCATGGTATCGCGCAGGCCCGACTGGTTGAGCCTGCGGCGCACCGCGCGCGCCATCTCGATTTCACCACCCAACGTTTCCGCCCCCGGCCGGTGTCCCTGCCGGGCGGAATAACACCGGTCGGTCCCGGAGCCGTACTCATCGAGGTACACGCCGCCCGCGCCAACCTGCTTTGCGACGTCTTCCATGCGGCCGGAAAGATAGCGCTGCCACGGCCGGACGTAGGGGCATGCAAACAGCTCCGGGCTGCCGCCGGGCCACCAGCGGCCGCGGCCATTTTTGCCGATCATCTGCCACTCGCTTCCGTAGCGGCGGCCCACCCTCGACCGCTTGTCGATGAGATAGCCTTCAAAGTAGAGGCCCGTAAAAACGTTCGCCTGGCGGGCGGCGGCGATGTTCTGCCGCAAATCCTCCGGCCCACCCAACTGAATGGCGTAATCGCCCACGCGCCCCGCGGCCTTCGAGAGCGCCCAGCCGGAGATGTCGATAAAGTCGATGCCGCCGAAAGCCTCGCCGTCCCGAATCAGCCGGCGAAACGTGTAGCGGCTGCGCCTGACGTCGAACAGCAGGCCCGTTCCGCCCACCGGATAATCGCGCCGCGCCCAGAAAGCCGAGCGCAGCCAGGCGGGCCGCGGCCCCGCCGGCTTGTACCACCTCTTGAGCCAGTGGCGATAAACCGCAAAGCCTTCGTGCCAGTCGCCGCCGTGGGAGGTTATCTGCGCGTCCGGGGCGCGCAAGCTCTCGCCGGGCGCAAGCCGCACGGTGTATTCAACGCCGATCTCGACCTTTGCCTGGCTCTTCTTCAGCCGGAACTTTTTGCCTCGGCCGTCCGTATCCCGCACAACGAGGCACGCTCCGCTGTTTGAGCTGGGCGAGAACACGTCCACAAACTGCAGCGGCAGCCGCGCGCCATAGTCCGCTTCGAGCTCCGTCTCATTGCCGGAAATCACGGCGCCCTGGCGCGGGAAAGCATAGTAGACGTCCTGGGCGCGGGCGGACGGGCTGATGGTCAAAGCAGGAAAACTGAGCGTGAATTCCTGAACTTCCCGGCTGACGTTGGTGAGAAGCAGCGAGAGAACGCGGACCTCGCTTTCCTGGTTGTCGCGCAGTTCGGCGCGCACGGCCGCGCCCGGAGCAGGCTCGCCCGCGAGAGGCTCGATCCGGTACCACGCGGAGCCGCTGAAATCCGGCAGGCGCACAGGGCCGCTTGGCGCCGCGAACGCCGGGCCCGTTTCTGACTCAACCGGCGCGGGCGGTTTTTGCGGCGAGATTCCGGCTGCAAACAGCGCCAGTTGCGCGTGGCTGCTGCGGTCCATCAGGTCAATCGAGGCGAGCGCGCGCTCCGGGTCAAGCTCCAGCGCGTAGAGCGCGGCTTGGCGGTTCAGCAGCACGTGGCGGCGCTCTTCGACCAGCAGCGGAAACTGCTCTTCTTCCGATCCATCCTGGTATTTGATTCGGGCCAGAACCCAGGCGGGCTCACTGCTCTCCTTGATTTCCCAGCGCTCGGGCGGCCCGTCGGTGGAAAAACGCGCGGGGCCCGCAAAATGCGCCATCAGGCTCAGGTAGACCGTGCTGCCTTTGCGCTCCTCGCCAGAGATGCGGATGGATTCGCGGCCGCGCAAGGACGTGGCAGGCCACTCGCCGCACATGAAGGGTCCCGTGGCCGGGAGCTTCCGCGCGCCCACGGGCAGGGCGGGACCGCCCGCCTGGCAGGGAAAGGCCTCCGGGCCGCCGCGAAACTCGAGGTCTTCGATTTCCAGGCGCGCTCCGGCGGGCAGCGAAAACTGCAACTGGTCGATCTGCGCGGTGCGCACCTTGCCGCGCAATTCGATTTCGAGCCTGTGGAAGGCGCCATCGGTCGCAAGGTCGCGCGCTTTGACGACGGTCACCGGACGCCCCGCCGCAAACGGATTTTCCGGGTTGGTTGCGCCCGGCGTGACGGGCCCGACGCTGCCCGGCCGCAGCGTAAGGATGGCAGCGTCGCTTGCGGCAAGGCCCGAAGCCCGATAGCGCAAGCGAAGCGTGTGATAGAGGTAAACCCAGATGGGCTCGGCCGAGATTCGCCACTCGCCGGGGCCCCGGTAGCTGAGGTCTTCGAGGCGGTAGCCCGCAAGCTCGGCGGAGGTGGGCAGCGCGGCGGCGAGCGCGGGAAATCCCAGGCCCGCGCCGGCGGTTCCTATTGCCGCTTTCTTGATGAACTCGCGCCGGTCAAGCTTTCCGGGCATCAGGGCCTCCATTCTTTTTTGAGGAGCGTTTGCAGATTCAGCAGATTCTTATCAAGGAACGGGGCCCGTCCGGTAGCGCGGATCTTCAGATCCGCGGTTCTCTCCTGCGCTTTTTCTGAGCAAGCAACGCGGAGCGGTATGCGCGGCGCATGACGCTGCGTTTTTGCCGGCGTCAGGAACGGATCATGATCAAGAGCATCTTGAATTTCTTCAAGGCCCTGACCGCATGCGGCTCATTCGCAGGCAAAATCAGAGCCTCCTGCGCCCGCAAGCAATGGACTTTTCCGGAAATAACGATTTCCGCTTCGCCGTCGAGCGCGCAAACCAGCGCGTCGTAAGGGGCCGTGTGTTCGCTCAGGCTTTGGCCTTCGTCGAAAGCGAACAGCGTCACGGTGCCGGCCTGCTTTGCAATTACACTTCGGCTGACCACCGCGCCCTCCTGGTAATCGACCAGCTCCGCCAGCGCTGCAGGCGCAGCCACAAGTTTTTCAAGACGCCGTGTGCTTTTGTTTTCTTCCATGGCAACCCTGTATACACCCTTAAGCCGCTCCAGGCAAGGATGCGCGGCATGTGATCTGCGCTCTTGCGTCAGGAGTTCATGTTTAGTAGATTATGCGCGCACTCAAAAACAGAGGATGACATCGGGGAAAAGAACATGCATCGTACGGAAACAAGGTATGGAATCACGGCTTTGATCTTTCTGCTGTTCGCGTCTGCGACGGCGCTCGGGGCTCAAAAGCCGCCCATCGATTGGGTGAACGCGCTGATGGGCACGGCGCCGCTGGACCAGCAGGTGCTGATCGGCAACGCGCCGCCGCCCGGCGAAGAACTTTACACCGGCAAGATCTCGCCGGGAGCGGTGCTGCCTCATGGCATTACCGACTTCGGTCCGTTCAACAGCAATCCGGCTTTTGCAGGAGCCCTGGGCCAGTATAACTACCTGCACCGGACGATGTATGGTTTCACAACGGGCATGCCGGACATGGTGGTGTTGCCGGTTGTGGGTCCCTGGACCGTGCCGCCGGCCCGCGCCAAGTCCGGTTACGACAAGTTGACCGAACACGCGACGCCCGGTTATTACAGCGTGTACCTTGGCGACTTCCACGTGAAAGCGGAAATGACCGTGACCGACTGGATGGGCATGTTTCGCTTTACTTTCCCAAAGAGCAAACAATCGCACATTGTGATGGACCTGGGTGTGCAGGATAGCAGTATCGAGATCATCGGCGACAACACGGTCCGAGGGTGCGGCGAACGTCCGATCCCCGGCGGAGTTGCCGGAACTCAGTGGCCCGGCAGCGCGCCGGAATGCTTTGTCGCTGTGTTCTCGAAGCCTTTCCGTGGGTCCGGCACTTTCAAAATGAATCCACCGCCTCCCGCGGAAGGGTATAAGCCCATCGGACGCAAGACGGTCACACCCAATGGCAGGAGTGAATCCGGGAATTACGCGGGCGCGTACCTGGACTTTGATACTTCCGAGGGCGAGCAGGTGCTGGTCAAAGTCGCCGCGGCCGAGAGCGACGCCAGTGCCCGGAAACGCCTGGAAACGGACAGCCCCGGATGGAATTTCGACGGCATCCACCAGCGGGCGAGGGCTGCCTGGTCCAAATTGCTGGACAAGATCGAGATTGAGGGTGGAACTCCGCACGAACGCATGATGTTCTACTCCAACTTTTTCCACTCGTTCGCAAGCCCGCACCTGGTGGCCAGCGCCGGCCAGCCATTCCGCGATCTGGACGGCAAGATGAAGACGGCGGATTATGACCGCTACGGTCCCGTGCCCTTCTGGGATACCGGGCGCGATCAGATTGTGCTGCTCGCGCTGACCGAGCCGAAGGTGATGGCGAACATCCTGCAATCGACGCTGGACGAGGCCCGCGAAACCGGCTTTATGCAAACCTCGTTCCACGGCGACCACGCCGTGTGGATGTACCTGGGCGACTGGCTGCGGGGCATTCCGTTCGATTACGCGGCGGCTTACAAATATCTCTACAAGAACGCCACCGTCACCGATCACGGCGCGCGCCCTTATCTGGGGGAGTACCTGAAAAAAGGGTACATCTCTGACATCGTTCCGGATTTCAACCCCAGCCCTCCCTATGCGGGCGGCAAGGCGGGCGCGGCCACGACGCTCGAATACGCCTGGGACGACGCCGCAATGGCCGCATACGCCAAGAAGCTCGGCAAAGAAGACGATTCCCGGATGTTTCGCAAACGCGCATACAACTACCGGAACGTTTTCGATTCCGCGGACGGGTTCATGCGCGGCCGGACGAGCGACGGCAAGTGGATTTCACCGTTTGATCCCGGAGAGCCTTACTACACCTTCATGATGAAGGAAGCCTCCGGCTGGTCGACGCTGTGGCTGGTACCCCAGGACGTGCAGGGATTGATCAACCTGCTGGGCGGGCGCGATAAATTCAACGCCAAGCTCGACGAGTTCTTCAGCACGCCCTACACGGCCAAAGGCATCTGCCGGGACTGCACGGGCATGATCGGGGAATACGTGCAGGGCAACCAGCCCGACCAGCAGAGCGCGTATTTCTACGACTGGAGCGGCCAGCCGTGGAAGACGCAGAAGGTCGTGCGGGAAATTCTGACCAAACTCTACGGCAGCGACAAGTACGGCCTGGGCTTCCCGGGAATGGATGACCAGGGATCAACTTCCTCCTGGTACGTGCTGAGCGCCATGGGATTTTTCCCTGTCGATCCCGCTACGGCCAACTATGAAATCGGCAGCCCGTTGTTCAGCAAGGCGACGCTGCACCTGGGGAACGGCAAGGACCTGGTGATTGAGGCCAAGCACAATTCCGGCAAGAATATGTATATTCAGTCGGCAACCTTGAACGGGAAGCCGCTCAACCGGCCGTGGTTCACGCACGCGGAAATTGCGAACGGCGCAAAGCTGGTGTTCGAGATGGGTCCCGAACCGAATAAGAGTTGGGGCGCCGCTCCTGACGCCGCTCCGCCGTCCATGTCAAAGCCCAGCGAGTGAGAGATGTCTTGCTCGGGCGCCGGCGATCTAGGATCGCCGGCCTTGCTGCTTTCCGCGACCGCACATATCGCCCGCACCGCGATGTGTGCGCCAGCCAGCGGGCGATTCGTGAATCAGCCTACCTCCGAAAAGCCTTTGACACCGGACTTCTTTTCATGTTACATTTCCTTTGAATTTAGGTTTACCTGGATCTCATCCAGAGTGGCCGAGGGACGGGCCCGATGACGCCACAGCAACCGCCCGCGAGAAGTTAGACGGGGACAGGTGCTAACTCCCACCCGCAATTGGGGGAGATGAGACGGAGGACGCAAGAGGTTATTTGAGCCTCCCCGATGAGATCGGGGGGGCTTTTCAGTTTTTGGGGCCTCCTCGAAAGTTTCCATCGATTCTCTCCTGTTCTGGGTGTTAAAGCGTGGAGGAACAGTGAGTTACACAACGCATTTGAAGTGCCGGCAATGCGGCCGGACTTACGAAATTGAGCCGATCGCGGGGTGCGAAGATTGTTGGGCGCCTCTCGAAGTCATCTACGATTACGAGCGAATCCGCAACGAGGTTTCCCGCCAGAGTTTGGAATCCCGCCCGCAGAACATGTGGCGGTATCGCGAACTCTTGCCCCTGAGGGATGAGCCCTGGGTGGGACGATCGACGGGTTTCACGCCTCTTTTGCCTGCTCCGCGCCTTGCCAGGGAACTCGGAGCTCGCGAAGTCTACCTGAAGAACGATGCGGTGAATTATCCCACGCTTTCCTTTAAGGACCGGGTGGTTGCCGTCGCTTTGAGCAAAGCGCGCGAGTTTGGTTTTGACACGGTCGGATGCTCCTCAACCGGAAACCTGGCCAACTCGGTTGCCGCCCAGGCGGCTGCCGGCGGCTTCAAGACGTTCATCTTTGTTCCGGCCGATCTTGAGCCTGAAAAGTTGCTGAATACGCGCATTTATGGCGCGACGCTGGTCAAGATCAAGGGCAATTACGATCAGGTGAACCGGCTCTGCTCAGAAATCTCTCAGAAATATTCCTGGGGGATGGTGAACGTCAACCTTCGATCGTTCTATTCAGAAGGTTCCAAGACCTTCGGTTACGAGATTGCCGAACAGCTTGGATGGCGTTTGCCGCAGAATATCGTGGTCCCGATGGCCGGTGGATCGCTGATTACCAAGGTCCACAAGGCCTTCGCAGAACTTCAGAAGCTTGGCTGGATTGAACCCGCCGCCCCAAAGTTTTTCGGGGCCCAGGCGACAGGATGCTCACCCATCACGACGGCTACCAAGAGCGGAACTTATGAAATTATTCCTCAGAAGCCGAACACCCTTGTGAAATCGCTGGCGATCGGGAACCCGGCGGACGGGTTTTATGCCGCAAAGGTGATTCTTGAATCCGGCGGGGCGGGCGAAGACGTTTCTGACCGGGAGGTGGTGGAAGGCATTCGGTTGCTGGCCGAAACAGAGGGCTTGTTTGCGGAAACGGCCGGCGGTGTTACGGTCGCCACAACCCGCAAGCTGATCCGGCAGGGCCGGTTGAACCCCAACGAATCGATGGTTCTGGCCATTACCGGGAACGGCTTGAAAACCGTGGGCGCGGTGAGCGGCGAGTTCAGCGAGGCTGATGTCATCCGGCCGCGGCTTGCCGAATTTGAGGAGCAATACCTGAATATTCCTGCGGCGGCCAGCGCATAGTCCTGCGCCCCGCGAACGGGCCCGGCCAACCAGGATGCGGGTCTTGTGATACGACTTCTACCAAACCAAAGGGAGACTCATTTGCCAATCACCATCCGGATTCCACCGCCGTTGCGGAAATACACGAACGGGGCTGAGACTGTTGAGGCTACGGCCCAAAACCTCAGCGAACTTTTCGAGGGACTTGACCAGAAATTTCCGGGCATCAAAAAAGTTCTTTGCGCTGACGACGGAACTCCACAGCGCTTTCTGAACATCTACGTCAATGACGAGGACATCCGCTTCCTGGGCGGCGTACAGTACAGCTTCCAGGACGGTGACGAGGTCCTCTTGATTCCCGCCATCGCCGGTGGAGCTCCTGAGGGAGCAGGCAAAAGTCCCTTGGACGGAAACCGGTTATAGCCATGCCCGAACGCGTTTCGGTGCGGGTTCCCGCAACCAGCGCCAACCTGGGATGCGCCTTTGACTGCGCGGCGCTGGCCCTGAGCCTTTATCTTGACCTCCACGTGACTCCACGGGCCGATCTTGACGTCAAGGTTAGCTATCGCGGGGTTAATCCGGACCGGATTCCAGCCGACGAAAGCAACCTGATCGCCGCGAGCATCCAGAAGCTTCTGCGGCGCTGGGGAAGAGAGCGCGGTTTCGAACTGGAGATTGATAATCGAATTCCCGTCGGCGTGGGCCTTGGTTCAAGCGCGGCGGCGATTGTGGGTTCGGTGGCGGTCTGCCACTGGCTTGCGGAGCGGTCGCTCTACGACGATGAACTGATTTCTCTGGCGACGGAACTGGAAGGCCATCCCGATAATGTCGCGGCGGCGTGGCACGGGGGATTCACGGTGGCCATTCAGGAGGGCGATCACGTTCAGGCTTACAGTTCGCCGGTTCCGGATCTGCTGCATCTTGTCCTGGTGATTCCGGCCTACGCCGTGGCCACGGAAAAAGCGAGGTCTGTGCTGCCTGCTCAATATTCCCGCGCGGACGTTGTCCACAACCTGCAAAGAGCCGCGGCCCTTTCCGCACAATTATTCTCCGGCAAGCCGGATTTGCATCCCTGCTTTTTTGACGACCGCCTGCATCAGCCCTACCGTGGGCCTCTGATGCCGGGGCTGAGCCAGGTTCTGGCCCTGAAGCATCCGAACCTGTTGGGAGTTTGCTTGAGCGGTGCGGGACCTTCCATCCTGGCGTTTGCGCGGTCCGCGCCTGCCGATGTCGGCGAGGAGATTTGCGGCATTCTTCGCGAAAACGGCGTGGAGTCTCATTTCTCGGTGCTTGCTCCGGACAACCGGGGAGCCAAGGGCTGGAGCGTTCCAGCCTGAGGAACCGCCGGATGTGGGCTGCCCGGCTCTCATCTTGAGTTCGCTCATTCGGTCACGCCCCCCCGGGCCGGGTAGCGGCGAGTTTAGCTTGCCAAGTGGCGGCCTAAAGCCGCCGCTACGTCAAAAGAACCTGCGCCCCCGGCCGCGCCATCATTGCCAACCGCGCAAGACTTGCGATAGGATGTCGTGTTCGCTCGAAGATTCTCTTCCAAGGCGTGGAGTAAAGGGAGAAGTACGGAATTATGGGAAAAATTTCAAAGTATGTTACGTATCGCGGGCATGAAGGCCAGTGGTCCTGGCTGCTGCACCGCATCACGGGCATTGGAGTGTTTCTTTTTCTGATCGCCCACATTCTTGACACCGCGATGATCGGCTGGGGGCCCAGGATCTATAACGAGACGATGGCGATTTACCGGCATCCCCTGTTCCGCATCGGTGAAGTCATCCTGGCGGGCGCCGTGCTTTACCATGCTCTCAATGGAGTTCGGATTATTATTATCGACTTCTGGCCGGAATCGAACCTGGCGCAGAAGAAGCTTTTTTATGCGGTGGTCGTGCTGTTTGCAGTGATCTTTGTGCCCGCCGCAATCTATATGATGGCGTGGATGGTGAGGTAGGAGGGACGAATGAACGGAGCGGGACGGCCAAGGCCGCAGAGTGGCATCGATCTTTATGCGTGGATCTTCATGCGCGTATCGGGCGTCGTGTTGCTGATCATGGTCCTGGTGCATCTGGCCATCATGCACATCATCAACAACATTGAAGTCATTAATTACCATTTTGTCGCTCAGCGGTACGCCACGCCTTTCTGGCGAACCTATGACCTGGTCATGTTGTGGCTGGCGTTCATCCATGGGGTGAACGGCGTGCGCGTGATGATTGACGACTACGTGGGTTCACGCGGCTGGCGAATGCTTTCGCTGGCCTCGCTTTACGTGCTGGGATTTATTTTCCTGGCGCTGGGTTCGCTGGTCATTTTAACGTTTAATCCCGCCCGGCCCTTTTAGGGATCTGCGGCGTGAGGCAATGAACTGAGGTCCATGGAATGCTCCAACGCTATGATGCATTGATTGTCGGCGCCGGCGGCGCCGGCTTGATGGCTGCGCTGCAACTCTCCTCGCACGGCCGTGTGGCGGTTCTTAGCAAGCTCTATCCTACCCGCTCGCACACGGGTGCCGCGCAGGGCGGCATCGGCGCCGCGCTTGGGAACCTGGAAGAAGACCACTGGGAATGGCACATGTTCGATACGGTCAAGGGCGGCGATTACCTGGCCGACCAGGACGCGGTTGAAATCTTGTGCCGGGAAGCGATTGAGACGGTCTACGACCTGGAGCACTGGGGCCTGCCCTTCAGCCGTACGCCGGAAGGCAAGATCGCCCAGCGGCCTTTTGGCGGGCACACGCGGGATTTCGGCAAAGCTCCCGTGCGCAGATCGTGCTATGCGGCGGACCGCACCGGGCACATGATTCTCCAGACGATGTACCAGCAGTGCGTCAAGAACGACGTCCATTTTTACAACGAGTACCACGTGATCGACCTGCTGATCGAGCAGGGGCGCTGCGCGGGCGTGGTGGCGATCTGTCTGGAGACGGGGGAAATCCATACCTTCCATGCCAAGGCCGTGATCTTCGCGACGGGCGGCTTCGGAAGGGTTTTTCGCGTCACTTCCAACGCGCATGCCCTGACTGGCGACGGGATGTCCGTGGTCCTGCGCCGGGGAATTCCGCTCGAAGACATGGAATTTTTCCAGTTTCATCCGACGGGCATTTACAAGATGGGTATTTTGCTCAGCGAAGCCGCCCGCGGAGAAGGTGCCATTCTAAGGAACAAGGATGGCGAGCGCTTTATGGAACGTTATGCCGCGACGCTTTTGGACCTTGCGCCGCGCGACATGGTCTCCCGCGCCATCTACCGTGAAGTTCGGGAAGGGCGAGGGATCAACGGCAAGAACTACGTTCACCTGGATTTCACCCACCTGGGCCGCGAGGTGCTGGACCGCAAGTTGCCGGACATCACGGATTTTGTGCGGACCTATTTGGGCATTGAGCCGGCCACCGACTTGGTGCCGGTGCAGCCGACCGCCCACTATGCCATGGGCGGCATCCCGACCGACAATGACGGCCGGGTGGTGATTGATGAAAAAAACACCCCGCTGCCCGGACTTTACGCCGCCGGTGAAACAGCTTGCGTTTCCGTCCACGGCGGAAACCGCCTGGGAACCAATTCGCTGGTGGATATTCTGGTTTTCGGGCGCCGCAGCGGCCGCCACGCCGCAGACTTCATCAAGCAGAACGACCTGGTGCCGCTCGGGCCGGATCCGGAGGAGCGCGGCAGGGAAATGGTGGGGCGGCTGATCAACAGCAAAGGCAAAGAACGAGCCGCCGACATCCGGGACACGCTTCAGGACGAAATGATGGAGAAGGCCTCGGTGTTCCGCGATGCGCCCACCTTGAGCGCCATGCGCGAGAAGCTGCGGGAAATTCGCGATCGCTACACCCATGTGAAGCTCGAAGATAGCGGCGCAAAATACAACACCGAATTGCTCGAGGTCCTGGAACTGGGGTCTTTGATCGACGTTGCGGAAGTGCTGGTGGAAAGCGCGCTGGCCCGCCAGGAGAGCCGGGGAGCGCACTTCCGGGAAGATTTTCCCAAGCGCGATGACCCGAACTGGCTGAAGCACACTTTAGCCTACCAGGGCCCCAAGGGAATCGAATTCAAGTACAAGCCCGTGAGCATTACCAAGTTCGAGCCCAAGGAAAGGAAGTACTGATTTATGCAGGTGACGCTGAAAATCAGGCGCTTTAATCCGGAAAAGGATCAGAAAGCGTGGTGGGGCGAATACAAATTTGATGCTGAGCCCACCGACCGGCTTCTCGATGCCTTGAACCACGTTAAGTGGCATGTCGACGGGACTCTGACCTATCGCCGCTCCTGCGCCCACGGAGTCTGCGGCTCAGACGCCATGTTGATCAACGGGAAGAACGGGCTGGCCTGCAAGCTGCTCCTTAAAAACCTTGGAAGCAAGATCACCATTGAGCCTATGCGGGGTTTCCGCGTCATCAAAGACCTGCTGGTGGATATGGAAGCGTTTTTTGACAAGTACCGCCGCATGAAGCCCTACTTCATTACCCATTCTCCGGAACCGGAAAAGGAACGGCTGCAATCTTCTGAACAGCGGCAAAAGTATGATGACACCACCAAGTGCATCCTGTGCGGCGCCTGTACCACATCCTGCCCGTCCTTCTGGGCCAACCCTGATTACGTGGGACCCGCGGCGATTGTGAACGCCCATCGCTTTATCTTTGACAGCCGCGACGAAGGCGAAGATGAACGATTCGGCGTCCTGAACCTCAATGAGGGCGTGTGGCGCTGCCGGACGATCTTTAATTGCGTGGAAGCCTGCCCCCGCGGCATCAACGTCACGCGCGCCATAGGAGAAATCAAGAAGGCGCTGCTGCTGCGAAAAATCTAAGGCCGGCGGAGTTTGAGCCGATGATCACCGCGCGCGCCGGGAAACCTTTCGACCCAGCCACGGAGGACGGAAATCCTTCCGTTGCGCCCGGGAAAATCGATTCTTCCCTTTATTTCAAAGTCCTGTCAAAAAATGCAAGCGTCCGAGCCTTGGCGTTGCGAGCGGCTTCCGGGCGATAGCGGGCTTTGTTGCCCGGATTCTCGAAGGCGTGGCCGGCACCTTCATAAATTTTGGCGTCGAAGGGCTTGTCCGCGGCCTTCATGGCCTTCTCGAAGGCCTCGACGGCCGCGGGAGGGATGCCGCGATCTTCCGCGCCAAAGTTTCCCATCACCGGCGCGCGGATTTTTTGGATGGAGCGAGAGTCGGTCACAAGCCTGCCGTAGTTCACCACGCACGCAGCCAGCCGAGGCTCGCGGATGGCAAGCTGCAGGGAAAGCCCGCCTCCCATGCACCATCCGATGGAGCCGATCTTTTTGCTGTTGATGTCGGAGCGCGCGGCGAGATAGTCGAAGGCTGCTTCGAGGTCCCGAACAGCGCGGTCCTGGGGCATGGCTTGCATCAATTCGCGGGCGCGTTCGGGATCGGTTGCAACCTGTCCGTGGTAGAGGTCCGGTGCGAGCGCCACGTAGCCCTGCCGGGCGAATTCGCGAGCTTGTTCCTTGACCCAGTCGTTTAATCCCCACCATTCCTGAATCACCACCAGTGCCGGATGACGGCCGGGCGCGGCCGGAAACGCCAGGTACCCTGCAATCGTTTCAGGTCCGCTTTTAAGGTGCACGGTTTCTGTTTTGATGGCTCCCGCCGCCGCAGGGATGGGCAGCACAAAAAGACAGAGAAAAACAAGCCAAGAGCGCATGGCGTGCCTCCTTGGGGAATCTGGCTGATTATACAATAGAAGCGGCAGGGTTTTAGTTGTGGACCTCCGCCATCTGCGAGCTTTGGGTGATGCGATTCCCCAAGTAGCGCCGGGCTTTAGCCCGGCACAGCCCCCAAATGCCGACGTCAAGGTTGGCGCTACGCCAGCTTTCCCTGAAATTTCGCTGTAGTATAATGGCTTTTTCAGCCACTATTCTGAAGATGGGTGATATGTCCTGCCTCGGGATTAATCCGGTGCGACTCCGAGTCCAGCCTACGCAAGAAGGAAAACCGTGCCAAACGCCCGCCGCGGGCTTCGCGAGCCCCTGGGCGGTTTTCGTGTTGTCGATGGCTTTTCTGGCAGGCTCGGGGACGCTGCTCTCCGCCGCGGCCCAGAGCCCCGTCCCCGCGACCGCCACGCCGCAGATCACGAAGGTGCAGCCTTCTGAGGCCGCGCCGGGTAGCCGTTTGATCTTGAAAATTGACGGCGAGCAATTTGCCGAGGGAGCTTACGTCTCATTTTCCGATCCCTCCATTCATGTTGTGTCCACGCGGCGGCTGAGCGGAACTGAGATGGAAGCGGACGTGGCGATTGGCGGCAAAGCCCAGCCCAATTCCGTCCGCCTTTATGTGGCGAACCCCTCGGGCACGGTGGGGCAATTCGCTTTTGCCATTACTTCCGGCACGACACCTGGGGCGCAACCTCCTTCCGCCGCTTCCAGCGCGCCGCCCGCTGCGTCCACCCCCAATGCGCCAACTGCGGCGGGGCCGGTAGCTTCAGGACCGGCAGCGCCCCAGGTGTCAGCGATTGACCCGGACCACGCCGCCCCCGGCAGCAAGGCGAGCATCAAGGTGACGGGAAAGAGGTTTGCCAAGGGCGTAAAAGTGGTTTTTCAGAATCCGGGCATCCATGTTCTCAGCACGGAGTTCAAGAAGTCCACCGAGTTGGTCGCCCAAATTGAAGTTGCCTCGGACGCTCCCACGGGGAAGACCGGCTTATTTGTGGTGAATCCCGACGAGAGCGAAGTGGAAGCCGGTTTTGCAGTAACGGCGGGAACCTCCAGCCAGTCCCAAGGCAACTCCCAGACAGCGGCGGGCGGGGCCTCGGCAAGCGCCGTCAGCAAGAGCTATAAGGTGATCGATCTCGGCGATGCGATCGGCTTTCTTCGCAATCCCAATATGCCGAAAGGCGTGCTGACCCTTGTGGGTGGGAAACTGACTTACCAGGAAAAAGGGAAAGACGTTTTTACCGCGGGGCCCGGCGATGTCAAAGAAGTGGCGCCCAACATCATCTTCGGGATCAACACGGACACCTTCCACATCATCCTGAAATCCGGCAAGACGTATAATTTTGTCTCCGCCTCGCTGATGCCCGCTGATACCGCCTCCATCATCACCACGCTCCAGCAGGCTTTCCATTGACCTGCTAAACCGCGGGCGCGGGAGCCGAACCGGGGAGAGAGAGGCTGGGATTTCCGTTTTCCATCTCCACGCGGGTTTTGGGCAGGCTCTGGGGATAGTTTTGCTGCAGGAAAGTTACCAGCTTTTCCCGAACGTAGCACCGCAAGTCCCACGTTTTAGGAGAGTCCGAAGCGCTCATCAAGGCCCGCAACTCCATTGTATGCTCGCTGGTGTTGGTGACTTGCAGGCCCCAGACTTTTCCGTCCCACAGGTCGGTCGTTTTCAAAATCCCGTGCAATTCCTGCCGCACTTTTCCCACCGGAATCGTGTAGTCGGTGTAGACGAAGACGGTGCCTAAGAGGTTGGCCGTAACCCGCGTCCAGTTTTGGAAGGGATGCTCGATAAAATAGGAAAGCGGAACCACCAGCCGACGCAAATCCCAAATGCGCACCACAACGTAGGTTGTGGCGATTTCCTCAATCCATCCCCACTCGCCTTCCACGATCACCACATCTTCCAGGCGGATGGGTTCCGTCAGCGCGATTTGCAGGCCGGCCAGCAGGCTGGAAAGAGTGGGCCGCGCCGCCATGCCGATGACCAGTCCGGCCAGCCCCGCTGAGGCAAACAGGCTTACGCCGAACTGCCGGATGCTCGGAAAGGTCATCAGCATTACGGAGAAGGCCACGATGCTGATGACGACGACGGCGGTGCGCCGAAGCACGTGAATCTGCGTCTGGATTTTGCGGGCCCGCAGGTCGTCGCGAACGCCGATCCTGTACTTTTCCGAGGCCGCGTCTTCAAAGACGTCGATCAGCACAATGAGCAGCCAGGCAATGGCGGCAATCAGTCCCAGTCCGAGAAGGTGTTGAATCCATCGCGCCGGCTCCGGCGGCAGGGGCGTGGCCGGCAGCACCAGAAACAGCGCCAGCAGGGGAAGGATCAGTTTGGCCGGCTCGCGCCCGTGCCGAACCATCGAGTTGTCAATAACGCTGCCCGTCCGCTCGGCGAAGCGGCGCCCGGCGGAAAACAAGATCCGGTGGGCAATCCGGGCAACGATCAGGGCTCCCAGCAGAATCCCGCAGGAAATCGCCCAGGAGTGCCAGTCCGTAAAGAATTGAGTCATCTCTTGTTACCTCCATCGAATTGCATGATGAGACCAGGAATCCGTGAACCCTCAGTTTACGATCAGAACCCGCCGTGACGCTAATGAAGTGAACCGGGATTCCGCGGATCGCATTGCCGGCAGCGCAGGCGACGGGAGCGGGGAAGCCGGCCGGTTTGGCCGTAGCGCCGGCCTCCGGGCCGGCATGGGGGGCGGTGCCGGGCTAAATCCTCAAAGCGGGTTGTTGCCCGGAAACTCGCGGTTTTGAGGCCGTGTCCGGATGTGCTATAATTAAAAATTACTCTTATATCTTCTTTAAGTTCAAAGGGTTCTCCCGTGAAGCGCTACGGTGAGCATCGTTTCCCAGGCAAGCTTTTTGTGGTTGAGGGGATCGATGGCTCCGGCAAGTCCACACAACTGAGCCTGCTCCATCAGTGGCTGCGTGCTGAAGGCTACGGGACTGTCTTCAGCGAATGGAATTCTTCCCCGTTGGTGAGAGATACGACGCGGCGGGGCAAGAAGAAAAAGATGCTCACGCCGGCCACCTTCTGCCTGATCCACTCCACCGACTTTGCCGACCGGATGGAACACAACATTATCCCCCTGCTGAAGGCGGGCGCTGTGGTGCTCTGCGACCGTTATATTTACACGGCATTCGCGCGGGACGTCGTGCGCGGCATGGACCCGAAGTGGGTGAGGGAGCTTTACGCTTTTGCCGTCAAGCCCACTGCCGCCTTCTACTTCCGCGTTCCCTTGGATGTGGCCATGAACCGCCTGATTAACGGGCGCAACGGGTTCAAGTTCTATGAGGCCGGGATGGATCTCGACCTGAGCGGGGATCCCACCGAGAGCTTTGAGATCTTTCAGGGGCACATCCTGGAGGAATACGAGAAAATGATTCCGGAGTTTGACCTGACGGTGGTGGACGCCACGCAGCCGATTGAGGAACAGCAGGCGCAGATGCGGCAACTGGTGAAGGCCAAGCTGGCCCAGGCCAAGCGACTGAGGGTGGCGCCGTGAGAGAGACCTATGGTGTGGTTCTGCCGGAAATGCGGCTGGACAACCTTCCGGGCAAGCTGATCGTGATTGAAGGCACCGACGGCGTGGGACGTTCGACGCAGATCGGCCTTCTGAAGCCGTGGCTTGAACAGGGCGGGCACGCCGTGGTGGACACCGGGATGTCGCGCTCCAAGCTGGTTTCACGCGGCATCAAGCAGGCCAAGCAGGGGCACACGCTCGGCCGAGTCACCCTGAACCTTTTTTACGCCACCGACTTTGCGGACCGCCTGGAGAACGAAATCGTTCCGGCGCTGCGCGCGGGCTTTGTGGTCCTGACCGACCGCTACATCTATTCCCTGATGGCCAGGGCGGTGGTGCGCGGCATTGACCCTTTCTGGATTCAGAACGTTTACAAATTCGCCCTGATCCCGGATGCGGTTTTCTACCTCCGCATCGGCGTGGACGATCTCATCCCGCGCGTGGTGTTTTCCACGGGGTTCGATTATTGGGAATCCGGCATGGACTTGCATCCCAGCGAGGACATGTACGAGAGTTTCCGAAAGTATCAGACGGGGCTGCTGGCGCAGTTTGACACGCTGGCCGAAGAATACAATTTTGAAGTGATTGACGCTACGCGGGAGATTCCCGCCGTTTTTGAAGAACTGCGGGCGGGCATTACGCGCGTGCTGGCAGCTCCTCAACAGTCTCCGCCGGGGCCTCTGCCGGGCCAGGCCGAGGAGCTTCAGAAAGCGCCCGCCACGGGCAACAATGGGGCGGGGAACTAAGAAATCCGCTCAGGCGTGGGAGAGCGCGGCAACTGGCGATGCGATGATCCGCCCGGCCCACTCTTTGATGCGCAGCAGGTTAGCCTGATCGCTGACGGCTTCCAGATACTTCCCCTCGAATTTGGTCTTCAACCGGCGATTCTTGAGGATCAGCCTTTCAATATCCATCGCTAATTCCAGGTGATCCCGCAGGAAGCGAGGGTCGGCGACCATTTCCACGGCCATCTCCTCAAACACCACCAGATCGTGCCAGTTTCCGAGGTGCTTCTGGAGGCCGCGCAACCACACCAGAACCTCCGCGCTGCCGGAGACCTCGAAAGCGTGAAGGATCTCGACGAGGTATCGCAGGCGCTTGGCCGCAATCCGCACGCGGTGCAGCACGGCGGCCTGGGGCTTGCGCCGGGAGCGGGCGATCTGCTCATCGAGCGTTCCCCAAACGCCTTTCAGGTTTTCTCCGACCAGCGCGTGGAATTGCCTCGCCGTCAGATTTTGTGGACCCTCGTTCCCGCCCGCGGCGGAAGCCTCGCCGCCCCTCAGCAGGAATTCCTTCATGCGCACGTAGACCTCAGAAAGATTGGCGGCGGTAAGCTTGTGCAGCGCTTTTTCCAGCCTCGCCGCGCGCCGGATAACGAGGTAGTCCCGGATGGCGCTCCGGGCCTGGCGGCGCGACATCCTTTTGCGCGCCAGCGACGAATCCACGCGCTCCAGCAGCACGTCGCAGTTGCGAACCTCGGAAAGCGCGCTGCGGCAGCGCTTCAGCCTCTTTCTCAGCTTGCGGATTTCACCGGGACGCGGCGAAGGAAACATCAGGTCCAGCGCCTGTTGCAGCCGCCGTGTTGCCACCCGCAAATCGTGAATTGCGCCGGGATTGTCCCCTTGCAAAACTTTCGGTTCAAGAGAAACGCAGCGGTTCAGTTGCTTGATGGCCAGGCCGCGCGCGCAAACCCATTCTGCGGACGGAGCGCCGCCTTTCCGGACGTGGGTTTTTGCCTTGGGCGCCAGCTTTTCGCCGGCCGCTTCGCCCTCTGAAGGCGCGGGCGGGACAACGCGCAACTCCGGACGAGGTTCCTCCGGAGCGGTCTTGCGCGCGGGATTTTGCGAGTTCGCCATGCAAGTTACTTTATTCGGAAGCTTCTTTGCCGATGCCGCCGGGCGCAAAGTCTTTTCCCGTGCCTGCGCTTGACACAAAAGCGCCATGCCCGGCAGCTTCCCTATTCACTCGATAAAGATAGTCTAGCGGCAAAATAGGCCGGCTACAATGCCGTTGATGCCAAAGGGATGTTGCCCGGCGCAGTAGGTCAATTTGGCGCACCTGGCGGCGAGGTTAGCTCGCCATGCGGCGGTTCTGCGCTGATCGAATTGGCGAAAGCTAATTCGTCGTCGGCCTCTCGATATGTTCGATGACGATTGACTCGACCGGACCCGTCGTGGGTTTCAATTGCAGGCCAAGCTGCTGCTGAAGCGTGGTGAAGATCGAGAGTCCGGAGTTGCTCTGCTTCCCTCGCGGAAATTGGAGGTGGATGTAATAACCGCCCTTGAGCCCTGTCTGATCAATGACCGGCCTGCCCACCTGCCGCTGCCCTGAAAGCCAATACGCAAGCCGGCCCATCGATGTGTAGCGTTGAAAGCACACCATGCCCGCCGGACACGGCAATGGGTGCAGGGGGCGAAGAAGTGGTTTTTGCGTGCCTGGGCCGGAACCGGCCAGCGGGAAGGCGGCGTGCAGGAACTTTGGGCCGCCGTTTGCGAACGCCAGCGCATAAACGGGGGCTTGTTTTGTCTCACGCTTCACCTTCAGTTTGAATCGCTCTGCAAGAAGCGACTGAAGCATTAGAATAATTTGTTCCCTATAGCGGCAATCGCCAAAAAGGAACGCAGAACCGCAGTCTTTCCCAAATTTTGCGGCGAGTGGGCCGGCCACTCTTGCGGCGATGTCGTATCCTTCGTATGTGTACTTTCCGGAACGAAGCCTAACGGGACCAACCCAAGCGGGTCCACCCATAATTTGCTCCATGGGCAACAGGGTAAAACCAAATCGGTCCAGGTCATGGCCGTACGCAATCTGGATGAGGAATTCAGCCGGCAGGTTTCTGAAGGTCACCGTGTCCGGTCCGAGGTGGAACGCAGAATTCTCCCTGTGGGCAGGCTCAATTGAAGCAACCGCGAACGAAGGCGGTGGCGAGTTACCTTGTGCAATCGCGACCCACCCTGGTATCAATCCGCCTGCTCCCAACAGCAGAACGAGCAGGAAGGCGCTCAGGGCGAGTTTTGCGAGCGAGGGCCGGGGAGAAAACTCCCGCCCGCGGCCGAGCAGCGATTCAATGCGGTCGGCCAACGATACCTTGCGGCCCACCAGCGCCGGAGCCAGCAGGCGCGTGCCCTTGCCCGAGTGCAGATCGTGCAATCGCGCCAGACTGCGCGCGTAGTTTCCGGCTGAGCCCGTATGGGCCACCACAAAATCGTCGCAGGCCATTTCGCGCTCGCGCTCGATCCGGCCCAGCACAAAAGGCGCCAGGGGGTGCAACACCAGGAGCGCACCGATAGCGCGAGTGGCGAGATTGAGCCAGTCGTCATATCGTGCGAGATGCGCCAGCTCGTGCAACAGCACGTCCTGCCGCTCGGCCTCTTCCAGGCGGTCCAGCAGACCCGGCGGAACGACCACCGCCGGACGCAAATAACCCACGGCCGCCGGCGAGCTAACCTTGCCCGAAGCCAGCACCCGCACCCGACGGCGCAAAGCGAGAGGCAGTTTCGCAATGGGCACGTCCTCCGCGCGGGCTTTCAGACGCCGCACGGAAAGGGCGCCCATGAGCAGCCGTCCCAGTTGCCAGACTGCCGCTGCAATCCAAACCGCCATCAGCCACAACGGCCACGGGTTCGATTCAGGCGCGCTATTGAACGTCAGTATGACGGGCGGCAATTGTTCTGTGCCCTGTGCCGCGGGAACCGCCGCCATCGGCGCGACTACCATGGAAGTTGCAGGCTGCGCTTTTAGCGCCGCATGCGCTCTTGCTACCAGGCCCGGCAGGAACGGCAAGACGAGGATAAAGCCCAGCACCGCCGTCCAGATCCAGTAGCGCGTGGCGGCATTCACGCGCCGGGAGTAGCGAAGCACAATCCACCCGAGCGCCACCACCGCCGCGGCGTACCATAGCGTGTTCAGCAGCGCCGCAAGTCCTGCTGCGGCCCATTGATTCATTCCGGCAAGCCATGCGCTCATGATTCCCGCTCCTTGTCGAGTTTGTCGAGAAGGTCCCGAATTCGCTGCCGCTCCCGTTCGTTGAGTTCCTGGTCTTTGAGGATGTTGAGCACCAGCGCCTCATGCGATTGGCCAAAAAAGCGCCGCGACAGTTCGCGCACGGCGCTCCTGGTGGCTTCAGCGCGGCCCACAAGCGGCCGATAGATGAACGCCCGGCCCCGCGCAGGCTTGCTGTGCCGGACGTAACCTTTTTCTTCCAGAATCCGCATGGTTGTCAGCACCGTGTTGTACGCGAGGCCCAGCCGCGCCGGGAGCGCTTGGGCCACCTCCGCCACAGTCGATTTACCTTTTTCCCAGACCACGTCCATCAATCTCAGCTCGGCTTCGGTGAGGGTTGTCGATTTCTTCCTGGCCACGAATTGACTCCAGTAACTAAGGAATTAAGAGATGTGTCCAAGGCTAGCGCCGCGATTTGCCGTTGTCAACTAATTTTTTAAGAATTGTTTTGCCGGACTTGATAGTTTGTTGGAGAACTCGTGCGACCGGTTGTTCCAGGGAACCGCACAGCCTGTCCTGAACGGCGTGAAGGAGAGGGTTCACCCTGAGCGAAGTCGAAGGGTTCAGGTCCGTTCGCAAGCGGAGTGCGAAGGGGCTCGGAATGGCACGGCTCCGAAACGTTTTTCAACAAACGGCTATGGAAGACTTATCTGCTTCCGCGAGCGCTTTCGGCGAAATGGCGGATGTGACGTACATCACTGCGACGACGGCCCCCCTGGCTTAGCCTTTAGGTGCAAACGAAATCAAGGGGATGGAGAGATTCATGGCAAGGGCAAAAATAACGATTGATGGAAATGAGGCGACGGCTCTCGTGGCCTATCTGGCGAGCGAGGTGATTGCCATCTATCCCATTACGCCCTCGTCGCCCATGGGGGAGCTGGCCGACCGGTGGTCCGTGGACGGCAAGTCCAACATTTGGGGCGGGATTCCGAAAGTAATGGAGATGCAAAGCGAAGGCGGGGCGGCGGGAGCCCTGCACGGAGCCCTGCAAGTGGGATCGCTCGGCACCACCTTCACCTCTTCGCAGGGCCTGCTGCTGATGATCCCCAACATGTACAAGATCGCGGGTGAGCTGACCGCGGCCGTGCTGCACGTGGCCGCCCGGACCGTGGCCACCCACGCCCTGTCCATTTTCGGCGACCATAGCGACGTGATGGCCACCCGGGCCACGGGTTTTGCGCTGCTGGCTGCCAACACGGTTCAGGAAGCGATGGATTTGGGATTGATCTCGCACGCGGCCGCGCTGGAATCCCGCGTTCCGTTTGTCCATTTTTTCGATGGATTCCGCACCTCGCATGAAATTTCCAAAGTCGAGGAAATCACCGCGGAAGACGTCAGAGCGATGATTGAAGAGAATTCGGTGCGCGCGCACCGCGAGCGGGGTCTCTCGCCCGACCATCCTTTCGTGCGGGGCACCGCGCAGAATCCCGACGTCTTTTTCCAGGCGCAGGAGGCCGTGAATCCCTACTACCGGGCTTGTCCCACCATTGTCGAGAACGTGATGGAGCGGTTCCGGCAGATCGCGGGGCGTTCATACCGCTTGTTCGATTACGTGGGAGCGCCGGACGCCGAGCGCGTGATTGTGATGATGGGTTCGGGAGCGGAAGCGGCGCAGGAAGCGGTGGAACATCTTGTCGAGAAGGGCGAGAAGGTCGGGCTGGTCAAAGTCCGGCTCTACCGGCCTTTTTCCTTGGAGCACTTCCTCGGCGCGCTGCCCCGGACGGTAAAGACGATTGCGGCGCTCGACCGCACGAAAGAGGCGGGAAGCATCGGCGAGCCGCTCTACCTGGATGTGGTGGCGGCGCTGGCGGAAAACGCGGCGGGCGGCCCGGTTTCTTTTGCCGCGGCGCCGCGCGTCGTCGGAGGCCGCTACGGACTTTCGTCCAAGGAATTCACGCCGGCGATGGTGAAGGGCGTTTTCGACGAGATGGCGAAGCCGAATCCGAAAACGCACTTTACGGTGGGAATCCACGACGACGTTTCGCACACCAGCCTGGATTACGATCCGAGCTTCTCGACGGAAGATCCTGAGGTGGTGCGCGGCATCTTTTACGGCCTGGGCTCCGACGGCACCGTGGGCGCCAACAAGAATTCCATCAAGATTATCGGCGAAGACACGGAAAACTACGCGCAAGGCTATTTTGTTTACGACTCGAAAAAGGCGGGCTCGGTCACCGTATCGCATCTGCGCTTTGGGCCCAAGCCCATCCATTCCACCTATCTGATCGACCGCGCCACCTTTGTGGCCTGCCATCAATTCGCCTTTCTCGAGCGCTTTGACGTTTTGCAGGCGGCGGAACCGGGCGCCACCTTTTTGCTGAACGCGCCTTTCGGCCCGGAAGAGATTTGGGAGCATCTTCCCCGCACGATCCAGGACCAGATCATCCGGAAAAGGCTGCGCTTCTATGTGATTGACGCCGTCAAGGTGGCGCGCGAAGCGGGCATGGGACGGCGGATCAACACCGTCATGCAGACTTGCTTTTTCGCGCTCAGCGGTGTGCTGCCGCGCGACGAGGCCATTGCGGCCATCAAGCGGTCGATCGAGAAGACGTACGGCAAGCGCGGCGAAGCCATCGTCGCCAGGAACTTTGCCGCGGTTGACGGCGCGCTGAATTTCTTGTTTGAAGTTCCGGCGCCGCAGGCCGTATCGAGCAATTTTGACATCCAGCCGCCCGTGCCGGAGAGCGCTCCGGAGTTTGTGCGGAAGGTAACCTCCAGCATCATCGCGGGCCAGGGTGATTCCCTGCCGGTCAGCGCTTTTTCGCCTGACGGAACTTTCCCTTCCGCCACGGCCAAGTGGGAGAAGCGGAACATCGCGCTGGAAATCCCCGTTTGGGACCAGGATCTGTGCATCCAGTGCGGAAAGTGCGTGATGGTTTGCCCGCATTCGGTGATTCGGGCAAAAGTTTATGATTCCCGGCATTTGGAGAATGCGCCCGCCAGCTTCAAATCCACGGCCGCGCGCTGGAAAGATTTTAAACAGTTGCGCTACACGCTGGCGGTGGCGCCGGAAGACTGCACGGGCTGCTCGCTGTGCGTGGAGATCTGCCCGGTGAAGAGTAAGGCGGAGGCCAAGCACCGGGCCATCAACATGGAAGCCCAGCCGCCCTTGCGGGAGCAGGAGCGCGTGAACTGGGACTTCTTCCTTGATCTGCCGGAGATGGACCGCGGGGTATTGAGCCACGGCCAGGTGAAAGACGCGCAACTGCTTGAGCCCTTGTTCGAATTTTCGGGAGCCTGCGCCGGCTGCGGAGAGACGCCCTACATCCGGTTGATGACGCAACTGTTCGGCGACCGCTGCCTCATTGCGAACGCCACGGGTTGTTCTTCCATTTACGGCGGCAATCTGCCCACCACGCCTTATACGATCAACCGCCAAGGGCTCGGGCCTGCGTGGTCGAACTCGCTTTTTGAAGATGACGCGGAGTTCGGACTGGGCATGCGGCTTGCGGTGGACAATCAGGCTGATTACGCCCGGCATCTTGTCCGGCAGCTTGCCCCGCAGCTGGGCGAGAAAGAAGCTGAGGAGATCCTGTCGGCGGACCAATCAACCGAGCCGGGCATCCACCAGCAGCGCGAGCGGGTGCGGGCGCTCAAGGAAAAGCTCCAGGGGCTGAACCCCGTGGAAGCCCGCGACCTGGCGAGCGTGGCCGATGCGCTGGTGAAAAAGAGCGTGTGGATTGTGGGCGGCGACGGCTGGGCTTACGACATTGGCTACGGCGGCCTCGACCACGTTCTGGCCTCCGGCAAAAACGTCAACGTGCTGGTGCTTGATACGGAAGTTTACTCGAACACCGGCGGCCAGATGTCCAAAGCGACGCCGCGCGGCGCGGTGGCCAAATTCGCGGCGGGCGGCAAGGAAAACCCCAAGAAAGATCTGGCCATGATGGCCATGACTTATGGTAGTGTCTACGTAGCCCGCGTGGCGATGGGCGGCAATGACACGCACACCGTTAAAGTTTTGCTGGAAGCCGAAGCTTACAATGGACCTTCGCTGATCATTGCCTACAGCCATTGCATCGCGCACGGATACGACATGGTCTTTGGGATGGAGCAGCAGAAGGCGGCTGTTCAGTCCGGTTACTGGCCGCTCTTCCGCTACAATCCGGAGCTGGCGCGGGAAGGCAAGAATCCGCTGCAAATCGATTCCCGGCCGCCCTCGATTCCTCTTGAGAAGTATATCTACAACGAAACCCGTTACACGATGCTCGTTCACGCCCAGCCGGAAGCCGCCAAGCGCGCTCTGCGTCTGGCCCAGGAAGATGTCCGAGCCCGTTGGGAGCTCTATGAGAAATGGGCGGCGCCGGCGGCTACTGTTCCCGGGAAGGGAGAGAAAAAATGACGGACCTCTCGACGACTTACCTGGGGCTTGAACTGAAGAATCCGCTGGTGGTTTCTCCTTCCCCGTTGTCGGAAGATATCAACAACGTTCGGCAAATGGAGGATTCCGGAGCGGCCGCGGTGGTTCTCCATTCGCTGTTTGAAGAGCAGGTTACCCTCGAGGCCGAGGAACTCAATCGGCATCTCTCCGAAGGCACGGAGAGTTTTGCGGAATCGCTGACCTACCTGCCGGATATGACCCGCTACAATCGCGGCCCGGAAGGCTATCTGGAGTTGATTCGCAAGGCGAGGGAGGCCGTGGAGATTCCGGTGATCGCCAGCTTGAACGGGGTTTCCCCCGGCGGCTGGCTCGATTACGCTCGCAAGATTGAGGAAGCCGGAGCTTCGGCGCTTGAGCTAAACATCTATTTTCTGGCCACCGATCCGGGCGTCTCCAGCTCCGAGATTGAGCAGGGCTATTGCGACCTGGTCAGCCGGGTGAAGCAGAATCTGCATATTCCGGTCGCCGTCAAGCTGGGTCCCTACTTCAGCGCCGTGGCCAACTTTGCCCGTCGCCTGGACCAGGCCGGGGCGGATGCGCTGGTGCTCTTCAACCGTTTCTACCAGCCCGACTTTGACCTGGAAAACCTGGAAGTTCTGCCGGCTGTGGTCTTGAGCCATTCCCACGAACTTCTGCTGCGGCTGCACTGGGTTTCCATCCTCTACGGCCACCTGAACGCTGACCTGGCGGTGACCGGAGGGGTACACACGGCGGAAGACGTGCTGAAGTCGATGATGGCGGGAGCGAACGTGGCCATGATGACTTCCGCGCTGCTCCGGAACGGGATCAGCCATCTGGAGGGCGTGCGCGCCGACTTGGCTGACTGGATGGCAGAACACGAATATACCTCGATCCGGCAAATGCAGGGCAGCCTGTCGCTCCAATCGGTTCCGAACCCCGCGGCGTTTGAGCGCGCCAACTACATGCGAGTGCTCAGCTCCTACAGCCTGCGCACCTTCGGCCCCTGGCGGATGGGAATGACCAACGGAGAGTGAACCGGGTGGTTGCCATCAAGACTTTCGCTCGCGTTTAGCATCACGGGCCCGTGTTCGATCGGTACATGTGACCGAAAGAGTTCTGAAAGCGAGGTGGCCAGTCATGCGAAAGATATTCCTTGGGGTTTGCCTTCTATCCATAAGCATCGGAGTTTTCTGGGCGCAGGAAAAGCAGCCGCAACAAGGGAAGGAGCCGGCCCCAACAACCTCGCCCACCGCGACCACACCCGCCGAGCCGCTCCAGTTTGTCATTTCACCGGCGGACAAAGCTCGCAAGAACCCGGAGCCGTTTACCCAGGAGTCGGTGGATAACGGGAAGTCGGTCTATCTGACCCAGTGCGCGATGTGCCATGGGAAGACGGGAAACGGGAAAGGCGACTTGGCGAACGTCATGCATCTCAGCATGGAGGATCTCTCGAAGCCCGACACTTTGGCAAAGCGCACGGACGGAGAACTCTACTCCATGATCAACTCGGGCCTGGGAGCCATGCCCAGCGAAACCAATCGATTGAAGCCTAAAACGGTTTGGGATATCGTGAACTTCCTGCGTTCGCTCGAAGGGAAAACCCCGGAGAAACCCAAAGGCGAGAACCCGAAGTAGCGCCGGGCTCGAGCCGGGTACGCCAACTTATCCTCCGCACATCCCGCGGCGGCCGGCCCCGCAACCGCACGGCCCGGACTCGCACGCCGGCGCGTCGCTGGAAGCCCCGGAAACCGCAAACACCGACAGCAGCTTTTCAACGTGGGCGCTTGCGCACTTTTTGCAAAGGATCTTTTCGCTGGACGTATATGATATTTTCTCGAACTGCGCCCCGCAATCCTTACATTGATACTCAAAAATCGGCATATTATCCTCCTTTGCGAATATAGCGAACGTCTCTTGAATTTTCAATGACCCATCCTTTTAACTCTCTCAGATCGCCGATCCGCCACGCTGTGATGTGGGTCACATCGACGCGCCAACAATGGGATAAAATTGAAAACGAGGTAGAGGATCAGGCGGGATTGCGGGTCCGGCTGAAGGAGACGAGAAATGTCACCCGGCATTCATGATCTTTCACCAAGCGAACTGGCGGAGCGCTTCCGAGTCTGCTCAGAGGTTTGGCCGGAATACGCTTTTATCAACCATGAAAAACGCCAAATCGGCTTCCAGCTTGAGCTTTCCGGCATGCATGATGGCGGGCCCGGGCATCCTGAGCCGGGGTGCGACAAATGCCGCGAGGTCTATGAAGCGATGGTTCGAATCGCCGAGAGCGTTCTTCCCGCCGAAGATGAAAACTGCACCTTCCAGCTTGAGCCCTACGATCAGGGCATCCGATACTCGCCGCGCCACGGCAACCGCCCGGAAATTACCCTCGCCATCCGAATCATGCACCGCAAAGATTTGGAACTTGCCGTAGATCAGGCGGAAACCCGCTACCTGAACGACATTCAGCAACGGCTGGAAAACTTGGGCGCCGGTCCGCACAATTGGGCCAGATCGAAGACGGCGGAGAAGTAGCTTTCTGCGGACCGCGCTACAGAGCTTCAGAGCAGCCGGAGCTTTACGGTGGATGTTTCCTTCCCGAGGAGGTCGGTGGCGCGGAGTTGCCAAACGCCGGGAGGGTCATTGTGGGCAAAGGCGAGCGTCACGGGTACGGGCTCTTCACCGGCGATAACGGTTTGAGCAAGCCAGTCGGCGTCCTTTCCAGAAGGATCGACGGCGCGAATCATCACGGGGTGTTTGCCGGCGGCGCGCGGAACAGCAACCAGCGCTTTGACGGCGGAGCCGCGCCGAATTGAAGCCTCCGGCAGTGTCAGTTGGGGCGTGGGAGCCTGCGCCGGCATCAACGCAAAAAATGCCGCGCGGCCGGGAGCGAGGGTTGTGGTGAACTCGCTGGTTTGCCGGACCGCGGTTTGGTTTTTCAGGTCGCTGACAAAGCGCGCCTGCGGCAGGTGAACTTTGACGTCGCCCTCATAGTCGCCCAGCAGAGAGAGAAGCTCGATCGAGCCATTCGTCCAGCGAGTGATCTCGACGCCCTTAGGTGGGCGGCCGTCCGGGCAGGTAATGCGAAGGGCCGGTTCGACGCCGGCCGATGCCAGCAACCCCTTGAGGAGCCCGGCCACGGGCGCTTGAAAGACGGAAAAGTTGAGCAACACCGCGCGGCCCTTGCCGAAGTTGTTCACAATGCAGACCGGCGTTTTCAAGCCGGCCCAGTAGTGGAGCCAGAAGGCCTGGCCGGACGCTTTGCCCGTGGTCAACTCGACGGTGGGATCGATCTTCATCGGCGGGAGCGGGTGGTGGCCATGCCAGTCGCCCCATTCCATCTGAAGGGGGTGATGGTTGAGTTCGCCCTCTACCCTCATGCGGTCGATTTCCAGGGCATCGCGTTTGCCGTCGCGCCGGATGCCAAAGACATCATCAAGCTGGCCTTTTTCAAGCGGCTTGCAATGGCCGTCGTAAAGGGAGGGGCGCACGTCGGCGACGACGGTGCCGCCGTTCCGGACGAAATCGCGGATCACTTCGGCCTCTTGCGGGCCCATCGCGTACGTCAGCGGAAGCAACATCACCCGGTAACGCGCGGCGTCAAATTCGCCCAGCCGCAGCATGCGGTCCGTCACGTAGCCGAACTCGACGCCCGCATTGTGGAGCAGCTTTTGCCAGACAGCGTGATCGCGCTTGTAGTCACCGTAAGTTCGATTGCCGTCGAAGTGGGCGATTTGGGTGGAGGGCATGGAGTACATAATCACGACGCCGTCTTCATGGATCGGGCATTCCATCAGCAGATTGCCCAGCCCGTCGCGCACCACTTGCGTATCCTTCACCAACTCTTGTACGGCTGGGAAGGGCACGAGGCTCGGGGTCAGATAGCCGTGCCACTGGCCGACGTTGTCCCAGCGCCACCACTGCACCGTGTTCATGCCGTCGGTGACCTGCGACCAGTAGCGGCCGAGCAGGCCCTCCGCGTCGTGAACGTATCCCATCCAGTTGCCCCGGGCCAGGCGCCGCGGCGCGACGGACCGGATCACCTGATTTCCGGGACCGGGATAGGGATCGAAATAATCCATCTCGCGGATCATCAGGTCAAGATCGCCGCCAAAACGCGTGCGCGTCACCATGCGCATCGTGCCGAAATTGTCGGTTCCCTCAAAGCCCGTCCAGGCCTGCGGATCAAGCTCCTTGAAGGCTTTCTGAAACTGTTTGCACCACGCCACATACGTTTCATCCTGGAACGCCTGCCGGTCGTACCAGCGCGCGTAGTTGGAAGCCTGGAGCGCGCGCAGTTCATCGTTGATTTCTCCGAACTTGATCTGCCGGGCGTGCGCCGCGGCCTGAGGGCTTTCGCTATCGGTGCGGTGCAATTGCAGCCATTCAGAGAAATACTCCTTGAACCACGTGGGCGCATCCGGGGAGGGGAGTGTGCCATCCGAGAGAAGCTGGATGTCTTCGAAGGCGGCATAGTGCGAGTTCCATTCGCGGTTGAGAGAAGCAATATTGCCGTAAATTCTCTTCAGGTACTGCCGGTAGGCTCGCAGGCAATCCGGGCTGAGGCAGGAAGCGCGAACCGCGTTCTCGTCGCCCAGATCGTAGGCAAAGACGCCCAGCTCGCGCGCCTGGTGCAGGTTGCCAACAACCTTGCGGATCGATTCCTGCATCGCCTGCCGGTCATGCACGCAGCCGGTCTTGAGGAAGCCTGTCTTGGGGTCCAGCATGGAGGTGACGGTGTCGCCGTTGCCACGAAAACTGGTGACGTAGGGAACGTAAGATAAGTCATACTGCGCGAGCGCCAGTGGCGGCGGGCCTCCTTGAAGGATCGCCGTGACCCCGTGGCGAGCCAGGTTCTCAACCCCGTACGGGCCGAGATCGCTAGACGGAACGCCCCACATGACAAAATTGAACTGATTGCGGTGACGCTTGGTGACGCGCAGATACGCGTAGGCGGCGGAAACTTCACTTTGCTCATCGAGCAGCACCGCTTCCACGCGCAGCAGCATCGGCATCCAAGGTTCGATCTTGAAGGTGAATGTTACAGCGAAGGGCACGGGGCTGGAATGAGCATCGGTGGCCTGAGCCCGGGAAGCCGAGCCCCTGACATCCCATGCGGCTACCTGCTGAGCGAGAATGCGGCCGCGCCGGTCAACCAGACTCGCCTGGAGGCGGTCCTGCGATGGCGGCTTGCCGTTGAGGTGAACTTGGCAGGTGACGGTTTCCCCGATTTCCGCCCAATCCTTTTTCAGAACTACGGACTCGACGCGCCGGCTGGCTTCCACGCGGAATTCGGCGGTCGCCCAGTTCTCCGTGAGACGGCTGTTCCGGGCAAAGGCGTCGATGTGATACTTGCCTTCGCGCACCAGAGGAAGCATGATCTCGACCGAACCCTCCCCGGAAGCCTTCACGGTTTGCAGGTCGCGCGTGTTTCCGTCCGAGCGGCGAAGAACGGCTTGCACCTCGGTGCCTGCGGGCATGCCGGACCACGCAAGCCTGACCGCCTTCGCCGGCAGGGAAGAGCGCCGCGCGATCTGAGGATGGATGTCAACCTTGAGCCCGGCCGCGGGCTCGCGCCTTGCCGCCCATAATAATGCTCGGCCCTGGATCTGCATCTGGTAGTCAAACTCGGTTTCCCAACCAAGCTCGAACTGGAGCTTCGCGCGGCTCGGCAACAGGATGCAGCGTCCCTTGCCCACGGCATAGTACCCGCCACGGGCGGGCTGATCCGCCGGCGGAGTGATCGCCCGGGCGTCCTCGAATGGCGGACCATCGCTCGCGCCCGCCATCACCAGACCCGTGCCCTCGGCCACCTTCTGATGAATCCTGTCGCGGACGTCCCGCGCCAGCGCGTCAAGCTTGAGTTCGTTGAAGAAAAGGACATCATGCGGCTCATCGAGGAGGCGAAGGGCGCGCTTGGTGCCCGCCTCGGGATCGCCGCCGTACCAGTTGGGATTTCCGTCGCCCACCAGGCCCGCGCCCCGCTCGAAATAGACGGCCTGGGCCTTCAGGTCAAACCGCTCCAGCAGTTCGATGATCTCGCGGGCGTACGTGCTGTTCGAGTACCACAGGGTAAAGAACAGTGCCGAGACCGTTCCCCGGGCGTAAGGTTTTGCCCATTCCGTGTGAGGCGTTAGGAAATCCAGCGAGAGGGCATGTTCGACCTCGAGATCATTCCTTACCTTCTTCGCGTTTCCGGGCGCGCAGCCGCACGATTCCGGAAACGCGCGCGGCCTTAGCGCATCCGCCAGGAATTTGAACCGAGCCCCCAGCGTGACCGGCGATATCTGTAAAAATGTTCTCCGTTTCATGCCGCCTCACTTCGTTTTGACGAGCCTAAGTCTTTTCGTGGACTGCGCCCCGAAAATTGTAACTCATTTGGGACGATTGAGATCAGCTGTTCGGGCGCTGTTCAACGGCAGGGCCTCCGGGGTAAACTGTCCGGCGCTTCCGTCAAAGCCGCAGCCGCTCGACGGCACATCAATAAACTCTATCTTGACGGCCGGGAGGCGCAGAACCGGGGAATAGCCTGTAGCGTGGATTCTCGGTGGTGAGAGACTCTGCCGTTCTGGATCGCTGTCGATTGATCTCGGGCACGGCATGTCGGGTGCATGCTGCGCCCATCGGTGGTACGGTTCCTATTTTTCGGCGGGCCGCTAACGTGCCGGACACGCCTTACGCGGTGGTCGAGTATTTGCGGCAGAGCGCTTTGACCTTGTTCATGAGTTTCGGGACGCCGGTCATGGGGTCTTCCTTGCCCTGGTACTCAACAGACATGAAGCCCTTGTAGCCGCCCTCGGCAAACAGGCGCCAGACGCGGTCCATGTCGATGGGTTTGCCGCCGTCAAAGCGGTCGCGGATGTGGGTGTTGGTGGCGTAGGGGATGCAGGAAGCGATTTGCGCGTAACGGTCCTTGGTGGGCGTGGGAATAAAGTGAGTGATGTCGAGATTGATGCCCGCGTAGGGCGAATCCACTCGCTGCATAATTTCCAGGCAGACGCTCGCCTGCTGAGTGATCCCGCCGTGATCTTCAATCCCCAGCGCGATGCCTTTTTTGCCGGAATAGTCGCAGGCTTCCTTCAGGCCGTCCACGGTCCACTGGACGCCCTGCTGGAGGGTCGCGCCGGGCGGAAGCTCGCCCGCGAAAATCCGCAGATGTGAGGCTCCCAGCCGGTCCGTCACGTCCACCCACTTCTTGATCTCCTCGAGGACTTCGGCGCGTTTGGCTCGGTCGGCCTGGACCAGGCTGGCATGGCAGGCGGCGCCTGAAAACGGCACGCCGTTTTTGAACGCCCAATTCCGCAAGCCAGCGAGATAGGCGGGGTCGGTGGACTTGAACCAGTAGACGGTCATGTCCGCGCCCGTCGAGCCCAACTCCACGGCTTTGCGGATGAAATCCTGCATCGTCATTTGGCCGTTTTTCAGGTACTTTCGGTAGGAATAGGCACAGACGCCCGGAAGGAGCCTGGGTTCAGACTCCAAAGTCTTGGACCCGGCCGCGGCATCGGCTTGGCGGGGCAATCCCAACCCCGCTCCCAGGAACGCTCCCGTCCCTGCCATCTGCAACAGTCGCCTCCGGGTTATTGGGTTTGTCAAACAAGCCTCCCGCCGTTGGAATTTATCTCAAGGATTTCACAGCAACTTCTTTGAAAAACACGATGTCTTTGTGGCCATGGTTCTGAAGGCCGATATAGCCCTGGTTCGGGCGGCGTCCGCGCACAGGCTCGAACTTGAATTGCTGGGGTGGGACCGGCTGGCCTTCGGTGTAATCGGTAACCTTGACGCCGTTCAGGTAAACAATCGTCCGTGGGCCATCCAGAGTGATGTCCATGTTGTTCCACTGGCCGGAACCTTTGCCGGGGTACGCCAGCGCTTTGCTCAGGGAGTAGAGAACGCCGGTCGCATGGTACGCTTTCGATTCGCCGGAGGCTTTCGGGTCATCGTCAATCTGAACCTCATATCCGTAATTCACCGGCATCCACGCCTCGCGGGGCTTGATCGGAATGCGAATGAACACCCCGGAATTGTCATTCTCGTCCTGCATCTTGTAAACCACGTGAATCTTGCAATTGGCGAACTTCTGTTGGGTGTACCAAAGCAGGCCCATGCCGCCGTAGGTCTTCAGCAGGCCGTCGACCACCGTGAATCCGCCCGGACCCACGTGCTCCCAGCCCGCCATGTCCTTTCCGTTGAACAATTGCTTCCAGCCGTTATTTTGAGCTTGCAGAGGCATTGCGATCATGCTGAGAACGGCGCAACAATAAAAAAGGAGTTTCATGATGGACCTCCCCGGTCTGCAGGACGATTTCCACTCTTTCAGATTGAATCAACCGCACCCTGAACCTGCGACTCCGGCTGTTTCAATCCAGTTTGTTTAGGGGAACCCCTAGTGCTCTTGCAAACGGATAGTGTAGCATATCGGACAACCCATGGAATTCTGTGAGGAGGCATGGTTTTGAGTGAAGATGGGAACCCGCTTTGCAAAAAGCGTCTTGCGCAATGGACGGATTACGTTCAGCAGACGGTGAGACTTATGGAAGCGGGCCGGTCAATTCCACTTGGCCCCACGGAACCTCCCTGCGAATTTCCTGCCCCGTCGCAACCGTCTCGAAGCCCGATGAAGATTCTGATCGCAGCTCCTCATCCGGATGACGAAGCTCTCATTGGGGCGCTTGCTTTGCGGCTGCGGCTTGAAGCAGGCGCGCAGGTGGTCAACTGCGCCATAACCCTGGGAAGCAATCGCCAGGAGCGGCGGCGGCGGGCGCTGGAAGCGCGGTGCGCGTGCCGGGTGCTGGGCTTCCGTCTGGTCATTCCGGAAGAAGAAGGCTTCAGCAGCGTTCATCTGCAAAATCGCCAGGAACATCCCGGGGAATGGGCCGCCAAAGTTCAGGCGCTGAAGGAAATTTTTGATCGGGAGAAGCCGGAGATGGTTTTTGCTCCCCACCAGGAGGATTTTAATACCACCCATATCGGAACCCACTTTCTGGTGGTCGAGGCATTAGGAAAACACCTGGAGGCAAGCGGACGAGGACCGCTCCCTCTGCTTGAGACTGAATTCTGGCACCAGCATTCCGCCCCGAACTTGATGGTTGGGGTGAGGCCGGAAATTGTGGCAATCCAGATGATGGCTACCGCCGAACACGGCGGTGAAGTCTCGCGCAATCCCTACCATTTGCGGCTGCCGGCGCGCATGGTTGACAACGTGCGCCGGGGGTCAGAGGTGGTTGGCGGGCAGGGCGCTCCGGCTGAGCCCTTGGTGTTTGCGGAGCTCTACCGGGTTACCTTTATGAAAGGCGGGGAGCACGTGATGCCAAGGTCCGGCGGGCGCATTCTGGGGCTTGACCAAACCCTTGACGCCGGGTGGCTTCGGTCGGAATTCTGGCCCGAACCGGCCGCGTCTTGAACAAGCAGCGGGAGACGAAGAATGTGTGAATTCCTGCGAGGTGTTCGCCCTGTGTTATGCCGCAACAATTCGGCTTGATCATCGCGCCGACTCAGGTGTTTGGGGCACGCAACGTTTCTCTCGTGTATAATTCAGGCAGTTGGAGTCAAACCGATAGCGTTGAGGCGAATAGGGGCTTTACAACGTAGCGCATCGTCTATTTTTTGCGGTTCGAGCAACTTTTCGCCCATTGCCTTCTTCTATTAATATAGGACAGCGGGTGAGGGGACGTCACTGAATGCTGCGGCAAAACATGGATAGCCGGCAAGAAAAACGAACTTTTGTAAGCTATATCAAATCGGTATTGCTTTTGTTCGTTCTGGCGGGCGTCTGCGCGTCATGGGTCTCCGCTGCGCAGCCCTTGAGCCAAGATGACATCACCCTGCTGCTGATCGGCGGCGCGCCAGAACAGAAGATGGTTGCTCTGGTGGAGCAGCGGGGCGTGGACTTTCAACTCAACCCGGAGTTGATCGAGAAATTTCATAAGCTGGGCGCCACAAGCCCTCTGATTGACGCCATTGTTAAGAGCAACCGGCAGCGAGCGGCGCAAAGCTCGAGCCAGGCCGTCCAGTCGCCTCCGCCCCCCTCGGGGGTACCTTCACAAATGGGCCCGGAGTTGCCGGGTTTGGGTTCAGGTTCAGGGCCGCAAGTTACCGCCATACCGAGCACTCCAGTCGAAACCTCGAACGCGGGCAGCGCGGCTTCTGAAGCTACGCCTCCGACCGTCCGGCCCGCGTCGACAAAGGCTGCCCAGCCTGGGCCAGCTCCTGACTTGAGCGATCCCAGTCCGGCCCGAATCCAGCAGATCATCCAGGCTTTCGCCGCCAAAGAGGCGCGATTTAAAGAAGCCCGGGATAACTACACTTATCACCAGATCAACAAAGTCCAGACGATTGATGCCGACGGCAACGTAGATGGCACATGGGAACAGGACTGGGATATCCTCTTCAATGATCAGGGCAAAAGGATTGAACGCGTCACCTATGCCCCCGTTCCGACCCTGACCCGCGTGACGATGACGGCGCAGGATTTTGATGCTTTGCGCAGCATTCAGCCTTTTGTCCTGACTACGGCCGAACTTCCCGAATACGAAATCAAATATCTGGGCCACGTAAAACTGGACTACCTTACGGCCTATGTGTTCTCAGTGCGCCCGAAAGTGATCAAGAAGGGGCATCAGTATTTCAAAGGAGTTGTCTGGGTTGACGATCGCGATCTGCAAATTGTCAAAGCCCAGGGCCGCCAAGTCCCGGAGTTGAAGACGAGGCATGGAGAAAATCTTTTTCCGCAATTTACGACCTGGCGGCAGCAAATTGACGGGAAGTACTGGTTCCCAACTTTCACCAAAGCCGACGACACTCTCTATTTTTCCTCAGGGCCTGTCCACATGCGTGAAATCATCCGCTATACGGACTACAAACAGTTCAGGTCAACCAGCCGCATTCTTGCTGTGGCTCCTGATTCCACGCCCTCAAAGGAACCCGCTGCCAAGCCTAAGAAGTAGACGGGCGCCCTTTTACGGAGCCGAAGACTTTTTTTAGGCGGCCATGCTCCGGTCCTTTGGCTTTTTCCTCAAAACAACCGGAGGGCAATCCTGATAGAATCTAACTCACCAAAATGAAACCAAATGACTGGCGAATTGTTCTGGTTCGCCCTCGAAACCCGCTCAACATCGGCGCCGCCGCCCGCGCCCTGGCCAATTTCGGTTTCCAGGAGCTGGTGGTTGTGGCGCCGTACGAGCCTGTTTGGCAGGAAGCCCGCTCGGCCGTCGGCGCCTCCGCGGTTGTCAAGCGGGCTCGCTCGGTCCGCACTCTTCTTGAAGCAATCGGCGACTGCGCCCTGGTGGTGGGGACCACGACAGGTTCGCGCAGAAATCTCGACCGGGCGACTGTTCCTTTGATGGACCTGTGCCACCAACAGCCGGCACAAGCTCGCCCGCGCCGTGCGGCGTTGTTGTTCGGTTCGGAAAAGACAGGCTTGTCGAACGGCGACTTGAGCTATTGCCACCTGCTCGCGCGGATTCCCACCAGCGCGAATTGTCCCTCCATGAACCTGGGACAGGCGGTGGCCGTCTGCTGCTATGAGCTGGCGCGCGCAGCAGACTTTCCCCATGCCGAGCGGGCAGCGCCGGCCGGCGTCCCGTCTCCGGCTGATCTCCAGTCGGTTGAGCATGTGCTTGACCGCGTCGCGACGGTTCTTGACCAGGCGGGCTACTTCACCCCTAAAGGCCGAAGCGCGCAGCTGTTGAAACTGCGCCGCCTGATTTTAGGGCTTGGCCTTTCAAGCCACGATGTGCGGGTTTTAGGCGGAGTGCTGGCCCAAATTGAGTGGAAGTTGAAGAAGAAATAAACGGCGGGCGGGCCTTTCGCCGGGCGGCGCAGCCTCAGCTTTGTTTCGTTTCCACGCCAATCACGGTAGTCTCCGGCTGTTCGAAAGCCGGGCGGGTTTGCGGGTCGCGCCAGTTGTCCAGGAGCGCGATGTGCTGCACGCATTGGATGGTGCAACGGGGCGCGCAGTCCTTGCGAGTGTGATATTCATGATGGACGTGCCGGCGCGTGTACTTTTCGACCGGAATGGCCGGGTAGCCGCGCTGCTGCGAACAGTAATGGACCAAGCCTTCTTCGCAGATGTACAGATAGCGGCTGCCGGCCCGGCAGCGCCAATGCCGGGGAACGCCGCGTGCGATTTCTTTTTGGAACGAGTTGAAGCGTGAATAGGAACGCTTGCCCCAACTCATAATTTCCTGGAAAATTTCCTGCTGCCTTGGCGCGAGCGGCTGGAGTTGTCCCTCGTGGTCGTGCAGAACGCCCACGGTGGAAGTAAAACCCAGTTCCAGCGCGCGCTTTCCAACCACCAGCGCATCTTCGGGATTGCGGACGGGACTTCCCAGGACGGAGTTGATATTCACCTGAAAAACCGCGTAACGAGCGAGGAGAACTAATTTCTGATCAAGAACCTTCAGGCTCTTCTTGGAAACCTCGTCGGGCTTGACGTTATCAACACTGATCTGAAGATGCTCAAGCCCCGCATCGTTCAAGGACTCGATTCGACTCTGGGTGAGCAGGTAGCCGTTGGTGATCATGCCCGCAATCATGCCGCGCTTCCGGGTGTGGCGGATGATTTCCTCAAGCTGGGGATGGAGCAGCGGCTCGCCGCCGCTGATGGTGATGATGCTCGTGCCGAGCTCGGCCAGGCGGTCAAGGCGGCGAAGCATGTCTTCCAGGGCGACGGGTTTCGAAAAGTTGTCATATTCATTGCAGTATGCGCAGGAAAGATTGCAACGCCGGATGGGAATGATATGCGCCAGCACCGGGTGCCCGGATGAAAGCAAGCCCTTGACGATCATCCAGAGTTCCCGGGCCCTCGTGTAATAAAAACGGATTTTGCGCCGCAATGCCGTCCTGTTCATAAGAGCCTTAAACACACCGCCGCTTCCGGTTCTGCCGGCGCTCCGCAACCGCGCGCCGGGTATGCCCGGAGATGTTTCTAAATGATGAAAGGCGTATCGACCCGCTGCAACTAGAAATAATGTACACGCGACCCCAGGGCGGCCGCAATGGTTTCTTTCTCAAGGGTGTCATTCCTCCTGCGAAAGGCGCCAATCAGGTGTTTAACCGGAGCGCGGCGCCCCTTGGGAATACCAGGCCTAAAGAACCCTACATGGTGAGGCGCTTGGCGTCCTTGGCGAGGATGCGGAACTTCGACGAGGGGATGTAGCGGTTGACCTTGACGGAGCTGTAGCGGGCAATTGAGTAATCGCCTCCTGCCTCAAAGAATTTCTGCTGGAGGGGAAGCCACGACTCCTCGCTTACCCAGAGATGAACCTTGGTGAGTTGGGCGGCGACACTTTCTTTGATGGGAATCAGCTCCAGGAGGACGGTCATGTCGTTTCCAAGTTGTTCTTCCTGCAGGTACTTCATGGTGTATGTTTTTTCCAATTCTTTGGTGTCGGTTCCAAACCCCAGCAGCAAGAATTCCTGAATCAGCGACGCGTGCTTGCTCAGGTTCCATTCCTGGATTTGGTTGATTTTGGGTAAATAGATCTGCGCCTTGTCTTTCTTGAACAGGATGATTTTGGAGTCCGGACTTTTGAAATCGATCAGGATTTCGGGCGATCGGGAATTCCGAAAATACATTTGCCCCGTTTCAGTCGACTTGTCGTTCACCAGAACAGTGACCTTGGTGTATTCGAGATCCGCGGAAACCGTCTTCAGATGTTTCGCACTTTCATTCATGCGGGACAGGATTTGCGACAGGGTCAAATGCTCTTTGTTGCTTTTTGACCGGGCCGGGCAAATTCCGGCCGTCAGCAAGCAGGCTGCCAAGGCTGCGCCCGCAATCACCGATTTGTGCCACCGATTTGTCATTTTAAAGGGTTCCTAGGGTTTGGATTCGCCGCTGTTGGTGAAAGATGCATCATTTGCGTTCTACTTCCACCGTATACCCCAAAACCACATCGTGACTGCCAAGAATCGGCTGGAGGGATTTGATGATGAACGGCGGGTGAACGCGCTGGACAAGCAATTGCCGCGTGGCATCCAGGGGCGAAAGGGGTTCGAGGGAATCAACCAGCCGCGCGTCCAGTTGATAAACCCAAATTTGGTCGCTGTGGCTGACTTCAACGATCCCCTGGACGTGCCGCAAGTCTGTCAGTTGAAGGCGAGGGCGGTCGTGGAACCAACGGGCGGGGGTCAGAAAGATGAAGGCCAGAATGACCACCACGATGACGTCATATTGCCAGCTTCCCCGTTCGTAAGACCAAAAAATCGCTCGGGTTGCGATCAGTTTCAGCTTGGGCCAGAGCCCCGGTCTCGTGGAGTTTCCTTGCGGGTTCCCGGCGTGGGGAATCGTCTGTTTGCGAGTCTGGGGGGTGCGCGCCATAAGCTTCAGAGGGGAGTAAGATAACCGTAAATTCGATGGGAATCAATCCCAGATAATGCGTCCGTCACGCATCCGAACAATGCGGTCGGCGACCGAGGCGGCATCAGCATCATGCGTAATCATCAGGATGGTTTGACGGAAGTCGCGGTTCAAGGTTCGCATCATGGTCAGCACAACCTGAGAATTCTCGCTGTCAAGATTGCCTGTTGGTTCATCCGCCAGCAGCAGTTTCGGTTCACAAACCACCGCGCGCGCAATGGCCACGCGTTGCTGTTCACCGCCTGAAAGCGCGTAGGGTTTGTGTCCCAGCTTGCTTTTGATTCCCAACATCTCGGTTACCGCTTCGAAACGATGGGGATTGAATCCGTCGCCTTGAATGTGCTGGGCAATGGTAATGTTGTCCCGGGCCGTCAGCGTGGGCAACAGATTATACCGTTGGAAAACAAAACCGATTTTGTGCCGGCGAAACTTCGTGCGTTCGGCGTCCTTCATATAAGAGAAATCGTTGCCATCCACCAAAACTTTACCACTGGTCGGCGGGGTTAAGCCTCCCAGGATATGGAGGAGGGTGGATTTGCCGCAGCCGGACGGTCCCACGACCGCAACGAATTCACCTTCTTGCACGGCCATATCAACCCCTCGCAAGGCCGCTACATCCACCTTCCCAATGCGGTAGGTCTTCTTGAGATTTTCAGCCGAGATAATCGGTTCCATGCTACCTATGTGCCGCGCGGGTTCCGCCGCGTTTTCAGTTGCTGTCAAAAAAATCGAACTCAAGAGCATCCAGGGTCCTGTTATTCGTAAGCAAGCGAGTCGACCGGGTCAAGCCGAGCCGCCCTGATGGCAGGATAAAAGGCGCCTAATAGGGAGCCTCCCATGGCCAGCAAACCTGCCCACAACGCCCAGTGTATCGTTAACTCAACCGGCAAGGTGGGGAAGGTTGCGATGATAAATTTCCTTACCGTCCACGTTCCCGCATATCCGGCGATTATGCCCAAAATGCTGAGCAAAGACGCTTCCCATAGTATCACTTGTATGATATACCCTTTGCCCGCTCCAAGTGACTTTAAAATGCCGATTTCCCGCGTCCGCTCCGTGATGGTCGTGTACATCGACAGGAAAATAACCAGGAATCCAATGCCCACGGCGACTGCAACCATGGCTGTGACGAACGTGTTCAGAGCTGGAACTTCATTTGAAGTCATTAACGACATGTATTCCTTGATGGAAAGGATCTGATTTTTGGGAAGCAGGCTGCGGATGGATTCCGAGACGATCTTGGTATACCCGGGGTCGGTGCATCTGACGTAGAAAATAGAGGCTTTATCGTGGGAGCCGGTCAGGTCCTGGGCGGTCGCGAGAGGGATAAACAGCCGCGCTCCCTTGCCGTGCATGACGATGCCTGTGACCTGGAAATTGTGATTGAGGAAATTCAGCGTCTTCCCCACCTTGACGTCTTTTGCTTTCGCGTACAAGTCGTCCACCATAATGCTGTAGGGTCCGGTGAAAGGTCCGCCATGCAAGTAGACAAAACCTCCGCTGACGCGGTCAAAGCTTGGCATATCAACCCCATAGATCAGGTCGACTCTTCCCTGCGTGTTCAACAGACATAAGACCGGCGCCACAGCCAGGACGTGGGGGATTTCCGCCAGCCGGTCGGCGATCTTGACGGGCATCGGCGCCTGTGTCATCCCCAAAAACAACGAAGCGCCCGACGGTTGCACCATGATGTCCGCTCCGACCCCTTCAACCCGTTTGGCGCTCTCGTGCAGCATGCCGTGGGTCATGCCCACCACCAGCATGACCATCCCGACCTCAATCGCCACGGCCAGGATGCTGACCAGCGTCCGGATGGGCCGGTGCATAATATTCTCGAAAATCATCCTGTAAACCAACAGAGTTCTCCGGCTATTGGGCTCCGCCTAATTCCACCAGGGTAGCGTTGGCGGGCTTTTTCAGTACGAAATTCTCCGGCGGTATCGGCCGGTTGAACTTCGCGCTCTGAATCGAGATGGATAGCGTGTATCCGTTGCTGGGGCGGCTCACCGTGATTTCGGTGGGATACTCGATCTGCTGGAAGTCGTGATAATTCGCGTATTGGACACTCTCCAAAAGCGAACCTCCAGGCCCGTAAAGAGCGAGCCGCGAAATTCTCAGATCGGACCGGTCAAACCAGACTTTTCGGCTTAATTCCAGTTGGCCGGCCTTGTTCGGCTCGACGACCGTCAGAATATAATACTGATGAGCAGGCGTTTGGGTTTCCTCCACAAAAACTTTTTCCGCAGCCTGATTGACGGGGGGAACCAGCAAGGCGCTCAGGATATGCTGCGGCCGGAGGTTCTCCAGGGAATTTTTGACGGGCCCTTGATAAGTTGTTTTGCCGACGATGAATTTATTCTTTGGAGGGATGTATACGCGAAACTCCAGCGCATTGGAAACCATGTCAAAGATTTCAGTCTTGACCACCGGTGCCTGCCCGATCATTCGAATCATGGAGGGCTTTTTGAGTAGGATAAAGCCGCCCACATCATGATACTGGTTGATGACGCCGGAATACGCTGAACCGGTCGCTGCCTTGAAATCCACTGTTGCCTCGATTGTGTCGATCCTTTCGCTCCATGCGTCAACATCCCTTACTAACTCGGCGACGGAAGCTTGTTTCGGAGGACCTGCCGGTTGTTGAGGTGGAGAAACGTGAACTGTCCGCTTGATAGCACAACTGCACCCTCCCGCTACTACAGCGAGAAGGGTTAACCTAGCAGCCCAGCGGCCGGCTTGCAGCAGGAAATTCGCGCGTAAGTTGCACAACACCTTAATCTAGCAAAGCGCGGTTTATCTGTCAATTTCGGTCTTCTCGTGGGACTCGAGGCTACCTCGAATCGGCTTGTGGAGTTGGAGGTGTTTGAGCAAGATGGGGAGGCGGGATGGGTTTATGCGGAACGGCGCTGTGCAGAGCCAGAAAAAGCCCCTTGCCTGCTTCCCGTCGTCCAATGCTCAAACCCGTACGGCTGCTGGGCAAAGCAGGCTGGGGAGGCAGAATTTGCATGAGAATCAGGCTTTTAAATGCAGCAGGCGTACCCCTTCCGGCGGCAGTGGGATTTTTTCTCCCGTTGAAGTAAGCTTTTGTGCCCTGACGGCAGTCATCTTGTTCCTATCGACAAGGAAGGCAGAGCGCACGGAGGCAAGAGGGTTTTTGATGGCCAGCGGATCTATTTTGCAGACGGGTTCGCGAGCTTCCGGCCGGAGGTTGGCCAGCAGAACGTAAGCTTCACCCGCGCGGCTATAGACGGCGGAAAGATAGTTGCTGCCGCTAAGCCTTATGGCGCGATTTCGCCAATCCTCAAACTGGTACAAGTCCAGGCTTCCCAAGGGTTTAAGGGTCTTGAACAATTTGGCCGCCTCAGCGCCTGCCGGCCATGGCGCTGTCCCGGTCATGAGGGCCGTCAAGTCGAAAAGCCGGCGGACTCGCGGCGGCGCGTCCTTCTCGATCGTTCCGTACTCGATGTCAGCCCGCGATCGCGCGCCCGCAAAATTCCATTCCAAGGGAAGCTGGTCAGGCTTGGGCATTCCGTCCAATAGCTTTCCATAGCCCCATTCCATGCCCACCACGAAGTCTGCAAAGTTCTCCGAGGCGAACATGGGCGTCATGGTGTTATGGATGGTAACCAGGCCGTCCGGTCCAACGCGCTCGCGGGTCCACTCCATCAGTTCCAGGAACTCGTCGATGTCCCAATGTCCCGTGGGGGAAAAGGCGTAGGTCGCCAGCCCCTTGGCACCCGAGACTCCATTGGAGGCCTTTCCGACGTGCAAGGGATTATTGCAATAGAGGGCCATGTTCCAATCGTAATAGATGCCGTCAAAGGGATGGTGCTTCAGGACGGTGTCAACGTATGATTTGAAATAGCGGAGCCATCCGGACTTCAGGCACATATGCGCGCCGTAAGTGCGGTTCGGTCTTAAATTGCCCTGGTCGTCGGACTTTCTGCCCCATTCTTCTCCCTGCTCCTTAAAGGCCTTTGTGCTCTGATTTAACTCGTGATTGGAAAAATACGGCATCGTCTTGATGCCGTATTTGTGGCAAGTCTCAATGACGTGCTCCATTTTCTTCATCTGGGCCGGGGGATAAGGCGGGTAGGTCCCATCCCGCCAGTAAAGGCCATCTCCGTTACTGTCGCCGTCGTTGTGCAGCGTCATTGTTACGACGCCGTCCTCGGCATTCCGGCGAATCTCATTGTCAGAAACCCACTGCCCCCGGTTCGGACCGTACGATCTTTCGAGCCATCGCTGATGAGCATGTCCTTCCAGGATGGGCATCGCGAGGTAGTAATCGAACGAATAGCGGCCCTTCAGGCTTACAAAACCTCCGCGGGCCAGATTCGGGCTGCTAGGCAGGCTCAGCGGGCGGATTGAAACTGCAATCCCCAGCGGTTTGGTGCTTGGAATTATCGTCGCATTGCCGGTGCCCGGTTGGTCCGTCATCTGGTAATCCCACTGAGACAAATTGTCAGAGACGAACCACTCAATTCCTTCAATTCCGGGATTGGCAAGAACGACGTAGCGGGGAACATACCGGGTCTCGAAAGATGTGTCGAAGTACCGGCCGGGCCGGATCTTCCCCCACCGGACCTTTTCAATCCCAAATGGGCCGACGGTGGAGTTCTCAAAGACGTTAGCTCGATGGCCGTAGTGCGTGAGGCTGGGATGGAACATGGCCGAGAGCACTGTGATCTGGGCGGTCGGAACCGCCCGCTCGAGGAAGATAAATTCCTTGTGGATTTTGATATATCCCCATCGATATACGTAAGTGGTCTTTGTTCTCACGCCGATGTCCCGGCCTGAGGGCGTTCGGAGCACGGCCTCGATATTTAGGATTTGCCATTTTCCCGATTTCGCCACAGATACTGAAGGGGAGGAATCGTGCAGGTCGCTGAATACTTCCGGACGATGGAATTGCCGTTCCCCGGGAAGGGTGCGCGAAGCTTTCTCCGCCGCGAGTTTAATGGATGCCCCCATGGGTTGAACCAGCAAATTGGACGCCTGGCCGTGCGTGTAGTTGATGCGGGCAATGGCGCCGCCTTGCTTGAGATCATGCAGGACAGAATAATAAGGGGTCGAAAGCGTCAAGTGGCCTGCCGCTTCATCTTGATGAACCGAGTATTCCTGCGGCCAGGCGCCTTTGGGCTTCCGCGCCGATTCATTTGAGGCCTGCGAAGGAGTGGGGTTTCCGTCTGCCTGCTCAGGAACCGGCGCCAATCCGATTCCACCTATGGCAGCAAGTCCCACCCCGGTTTTCGTCGTTGCTTTGAGAAATTCCCTGCGGCTGATTTCGGCTTCTTTCGACACAGATTGCCTCCCGGTTCAACTGTTTTGAACGACCAGTCTACACCTTAGGAGCAAGCCGGGGGCTGCCAACCTTGCCGAGCGCTGCGGGAGTTATGACCAGCATGTCGACATCTTCGAAGCAGATTCACTTCGGGTTGAAACTTATCGGGTGGAGGGAAGCCCAAGCCGGGAAGTTTCTGCGTAAGGCGGGCGTGAAACGCGGGGGGGCGGAGAACATCACTCCAAATTCAAAGCGGCCTGGTATGCGTCGAGGTATTGTTTCAAAATCTTGTCCACGGTGAAATCCTCGGCACGCGTTTTTGCGCGCCTGGCCAGATCCTTTTTCCGGTCGGGGTGCGTGATCAAGTCGGCGATTGTTTGGGCCAGGGCGCAGGCATCGAGGGGATTTTCATAATAGACGGCAGTATCCCCGGCCACCTCTTCGGTGGAAGGAATTCGCGAAGCCACAACCGGCAGCCCGAATCCCATGGCTTCCACCAGCGGAATTCCGAACCCCTCATAGAGGGATGGGTACACGAACAACTCAGCGAGTTGGTAGAGGACGGCCAGTTCTTCATCGCCAAGAAAACCCGTCATAACGCAACGGGTTCGGGAGGCTCGGTGTTCCATGGCGGCCCGAATTTTCGGGAACCCATATCCCGGCCTGCCGACCATGACTAATTGCAGATCGTAGGTGTCGGCGATCTTCTCAAAGGCCTCAATCAAGGTCGTGACATTCTTGCGATGCTCCAACGTTCCCACAAAAAGCAGAAAAGGTTTGCGCAAGCCCAATCGCGTACTGAGAGGTCGGAACAGTTCCTCCTGCCTTTGGGCCGACACTTTAGGCAGGTGCGGGTCCATATTCCAGGCGGTCCGAACTTTTTCTTTGTTCAGGCTGAAATGCTCAATGACGTCATTCTTGATTGAGTCCGAGGGGCAGAGGACAAGATCGGATACCTTGACGGCCCGCGAGATCGCCGTGCGGACATACCGCCCATAGAGCGACGGAAGAGCTGAGGGCAATTTCCATGCTGTCAGATCGTGAATCGTTACCACATACCGGGCTTGGGATTTTCGGGCCCGCGCAACCTGATGGTTCGTAAAGTGGACGATATCGGGCCCGAGCTTTGCCAGACGGGTTTGGAATCCCGTTTCAAGCCATGCCGTGTACAGGATGCGGCGGAGGCTGACTGGACGAACCTTTGCAAGGGTTCCCGGCGCGGAGGGATTCAAGACCGTCACGCCTTCATGCCTTGTCAGTTCATTTGTGAGGTTTAGGGTGTACCTGCCGATGCCCGTTCCTTTTTCGACCGAGAAGCCGTCCTCGAGCAGAACTCTCATTCTTTTCTCTAATTCAATTGTCAGGGCCGGGATGAATCATGGCCGCGACGGGCCAATGGTCACGCTTTGGAATACCCGAGAGACGGCTACGCCTGGCGAAAAAAAGCGATCGTCTTTGCCAGTCCCTCTTCCAAGCTCACTTGAGGCTCCCACCCGAGCAGCTTGCGGGCACGTGAGATGTCAGGACAGCGCACCTTCGGGTCGTCGGTGGGCAGAGGAAGAAGTTCAATCTTGCTGGGACTTCCTGTCATTTCCAACACCACGCGCGCAATATCGATCACCTTGACTTCTCGCGGGTTTCCCATATTAACAGGGTGATGAATTCCCTCGGCAAGGCCGGTTTCGGAGGAGCCGCTCGAACCGGAGTCGAAAAGCAGCAAACGGGTAATGCCTTCAACGGTGTCACTGACGTAGCAGAAACTTCTGGTCTGGCTGCCGTCTCCATAGATCGTAATGTCTTTTCCGCTGAGGGCTTGCGTCACAAAATTGGAAATCACTCTTCCATCACTCGCGCGCATCCATGGGCCGTAGGTGTTAAAAATTCTGACGACTCGGACGTCGAGGGCGTGTTGCCGGTAGTACGCAATCGCCAGCGCCTCCGCAAAGCGCTTTGCCTCGTCGTACACGCCCCGGGGTCCGATCGGATTGACGTTGCCCCAGTAACTTTCCGGCTGGGGATTTACCAGCGGGTCGCCGTAAACTTCCGAGGTGCTCGCCAGCAGGAAACGGGCGCCTTTTGCCATGGCTAGCCCGAGCGCGTTGTGGGTTCCCAAGGCCCCCACCTTCAAGGTCTGAATGGGAAAGCGCAGATAATCTGGAGGGCTTGCGGGCGAAGCGAGATGAGCGACGGCATCGACAGCGCCTTCAATCTGAATCGGCTTGCTCACGTCCTGATCTGCAAACTTGAAGTTCGGATTTTTCTCGAGATCTTCGATGTTCTGGCGGCGGCCTGTAATGAGGTTGTCAAGGCAGAGCACCTCATGTCCGAGCGAGAGCATCTTTGCTGAGAGATGGGTTCCTAGAAATCCGGCCCCACCGGTAATGACGATTCTCATGGTTACCCCGTATCTCCGATTGCCGTCCTGCCTATCGGATTTGAATGGCCTCTTTGCACCCGGGAACGGCTTGACGGATAAAAGTAAAACTTGCGGGTGCGGTTCATCTGCGCGCGAGCAGGGATGTGCTGGCTCTTTTCCTCAACCGACTCCGGCGCTCGGTTCTCCCTGCGGCCGTCCAAGCTGGCCGTTTCACTTCCCGGGTGTGACCACGGGTGGCTCGCCACCGGATTGATAGGAACGAGCGAGTCGGCTCAGTTGATCCTATCAGGTCTTTCGTTCCTTCTCGCTTTCGCAAGTCGTATCTTTCATTTCGGCCGAACAACCGGCGGCCTTTATTGCCGGCTCCGGACAGTACCCTGATGGCTTTCTCTTATGCGTCTTAGGTCAGCGACCCGAGGCTCCGGCGGCCGCAGGTGACGCGACCCGCCGCCAGGTGGGAGTTCGAAGATGAAAGAACGTCTACCCGTAAGCGGTCAGGATGCTACGCCCCTTCGGACGTATCGTGCTCATCTGGCTCATAATCGCTGCCATATCCGCCATACCCGTATCCGTACTGCTGAGAGTAACCGTCCTTATACCCGTAACCTTGACGACGCACGTTGACGTCATTCAATGCTACACCAAGGATTCGAGCCCCGGCGCCGTAAAGCAATGACCGGGCCCTCCGAACAATTTCATACGGCGTATCAAAGGCCCTCGTGACCAGAACCACGGCGTCGGTAATCGTTGCGAGAATCCTGCTATCGGCAACGTTCAGTAGCGGCGGAGAATCGACAAGAACGTATTCAAATTCCGCGCAGAGCTTCCTTAATATCTCAGCCGTCAGCGGCGAGGAGAGAATCTCGGCGGGATTGGGAGGAATGGGGCCACAGGGAATGACGTATAGGTTGGTGACTCCGGGGACCGGTAAAATGGCATCGGCAAGGCTGACTCGGCCGGTTAGGCACTGCACGAATCCTGGGTTGTTCTTCACTCCTGCCGTGCGATGACAGGAGGGGCGCCGCATATCACAGTCGACGATTACCACTCTGCTGCCCAGGCTGGCCAAGGTTGCTCCCAGGTTAACTGTCGTAGTCGTTTTGCCCTCGCCGGGAAGGGCGCTGGTTACCAGCAGCAGCTTGGGAACGGGGTTGGCTGACAACAGAATGGAAGTCCGCAACGAACGGAAAGCTTCAAGCGAGGCCGGATTCTTTTGAATGGCGAGAGGTCCGGTGCCGTTGCCATCCGTTTTTAAGGTGGCCAGCTTCCTGCTGGAGGACCGTTCTGATCCGTTCAGGTGGAAGGACGGCAGAACGCCGAGCGAGGGCAACCGCAAAAGCGATTCCACTTCATCGGGAGTTTTCAGAGTGTTGTCCAAATACTCCTGGAGAAATGCCAGCCCGACTCCAAGTCCTGTTCCTAAAATTAACCCGAGAGCAAGGTTCAGCAGCACCCGGGGCTTTGCGGGAGTTTTGGAGACTTCGGAAGGATCCACGACCATGATGTTGCTGGCCTTGAGTCCCGCCGCAACCTGAGCTTCCTTCATGCGTTGCAGAACCCCGTCGTATAGTGAGCGGTTGGTATCCACTTCGCGCTTCAGGATGTTGTACTCGATCGACTTCTGCCCCACAACGTTGACCAGTTTCTCTTGCTGATCCAAAAGCCCGCGAAGGAATTGCTCTCGAGCGAGCGTCGCCTGATACTCCTGGGTAATGTTCTGTGACAGGTTCAGTTTCTGGCGGTTGAGGTTGGCCTGAACCGAATCAATTTGTTTCTTAAGAGCTTTGGCCTTTGGATATCCCGGTTTCACCGTTGCCGTCAATTGCGAGTATTGACTTTGCAATTCGCCAAGGTTTTCCTGAAGCCTTTGAATCAGGGTATTGGAAAGGAACCCGGGTAGATCCTGCACCTTTCCTGCCTGAACCAAGCTGTATAAGGACTCCTTCTGAGTCCGGTCGGCCTGGGCTTTGGTGTACTCTTGCTGAAGTTGTTCCATGCGAGCGTTCGCCATGCTTTGCGATTGTGCGTTGACGGCGTTCTGAACGAAAAGGATGGAATTCTTCTCGGCATACGCCTGCAAGGCGTCTTCCGACTTTTGCAGTTTCGATTTAAGTTCCACCAGGCGGCCGGAGAGCCATTCGGATGCTTTCAGCGCTTCATCCCACTTAACTTGGAGATTCCGATCGATATAGTCATTGGCAAGCTGGTTGGCAACACGAGATGCCAATTCCGGGTTATGGGAGAGAAATGACACCCTGACCAGGTTGCTCCGTTCAATAGGCGAAACGCCTGTGGAATCCATGAAATGAGAGACACTGTTGCGAAAGGCTTCCGAAGATGAGTCTGGGGGGCTTGGGTCTGAAGGTGAAGGGATTTTTTTCGGAATGCTCGTCACCAAGCCTAAAAACTTATGGCCTTTATAGAATTCCGGGTACTGATATAGGCGCAGATCGCGCACGACACGTTCGGCGAGTGAGCGGCTCAGCAGGATCTTGTATTGTGTTTCCCGGTAGCTTGCGATGTCCCAGGAAGGCCCCGCCTGGGCAATCTGCTGGAAACTCAGAACCTGCGGCTCTTCCGGATTGATTTGAATCAAGACCTTTCCGGCGTAAATCCGTTTTTCCTTGAATGTCCCGAGTGCGACGGTCGTGAAGACAATTAACAAACACGTTAGAACAATCCAACGGCGTTTCAGAATGACATGCCAGTAATCGAGCAGTCGAAGAGACTCCTCAGGGGAAACGTCCAGCACATCTTCTTCCCGCAGCGATTGAATGTTGACTCGCCCCAAGCTTCGTACCGGATTGACAGGCGTAATTTCCTTTTCGTCCATAGCAGTTCTCAGCGGGTTCTCGATCAGCCCAGGGTCGTCAGATGAAAAGCCACGAGTATTCTTGTTGGCGCAACACTCGATACGTCACACCCGAATCAGCCTTTCGCAGCCACGGATTTTGGCCCTGTCTGCCGTCCACGCGACTTTCCCTTTCTGTCTCGAACTCCCTCTTAGGAACCCATCCGCCGGCGCAATGCCCAGTTGCGGTTTCGCTCCTTTTAGTGCGTTCACACGAGAATTCGTAAGGGATGAGCCATTCTCGAGGTCTTTCCCACAGTGTTCAGGCTAACATGTCGTCTCGGCGACCCATCTTGATGCCCCGCCAACTTCTGAGGATTCTGATTCCGCCACGCGCTATCCCCGGGGGAATCCCGGGATCGATCAAAGAGACGCACGCAAAACCTTTTGCTCCCTCTCTCCCGGCGATTGCTTGATAACCACTTTCCAGGTATCTCACTCACAACCGTCCAGGCGCATTAGGAGCCTCTAATCTTCTGAGCCTAGCAGACGATTTTAGGTCTTGTCAATCTGTGTACTAGATTGAAATTACAACTCTTACCATGTCCATCCGGAGCTTGAGGCAATTGCGCCAATCCGACGCGAAGAGAATGGAGAAGTGTGGTTTGTACTGCTTACCCGGACCCGTACACATCAGACCCTTTAGGGGACAGCGCCTTGGCTCATGCCTAAAGTCTCCGCTGTTCTAAGTGGAATGACGCGGGCATGCGGTAAACTCATAAACTACCGGCGATTCCACGCATTCTTGCTAACAGGCAAGAGCCCCATGGCGGGTGACAATTGAACTCCTATGAGTTTAGTGTTAGAATCCGCGCTTTCCCAAGAGGCTGGCAAACGGAGTGTAAACCGAGGATTGCCTGTAACTCAAGAGTTGAAGACCTCAAATCATCTGTGCAAATACATCGAACGGTGCGCGCATGGACAAAAAAAGATGGAGTTTATTCCTGGCCGCTTCAGGTGCAGCGATGATGCTTGTCGGCACGGCTTTATGGGGGCAGGAACCTGTGACGGTGAAGCGTACTCGTGACACCATCGCTGTCCAGATCGGCGGGAAACCTTTCACCACGTATTACTTTGGTTCTCAATCTCCCAAGCCCTATCTTCACCCACTGCGGAGTGCCCTGGGAACCATCGTCACGCGAGGCTGGCCGATGGTCAAAAATATTCCGGGAGAGTCTCACGATCATCCGCATCACCGTGCCATGTTTTTTGCTCACGGAAACATCAACGGAATCGATTTTTGGGGTGAAGAAACGCTTGGCAAGAAGGCTCAGACGGTTGGGGGAGTCTACTATTCGAGTGAAGACCTTCGCAAGGGCCGCACGGTCTTCCGGCGGCTGGAAGAAGACCGTGGCGGACCGCACTCCGGCGAGATCAGGGCAGACTTTAATCTTGTGGGGCCTGACTCGAAGGTGATTGGTGAAGAGACTCAGGCCTACACATTTCATGGTAACAAGGCCGAACGCGTCATTGACTGCGTGTTTACGCTACGCGCCAATCACGGGCCCCTCAAATTGGGGGATACCAAGGAAGGAACCTTTGCGATTCGGGTCGTGCATGCGCTTCATTCGCCTCCGGCCCAGATGGTGAACTCGAGTGGCGCGCGGGGCGAAAAAAACATTTGGGGCAAGAAGGCGGATTGGGTGGACTACTATGGAGATGTGAAAGGTGAAGAGTTGGGAGTTGCGATTTTCGATAATCCCCATAATCTTCGTCACCCGACCACTTGGCATGCGCGGGGTTATGGATTGTTTGCAGCCAATCCTTTCGGCCTGCACGATTTCTATCACAACCCCAAGATCGACGGCAGCTATACGATTCCCGCGGGAGGCAGCCTTACCCTCCTCTACCGGGTCTTGATTCACCACGGTGACTACAAGCAAGCTGGAGTGGCTGAGGCGTACCGGCGATACGCGGAGGGGGAATAGACCCTCTCCCATAAGTTGGCGTGACTTGAGTCGGAATCAAGGGATTGGGCGCAAAGGTGCCATAGAGGAATCGCAGGCCACTTGCTGCCCGTCAGGATTTTAAAGGAGGATTTCATGGAACGTCACATTAAGGCTAAAGCAAACGAGAAATACCAGCAGGTTGTTGCGCCCGGAACCATGCAGTTCCTGGACTTTGCGCGTCTCCAATTGAAGAAGGGGGAAAAGCACTCCGGGACGACGGGGGATCGCGAGTACGCGTTGGACATCTTCTCCGGCACGGCTTCGATTTCCGTGGAGAGTGTTGCCGGGAGAAATCAGGTTTTCCCAAATGCCGGGGGACGTTCGGACGTTTTTTCCGGCCCTCCGGTTGTGGTTTACATTCCTCCGCAATCGAGCTTCGAAATGACCGCTGTTTCCGAGTCGCTGGATGTCGGAATTTTTGGGGCGCCTGCAAAGACTCTCAACCATCCGCGCCTGCTGGAAGGGGCGGATTCGGTCAGGAATGAAACAGGCCGCGACAACTGGCGGCGCATCGTTTATTCTGCCCTTGACACGAGGGTTCCCGCGGATTGCCTTTTGATAGGCGAAACGCTGAATCCGTCTGGTAACTGGTCGAGCTATCCTCCGCACAAACATGATCGCAGCAATCCTCCCAACGAAGCCGTGCTTGAGGAAATCTACTTTTTCCGCGTTAAGCCTTCACAGGGCTTTGGATTCATCTATACCTATACAGCACCCGACGACCCCCAGGGTTTCTCTACGGTTTTTGTAGTTAAAGATGGTGACACCGTGCTGCTGCCTAAAGGCTACCATCCGGTTGTCGCTGCTCCCGGTTATGAAGTGCATTACACCTGGGCCTTGGCTGGCGAGGTACGGCGCTATGGGGCGTGGTCTGACGATCCGCACCATGCCTGGGTCAAGAATCAGTAACCGCGCAGAACGACGCATAAATCTCAAGCCGTTTTTGGGCGGGCGCCCCCATGTGTGCCTTTTAAACTGGGGGACCGCAGAATAGGGACCAGCATGACCCAGCTGACTTCATCAAAACCTCGCACGACGATTCCGAACCTGCGCTGGTGGATTTGCGGGCTGCTCTTCTTTGGGTCTACGGTCAACTACATTGATCGCGGGACGATCGCGATTCTGGCGCCGCACCTGCAGGCGATTTTTCACATTTCGGAAAGCGACTACGGGTGGATTATTGCGGCGTTCATGTGGGCCTACGCCATCTTCATGCTGATCTCCGGCGGTATCATCGACTGGCTGGGGACGCGAGTGGGCTACGGGCTCGCGATGGGCTGGTGGTCGCTGGCGGCGATGGGTCATGCCCTGGCGCGGGGCGTTCTATCGTTCGGCGTGATGCGGTTTCTGCTGGGTGCGGGAGAAGCGGGCAACTTTCCGGCCTCGATCAAAGCCGTGGCTGAATGGTTTCCCAAGCGCGAGCGGGCGCTGGCCACGGGCATCTTCAATTCTGGAACCGCCATCGGAACCGTCATTTCCTACCCGATTGTTGGTGCGATCCTCCTGCATTGGGGCTGGAAGGCGGCCTTTGTTGTTACCGGGCTGTTAGGTTTTGTGTGTTTGGTGGTTTGGCTTGCGCTTTACCGTCTGCCCAGGTTTCACCCCAGCTTGTCGCCGACCGAACTCGAGATTATCGAGAGCCGGGAGAAGGACGAGACGGACGAGGCGGCTGGGCCTGGTTCCCAGATCAGTTATGGAAAGTTACTGACATATCGCCAAGCATGGGGTTTTACCATCGGCAAGTTCCTGACCGACCCCATCTGGTGGTTTTACATCTTCTGGCTGCCCAAGTACCTGGTCCAGGTGCGGGGCTTCAGCATCGCGCAGCTCGAATGGTTCGGCACAATTCCTTTTCTTGCCGCCATTGTTGGGAGCGTGGGTGGAGGATGGCTTTCCGGTTTCCTGATGCGGCGCGGCTGGAGCGTGAATGCTGCACGGAAGACGGCCATGGCCGTCTGCGCTTTCTCAATGCCTGCTGGTATTGCCGCGGTGCTGGCCGGAAACATCTGGATTGCTCTGGCTTTGATTTCGGTATCGACCTCAGCACACCAGGGCTGGTCGGCCAACATCTTTACGCTCGCCTCTGACATTTTCCCCAAGCGCGACGTCGCCTCGGTGGTGGGACTTGGCGGAGCCGCTGGAGCTGTGGGTGGCATGATCATCGCGCCGCTCGCAGGCTACGTCCTGCAGTACACGCATTCCTACGTTCCGCTCTTCATTATCTGCGGCACCATGCACCCCATCGCGCTGGGAGTGATACAGCTGATTATCCCCAAGATCCGCCCGATCACATAATCTGCCCAATCCTGGGCCGACCCCAAAAGCTAAAGGGTGGACGGCACGCCGGCCAGCCCACCCTATGCTTGCTGCACCTTTCAAGATTACTTTCAAGGCAGATTCATCTGCCGCACCAGATAGCTTGGAAAGACGTACGCCTGAGGGTTCCAGGAAACGCCATTCACCGACCCCGCCGAGGTTGCATAGAGCAGGAAGCCCCGGTTCAGGTAAGTCTGGGTGGTGCTCAGTCCGTTCAGGTCCGTGAGGCCGTTGAAAAGAGTCTTGCTGAACGTCAGGACGTTGACGGTCTGGTTCTGATAAAGCGCGTTGCAAGGTTCCAGGGAATAGCCGCCCGTCTTGCCGTCAGAACCGATCACCGGGGTCGGAGTCGCGAGGAAATTACCCATCACCGGCTGAGACTTTAGAACCATCAGGTTGGCCGTCACCGTCGATGGGTTTCCCCCGCTGAAGGGGCCGTGGACCACCACATGCTGGCCGCGCGTGATGGCGGCGGAATTGAACAGGAAGGCGCTTAAGTCAGCCCCGAGAGTGGCAATCCGGAAGTTTGTGGTGGAGGAAACATTCACGGTTACAACGGAGCGCAACGGCACGGTGGAGCTTACGTCGGGATATTCAGCGCGAACGAACACCGTCAATTGAGTAGCGTTGCCGTTTGTGTCGCGTGTGACTGAGAGGATTGGACCCCGGAATGCCGCGGTGGTTGCATCCGTTTCGGATTCAGCTTCCACGTGCTTGGCGACGATGTTGCCATCCTGCTCGACTTTTGCATCAACCTCAACAAGCAGCCCTTGAGTCAGGCCGCCCAGTCCGGAGACGTTCTCGAATTCGGTGTTGTTTCCCACATTGACCTGGAAGGTGTGATGGTTTCTTACGCGCAACGTGAAGCTGCCTGTAAAGTTTGAATTGCTGCTGGTTGTTGTGACTGTCTGGACAATTCCGATCAGTTCGTCGATGTCGCCCAAGCCGTTCGCGGAGGTGATTACGGCGGGCGTCACGCGGATCGTCGGATCGATGGCGCCTGTGATTTGGCCGGTCGAGTCCGTTTGAATGGACTTGAAAAGCTGAAAGTCGAGCGTCAGCCCGCTCGCACCGCTGGCGCTGACTGTTAAAGCTGGATTAATGTTCGCCGTGACCGTTGTTTGGGTCATCGTGGTGGGAGTGATTGGGGTGGGCGTCGGAGGCGTTCCTTCGAGCACCGTCAATTGCGGGTTGGGCATAAACGTGAAGGTGATTTGAGAATAAGTTCCTGCCGGGACGCTGGCCAGGTTCAGAAGAGTGTTAAAGCCCATCAGAGACGCAAAATCAACCGTGACGGGATTTGAGGAGTCCATTACGGAAACGGGCGAGCCACCTCCTTGCGGAGTCAGCGTGACGCCCGTAACGGTGACGTCAAACGATACAACGCCGCATACCGGCGCATCCGTTCCCATCAGGGCCAGTTGGCCCGAACCCGCGGAAGTTGTGCCTGTCTGGCTCGTCATCGACGAACCTCCGCAACTGAGAACAACCATTGCAGCTGCAACCACGATCCCTAGCCCTGACAGATGCCTTCGCATGAAAATCCTCCTGAAGCCACAAGACTCCATCTCGCAAGCGGTGCGGCTCACTTTTGTGACCTGCCTGGGCAGGTTTTATCTCCCGTCGTGCCGTTCGATTCGACTGCCGTAAGCTTCCATTCCTTTGAACCCGGACCGACGGAAAAAGTTGCGCAGGAGGTTCGAGGGATTTCATCTCTTACTTAGCATGAACGTATGGACAAGGATTTCCAGGGGAGCGCCGGGACGGCGGAGGTGGGAAAGTAGAGGGGAAAGCCGCCGGCACGGACTGGAAAGTCTGTGCCGGCAACTTGGCTTGAGGGTCTCTTTAGATATCGTAGTAGAGGGCAAATTCATAAGGATGGGGCCGGGCATTGATGGCCGCCACCTCATTTTTCATCTTGTAGGATATCCAGGTTTCAATCAGCTCTTCGCCGAAGACGTCGCCCTTGAGCAGGAAGTCGTGATCCTTCTCAAGCGCCTTCAATGCTTCTTCGAGTGAGCCTGGAAGTGAGGGTACCTTCTTGAGATCCTCGGGTCCGAGATCGTAGATGTCCTTGTCGAGAGGCTCACCGGGATCGATCTTGTTTTCAATTCCATCCAACCCCGCCATCAACATCGAGGCAAAGGCCAGGTAGGGATTGCAGGAAGGATCGGGTGGCCGGAACTCAACGCGTTTGGCCTTGGGGCTGGGCGAATACATCGGGATTCGGCACGCGGCACTACGGTTGCGGCGCGAATAGGCAAGGTTAACCGGCGCTTCAAATCCCGGCACGAGGCGCTTGTAGGAATTTGTGGTAGGCGCCATCAGGGCCGCCAGCGCCGGCGCATGACGGAGCAATCCGCCGATGTACCACAGGGCCATCTGACTGAGTCCGGCATAGAGATCGCCGGCAAAGAGCGGCTTGCCTTCCTTCCAAATGCTCTGGTGGGTGTGCATGCCGGACCCGTTGTCTTGGAAAAGCGGTTTGGGCATGAAAGTCACCGTCTTGCCGTACTGGTGGGCAACGTTGCGGATGATGTACTTGTAAATCATCATCCCGTCGGCTGACTTCAGCAGGGGACCGAACTTCTGGTCGATTTCGCCCTGGCCGCCGGTCGCCACTTCGTGGTGATGGCACTCGATGGTCAATCCGGCTTTTTCCATCACCATCACCATTTCCGAGCGCAAATCCTGGTAGTGGTCCGTGGGCGGCACGGGGAAATAGCCTTCCTTATAACGCGGGCGGTAACCGAGGTTGTCATTTTCGCGTCCGGAATTCCAGCGTCCTTCCTCGGCGTCGATAAAGTAGTAGCCGTGCTGCTGGGCCTGGTCAAAGCGGATGTTGTCAAAGATGAAGAACTCCGACTCCGCGCCAAAAAAGGCCGTGTCGCCGATGCCCGTGTAGGCGAGGTACGCTTCAGCTTTCTTGGCGATGTGGCGTGGGTCCTTCAAGTAGTGCTGCTTGGTGATCGGGTCGGTAATATCCCCGATCAGCACCAGGGTGGGAACGTCGGTGAAGGGATCGAGCATGTACCAACTGGGATCGGGGATCAGCAGCATGTCACTTTCGTGAATGGCCGCCCAACCCCGGATGCTGGACCCATCCATGCCGAATCCTTCTTCGAAAGACGATTCGTCAACTTGGTGAATGGGATAAGAAACGTGATGCCAGAGCCCTGGTAGGTCGGTGAACCGGAGATCGACCATTTTCACGTTGTTCGCCTTGGCAAATTCAAGCACAGTCTTCGCGTTCATTTAGCCTCCATAAAAGAAATTTCTACATCCGATAAATGCTGATAATACTCGGTCCGCATCACTGAGAGCGCGTTAAGATATCCTGTCTAACGGCAAGAGTCAAGCCTTAATCCTGCCCCCCTTTGGGAGGGCCTTTTGATGGGCTTGCAACCCAGTCGGGATATCCATCACGCCAGCCGATAAATTCTTTGTGCGTTTTCGTAGAAGAGTCTGTGCCGGTTTTCAGGGCTTTCGTTTTGTGTGAGATCGGAAAGCGTTTCCACCCACTTTCGGAGCGTGGTGGATAGAGTGCAGACAGGCCAGTCACTGCCGAACATCACGCGCTCCCAGCCGAAGCACTCAAGGGCATGCTCCACAAAGGGACGGAGATCCTCAGCGGTCCACCTCTCCGGATCGGCATAGGCCACCAAACCGGAAATCTTGCAGTTGACGTTGGGAAACTCGGAAAGCTCACGGAGATGCTGCCGCCAAGGGTCCAGAACTTTTTCTTTCACTTGAGGCACGCCGCAGTGGTCGAGAATAAAAGTCACACGGGGACATTGTTTGACAAGATGAATGGCGACGGGGAGTTGGCGCGCCAGAACGCAAATATCAAACGAAAGGTCATAAGAACTGAGGGCCTTCACATTCTCGATAAACTTCGCTTCCTGCGCCACCGCGTCCGGTTGAGTGTGGAGAACGCGGCGTATTCCTTTGAGAGCTGGATGACCGATAACCTTATCGAGATATTCCCTGAAACCTTCATGCTCCGGACGTCCGCAAGCGACCACTCCGGCGAGCGGATTGTCCGGGGCCTCGGCGAGCGTAAGGATGTAGCGGGTTTCATCGAGCATATGCGGTTCGTCCACGTCCGCCTCGACGTGAATGGATTTCTCAATTCCGGCTCCGCGGATTGCCGCAAGGTAATCCGGCATGCGGAAACTTCGGTTAAGTTTGGGGATCTCTTTGCACCAGGAGAATCTGAAGCGTTCCATGTCCCAGAGATGCTGGTGGGTATCGATAATTTTCATAGCCTGAATTGAGAGCCCACATGCGACCCTCAGGACTCCTTTGACTTGGAACGTTTGAAAATACCGCGCAACTCTTCGATCACTGCCCGTGGATTTCCACCCTCGCGCAGAAACTGATGGACCACCACTCCCGCCTGATCCTGAAACTCAATGTACCCGCAATAGCGCGGCCGCAGATAAGCGCGGTCGAGCGCGGGAAGGGTATTCCGGAAGAAATCGTTCGTCAGGCGGTTTGCTTCCGCATCGGTCCACGCCGAGCGGTGTCCGGGTTGGCCGCCGTTTTGGATGTAAAGCGTTCTTTGACATTCAGGCGACGCGACGTAGCGGGCGTATTGAAAAGCCGTTTCCCGGTGGCGGCAGGCGGCTGAGACGGCAAGGCCCGTGCCTCCAAGCGTCGTTTGAGCGCGCTCCGTTCCTCGGATGCGGCATAAGTCTCCAAATTGGAGTGCCTTTTGGGCGTACCCCGGCCGCGCGTAGTTGGAATATCCGAAGGCAAAGGGACAATAGGCGATATCGTCGCGGGCTGCCATGGCTTCATAGGTCGCGATGGGATTCCAGGTAAGGATTTCAGGCGAACAAAGCAATACCAGCTCCCGAAGCATGGTCAACGCTTCAGCACCTGTTTCAGTGTCAACAAAGGCATCCTCGCCCGCGAAAGGACCTTCCCCGAGCCCGCAACAGAGCATATAGAAATTCATCAGGCTGTCAACGGGAATTGACGGGAACGCGACCAGCCTGCGCTTGGCCAATGCCAGGAGCTCCTCCCACGTCTCGGGCGTGGAAGCTCCGGCCTCTTGCAGCAAATCAGGGCGCCAGGAGCTGACGGGCGTTGCAGCGTCAATCGCCAGCGCCCATTGGCGCCCCTCGCTGAAATAGCTCTGATCGGACAGACCCACGGAATTCCGCTCCTGGTTGGCCAGGAAGTCAGCGTCCAAACCTTCATCGATGGGAATGAAAACTCGGTGACGCGCCGCATATCCCACGAAAGGGTGGTCGATCACCAGCAGGTCAAAAGACTCAGCCAGTTTCTCAACGGGAAAATCTGCGAACTCCTGCAGGCTCCGCTTTTCCCAGGCAACTTCAACATCCGGGCGCATCTCGGAATATCGCTGGGCCGTCGCCAACAGGGGCAGCAAGCCGCGTGAGTGGTTCCAGGTGATGCCTCGAAGTCGGACTCGATTTAAAGAAGACATAGCCTTCTGTAACGGATGGCCGCCACTTGAAGCAGCGTCCTGCCTTTACTTTCCTAAAGGAGCACGCGGCAGTTGTCAAAGTCCCTGCCTTAATAAGGGATGGGCTCTCCGCCCTGCTCGCTTGATCGGTACGCAGCTTCCACCACAGCCATCGTCTTGAAGGCGTCGTCCACGGCTGTCGAGGCTTTGTCATCGGAGTTGTCAACCCATCGCATCACACTTGCCATGGTGCCGATAAAAGCGTCTGGAAACCAGGTTCCCTCAAGTGCGACGGGTTCCCAGCGGGGAGACTCGCCATCGCGCAGGATGCAGAATTCCATTTCGTCCGGCTCGCCTTTCGGGTAATCCAACAACAAACCCATCTTGACGTAGATGGCTCCTTTCGTTCCCTCCCATTTGATGAAGCTCTCCTGATGGCGGCGGCCGAATCCATGGCCGTGGTTTGCGGAAACGCACGCCTGAATCGCGTCACCGTAATCCATGATCAAGGTTGAGCGCGTGGGAGCAAGATGAGGGAAGGCGGGGAGCTTTGTGGTCTTGGCATAGATTCCGCGCGGGTTGCCCAGAAACGAACGGATCAAATCCAGATAGTGAATGCTGTGATACAGGATTTCGAGCCGCGGGATTCCCTCCAAAAAGGTCCAGAGGTGCCAGGGCGTTAAGACGGCCACCCGCAGTTCCATTCCGTGTAAGTCACCGATGGCGCCTTGCTCGAGAAGGCTGCGGGCGGCCAGGACGTATGGCGCGTACCGCATCTGAAAGTTAAGGGCCGCGCGAAATTGCTTCTCGTGGCAGAGTTCGACGATACGCCTTGCCTCGGCAAGATTTTCACCCAAGGGTTTCTGGATGAGAACACCGCGGCCACTGGGCAGATGCGGGAGAACCTTCAGGATGGCAGGTGCGGGAACCGCAACGTCAAAGACCGCGTCAGGGGGGGCGTCGCTCACTGCACTTTCAAGCGAAGGAAACACCCGCTTGATGCCGAACTGGCTTGCGAGAGCTTGAGCGCGCTCAGGATTGAGATCGTAAAGGCCGGCAACTTGAAACCCCGCCTTGCGGTACGCGGGGAGGTGGGCGTCATGAACGATCCCGCCGGCTCCAATCATAACAATGGGGCGCGGAACTTCCGGCAAGGCCGGCTTCTGGTTTAGGTTAAATTGCGGCATAAGATTCCTCGTTGCCCGGAGGCCACTCCTTTTTCAACGCTTACTTCTAGCAGGATGGTCATTTCTTTTGCAAAACGCAAGTTTACGGATAAAATACATCAAGTCAATGGGAAACCTGCATAAGAACTCTCAAAAGTATTCTGTGCCGGCTCTCGAGAAGGGGCTCGACATCGTCGAAACCCTTGCTGCTTCGCAGGTTCCGCAATCCTTGTCGGAGATGGCCCGGAAACTTGGCCGCACCAGCAGCGAACTGTTCCGAATGCTCAACGTGCTCGAGCGCCGTGGCTATATTGAAAGAGACCCCCTTGCCGGCAAGTACAGCCTGACTCTGCGGCTCTATGAACTCGCGCACACTCACTCTCCGGTCGACAAACTGCTAAGGGCTGTTGCGATCCCCATGCGCACGCTCGCTGAGCGTTTTAAAGAGTCCTGCCATGTCAGCACGCTTGAAAACGGCCGGCTGGTTGTCCTTGCGCAGGCGGATAGTCCGGAGTCCTATCGATTCTCGGTTGAAGTGGGCGCGGATTTCTCGCCCATCCATACGGCTTCCGGACGGCTTCTTCTGGCCTTCCTCAAGGAACCCGAGCTTCAATGTTTTTGCGAAACTTCCGCGGATTACCGCAAGCTGAGCCGCGCCGGCAGGGGCAGGCTGCGCGCTAAGCTTGATGAGATTAAGCGAAAAGGAGTTTCAACGACACGGGATGAGCCCGTTGTGGGCATTGAAAGCTACGCCGTCCTGGTGGGCAATCCGGAAATCGATTTTACCGCCGCACTGGCGGTTGCCTCGTTGGACATCCGGGAGAAGAGAAGTCATCCTCGGGAAATGATCGAAGGTTTGAAGGAAACCGCCGCTGGAATTAACCGCGCGATCGGACTGAGACAATGACCCAACAAAAATATTTTGAAGAATACGAGCTCGGCACCATCCGGGAAAGCCTGGGCCGCACCATTACGGAAACGGATATCGTTTTGCACGCCGGTCAGAGTGGAGATTTCTACCCCCATCATATGGACGCCGAATGGTGCAAAGGGCAGGAGTTTAAGCAGCGAATTGCCCATGGGACCCTGGTGATGACCGTCGCCGTCGGGCTTTCTGCTTCCGCTGTGAATCCCCAGGCTTTCACCTATGGCTACGACCGGCTCCGCTTTATTAAGCCCGTTTTTATCGGAGACACTCTGCATTCACGAGTCACCCTGAAAGAAAAGCGGGACTCCCCCAAGCGTCCTGATTATGGGATTGTCGTGGAATTGGTGGAAGCGCTGAATCAACGCCAGGAGGTCGTCCTGGCGTGCGAGCACCTGCTGATGGTCAGGAAGCGGCCCCGTCAAGGCGAAGGCCGCCGTTCGCCTTGACTCCAGGGTTCACCCGTAAGCGCTTGCGAAGAAGGAATAATCCTGTTTACGGCCCAATATTTTACAGATAAAATCTGCTTGGGCTGATAAAAATAACCTCCGGCCTGCCCTCTGAACAGAAAGGAACGCAAACCGCGTGATGAAGCCTCTGGAAGGTATTCTTGTATTGGACTTCAGCCAATTCCTTGCCGGGCCATGGGCGGCATTGCGGCTGGCTGATCTGGGTGCGCGAGTCATCAAAATCGAACGCCAGGGCCCGGGAGACTTGTGCCGCCGCCTTTATATTTCAAACCTCGAACTGGACGGCGACAGCACGCTGTTCCACTCCATCAACCGCAACAAACGGAGCTTCGCGGCGGACCTTAAGAAAGCCGAGGATCGCGCGCGCGTTGAGAAGCTGGTCAAGGCGGCCGACGTCTTGATTCAGAATTTCCGTCCCGGCGTGATTGAGAAGCTGGGGTTCGATTACGAGTCGGCGCGAAAGATGAATCCGCAGCTTGTATACGGTGAAATCACCGGCTACGGCAAGAAGGGTCCTTGGCGGGACAAGCCCGGGCAGGACTTGCTTGCCCAATCGCTCTCCGGCCTGGCCTGGCTCAATGGAAACGCCGATCAGCCTCCCATCCCGTTCGGGCTGGCCACGGCCGACATGTTCGCAGGAGCTTATCTGGTCCAGGGGATTCTGGCCTGCCTGGTGCGCCGGGGAAAGACAGGCAAGGGCGGACATGTTGAAGTCAGCCTGCTCGAAGCCGTTTTGGACCATCAGTTCGAAGTCTTGACTACCCACCTTAACGACGGTGGCAAGCTCCCGGAGCGGAGCTCCATCAACAACGCCCATGCTTATCTTGCCGCGCCCTATGGGATTTACTCGACCGCGGACGGTTACCTCGCCATTGCCATGGGCTCCGTGACGCGCTTGGGCGAACTGATGGGGTGCGAGGCCCTTGTGCGCTACCGAGATCCAAACACCTGGTTCACCCAGCGCGACGAAATCAAGCGCATCCTGGCACAACATCTGGAATCTCAGACCACCGAGCACTGGCTTAGCATCCTGGAACCGGCCGACGTGTGGTGTTCAGACGTTTTCACGTGGCCCAAGTTGTTGCGGCATGAAGGATTCAAAGCCTTGGACATGCTGCAGAGCGTGCGCCGGGCGAATGGCGCCGCTCTGGTCACAACGCGCTGCCCGATTCGAGTGGATGGGGAGATCTATAAATCCAGCTTGGGCGCTCCTCGCGTCGGAGAACATACCGAGGAGATTGCGCGGGAGTTCGGGCTTTGATCAGAACTGCTACAAGGAGTTATAAAGCGTGAATCCAAACCCAGATGCGGCAAAGCACCAGGAAATACCAGTTTGGAACGCGGAGAACTGGTTTTACGAAGACTTTGAGCTTGGCCACAAGATTCGCTCCATCCGCCGTACTCTTTCAGAGGGTGAGAGCATGTTGTTTAACGCCCTGGTGCTGGATATGCACCCGTATGTGGCGGACGAGATGTTCGCAAGCCGGGAGGGCCGTTTTGGCAAGCGCCTGGTGGCGGGAGCTTTCGTCTTCAGCGTAGGCCTTGGCCTGGTGGCGACGAATTGCGTCAATGCGTTCAGTTATGGGTATGACAAGTTGCGATTCATCAAGCCGGTTTTTATCGGTGACACCATTTATACCATCCGGACAAACCTGGAGAAGCGCCCCAAATACGAAGAGATGGGGTTGGTCAAGGCATCCTATGAGGTTTTCAAGAATGAAGGAGAACTGGTGCTCTATTGCGAGCACCTCCAAACCGTAAAATATCGCGACCCTCAAACCTCAAAACGCGCCAAAGAATAGCTTAAAGGAGAGCGCATTGTGCAAAGCTTGAAAGGGTCGCGACATTACACGGTCGTTCTGCTTTTGACGGCGCAGTTGCCGTCGTTCCTTCCCTGCGGCTTGCCGTGCTGCTCCATTTATTTTGCCGCGATCGGGATCTTCGCTTCCTCAAACGCTTTGCGAACCACGGCTTGATCTTCCGCGTTGGCCACGCGTTGGGGATGGCGGGGCAATCCCGCAGACCGGCCCTGAAGGGAGATGGCAAATTTCACCCTTCCTGGGAATCCGGTTTCTCCTTCCAGAGCACGCCACACCAGCAGAAGCTTGCCGTGCATTTCGAGAGCCGTCGCCCGGTCGCCTTTTTGGACGGCTTCATAGAGCGCCACGGATTCCTTGGGGAGGACCGTCACGATGGCCGCGACCGCGCCCGGCGAACCCAGCACGAAAGAGGGATAGATCAGGTCATCAACGGCGGTCAGGATGGGCGTTTTCTCTCCGTAGTGATACAACAAGTCGGCAACGAGGTGTAAATTGCCCCCACTTTGTTTGACGGCGTCAATCGCGCCGGCTTCAATCAGCAGTCCGATTGATTCTGCGGAAACCTGGGCCCAGGGGATCACGTTGTAAAGGATGCTCGGAAGGTCGGTGGCTTCCTTGATGCGCGTGTAGTATGGAACCAATTCCTCGGGGCCTGCCAGGAATACGTAGTGGGGAGGCGTGACCTGGAGGGCCTTGACGCCGGCTTTTTTAGCGGCGAGGCTGAGCTCGATTGCTTCATCCGTGTTATCCGGGATCGCCCCTCCGATCACGGGAATGCGACCTTGAACGTGCTTAATGCACATTGAACAGAGGTCGAAAAGTTCCTCGGCTTTAAGCCCGGCTCCTTCGCCGGTGCTGCCGCCCACGCACACCGCCGTCGCCCCGCAGGAGATCTGAAATTCGACTTCGGCCGCGATAGCTGCCTCGTCAATCTTCCCCTGTTCGTCAAAGGGCGTGACCAGGGGGGGGATAATTCCTTTTAACCAAGAGGTCATGTGTTTTTCCTTTCAAGTAGAATAGAGTCTTGCGATTGTTCAAATGTTCTGTTCCGGAGTGGTCGCCCTTTGTCTTTGGGGTCAGCATCCCCTAGTCCATCTAATTTTCTGGAGGGGGCGCACAGCAGATGATGATCTTAACAGGAGAGTCAGGCTTGACGCTACCAGAAAACAGATTCCCATCAAGCTGAAACCCCCAACAAAATTGCCGCTGTGCTGGTTAAGATAACCTACCCACAAAGGACCGAAGTACCCACCCAAATTCCCCAAGCCTGTTATCAGGCCCATCGCGGCTCCCAGCGTTTTGTGCGGGAGCGTTTCCGTGGCAATCGCCCAGAACGGCCCTAGCGCCACATAAGGTCCGCCCGCGGCGAGACAGAGGAAGATATAAGCAAGAAGCTGGGAAAAGTGGCTTGCCCACACGGCAAGCAAAAGAAAAACACCCGCCGACCCGACTGCTGCGGCAACGTGGCCACGCCTCTCGCCGGAGATATCCGAGTGCCATGAATTCAGCACCATCATGATCCCTGTCACGATAAACGGGATCGCCATCAGGATGCCGACAAATAAATCTCCCATCTTTCGCGCGCTTTCGAGGACTGTGGGCAGCCAAAATAGATACCCTGTGGACGCGACGGAAAACAGGAAATACATCATCACCATCACCATCACTTGAGGTTCAAAAAGAGCCTTAAGGTAGGGCTGAGGCTTCAGTTTTTCCACTTCTTCCCGTTCTTCTGCCAGAAGGCCTTCCAGGTCATCCCGTTCTTCCTTTGAGAGCCATGCGGCCTTGGCGGGACGGTCATCAATTTTTCTCAGCCACACCACAAGCCAAAGGATCGGGAGTGAGCCTTCCGCAATCAACATCACCCGCCAATCCCAGCGGCTCAGAATCCATCCTGAAATGGGAGACGCAATAATGACGGACAGCGGGATGCAAAGCATGAACCAGGCATTCGCGCGGGCGCGCTCAGCACGGGGGAACCAGTTGGAAAGTAAAATCAGGGTTGATGGCCAAACTCCGCCCTCTGCCACGCCCAGTAAAAAACGCATCGTCCAAAGTTCGCGCCAAGAGGTTGTCAAGCCGCAACCGATCGCGCACAAGCCCCAAAGCAGCAACAAAATAGCAATGAGTCGTTTGGAGCTCCAACGACTGGCAAAATGCCCTCCTGGGACCTGCAATAAGAGGTAACCCCAGAAGAAAACGCCCGCGACCGCTCCGGCCTGGGTGGGGCTCAAATGGAGGTCGCGGCTGATCGATGGCAAGCCCATGGAAATGTTAGTGCGATCAATAAAAGCGATCGTGTACATGACGAGAGTTAGGGGGATAATGCGGGTCCATCGTTTCTTGCTGCCTCTCGTTTGTGCGGGCTCTTGGCTGATGGATTTGATCATATAGACGTTTTCGACGGCAGTAGGGCTTCCGGCTTGCGGGCTCTGCGATCAGACGCTCCGAACGAGAATCCGCGTGCTTGTTGGAGTCGCCTTGTATGGCTGTTTTGGGCGACGGTTGTCAACGGCCCGCCAGCCCTCAAAACGCACCCGCTGCTCCTCTGGGCCGGGCACTCCGTCGCGCTCTGGCTGGCGATGGACGGACACTTGCGATAGACGGTCTTCCGGGATCGGCCAATTCAGCATTCTGAATAATACCGTCAATTTTCTTGAAATGGCCTGAGGTATTTCTCGCTCTCATACGGAGGACAGGGAAGGTTTTCCGAGACAACCTCAACACACTTTCTATGCTTCATTTGACTTCCCCTTTCAGCTTCATCGGTGTGCCGCTAAGGGACGCTTGACTTATCGGGTTACTGGGTTTCCTCTTTCCCACTTGCCATGTTCCTGCGAGTAATTTCCCAAATGGAATCAGTCCAGATTCCTTGTGTCCAGTGTTGTGGCGGGCAGCGCAGGCCTCCACTCGCATGAGCGCGCTGCCCTCCACTTCCTGCACTTTACATCTCGAACAGTGTGTTCCTGTGTGGTTAGAAGTTAAGTTTTAGCGCCATCTGCATTTCCCGGGGCGTGTTGGCCTGGTAACCGATGGTGCCGTAAGTGCCGCTGACGGGATTGACATCTGGGTTGCCGAACTGAACTCTGTTGAAAGCGTTGTACATCTCCCAACGGAACTCCAGGCCGAAACGCTCGGTCAATCGAAAGTTCTTCATCAGCGACGTATCCCAATTGTTCATCGCGTCAGCCCGCAAGCTGGCAATCTCCCATGGCGCGGTTTGCAGCGTGAATGCCGGCAATGGAGTCATAGAAGCCTTGTTGAACCAGTCCAGGCGGCTGCGGCTGCTGGCAGAGAGGGTTGGATTTACCCCGGTCAGATTCACCCCACCAATCGAGATCGGGAGCCCGCTCTGGAAGACTCCATTGAAGCCAACCTTCCAGCCTCCAAAGATCGCGCCGCCCACCCCGCTTTTCCAGCCGAAGTTTCTGCCGGGGCCAAAAGGCAGGTCGTAGCTGCCTCCCAGAGTGAACCGTTGGGGAGCGTCATAATAGCCGATCATTTTGCTGGGGGCGGGATCACTGGCGTTGATGTATCGGTAACGGTCGATGGACTTCGACCATGTATACGCGCCGAGCAGGGATAACCCATCCGAGTAGCGTTTGGTTACTGTTACCTGTAATGCGTGATAATAGCTTCTCCCGGCGGTCTTCCGGGCGTTGTCGATGCTCGTGAACTCCGGGTAGTTCAAAAGAAGCTGGCCTTCGTGGATTGTTGGCCCGTTGAAGCCTGCGGTGGAAATCAGGCCGTAGAACGGATTCGGGACGAGGTCGTAGAGATGCGAGCCCAAGGAGAGATACTTGGCCGGCAAATAGTTAAGCTGGTAATCCTGCTCGGCATTGCCGGCGGGAGTGAAAATCTGGCCGCCGCTTCCTACCGGTAAGTGGAAGGCCGTCTCGCCAACGTAGTAAGCTGAGAGCAGCGTGCTGGGGGTTAGTTGCCGTTGGAAACCAAGGCTCCAGCGGGCGTTGTAACCGGGTTGAGCATTCGGGTCCAGAATCCCGAAGCCGCTTCCCAGCGCCGTCATCAAGCCGAGGCTGGAACCAGTGATGGGGTTGAAGCCGCCGGGGAATGGATTATTAAAAAGATCGGTTGGGTTGATGCCGTTCAAGCTGCCTACGGCAAAAGTCCTGGCGTTGAATCCCGTTTGCCGGGCGAAGCTGGTCCAGAACATCGACCGAAAATATCCGAAGCCGCCCCGCAAGACCGTCTTGTCGTTGAGCTTGTAGGCAAATCCAATTCGCGGGTTCCAGTTGTTCCAGTACGTTCTGCCCCAGCGCCGTCCGCTGGAGGTGGCAAACAGCAGACCGCCGTTAACCGCAAACTGGTCGGCCGGCAAGATATTTCCCGGAAGTGGATTGGCCGTGTAGTTGGAGATGGCCTGCGCAGCGATCGGATTAGGCGCGCCGAAAGCAAAGCCCGCATTCTGTCGGTTGTAGCGTTCCGTCGCGGGCATCCACACTTCCCATCGCACGCCGAGGTTAAGGGAAAGCCTGCTCGTGGCGCGGATGTCGTCTTGGAGGTAAGCCGCGTAGTAGGGCGCGGTGGTCGCCTCGTTGCTGGGAGACTGCAGGTTGCTGCTATTTTCCATGGTACCCAGAAGGAAGGAGGCGGTCCCATAGCCGATATTGGAGGCCACAGCATTGGGATTCGGGCCCTGGGTGTAATCACGGCCAAAGCTATAGGTGCCGCTGTCTCCGTAAATCCCGGAATTGTCTTGTTTGACTTGGAACTGAAAACCCCACTTGAAGCTCTGGATGCCCCTCATATACCGCATGTTCGCATTGAATCCCCAGGTGGGATCGTGGTCGTGGTATCCGAACGTTCCGTAGCCGAAGCCGCCGAAATCGGCGACGCTGACGGAAGGCACAGGTTGCCCTGGCAGCGAACTGGCAAAGGAAGAGGAGAACCCGAGGGACGTTAAATTACTGACGGGTGCGGGTGTGACGTAATCATTTTCCCAACCCTCCCAGCCGAGAGCAATGTCCAAGGCCATGGTGGGCGATATGATATGGCTATAGCCCAAACCCACAGAAATCTGCTGATTGAAGACAGTTAGGTTAGGCAGCTTCGGGTAAAAGGCAGATTGCAGGTTATCCGTTCGCTCCCGGGAAAAGCGCGCGAAAAAGCGATTGCTATCATTGATCTGGTGATCGACCCGGATGGTGTAATCATTCATGGGTGTGCTGGTGTTGATGCTGGTCGCATAGTTCTGCGCATTGGTGAAGGGAAGCCCGGTTCGGTTGGACGAAGGGATTAGTGAAAGCAAGCCCGCGCTGGCTGGATTGATCATCCCGGTTGGGATCACGTTGCCAGAGAATGTATCGCGGATGTATTGGCCGGGATTGTTTGGGTCGGGCCGGGTTGAAAAGGGATTGTAGATTTGGACCAGGTCCCCATTCTGGTCATAAGTCTTTGAGAAATCGCCTTGCCGCTGGAGGGCTGTTGGGACCGTCCCGATAGCTGCGGTCGAATGGGAAACGCGGATTCCTTCGTAGTTGAAGAAAAAGAATGTCCGGTTGTGGATGATGGGGCCTCCGATAGCCCCGCCAAACTGGTTGTAGTGGGAGGGTAGCTTCTTCAGGCCTTCCAAATTGCCGTAGAAACCGTTTGCGTTGAACGCGCTATTTTGGAGAAAGTCGTAGGCTGTCCCGTGAAATCGGTTGGTGCCGCTCTTCGTGGTCACGATCACCGTAGCGCCTGCTCCGTGGCCGTACTGGGCGTCAAAGGCGTTGGTGAGCACGGTGACGTCCTGTGTGTCATCAACCGGTGGGATGTATCCTACCCGGTCGGTCAAATTGTCGGGGACGCCGTCAATCATAAAATCGTTATCACGGTCCCAGGCGCCATTGCTGGTAAAGTAAGACGTCTGGTTCATAGCATTGGTGTCGACCCCGCTGGGAGCCGGATTGAAAGTCTGGACCACGCCGGGGCTGAGCCTTGTCAGCAGGAGGGGATTTCTTCCTTGTAAGGGCAGATTTTCAATGTTCCGGCCGCTAATCGTGGTCGTTAAGGAACTGGTCGTCGCTTGGAGCAAGGGCGCTCTGCCTGATACCTCCACGGTTTGCTTTGTACTCCCGAGTTGCAGCGTCAGGTCAAAAGTAGTGGATTCTCCGGTCTGTACTGTGCCCACTTGCGAGACCTTCTTGAAGCCTTGAAATTGAGCGTCAACCCGATAGGTTCCGGGCAGCATGTCGGGCACGAGAAAAACGCCCGTGCTATTTGTCTTAGTGGCCTTTACGATTCCCGTCGCGGTGTTGGTGATGGTAATGGTAACTCCGGGGACTACCGCACCTTTCGGATCTTTCACAACGCCGGTTATTGAACCGGTAGGAATTAATTGAGCCCATGCTCCGCCGGCAGTTACGAGGCAAAGTAGCGCCGCCAAAGCGTATTCCCCGAGACGTGCGTGCATTGATGGGGAAAGGTATTTCTCCATGTCTCATTCCTCCAAAGAATGTGAGATCGCCCTGCGCCTCTGTGTTCCACTGTTCAGATATGCTGAACTGTATTCAGCTGAGCGCCTCAACCTTATAGCGCTGCACTTGGCGTTTGTCAATAGGATTGTTCAGGGTTGTCATTAGCGCATCAAATGTCCGGTTGGGTTGGCAGGTGGTGTGTCCGGTTGAGGCCGCGAGGGGGGCATTTTGTTAGAGAGGAGGCAGAACGCGGGCCACGCTTGCCAGCCTGTCGGCTGCCTTTTCAGCATAGTTCCTTTGCCGGACCTCTCCGTGAAAAGCTAGGAGTTCGAGCCCTTGCATCCCGGGAAACTGGGCCAGAAGTAGCTGTCTGTCCAGCCAAGCTCTCGCAGTCCTATTTCTGTGGAGTAGTAGGCCTTGCTTACCCAACTCTTCAGATTCTCGAAGTGCTCATGAAGAACGCCCAAGGGCAGCACTGGCTGCGATGCGGGTTCGGCAGGCGAAGCCGTTTCGCTTCCTGAAGACTGGCCGTGCGCAGGCCTGGAAATGATTTTAAGGATCTCATTTTGACGGGCCTCGGCAAGTTCCTTGAAAGGAAGGCCGTATCTCCGGCGCGATTCGCCGTCGATGGCGGAAAGAGAAGCGAGAAAGGCTTTCTGGTTTTCCAGCGTGTCGGCGCTTAGGAGAAGATCCACAAAGGGTGCGACGCCCGCCTTGATGGAACCTGGAACGATGCGCTCCGCAAGCGCGCTCAGAGTCTCCACTTGGTGCGGATCGAGAACCGCAGAATCCCATTTTACGGCAGGCGCTTCCGCGCCCCCACTGGAGGGCGTTGCAAGGCCCGCAGATTGGCCGTGAGCGGGCTGGGCCGCGGCAACAGAGGACGTTACTGCGCCGCCGGTGGCGCTTCCCATCAGCCTTTGCGCTATTTCCCTGGGGCTGATGCCCTGACGTTTTCGAGACGGAGGAGCCTCAACAGGCTGAGACTGTTTTCTCATGTTACACACCTCATAGGGTTCCCTTTTTCATTTCTTCCATTAAGTGATCGCACGACCGGATCGAGAGCGCCATGATCGTCAACGTTGGGTTCTGGCAAGGACCCGTGGAAAAGCCTGCGGCATCCATCACAAAAAGATTGCGGGTATCATGAGATTGTTGAAAGGAATTGAGCACGGAAGCTTTGGGGTTGTTTCCCATGCGCGCGACCCCAACCTCGTGGATTGCCGACCCCGGGGTGTTGGGCGTGTCGTGTATTTGGATGTTCTTGGCTCCGGCGGCTTCAAGCATTTCAGCTGCGGAATCGGCCATATCTTTCACCATGGCAGCTTCATTCTCTCCGTAATTCATGTGGAAATTGAGAACCGGGATGCCGTAGGCGTCGACGACGTTGCGGTTGATTTCAACATAGTTGTCCCATCGGGCCAGGCACTCGCCAAACCCGCCCAACCCGAACCTCACAATCGGTTCCTGCAGCGCCTTTTTGTAATCCTCGCCAAATCCCGGCGCTGCCCAGTTAAAGTAGGGATGTCCCTCCGCCTGGCAGCCGTAGCCGCGTAAAAATCGTTTGTCGCGCGGGCCGTTGTGAGTGTTGCGGAATCGGATGACGTAGGGGCCAATCGGCCGGTGAGGACGGCCGCCATCGATCCACGGTTTGCCGGTGAGATCGGGGAAATCGCCCGACGCGCCGCCTCCCGTGACGTTATCCATCAAATAATGGCCGAGTACGCCGCTTGAATTCGCCAGGCCCGCCGGATACTGGCGCGTGGCGGAGTTGAGCAGAATGCGGACAGATTCAAGCGACTGCGCGCACAGGATGACGGCCCGCCCGTAAACTTCCTTGGCTTCGCGAGTGACCCGGTCAATGTAGAGCACGCCTTTGGCCTTGTTGGTCTCGGAGTCCATGAGAACCTTGTAGACCATCGCGTTGGGGATAAATGCGCAGCGTCCCGTCTTGAGCGCGTCGGCCACGGTAGTGTAATAGGAGTTGAAATAGGAGTGGGTGTGGCAGCCTTGCCAGCAGGATTGGCAATAGTGGCACGGCGCACGGCCGTTAAGCGGTTGGGTGATGTTGGACGCGCGTCCCATCGTCATCGTCCGGCCGAATTTCTCCTTAATCCGCTTGCCAAACAAGGACTCCACGCAGGTCATGGCCATCGCGGGTTGGAACTTGCCGTCGGGCAGTTCGTACACCCCTTCCGGTGTGCCCGAGATTCCGACGTACTCCTCGACGATGTCGTAGTAAGGCGCAAGGTCTTTATAACTGAGGGGCCAGTCCACGCCGTAGCCATCGCGAGAGGCGGCTTTAAGGTCCAAATCGCTGAGACGATAGCTGTGGCGCCCCCACACATTTGTCCGGCCGCCCGTGATTCGCATGCGCCCCCGCCAGGCAAACGGCTTGTCGGGAGAAGTCGTATAAGGCTCATCCAAATCGTTGCACGCCCAGTCGTAGTTGTATTCCCCGGCGACGCTGCCCATCTGTATGGGACGGCCCGCTCGCCGAATGACTTCCGGCGCCAGGTTTCGGTATTTCAGTTTGAAGGGCGGCACGTGATCGGTGAAATTATTGTCGGATTGCGGCCGCCCGGCATCGACCAAGGCAACCTTCAGGCCAGCTTCAGCCAGTCTCTTGCAGGCCCACCCTCCGGATGCGCCCGACCCCACCACCAGAACATCAAATTTGTTGGACATGCCACTCGCCTTCCGCTTTCCCCAGAAGTTGTTTCAAAGCCCTCTCCCATCAGTGGACGCAATAATTGGAATTCTGACTTTATTTCTTGCGCGTTCTCAGTGCGGAATCATATGCTCGCTGCCCTTTCCTTGCAAGTTCGGATGACCGGGAGTGAGCCGGAGGCGTTGATCTCCAATCCCAGCGTGGCGGCGGACCAATGCTTAAGCGGGACGACACGAGGATAGCAACGAGAAGGGTGGACATCTCAAGGAAAGATTTCGCCTTTAAGACGCTGCTGTTTGGAAATTGCGGGCCGTGGAGAGCTTGGGCGCTTCTCTCATGCTTTGGAGCGTGACGCGCGGGACCTTTTGCCGGACCGGACCGGTTGCCGGCGTCCCTTCGTCGCGGAACCCTCTTGCGGCGCAGATAAAGCGCGTGCCGTGTCCATAACGAGTGCAGCGAGTTTGCTGATTCTGTTGCGGGTAATGCGGCTTGCGGGTCCGGATACACTGATCGCCGCCCTTGCTCGTCCATAGGGATCAAGGGCGCAGGCCGCCACACAGCAGACTCCCTGCTCATTTTCCTCCTGGTCGATGGCGTAGCCGCACGCTCGAACCTTGGCGATTTCTTGTTCGAACCTGTCCATGGTCGTAATGGTTCGCGCGGTGAGGAGCTTCAGCCCGCTATGCGTCACCAGTTCCCGAATCTCCTCATCCGGGAGGGTTGCCAGCCAGGCCTTGCCGAGACCCGTGCAATAGAGGAGGGCCCTCCGGCCCTCGTCCCCGCGGGTATGCAGCATAAACGACGACTCGATCGAGGCGATGACTAAGACCCCGCCGCCGGAAGGGATGCCGAGCTTTACCGTCTCCTTCGTCTGCTCAGCCAGGCGCCGCAAGTGGGGCATGGCGTAATTGACCAGTTGGGTGTTGTGTGAAAACAACTCGCTCAGCTCAAAGATCTTGTGGCCCAGGCGGTAGACTTTTTCTTTAGGTTCCTGGGTAATAAATCCGAAGTGTTTTAACGTGCGCAGCAGATTGTGAGCGGTGCTTTTAGGAAGGTCCAACTGGTGGCTGATCTCTGTAACCGTCAGAGCGGGAGTTGTTGGCGTGAACGCGCAAAGAATGGCCAGCGCTTTCCGCACCGCCATGACCTCATATTCAACGTTGTGCGCCTTCGTATCGCTTCCCACTTGTGCAGTATAGCTGAACCATCGTTCAGAACCAAGCCGTATCGAAATTTTCCTGTGGTTTTCCTGCGCGCTCTGCGCCACCAGCGGATTGCTACAAATGGGCGCGAGGGTATATATTAAAATTTGTGAGAGGCCGAATGAAGATTCTAATCTGCGTGCTATTGGGCCTCATCCTTGCCGTGCCCTCTGCCTATGCATTGGATGCCGAGACAGGTGGCCAGTCGACTTCGAAGCCCGCTGACTCGTTGGCACACGCGGCCAAGGAATTTGAGCGCCTCACCTACGAGTGGGGTATGCGTCCCAATAGCCCGCCTTCCGCGCTGAAGCATCATGGGCCGAAGATGCTATGGCACGGTCGCGTCTATGAATACTTCCGGAACGACGTTCTTGACGCGATTCCGCACGAAGTCAATCAAAACGGCGGGACTAAATCCCCGTTGCACCGGAATCAGTTCGGTTTCAATGTTTCGGGCCCCGTGCTCATCCCGCACCTGGTCACCAATCCGAACAAGACGTTTTTCACGCTCTCCTATGAGGGTGTCCGCGAGACGGTTTCCCGCGCCTCGCTGCTCACCATTCCAACCCTCGCGCAGCGCAATGGGGACTTCTCCAAAACCGTGGACCAAGCCGGCGCTCCGCTTCCTGTTTACGACCCGTCCACCACGAGCCTCAATCCCGCCTACGATCCGTCGCAGCCTGTTTCCACCAGCAATCTTCAGTATCTGCGCTCGACTTTTCCGGGAAACGTCATTCCCATGGATCGTTTGGTTCCAAGCGCCCAGCAGGCTCTCGCTTATTACCCTTTGCCGAACGCGCACGTTGGACCGTTCTTTGCAAACAACTACTTTATCAACTCGCCGCAGAATGACACCGCCAACGGGATTATTGCCCGGGTGGACGAGTCCTTTGGCAATCGACATCGGCTAAGCTTTAGCACCGCCATTTCCAATGGGTTTCTTAGCTCGCCGAAGTATTTCCCGAATATCGCCAGCCCGACGGCGCCGGATCAGAACTATTCCAGCTGGCGGGGGGCGATCAGTTACGTTTTCACCCCCAACTCAAAGACCGTGAATTCGGCGAGTTTAACCGTAGACTCCAACGTGATGAAGATCGGGAGCGGCTCGCAGGCTCCTTTCCCGATCTATCAGCTCTCATCCTATGTGTCGATGGGCACCGCGTATCCTGAATCGCACAATGCCCACAACCTGATTCAAGTGGGTGATTCGATCTCCTATCAGCGCGGCAAGCACTCTCTCCGGCTGAGTTTTGTCGCCAATCAGTCTCAAGTGAATACTTTCACGCCGGAGTATCCCGTGGGTGATTTCCAGTTTTCTTCGGGTATCACCAGCCTGCCGGGAATTGTGGGTACCGGCGACCCGTTTGCCAGTTTTCTTCTAGGGTTGCCATCCTACGCGGAACGCAGCATCGTTACGGCTCCTTCGTATTTCCGCAATTCCTATCAGGCCATTGATGGCGGAGACACCTATCAGGTTTCAAAAACCCTGACGCTGAGCCTCAACCTCAATCTCAGCCGTCGAACCCCGCGGGTGGAGAAATACAATCGCCAAAGCACGATCGATCCTTCCGTTGTTGATCCCGTGAGCGGCTTTCCCGGCGCGCTGGTATTTGCCGGTCGCAACGGAGTTTCCCGCGGTCTGCGGCCCACGAATATCGACCTCGACATGAGCACGGGTTTGTCCTGGAATCCCGGCGGCGACGCCAAAACCGAAATCCACCTCTCTTTAGCTCGCTCGCACGGCGCGATCCCGATCTATGACGGGCAGTGGGGCACGCAGGGATTCACCATGAATCAAACCTTCATTTCGCCCAATGTGCAGCTGAGTCCGGCGCTCAACCTTGCGAACGGCATTCCGCCGCCCTCCACGCCCTTGCCCGATTTCAGCCCTTCGGCTGCCGACAACACGACCGCTGATTTCATGGACACGAGCGGGCGGGAACCTGTTTACCGGTCCGCCTCGCTTTCGGTCGAGCGCCAGATGCCGTTTTCATTGGTTGTCACCGTGGGCACGAACTACAGCGCAGGATACGATCTCCTGGTGAGCGGCGGAGTCACCAACCCCAATGCGGTCAATCCCAGTGCGATGAGTTATGGGGATGCGCTTTACAATCAGGCGTTCTACGTCACCTTGCAGCCGTTCCCGCAATTCAAGAGTTTTGATCTTTACAGCCAGTACCCCGCGGGCCGCTACCAGTTGAATTCAGGATACGTTCGGGTGCAGAAACGCGAATCTTCTGGCCTTTCGTTCAGCGCCACTTACCGGTATGCGAGAGAGTTTGACAATTACTCGGGGCCTTATGCGAACCAGGACCTGGTGAACTTGCAGAATGCGTGGGCGCCCACTTCGTGGACTCCTCCGCAGTACCTGCATCTCAGCTATATGTACTCCCTGCCGTTCGGCCCCGGCAAGCCGCTGCTGGACATTTCGGGCTGGGGGCGGCCCATCGTCGGCGGTTGGTCGGTGAGCGGCATGGCGTATTGGAGCGGCGGGCGGCCGCTGGCGCTTCAAGCTGAGTACAACAATACCGGAGGCGTGCTGCCCACGGTTTACGTGAATACGGTTCCGGGCGTTGACCCGCATGTTGCGCATCCGGGACCGTCGCAATGGTTTAATCCCGCGGCCTTCGACCAGCCTGCCAACTTTACCGCGGGAGATGCGCCGAGGACGATGTCCAACTTGTTGGGCCCGGGTTCCAACTCAATGGACGTCAGTCTGGACAAGCGCATGCCGATTGGCAATTCCGCGCTCGAATTCAACGTTACGGCGTTTAACTTTCTCAATCACGCGAACTGGAACTATCCGGATACGACCATTGGCCCGGTCAACGCACCCAATGTTGACGCTGGCAAGATCATCGGCTCGAGCGGCGGGCGCATCATCCAACTGGGGTTGACCTTAAGCTTCTGATGCAGAAGTTCTATTCAGTGCGCGTGCTGGTTCTTCTCATGGCGGCGGTTTCGACGGCCTTGGCCGTCCAGCCCCATGCGCAGTCGGTTTCCATTCCCGCCTGGATTGAAAAAGGCGATTGCGCATCTCCCCCCAAGTTTGAATCGACCCTCGATGGCAAGCCGGCGTCTGTGGAGAAATTGCTGGGTCCCAAGAGCGACCAGATCATCCTGGTGGTGTTCGATCTCACCGGAGCGCTGTCACGGATAGACGCCGCTAAAGGCGCGGTGATTGAAAATCTCTCGAAATTGCCCCGGACGACCTGGGTGGGGTTATTGCAGTCCCAGGATGGACTGCATGTTCTAGACGATCCCAGCCTGCATCGCCGCAAGGAGAGCGCAGCAATCCGCTCCCTTACTTCCAGCGGCAACCCTGAGTTGCTTGAAACCGTCCGGTCGGCTCTTTCGTTGGCGGATGCCATGGTTCGCAAGTACCCGGTGCGCGTCTCGGTATTGTATATTACCGATGGAAGCATCTATGCCTATCGGGAGGATTACACGAACCCGGTTATCAATCCCAGCGATCCGAACGATCTTAGCCGGCGCTTTCCCGAGGCTCTGATCGACGAGAAAATTTCTAAGCTGGAGGGGCAAATCAGCTCCTTGCAGGCCCCCTTGTTTGTTGTTCATCTCCATTACCGGGGAGACAATCTCGACCAAGCCTATCAGAACGGCCTGGTGAGGCTAGCCCGCACGACGGGCGGGGAAGCTGACATGTGCCGCTCATTGTCGGAAATTCCCCAAGTGATCTCCACGGTTTTTGATCGGATTACCAATGCCTGGAGGGTTACGCTGGCGGTCCCAGCTAAAACCCACAGTCATATGCAAATCGGCTTGAATGCCTCGTGCGGCAAGGGAAATCTGGAACTTTCCTGGCGCTCGCGTTTTTACCTGAAAGGGGAGTAAGATGATGCGGATGGGACGCCCTCAAATCATCCTTGTTTCGGGTCTTGGGGTTGCGCTTTTTGCCGCCGGCGGCGTGATTGTCTTCCAGTCGCGGAAGCTTGCTGAATTCCAACAGCAGCGGGAAGCGGATTTGCAGACCCTGCGGCAAACGCGGGAGGCTCTCCGCCAAAGCGAACTTCGCGGGACGGCTGCCCTGGTTAAGCCTCAGTCGCCCGCCCGCGATGCTCAAGCTGCAATCGCCCAGCGCGATGCGACGATTGACCAGCTTAACCAGGCGATCAGCGAGGCGCGGTCCAATATAACCCAGCTCCAAAGCCAGATCTCCGGCGCCCGGGATGAAGACCAAAAGGCGCTGACCGGCGCCAACCAACGCTACCAGAAACTGGAGGCGGATTCGCAGAGCCGTCTCGACGCCATTCAGAAGGAACTCAGTGACACTCAGGTGGGACTGCAGGATTCGCGGCGGCGCATTCGGGAATTGGAAAAGACCAACGCCAAGTTGGCAAGCGAGACGAGTGCGAACGCCCTCCGGGGCACCGAGCGCGAGCAGATATTGGCCAACCTTCAGGATCTCGATCGCCGCCGCGAGTCCTACCTAACGTCAATCCAGGACCGCTACCGGGATATCACTACCCGGTTTCGAACGATGACCGGCATGCTGAACTCGCCCCGTAACGATAATTCCACTGCCTTTAGCGGTGCGGCCCTGGATCTTATCCAGAATGCGATTTCTCTTACCGACAATGACCTCCAACATTTGTCTGAACTCAATGCCCAGGCCTTCAGGCTTGAGAAAAAGCTGCAAAAAAAGTAGGACGCTCAGGTGCGGGGAAATCATTGCAATCTTCCTTTGAAGCGCCCTGAGCCGAGGTGCATGGCGATTACAGAATCGCGCCGCCGCCGGCCATCAACCTGTTTTTCATTCCGCCCAAGTCCTTCAGTGAGACTTCCGTTATCCCCTTGCAGGTCTTGATCGAATGCATATAATCAGGTGAAAATGTAACAGCAGGCGCTCTCGAACATCCCGACAAAGGGTATGGCAAGAGATATTTGCTAAGGTTGTGGAGAGACGAATGGCTTCTAGATCAATCGCCCAAGCTGTCAACGGGCTCCGCGCATGAGTCCTGCGAGCTACGCGCTGGTGACGGGGGCTTCGAGCGGAATTGGAGAATGCTTCGCGCGCGCCTTGGCCGCCCGCAAGCGGAACTTGGGGCTCGTTGCGCGCTCGGGTGAAAAGCTCCGCGCCCTGGCTGCCGAACTCCAGTCTGCCCACGGCATTCTGGCCGAGCCTTTCGTCTCCGATTTGAGCGAGCGCGGGGCGGGTCTGCGTCTGGCCGATCTCGTCCGAGAGCGCGGCTTCGAGATCGACCTTCTCATCAATAACGCCGGGTTCGGGGCGCGAGGGGAATTCCGGAAGCTTTCGCTCGAGCGGCAATCCGCCTTGATGCGCTTGCAGATCGAGACGATTGTCGAGTTGACCTATCATCTTCTGCCGCCCATGATTGCCCGGCGCCGCGGCGGGGTGATTAACGTTTCGTCGATGACGAGCTTTCAGCCCATTCCTTACGCGACCGTCTACTCCGCCACAAAAGCCTTTATGACCAGTTTTTCAATGGGGATTCGAGAAGAGTTGAGGCCCTACGGCGTGGCGGTGGTTACGGTCTGCCCCGGCGGCACTCGAACGAACTTTGTGAACGAAGGCGCCCAGCACGGACGCCACAGGTTTCCGGGCGGGCGGCAAGCGCCGGAAGAGGTGGCCGCGGAATCGCTCAAACAGCTCGACCTCGGAGGCGGGCTGGTCGTTCCGCGCCTCGTGAACAAAGCCAGCCTTTTCTCGCAACGTTTTTTGCCCCGCAGCCTGGTGCCGAAAATCCTTGCAAGGATGAGCAAGCCTTAAGTTATATTCCTCAGGCAAGATAACCGGAGCGCGCTGCTTTCTGGATGCGGTCGGCTGGGGCCGGCATGGGCGGCGAAAGAAGGAGGCTGTTTGACGGAAGTCCACAATACAAGGGTGGAAGCGGGCAACGACGTTTCCTGGATGCACCGGTTTTCGAGCTTGGTCGCGGTGATGGCGTTTCTCTTGATTCTTACCGGGACGCTTGTTTCCGGATCAGGCGGGCGGGTGATCGTGGCGCACACGGCAGGCCATATCTGTGGCTCGGGTTCGGCTGGCGATCATTCTGCCAAGTACGCGCACGTCTATCAACTGTTGGGTGCAAGCGTCATCCTCCTGACCCTCATTCTGGCCCTTTGGCTGTGGCAAAGCGATTCCGATCGCTACCTCAAAAGGCTGGCGGTTATCACGGTTGGCTTTCTGCTGGCGCTCGCGGCCGGAGTCGAGTTTTCGGTGTTCTCCCTGTTTCCAACGGCGGGACCTTTTGCGTACGCGTTGGGGATTCAGGTCTTCTTCGGCCTCACGGTGTGTCTGGCTCTTTTCACTCGCAGCGACTGGCGATGGGACCATCCGAAGTCCCGTGACATCGCCTCTCCATCGCTGCGGCAGGTTCTTGTTTTTATGACCGGCGCTCTGTTCCTGCAGAGTGTTCTTGGCGAAGGCTTCCGCAGGAGGGAGTGGGGAATTGCGCCGCACTTTGTGCTGGGCGTTGTGGTGACTCTTTGCGCCGTATGGGTGCTGGAGATGGCGCTCAGCAAGTTCCCGCAACTGAAGCCTTTCAAGATGTCCGCAATCCTTCTTGGGGAACTGGTGGGGCTGCAACTTTTCCTGGGGATTGTAACCTACAGCATGGACCTCAATGCCCGCGCCGCCTCCGCGCCGCAGCCTGGAGTGCTGGTGATGAACGTGACGCATGCGGCGGTGGGAGCGCTGGTGCTGGCGACCAGCTTGTTTGTGACCTGCCAGGCGTTCAAGTATCTCGCGCCGGGCGTGGCGCAGGCGGCCGGGTAATTTTTACCCGATGTGCAGGTATGACGCACAATTGCCGATTTCGTCGATTTCGAGAGTCCTTGAATTTCTGTAAGACGCTGATAATGCACAACTTATAAATTTCATTATTTTTAAGGCCAAAAATCCCATTTGTCCCATTCGGGCGCCCCAGTATCGATTGTAGCCTACATATGGTGCCTATCCTCACGCCCTGCCGGGCGACCGCCGCAGGCGCGGGCGGGCTTGCCCGTCTGGCCGCGGGTGGCTGGTCCCGTTGCGGGAGCGGCTTGAGTGTTCTGCGCCCGGCACGGCCCGCCACACAATCGCCGGGGAAGTCGAACTGGCGCGCGGTGGGAACCTGGCCCCCGAACCAAGCCGAAGCATTCACCATGTCCGCGGTTTTTGCGTTTGTAGCGGCGGGTTTACCCCGCCATCTGCAGGACCGGCGTCCCCACCGCCCACCCGTCATTCCGAACTCCGTGAGGAATCTGCTTTTCGGCGGCTCAGGGTTTACCCCGCCATCGTGCTTGACGCATTGGTATCCACAGCACTGGTTTTTGTGCTGTGGGCCATTGGAAACAGGACGAACCCACGGTCAACTGAAAACCGATTGACCGTGGCTGCCACCGCTCGCAACCGTGTCATTCCCGGAGAATCGAGGAATTCCGTGGTGAGGGAAGGTAGAGACGCCTCGCTGAGGCGTCTTGCTTCGGGAGACGTTCCAGCGGAACGCCTCTACGTCACGTTTGGTAGCGAGGTCCTCCGGTTTTGAGGTCCGCGGTTTTTCCTTGCGCCTCGATGGCAGGATATCGACCCGCAACAAGCTCCGGAGGAGCGATAGAATTTAGCCCACGGCGCAAGCCGTGGGGTGCGCTCTTCGGTCTGTTTCTTGAAGTGGTATTGGTAGCCACGGTTGGTGCTTTCCCCAACCGTGGGCATTTCCCAAGTGAAGAACCCACACTCAGGAGCGCACTGAGTGTGGCTATCCGCTTAAAATCAGTTCCGGATTCGATCAAATTGCGATACTCTCAGCAGCGGAGGATACGAATATGAAGGAACCCGGACTGGATAACCGCCACCGCGTTAAGGCTCCGCCGAAAGCCGGCGAGATTCAGCAAAAGCGCGGCGATACACTCAACAAGAACCTTCCGAAACCAATTCCTCAGTTCTCACCAAACGCAAAGCTAAGCACGATGAGGGAAGCGACGGGGAAGGTCAGCGAGGCCGCCGTGCGACGAGCCGCGAAAAAACTCAGACCAGACAAGTAAGAATCCTCCGGCAGAGACGGGGGATTTAGGGAGTGAGCTGTTCAAATCGTCTATGCGGAGTCGCTAACGTGGCCCCGGATATCAGTTCCAAAATGAAATTGCTTGCGGGCTGTTTTGCATCGTGAAAGAATCTGCGCTAGTACTGATTAGCCCATGACCAAAGAAGAATTCTCCTCGCACTACCACGGGATAAAGCTGGAAGTTGAACTCCATCGCCGCACAGGCAAGAGCTTTCAGGATTTCTTTGAGCTGATCATGCAGAAGGCCGACCCCTCTTTCGTTATGGTCAAACCGATGGGGAAGGAAGGAGACTGGAAGGCCGATGGCTATTCGGTGAACAGCAAAACGATTTATCAGTGCTATGCCCCTGAGGAAATGACGGGCCCAAAGGCAGCGAGGAAGGTTGAGGAAGACTTCGCAGGCGCGAGGGACCGCTGGGACGGCATGATGCAACGCTGGATGTTCGTTTGGAGTTCTGAGCGGGCGTTACCTCCCCAGGTAGTTGCGGCCTTGGCGAGCTTGAAAGACGCTCACCTCGCGCTGGACATCGGGCAAATGGGTCGGGCTGGGTTGTGGGACATTGTCAAGGGCCTTTCACTTGCCGACCGCGCCTCGCTCTTGGGAATTGTGCCAGATCTAAGCGCTGCGCCAATGACAACAGCCATCGAGATTCAGGTTCTCGTGAAGCACGTTGGGCAGCAGACACCCGCAATGGCGGACACCGCCGACTTAGATCTCACGGCCATCGCAGAAAAACTCCAGCGGAATCACCTTTCAGAGGCCGTTACAAATATGGTGAGGCCCTCGATGCCAGTGGCGAGGCTGGTCGACAAATTCGTCACGGGAATGCCTGAGCCGGGTTTCTCACAAGCGATTGCCCTTGAATTGGCCGAAAAGTACAAGGAGTTTGCTGCTTCGACGGATGAACCCGACGTAATCTTCGGCAGTATCATAGAATACGTGCTCGGCGAGCATCATCTGGAACCCAAGTTCTTCTGGGCTGCCGCTGGGATCGTAACGTACTATTTTGAGCTCTGTGACATTTTTGAGAGATAATCGGTAATCCCGATGGTTCTGCCCGATAAACACTTGCCACTTGACCGCACGCTTTTATCTGTCGGCGGAGAGATACTGCGAATCCTCAGTGATCGACCCCGGTCGGTTTCTTCCGCCTGGGAAGAGCTAAGAACCCTGAATAACAGGCTCTCGTTCGAGCAGTTTACCCTCGCAGCCAGCTTTCTTTTCCTCCTGGGCGCAGTGGACATCGACGGAGGGAATCTCCAAAGGAATGTGGCATGATCCACGCCATTCTCTGCGATCAGCCGAGCTTCAACAGTATTGAATTTAAGCCTGGATTCAATGTGGTACTGGCCACACGAACCAAGGCGGCTACTGACAAGGATTCTCGAAACGGAGCAGGTAAGACGACTCTCGTCGAGATTGTCCACTTCTGCCTCGGATCCAAGGCCGATAAAAAGAATCGCCTGATGGCACCGCCGCTCCACGGCTGGACGTTTGCAGTTGATCTGGACTTAAGAGGACGCCGCTATCTGGTCGCCCGGAACACGGCGAATCCCCGAAAGGTAATTCTTGGGGGGGACTTCAGAGACTGGCCTATCAAACCGAAGCAAGACAAGGAGGCCGACGCGTTCGTCCTATCAACCTCCCAGTGGATTGATGTCCTCGGGTGGCTGATGTTTGACTTGGCACCTCAGGCCAAGACCGATTCATATGAACCAACTTTTCGTAGCCTGTTTTCCTACTTCGCGCGCCGAGGACGGGACGCTTTTTCAATTCCTTTCGAGCATTTCCGCAGGCAAACAGACTGGGACAAGCAGGTTAACAGCGCTTTCCTATTGGGGCTTTCCTGGGACTATCCGGCGAAGCTCCAAACCCTGAAGGATCAAGAAAAGGTTGTCAGGCAGCTCCGATTGGCCATCAGGGCCGGGACCTTTCCAGACCTATTAGGAACGGTGGGCGAACTGGAACCTCAAAAGGTCCGGCTTGAAGAACTCATCACACGCCGCAGCGAGGAATTGCGCACCTTCCGCGTTCATCCGCAGTATCAGGAATACCAAGAGCAGGCCGATCTGCTCCAGAGCGCTATCCGTGAATTTAATCAGGAAAACGTGACCAACGGAGCAATGCTTTCATTTTACCAAGAGAGTTTGCTTGAGGAGCGACCGCCCGAGGCAGAAAAGCTCGCCAAGATGTATCAAGAAGCGGGTATCATCTGGCCGGACGGGGTCAGAAAGCAACTTGAAGATGTCCAAGCATTCCACGACAAATTGATCGTGAATCGTCGCGCTTTCCTGGAGACAGAAATCTCCCGGCTCACACTGGCAATCGCACGACGGACCGAAGAAGTGAGCAGGCTGAGCAACGAGCGGGCGGACTTGCTCTCGGTCCTGGATACCCACGGGGCACTGGCAGAGTATACAGAGATGCAACGCGTACAAAATGAGGAGGTGGCCAAGCTCAGTGCCGTAAGTCAAAAGATCGCGAATCTCAAGCGGATCGACGAGATCAAGGCTCAGACGCGAATCGAAAGAGGACAACTTCAGATTCTGGCCCGATCCTTCTATGAAGAACACCGGTCGGACCGCGAACGGGCGCTTTCGCTCTTCAATCAGTTCTCGCAAGCGCTATACAATCAACCCGGAGAGCTGATCATTGATGTCGTCGAGGGCGGCTACCGCTACAACGTTGAGATCGAGCGCCAAGACAGCCAGGGCGTCGAGCAGATGAAGGTGTTCTGTTATGACCTTACGCTCGCAACCCTGTGGGCGGCGAAGCACCGTGGCCCAGAATTCCTAATTCACGACAGCGCCATTTTCGCGGATGTTGATGAGCGCCAAAAAGCCCATGCACTCGAATTGGCCGCAAAGACGGCAGAGCAGCACGGCTTCCAATACATCTGTTGTCTCAACTCCGACGCTATTCCAGAAGACGATTTTAGCAAAGGCTTCTCCCTCCAACCTCACGTACGAATCGAGCTTAGCGACGAAGGCGAAACGGGCGGACTGCTTGGGATACGTTATTGAACTGCGTTGGCCCGGCGCTGTAAATTTGGTCCCGTCGTCCTCACCCTCAGCGGGTGGCGCATAGATTGCCGCTTCTGCAATATGTGTGATAACTAGCCCCACAAAATCAAACAAACGGTATACACCTCGCGATGCTCGAATGCAAGGAACCAAAGAACCATAAGAAAAAAACGAATGATGGGTAATAAATTACAAACACGGCGGGGTGGCGCGGATCTTCAGATCCGCGGGTTTTGGTTGGATTCGCGGCCGCTAATCCGATGGCACCGGAGAAAAGCAGTTCCTCGCGGAGTTTATCCTGAGCCCTCACATTCAGGGCGAGATTCCTCGCTGCGCTCGGAATGACATAGGGCGAAGGGCACTCGGAATGACACCGTCGCGGGCAAATGGCGGGATAAACCCGCCGCTACGGGAGCGGGCGGTGGGGACACCGCCCCTACAGGGAAAGGCCCGGCGGGCTTGGGTAACGACGTTCCGCAACAAGCTCCGGAGGAGCGATAGAATTTAGCCCACTGCGCAAGCGGTGGGTTCGCAAGTGATCCCCTCACCCCAGCCCTCTCCCGGCGGGAGAGGGGGAACCGCGAAGCGGTGGGTGAGGGCGCGGTTCCCAGGGCTTGCGCCCTGGGCTAAAATCTTCCGCCCCGGGTGGGGCTAAAGGTTGGTAGCGGCGGACAGAGTCTTCCCGTCCGTGGGCCTTTTGAAATGGGACAAACCCCGATTAATTAATAGGCCGATTGAGCGTGGCTACCGGCTTTCAGTGCGAGATTCCTCGTCGCCGGTTGATCCTGAGGCTCCTCGCTTTGTTCGGGGCGGTTCGCCAGTGGAGGGCGAACGGGCTCCCCGGAGTGACACGCAAGCGTTGGTACGGAGGCGCCCCGGCGGGGCGTCTCTACAAATGCAAAATGGCGGGGTAAACCCGGTGCGACGAAGGCGGGCGGGATTGCGGCAACCGGACCCTTGGGGGCAATTCGTGAATTGCCCCTACGGAAAGCGGGCGGGATTGTAAAGACAATCCGCGATACGAAAAGGAAAACCCGCGGATCTGAAGATCGGCGCTGCCAGACTCCTCGTCCGGGCCGGACTTTTGGAGGTGGCGTGCTTTCAAGGCGAGATTCCTCGCGGAGTTTATCCTGAGCCCCTTCGCTTTGCTCAGGGCCGTTCGCAAGCGGAGGGGTGAACGGACTCGGAATGACGTGCGGGCGGGGTTGGTGCGGAGCGCATAGGGCTTGAAAGGCCGCAGGGCTTGGGCGGTCCTGGGCCGCCCGTAGCGAGCCCTGCGCTACAAATGCAAAATGGTGGGATCAACCCGCCGCTACGAGAACCGGGCGCAGTGTATGATAAGAATAAATGACGGAGAGCAAAGTTTGCCGGCAAGAATTTTAGGAATTGATTTTGGGATGAGGCGGATGGGCCTGGCGGTTTCCGACGAACTGGGCATCACGGCGCAGGGGCTTGCGACGCTGGAGCGCGTGAATATGCGCAAGGATATTGAACAGATTCGCCTGCTGGCCGAGCAATACGCCGTGCAAAAGGTGGTGGTGGGGCATCCCATCAGCCATTCCGGCGGCTCGACCGCGATGTCGGAGAAGGCCAGCGCGTTTGCCGAAAAGCTGCGCGCGCGCCTGGCGTGTCCCGTGGAGCTTTGGGACGAACGCCTGACCAGCGTGGAAGCGAACCGCATGTTACGCTCCGCGGGCTTGAGCATCGGCAAGCGCCAGCGCGCCGTGGACCGAGTGGCGGCCGTGCTGCTGCTGCAGAATTATCTCGACTTTTGCGCGAACCAACTGCAACGCCCGGAGCCCGGCGGAGGCGGCGCGTGAAGAAGCTTGCCGTGGTCTTCATTTTGCTGCTGATCGTCGCGGGCATTGCCATCGCGGGGGCGGAAATCCTGCGCCCCTATCAAGGCTACGCCGGCCAGGTGATTGTGGAGATTCCGCCCGGCATGCACGCCCCGCAAGTGGCTGGACTGCTCGCGTCAAAGGGCGTGCTGGCCCGCCGGTGGCCGTTCCTGCTGATCTATGGGGCCGGGCGGTGGCGCCGCCATCTGGAAGCGGGCGAGTACCTTTTTGACCGGCCTCTCAGCCCTCTGGACGTTTACCGGAAACTGATCCGCGGCCAGGTGTACCTGCGCGCGGTGGTCATCCCGGAAGGCTCCAACCGCTTTGACATTGCGCGAATCCTGGAAAGCCGCCTGGGCATTTCCGCAGAGAAGTTTCTCCAGGCCACGCGCGACCCCGCCGCCATCCGCGATCTTGATCCGCAGGCGCCGTCGCTTGAAGGCTACCTGTTCCCGGACACCTACCGGTTTGAATATCGCACGTCGGCGGCGCAGGTGGCGGCCCGGATGCTCGCGCAGTTCCGGGAAATATACAACAAGGACTTCCGGCAGGATCTGGACGGGTCGGGCCTGGATTTGCACCAGGTGATGACGCTTGCTTCGCTGGTGGAAAAAGAGACTCCCGATCCCCCGGAACGCCCCATCGTGGCGCAGGTTTTTGAACTGCGCTTGAAGAAGGGAATGCTGCTCCAGTGCGATCCCACCGTGCTTTACGCCGCCGATCTTGAGGGCCATCCGACAAGGACCATCACGGAAAACGATTTGCAGGCCGAATCTCCTTACAATACCTACCTTCACCCGGGACTGCCTCCGGGCCCCATCGCGAATCCCGGCGCCGCTTCCATCCGCGCCGTGTTGCACCCGGCCGCAAGCCGCTTTCTTTACTTTGTGAGCAACAACCACGGCGGCCACAGTTTTGCCAGAACCCTTGCGGAACACCGGCGCAACGTGGCACGATATCGGGAACAAGTGGCCGTTCTCCGGCGCTCGGCGCCGGACGCAAAAAGCAATCGGACACGGAAACACCACAAATAACCAGCGGACGGGGCGGATGCGAGCGTGCTCCGCCGGAGAGGAGGCGACACGAACAACGAAGAATTCATACTGCAATACCGCGAGGCAAGAAAGCTTAAACACGCCGGGGTTCGTGAGCTCCGGGCGATAGAAACGGAACTTCAGCGGCATTCCGGCGATCACCAGAAGACTTCCTGCTCCTACATTGCCAAGGTGCTGCGCCGGGCCGGAACGCGCGTGGACGATGCCAACCATCCGACCGCATCTGCCAGGGAAGAGCAGTGCGCGCGCCGCCTGGCGGGCCTTGCCAACTTTCGCAACCTTGATGGCGCCTTTGATTCGCTCGAGCGCTTGGACGCGATCTATCGGGAATATCGGGAGGCCGCAGACCGCGTGGGTACCTGCGCCGTGCGGGAATTTGTGGCGCGAGCCAGACGCCGCACGGAGGGCCTGTCAAGGAGCGCGAGGCTCAGCCCGGCAAAGCGCCGGGAAAAACAGGAAATCGCCACATGGGCCCGAGTGTGGCTGGAAGTGCCGGACCTGTTTTACGATTGGCTGGAAATGCGCAAGCAATCGCCGGAATTCCAAAAGCTGTTTGCGAGCGGAAACGGACAGTCCCGCCCTAAGGCGTGATTGGTTTGCCGCGACAAGACTTTTGCCGCTTGCGTTTGGCGCGATACCATCTTGCAAAAAGGACGATCCATGACGGAAAAAGAAATTCTCGATATTTTTCGCGAACACTCGGCGCTGCTGGAAGGCCACTTTATCCTCTCCTCCGGCCTGCACAGCGACCGCTACATCCAGTGCGCGCTGGTGCTTCAGCATCCCCGCATTGCGGAGGAATTGTGCATTGAATTGGGGCCGAAGCTGATCGAACTGGGCGCTTCGGTGGTGGTGGCGCCGGCGCTTGGCGGGGTGATTGTGGCCCACGAAATGGCCAGGGCGCTGGGGCTGCGGGCGCTTTTTACCGAGCGGCAGAACGGCGCGATGACGCTGCGGCGGGGTTTTCATCTGGACCGCGATGAGCCGGTGATTGTGGTGGAGGACGTCATCACGACGGGCAAATCCACCCGCGAGACGATCAACTGCGTGGAGGACGCGGGCGGCAAAGTGGTGGGAGTGGGTTCGCTGGTGGACCGCAGCGGCGGCCAGGCGGACTTTGGCGTGCCCAAGGCTTCGCTGGTCACGCTGCAGGTTGGAACTTACGATCCCGACAACTGTCCCCTCTGCAAGGCGGGAACTCCGGCGGTGAAGCCGGGAAGCCGTCCCGGAGCCTCCAAATCCTAGACGGCCGGGGAAGCCTCAGGGGCAGAGGGAAGAGCCGGCGGCCCGGGCAAGGGAAGCCGCTCCCCCAGGAGGGCATAGCGGGAACCCAGGAAGTGGATTGCGTACGCCTGGAAAAAGACCATGGCGGGCGCTGAAATAAATGCCGCAACGTAAATGACCAGGCCGAGCGCCGCTACTCCTGCAACGACGGCGAGACCCATCGTCAGGGCATTGAAGCTTACATACGCGTAGGCGCCATAGCCTGCAATGGAGAGCGGAATCAGCAGCGCCACGGTCGCCACAAGCGTGAGGATTCCGAAAAGAATGGCGCATCCCACCGATAAAACAATCTTCATCAGGATATATCCGGTGTAGGCGCCCTTTTCAGCCTTCAGCATCGCGATCACGCGCCGCCATCCGTCAACAACGCCCAGGTCTTCCAGCGCCATCACGGGCACCAGAAAATCCTTTGCGAAAACCGCAATGAGCGCGGCGGAAATCAAGAGAAGCGCCAGCGCCAGGAAAAAGCCGAGGCCGCCCAAGACCAGCAACGCGATGTGCTGGCGCGGGTCATGGAGCGCGCCGCTCGAGACCGCCAGGAGCGCCGCCGCTCCGGCCAAGATGCTGAGCGCCGCCGCCACCGCCAGGCCGAACACAATCCGCCAAACCAGGAATCGGATTCCCTGCCGCCGCCAACGCCGCCACTCTTCTTTGAGGTGGCAGCGGTTTGTGAGTACCGCGTCGAAAAGGATAAAACGAAAAACACTGGAGACGTACAGCCAGAAAATCACGCCGGCGACCGCCAGCACCGCCGCCAGCACAATGAGCGGGAAGTATTGCCGCAGGGGCAGTTTGCCCAGGCTGGGGCCGACGAAGGTCAGGATCGGATGGGTCCCGCCACCCGGCCGGGAAGGCGCCGCGTATTGATATCCGCTCCATCCGCCGCTGCTGTAGAATTCACCGGTTGCCGCCGCCACCAGCGCCAGGCGCGCCCAAAAGGACAGGCGGAACGGCTGGAAAAGTTCCCGCTTGGCGTGCTTGAATGCTGGCGAGATGGTGTCAATGGCGGAAAGGGGTGGCGGCATAAGGGACTGGCAATCGGAGCCGCAAGGCTCCTTGCGTGGATTTCAAAACCTTAACGTCGATAAGATCTCAACTTCTGCCAGCCTCACGGTAATCCTGCGGGAAAGTCATGTCAAGCACCATCCACGATGTCCGGCCAATTGCATTCAAAAGCGGTCGGGTGTATGTTATGGCCCGGATTTTATAATTGCAAAGGGAAATTCCGGCGGCGCGAGGCGCCTTGGGGCTTTGCCGGTGGCTGCCGCAAATGCAGTCTATTCTATAGGGCTTTGAAACGGCGTAGAACGCGCGAGCCCTCTTTGGAGTGGATCGATTATGGAAGACAAACAGATTTCCCGCCGTCAGTTTATCAGCAAGTCGATAACCGGCAGCCTCGCCACGGGCGTGGGATTGAAGCTGGGCGCCCAAGACGCCCAGGGCGCGGTGAATGCGAGCGATTCCGACGGGGCTGAAGTCCTTTGGCAAATCGGAAAGTTCGATTATTCATCCCTTGAGTTCAATCACGGCACGGAAGGGCCGCCGCTCTTCGGCCAGCGCTTTCCCAAAGGGCAACTGGTGTACGTTATCGGGAAGAGCAGCCCCGAGAAGGATTGGCCGGCGTTTCAGCCCGGGTCGGCCAGCGGACGGGCGGGTTGTGCCCCGCACCCTTATACGATCCAGTTTGATCTTCCGGAAGTTCCCCGGGGCCTCGTAAAGCTCAAGGCCTCGCTGCTGGTAGAGGCTCCGCGGGTAGCTCGGCTTGAGATGGAGATCAATGGCCACCGCGCGCTCTATTACCAACATCCCAAACTGAACTATGTGGGGGGCGATGGGGAAATTGTTGTAGGTCCCATCGGCTCCGCCGACACCATCATCGCGGAAATCCCGCCGGCTTTCCTGAGGAAAGGAACCAACAAGCTGGTGCTGACGGCGATCGACGAGCCGGCGAAACGCGACGACGTTACCTGGTCCGGAATCTACTATGACGCCATCGCGCTCGTTGTGGACCGGAAGGCGGCCTTCCACAAGAACAGAATCAGCGTGGAGGCTGATCCCACCGTTTTCTACCGCCAGAGCGGAGAGGCTCTCGTGGAATTGGTGGACGTCTACGTCAGGAGCAACCGGCCGCTCGAACGCGGGCAGGTGATCCTGAAATTGGGCGGAAGGGAATTCACCCATGAGGTCTCTTCCCCTCGGGAGTTTGGCGAGGTCCGGGCGGAATTTGCCGTTCCGGAGTTCGCGCCGAACACCGCCGCCGAGGTCATCACCCAAATAGGCGGCGAGACGCATCACTTTCCCGTCACCCTCAGCCCTGCGAAAAAGTGGACCCTTTACGTGGTCCCTCACGAGCATCTCGACGTCGGATACACGGACTATCAGGCGAAGGTTGCCGAGGTGCATAGCCGGGTTCTCGACGAGGCCATGCAACTGGTCCAAAGCCATCCGGACTTCCGCTACAGTTCCGACGGCTTTTGGTGTTTTGAGCAATTTCTGGCGGGACGGACGCCGGCGGAGCGCGACCGGTTGATTCAGTTTGTGAAAGAAAAGAAGATTTTTATCCCTCCCCAGGAAGCCAGCCTCCTGACCGGCTTCGCCAGCCTGGAAGTGTTGATACGCTCTCTTTACTCCGGCTTCCAGTTCAACCAGAAGCACGGCGTAGACTTTGATTACGTCAATATCACCGATGTGCCTTCTTATTCCTGGTCGTATGCGTCCATCCTGGCCGGCGCCGGGCTGAAATATTTTGTTGCCGCCAGCGACAATGACAATGCGCCCATCCTTCTCTACAGCCGGCTCAATGAGAAGTCGCCTTTCTGGTGGGAGGGCCCGGACGGCGCGAGGATCCTGATGTGGTTCTCGCGCAGTTACCTGCACGTGACGTACATGTTCGGGATGCCGCCCTTTTTGGACGCGGGCCGCGACTCGCTTCCCATTTTTCTTCAGGCTTATTCCCACCCCGGATACAAGTCGGACGCCGTTATCATCTATGGCACGCAAGTGGAGAACACCGACCTTTTCCCCCAGCAGGCGGACATGGTGGCGGAGTGGAATAAGCGTTACGCTTATCCCAAAATGCAGTTTTCCGGCTTCGCGGAGCCGATGGAGCGCATCGCCCGGCAGTTTGGGGATTCCATCCCCGTCGTCCGGGGCGATGGCGGGCCTTACTGGGAATTTGGCAACGCTTCCGACGCCGCCCACGTCGCGATGGAGCGGACCACCGAGCAGAGGGCCCTCTCCGCGGAGAAGTTTTCGACCATCAGCGCCCTGGTCAATCCCCGCATCCAGCCCGAACGCGAGTTGCTGGCACGCGTCTGGCGGGACATGGTTCTGCTCGACGAGCATACCTGGACCTTCCACGCCAGCGTTTCAGACCCGGGCTCGACGGAATCGACAAGCCAAATCGCCGTGAAGGACGACTTTGCGCATGAAGCAAAGATGGGCGTCGATTACCTTCTCCGGCGCAACCTGGCGGCCATCGCCAATTCCATCAATAATCCGGCAGGGACGCTGATCGTCTTCAATTCGCTCAACTGGAAGAGGAGCAGCCTGGTGGAGGCCGATCTGCCGAAAGATTCCTCGCTTGAAGACTTGGCGGCCCGGCAGGAAGTTCCGGTTGAAGACCGCTTCTCCGGCAAGAAGTACACGCGGGTCCGCTTCCTTGCGGAAGATATCCCGCCGGTCGGTTACAAGTGTTACAAGCTGGCGCCTGCCAAGGCGCGATCCCGAGGGCGCTCCAAGATTCCGGGCGAAGTGCTCGAGAACCGCTACTATCGTGTCGCCCTGGATGTTGAGAGCGGGGCGGTCAAAAGCATTTTTGACAAGGAATTGGGCCGGGAGCTGGTCAATACTTCAAGCCCCTACCGCTTTGATCAGTACCTTTACGTGACAGGCGGCGACAAATGGCCGAATCGCATTCAGCATTTCGGCGCCACCATCCCGATTCCGGAACTGACGATCCACTCGGCAACGGGCGGCCGCCTGGTGTCCATGACCCGGGAGCCTTTCGGCTCCGTCGCGTGCCTGGAAAGTACGGCTCTCAATACGCCGCGAATTTCGACGGAAATCATTCTGTTTGAAAACCAGAAGAAAATCGGATTCACCCATCGGGTTCACAAGAAAAAGGTCTACACCAAGGAAGGCGTCTATTTCGCTTTTCCTTTTATGATGGACCGCCCGCGTTTCCGGTACGACATTCAGAACGGTTTTGTCGATCCCGCCCGCGACCAGATGCCGGGCGCCGGGAAAGAGTGGTTTTCCGTGCAGCACTGGGTTGAGGCTCAGGAAGACGGCATGAGCGTCGCGATTGTTCCGGTTGACGCCCACCTTATAAGCTTGGGAGACATCGTGCGGGGAAAATGGCCAAAGGTTTTCACCGAGCGAACCGGAACTATTTTCTCCTACGTCATGAACAACTACTATTTCACCAATTGGCCGGCGGCGCAGGGCGGCAACTTTACGTTTCGCTACGCTTTGACCAGCGCGCAGGAGCTGGCTCCCGAAGCTTTAAGCCGGTTTGCGCGCGCGGAAATGACTCCTCTTGAGACGGATGAGATTATTTCAAACGATAAGGCGATTCCGCGCCCATCTCCCTTGCCGGCCGATCAGGGAAGCTTTATGGAGATTGACCAAACGAACGTCGTCCTGGTCACCTGGAAGCTGGCGGAGGATGGGGAGGGGACGATCTTGCGTTTCCTTGAAGTGGCCGGCCAGGCGGCTACGGTGAACGTCCGAATTCCCCTTCTCAAGGCCGAGTCCGCGTGGGACTGCAATGCTATGGAGCAAAAACGGGATGCCTTGCCGTTGTCCGGGCACGGTTTCAGCTTCTCCGTCAAACCTTTCCAGATTGTTACGGTGCGGGTGACGGGCGCCTCGACAATATAAGGCGCGGCGGCGGATTCGGGCGCGCGCGGGCGATGACGGGCTCGATCCTTCGCGGGGGATCAAGGGCATGCACGAGCAAATCTCGGTGGGCCTTGCGCTGGTCTTGGTGGGTGCCGTCTTGAACGGCAGCTTCGCCGTTCCCATGAAGCGCGCCTCCGGTTGGCATTGGGAAAACATCTGGCTGGTCTACGCTGTCGTCGGCATGATTCTTCTTCCCTGGATGATTGCTTTCGGAACCATCCCTCACCTGATGGCCATCTATCACGGCGCTTCCTGGCATGATTTGCTGCTGGTCTTGATTTTCGGGTTTGCCGCAGGAACCGGGTCCATGCTGTTCGGATTGGGAATCGCCCGGCTTGGTCTGGCGCTGGGTTTCGCTCTGATCCTGGGAATTTGCGCCTCGCTCGGTTCCTTGCTTCCCATGGTTCTCCTGCACCCGGAGCGCCTGCTCAGCCGCGAAGGATATGCCTTGTTTGGCGGCACGCTGCTGGTTGTTCTGGGCATCGTGCTCTGTTCGATCGCGGGCCAGAGGCGTGAACGTGAGACGATGGGCCAGCCCGAGGCCCAGGGCCGCTCCCGGCTGGCCGTAGGCCTCGTGATCTGCATTGCTTCCGGTGTCCTATCCGCGATGCTGAATTTCGCGTTCGTGTTTGGCAAGGAATTGCAGAGCAGCGCCCTTTCCTTTGGGGCAAGCCCCAGCGCATCCGCAAACACCATCTGGGCGCTTGCGCTTACCATGGGTTTTATTGCGAACGGCGGCTATTGCCTGTACCTGATGAGGAAGAACCGTTCTTGGGGCGCGTATTCGAACGCCCAAACCTCTTACAAGGATTGGCTGGGCGGCGTCCTGATGGGACTGCTCTGGTTTGGCAGTATCGTTTTTTACGGAATGGGCGCGGTTCGCATGGGCTCGCTCGGCGGGATTGTCGGCTGGCCCATCTACATGGCGATGATTATCGTCATCGCGTACCTTTGGGGAGTGATCACCGGGGAGTGGGCAAAAGCAAGCCGCGCGGCGTTCGCTTATGCGTGTTCGGGCATCGGCGTGCTGCTGGTTGCGATCTACGTCATCTCGCTGGCGGCAAAGCCTGCGGCTTGAAGCCAGCCGCCCGGCGCTCCGGCCCCGGAAGTATGAGACATTTAGACTGACAAGGAGTCCGTTCCATTGAATAGCAGAGAGCGAGTCAAGCGCACAATCCAGTTCCAGAATCCTGACCGAGCCCCCATCTCCCATGCCGTGCTGCCGGCCGCCCAAATCAAATATGGTGCGGCGCTCGACGAGATCTTGACGGAATTTCGCGAAGATTTCGGCTGGGACTACATGCAGGACCTTCCCCGTGAAGACTTTCCCGCTGTTTACAGGCAGGGAAGAAACGTCGACGATTTTGGCACCGTCTGGTTCTCGGAGTGGGCGGGAGTGTGCGGCATTCCCATCGAATGGCCCATTCGGGACCTGGAGCGCTACGAGGATTACAAGTGGCCGGAGGGTTTCACCGCCGGTCCTCCCACGGGCAGGCTATATAGCGGGCACATGATGGGCTACGACGATCGCTGGTACGCCCGCGGCGCCTGGCTCACTTACTTTGAGGAACTCCAGCAGTTGCGCGGGATGGAAAACTTTCTGATGGACATTGCCGTTGAATCGCGGGAATTCTATCGCTTGCTGGACGGCATGCTGGAATTTAACTTGCGCTGGATTGACCAATGGATGGCTCTTGAATATGACGGCCTGCACTTTGCCGACGACTGGGGCGGCCAAACCGGTTTGATGATCAAGCCGGAAACCTGGCGGCGGATTTTCAAGCCTCGCTACGCGGAAATGTTCCGGCGCGTTCGCGAACGTGGCATGGACGTCTGGTACCACACCGACGGCCAGGTGCGCGACATCCTGGGCGACATGATCGAGATCGGCGTTCAGGTGATCAATTGCCAGGTGCCCGTGGTCGGACACGATTGGATTGCGGCCAACCTTCGGGGCCGCGTGGCTTTCCGCACCGATATCGACCGCCAATGGATTATGCCCTTTGGGTCAACCACCGAGGTCAAGGAAGAGGTGCAGCGGACGTTTGAAGCTTGCGGCTCTTCGAAAGGCGGGGTCGTGGCCTGCGGTGAAGTGGGGCCGGACGTGACGCTTGAAAATATCCGCGCCATGTATGAGGCTTTCCGTGCCTACGGCGCTTATACGGTGTAGAGTATAGCTTTGTTTGGGGAGCCCGAAGTCAACGTGCTGGAGGATGACTTCACATGTTGGAGGATGGCTTGCAATAGCTGCGGCTTGGGGCACCCATAAGTTTTGAAAATATCCTGAGAAGCGGCACAGGGAGATTGTGCCCGATGGGAGGAATCCGTTGAAACGCCGAACATTTTTGCAAGGTGCTGCGGCAGCCAGCGCGCTGACGCTGATTAGTGAATGGCCCAAGGTTAGCCTGGGCGCTGACGGAAATGCTTTTGAAGAAGCTTTCATTCATCCGTCGGTCGAGGCGCGGCCGAAAACCTGGTGGCATTGGATGAACGGGAACATCACCGCGGACGGCATTACCCGCGACCTTGAAGCGATGCACCGGGCGGGCGTGGGAGGCTTCCAGATCTTCCAGGTGGGCACGGGCATCCCCAAAGGCCCGGTGGACTACTCGAGTCCCGAACATCTCAAGCTTCTTGAGCACGCCGCGAACGAAGCCGACCGGCTGGGCTTGGAATTCGACATGATGAATTGCCCTGGTTGGTCGTCGAGCGGCGGCCCTTGGATCACTCCCGAGCTTTCGATGCAGCAACTGACCTGGAGCGAAACTTTCGTCAGTGGCGGCCGGGAGATCAACGTCGTGCTCCCAGAACCTTACAAGAAGCATGATTATTACCAGGACGCTCTGGTGCTGGCGTTTCCGTCACTCGAAGGCGAAGACCGGCCGCTGAAGGACCTTCTTCGCCAGGTCAGTTCCTCAAGCGGAGAGGCCGATCGAAGCCTGCTGACGGACAACGATTTTTCGAAAGGCATCGAGATCCGTCCGGCGGCGCCGGGCCAATCCGCCTATCTTCAAATGGAGTTTGACGAGCCTTATTCGGCGCGGTCGATCATGGTTTATGTTGGTCCGCCTCTTCCTGGCGGGTCTGATCATTGGCCGCAGCTTAGGCTCGAATCCTCGGACGACGGCGCCGAGTTCCAGAAAGTCTGTGACCTGGAAGTCCCGCGCTATCGCAGCTCGCAGGACGTCCCAGGCATCGCGAGTTTCCCCGAGGCGCGCGCAAAGTACTTCCGCCTGGTAGCGTCGGACGCCTGCATCATCTCGCAGGTCAGCCTGTCTGGGGCCGTGCGAATCTCCGAATGGCCTCGCAAGGCGAACTTTATTCACCGCGCGGGGCAAAAGCCCTTTGGCGCGACGGGAGATGTGCCGAAAGGCTCCGTGATCGATCCGGAGAAGGTGATGGATATCACCGGGCACATGGACGGCAATGGCCGCCTCCAATGGCAGGCGCCCTCGGGCAAGTGGACAATCCTCCGCATGGGCCAGACCACCACCGGCGTTCAGAACCATCCCGCGCCCGATGGCGGTCTGGGACTCGAATGCGACAAGTACAGCCGGGCGGCCTACGATTATCACTTCAACCACTTCTTTGGGGACCTGATTCCCAAGTTGCATTCCCTCACTTCCAAGGGCCGGGCCGGAGTGGTTATTGACAGTTATGAAGTCGGGATGCAGACGTGGACCAAGCATTATCCGGAGGAGTTCCAACGGCTGCGCGGATACGACTTGCGGAAGTATCTGCCGGCCACGACGGGCCGCGTGGTCGAAAGCGGCGACGTATCCGACCGCTTCCTGTGGGATATCCGCAGGACGGATGCCGACTTGATGGACAACCACTACTATGGCCGCTTTGCCGAACTGTGCCACGAGCACGGATTGAAAGCCTATTCGGAGCCGTACAGCGGCGGGCCTTTTGAGGAGATCGGCGCGGGTTCCAGCATGGACGTCCCGATGGGCGAGTTCTGGGCGGGCCAGGGCAACCATTACAGCATCAAGCTGGCCAGCTCCATTGCGCACGTCTTCGGCCAGCGCGTGGTGGGCGCTGAGTCTTATACCGGAGATCCGAGGTTCGCGAAGTGGCTGGAATATCCCTACGCGTTGAAGGCCCAAGGCGACTGGATGTATACCCAGGGGCTTAATGAGTTCATTTTCCACGTCTATGCGATGCAGCCCCACCCTACCGCCAAGCCGGGAATGACCATGGGACCGTGGGGATGGATGCACAGCCGGACCAACACCTGGTTTATCCGGGAGTCGGCCTGGCTCAACTACGTCAGGCGCTGCCAACATCTGCTCCGCGAGGGGGTGGTGGTGGCGGACCTGATTTACTACCAGGGCGCGCAGGTTCCCGTGAGTACGCCCGTCCTGCCGGATCAATTGAATCCCACGCCGCCGCTCGGTTACTACTACGACGTTACGAACGCGGAAGGAATTCTGAACCGCATGCAGGCCGGGAACGGCAAAATTGTTCTCCCGGATGGAATGAGCTACCGCGTGCTGGTGCTTCCGGAGTACCAGACGATCACGCTGGAACTGCTGCGCAAAATCCGCGACCTGGTGAATGGGGGCGCCGTCGTCGTGGGTCCGAAGCCCTTGCACACTCCGGGTCTCACGGCCTATCCGGACAGCGATGCGGAGTTGCGGCGCCTGGCGGACGAGGTCTGGGGCGATCTGGACGGAACGACGAAAACGGAAAGGTCATTCGGCCAGGGCCGGGTCTTCTGGGGAGAGCCCATCAAGTCGGTGCTGGAGAAATTGAACATTAAGCCGGATTTTGAGTTCACGTCCCGCTCGGGCGATGCTCCGATCAACTTTATCCACCGCCGCGAGGGCGAGACAGACATCTACTTCATTGCCAACCGCCGAAGGCAGCCGGAAGATCTAGTTTGCACCTTCCGGGTGGAAAACAAACGGCCGGAGTTCTGGAATCCTGAAAACGGCGAAATCACTCCCGCCGAAGTCTACGACCTGGTGGATGGCGGCGTGCGGCTGCCCGTGCGGCTGGGTCCGGCCGGATCGACCTTCGTCGTCTTCCGCGCGCCGGCGGAAGGGCGGCGCCTCGAGGCCATCACCAAAGATGGCACGACGCTCGAGGAAGTGAAACCCTTCCCGGCGCTTGTTCCCGGACGCTATCGCGACGTGGCGAACAATTTCACCATCAGCGTCTGGGTGAATCCGGGAGTCGATTTAGGGCTGCCTCCCCATAACGCTGCGAGCGTGCTGAAGTCAGGCTTTGGCGCTCACAGTTATGTGATCTACCCGCCCTCGGGCAATGACGTTTATGGGGCAGGGCAGGCGGCGTGCGGGCTGGCCGTGGGCCGCGACGGAGTCCTGGTGTATGAAAGATCCAAAGGCAGTCCGCGGCCGGTGCTCGCATCGGGCGCGACGCTCTCCGGATGGACGCACCTGGCGGTTGTTTACCGGTCAGGGGCGCCATCGCTCTACATGAACGGCAAGCTGCTTCAGCAGGGCCGGGAATCCGATAGCACCGTTCATCCCGGCCTTGGCGAGGCGTTCGAGCGTGACGGGGCTGCTTATTTCCATGGCGAGATGGACAAGCCTGAACTGTTCAGAGAAGCGCTGGGCGAAGGCCGAATCGCACAACTGGTGAAAGCTGGCGCGCCAGCGCCCGAAGGGCCTCCGGCGCTTGAACTGGCCGGCAACGGAACATCGGAACTGCTGATTTGGCAGAACGGCCGTTACGGCCTGAAGCGACAGGGGGGAGGAGCTTCTTCTCTTAGGATTTCCGGGATCGAGACGCCCGAGGAAATCCGAGGGCCGTGGCGGGTGAGCTTTCCACCCAACCTGGGGGCGCCGCCGGAAGTGACGCTGCCGGAGCTGATCTCCCTGCATGAGCATTCGGAAGAGGGTGTGCGGTATTTCTCCGGAACGGCGACTTACACGAACCGCTTCCATGTGGACGCCAAGGCGATCGCGGGCGGCCGGCGCTTATACCTTGACTTGGGGCGAGTTGAAGTCTTTGCGGAAGTTCGGGTGAACGGCCGGAACCTGGGCGTGCTGTGGAAGCCTCCACTCCGGATAGATGTGACCGAGGCCGTTCATCCCGGAGAAAACAATCTGGAAGTCCTGATTACGAATCTCTGGCCGAACCGCCTGATCGGCGATGAACAGTTGCCGCCCGAGAATGAATATGATGACAAGGGCGGGCTGTTTGGCGGGCCGATCAAGAGCTTGCCGCAGTGGTATCTGGACGGGAAGCCGAAGCCTCCGGGCGGTCGGATCACCTTTGCCACCTGGAAGCACTACGACAAGGATTCACCGCTGATCGAGTCCGGGCTGATCGGCCCCGTGGTTCTGCGAACGGCTGTGCGGCGAAAAATCATCTCCTAGCCTGAATTCGCCACAAGAGGGATGGGGACGCGTGCTGGTCGAGCGTCCCCATTGCATGTTTACGATGGCATCCTAAACATGCGCTGCGGGACCGGCGTTCATGGGCTTTCCAGGATTCCTTTCAGGCCGCCTCGGAAGTGGAGCGTTTTATTTCCCATTGCTTGCTCAACGCATCTGGAGACTTGCGAATGAATCGACGTCGTTTTCTTAAGAGTTCTGCGACGGGTGCCGGCGGATTGCTGCTCGGATCGTCGTTTGGCTGGGCGGACCCCTCCGCGGCGGACGTGATTGTCTACGGCGGCACGGCGGCCGGCGTGGCCGCGGCGGTTGCGGCGGGGCGCGCTGGAGCTCGGGTCACGCTGCTTGAACCGGGTGCTCACCTGGGCGGCATGGTTTCCGGAGGCCTGGGGCACACGGACCATGGAAACATAAAAACCATCGGCGGAATTTCGCTTGAATTTTTCCGGCGCGTGGGCCGCCACTATGGGCAGCCCGTCGCCTGGAACTTTGAGCCGCACGTTGCGGAAGACGTATTCAAGAAGATGGCGGCGGAGGCCGGGGTCAGGGTCTTGTACCGGCACCGGCTGAAAGAACATGGAGGCGTCCGAAAGAAGCACCTGCGCATCGCGGAGATCGTTGCTGAAAACGGGAGGCTTTTTCCCGCCCGGGTATTTATCGATGCGACCTATGAAGGTGATTTGCTCGCTCAAGCGGGAGTCTCATTCACCTGGGGACGCGAGGGCCGGGAACAATACAACGAGTCCTTTGCGGGGGTTCGCGCGGCGGATAAATACGCGCACCACCTGTTTGAGGTGCCGGTCTCAGCCTATGACGCCCATGGAAAACTTTTGCCCAATGTATACGCCGGCCCGCGAGGCGATATCGGCGCGGGCGACAAGAAAGTGCAGGCTTACAACTTCCGGCTCTGCCTGACGAAGGACAGGGACAACCGGGTTCCGATTCCGCAGCCCGCCCATTATGACCCGCGGCAATACGCGCTGCTCGGACGCCTGATTGCAGCCGAAACCAAGAAGAACGGGCAGCCTCCGCCCCTGAAGCAACTAATGATTATCTCTTCGCTTCCCAACGGGAAGACCGACATCAATAACCACGGCGCGTTTTCCACCGACTACATCAACAAGAGCTGGGACTATCCCACGGCCGGCTACCGAAGACGCGAGGAGATCTGGCGAGAGCATTACGATTACACGGCGGGATTCTTTTACTTTCTCGCTCACGACCGGCAGGTGCCGGAACAGCTCCGCGCCGCGGCGGGTGAATGGGGACTGACCCAAGACGAGTTTCGTGATACCGATCATTGGCCGTTCCAGCTTTACGTGCGTGAGGCCCGGCGGATGGTCGGCGACTTTGTGATGACGCAGCACGACGCGCAGACGGCGCTCGCGAAGCCCGACCCGATCGGCATGGGGTCTTACAATATGGACTCGCACAACGTCCAGCGTTACGTCCAAGCGGATGGCACGGCGCAAAACGAAGGCGACACGGAAGTGCACACGACTCCTTACCAGATCTCTTACCGCGTGCTCCTTCCCAAACCCGGCGAGTGCCGAAACCTTTTGGTTCCGGTGTGCGCCTCGGCTTCGCATATCGGGTACGGAACGCTGCGGTTGGAACCTGTCTATATGATTATGGGAGAAGCGGCGGGCGTTGCGGCCAAAATGGCCGTTGACCGTGCCAGGGACGTCCAGAAAATCGACACGGCGGAGTTGACGCAAAAGCTCAGGCAAAAAGGCGCGGTGATGGAATTGGCCGGGCCGCACGCTTAAGGGGTTTATGAAAAGCTCAAGCGGGAATTCCGGAATGCGCGCTTTGCCGGCGGGAGACGCAAATGGATCAACAGAACAAAAGTGAAAAGCCCACGCGAAGGGATTTCTTGAAGGCGGGCGCGGGAGTGCTGGGCGCCGTTGGGATGGCCGGGCCGGCGCTCGGGGCCGCGGCGCCGGTGCAGGAGGACGCTCCTTTGCGCACTCGGGACTCAGGCGACTTCTCACAAGGCTGGCGCTTCCGGCTGGGAGAATATGACGTTGGACAGCGGAGCGGCCAGGAGCTTGGCGACTTCGCCCAAGGTCCAGGGTGGGAGCCGGTGGTGCTGCCGCATTCCTACAACGCGGCAAACACTTTTGTGCCGGTGCGGGGATACTACCGGGGAATCGGCTGGTACCGGAAACACATCACGCTTTCATCCGGGCAAGTTTCCCGAAAAGTCTTTTTGGAATTCGGCGCGGCCTTTTCCGTGGCGGACTTGTGGGTGAACGCCCAGCACGTTGGCCAATACATGGGCGGCTACACCGGCTTCAACGCCGACGTAACCAGTTTTGTGCATCCCGGCGACAATCTTGTTGCGGTTAAAGTGACCAACGTCCACGACCCGAACGTGCTGCCGGGGAAAGACATCCCCGACTACGACCTCTACGGCGGCCTCTATCGTGAAGCCGCGCTGGTGATCAAAAACCGCCTGCACATTCCGCAATACGGCGTTTGCGTCACCACGCCGCGAGTGTCTGAACGGGTAGCCTCAGTGCACGTGGCCGTACGGGTGCGCAACGACGATGACCTGCGCCACTGCGCGGCCAGGGTGCTGCTTCGCGATCCCGAGGGAAAGCTTGTCGGCGAGCGAACCCTGACGGCGGCGATCGAGCCCGGCACGGAGAAAACTCTGGAAGCCGTTTTCGATCCGCTGGCCAATCCCGCCCTGTGGTCGGTAGAGACGCCTCGGTTGTACTCGGTTGACGTCCAACTGGGCGACGGCGCGCGGCCCACGGACGAAGACCCGGCTCGCTTCGGCATTCGGCGGTATGAATTCAAAGTGAACGACGGTTTTTTCCTGAACGGCAAGCGGGTGGAACTGCGCGGGATGAACCGGCATCAGGATTATCCCGGCCTTGGGAACGCGCTGCCGCACCGCCTGCAAGTGCGCGACGTGGAGATGCTGAAGGAGGCGGGAGCAAACTTTGTGCGGTTGTCGCACTACCCGCAACACCCGGTTTTTCTGGACGCCTGCGACCGGTTGGGCGTTCTGGTTTACGAAGAGATTGCCACCTGGCAGTACATCGGCGGCGCCGAGTTCGTGCGCAACGCCGAAGCCATGATGCGCCAGATGATCGCGCGCGATGCGAACCATCCCTCCATTATTCTCTGGGGATTGATGAACGAAGGCCGCTCGCGCCCGATGTTTGAGCGCCTTGCGCGCGTGGCCCATGATTCCGACCCCACCCGGTTTACCGTCTACGCCGACAACAATCCGGAAGAGGGGCTGAAACTGGGCACGGTGGAAGTGCCCGACGTGCTCGGCATCAACTACAACACCACCGACATCGACCACGTTCACGCGTTTTTGCCCCGGTGCAAGCTGGTGACCAGCGAGCACTCCAACGCCACGGCGCAGCGCGGCGACCTGGAAGCTGAGATGAAGCAGATTGACAAAGTGAAAGCCAACCTCGACATCCTGGAAGCGCGGCGCTACATGGCCGGAAGCACCCTGTGGTGCATGCATGATTACGGCACCGATTACTGGGGCTCGTGGCCCGAGCAATATGCCGGGGCGGTGGACTCGACACGCCTGCCGAAAGAACTTTGGCACTACCTCAAGAGCCGCTGGACGCGCCAGCCGATGGTACACCTGTGCGGGCACTGGACGTGGCCGGGTGAAGAAGGCAAGTCCCGCACCGTCACCGTGGTGACCAACTGTGACCAGGTGGAGCTGTTCCTCGGCGGGCGGTCGCTGGGCGTAAAGAAGGGCACAAACCCAATGCGCTGGGAAGTGGCGTACGGGGCGAGCCCTCTGAAGGCGGTGGGGCATTGCCGGGGAAGAGAAATCACGGATGAATTGCGCCCGGCCGGGCCCGCAGCAAAGCTGGACGTTCAAGCCGACCGCAACGTTATCAAGGCGGACGGCGCGGAGGTTGCGGAACTCACGGTGACCGTGTGCGACGCTCAAGGCGTTCGCGTCCCCGCAACGGGTGAGGTTTATTTTGAAGTCACTGGCCCCGGCGCGCTGCGCGGAATTGGCGGTTGGCCGAAAGCGAGGATTGCGGCGGGTGTGAGCCGCATGCTGGTGCAGAGCACGCCCGAGGCCGGAGAAATTACAATTCGAGCGACGTTCGGGAATTTGCCGCCGGGAGTGATTTCCGTGCGAAGCGCGTAAGGCAAGCTAACGCCGCAGGGCTCCGAGTTGTGGGAATAATTTACGATTATTCGGCGTGCTTGACGAGAGATTCTTTGCCCAAGGCTTCGAGCTTTTGATCGAGATGCAGGAGAGCGGCTTCAAGCGACTGGCGATGGCGGGGATGCGCAGCCGAGGCAAGTTCTCGCAGGATGCGGCCGCGGGAAAGCTCCAGGCTTTCACGCTCACGCGCTTGCTCCTGCTGCTCGAGTGTCAAGCGGTCAGCGGCGGATGGAGCCTGCCGTGATTCGGCAATATCCTTTTGCGCTTCTACCGACTTGCTTTCCCAGCCACGTGCCATACCATTAGTGTGCCACAAAGGGCAGGCGCTTTGCTTGCTTTTCCTGTGGGGGAGGCTGCTAGCCTTAAAATAGGCGTTTGGGTGCCGGCGTTATATGCGAGAGACAGGAAAGGAATAAGCTATGAAACGAAGAGACTTATTGACTGCCTTAGGCGGCGCTACGGTGCTGGGGTTGAGCTCCGGCGCGGTTTCCGCACAGAATCTGACCGAGCCCGGCTTGCTTGCGAGCGAAGGCGTGGCGGAGAACTGGCCTCCGGAATCCGCCGGCAAGGCAAGCCAGTGGACAATGTTGAGAGCCGAAGGCTTCGCCGCGCCGGTTCCCGCACTGGTTTTTAATGGAGGCGCGCTTGCCGAAGGCGTTCCCTTGGGCGGCTTGGGCACGGGTTACATGACTTTGGAAGGGAATGGGAAAATCGGGTTCCATTCCATCTTCAACAATCTTGTCCCGCCCAAGAAATACTTCCAAGACTGGCTTACGGTGAACAGCGGAACGGTCAGCGTGCCTCTTTCTTCCACCCAGATTTCATACTGGGGGCATTTCCCCGTCGTCGATTTGCAGGCCGCCTATCAGGAACTTCCCCTGAAGACGCAGATTCGAGCCTTTACCCCGTATATTGTGGGAGATGCCGCAGCGTCCAATACGCCTGTTGTTTTGTTCGACCTGAAACTCCAAAACACTTCCAGCAGGAATTTGCCTCTCAAGCTCAACTTGAAATTCCCCGCGCCGCCCGAGGGCTGCTCGCTCGCGGTGCGCGGGCAGGGAATCGTCGTGCGCGATCAGAAGGAAGGCCTCTATCTTCTCGAAACGAGCGTGCCGGCGGGAAAGACTCAGCGCCTGCGATTTGCGGTGGGCTGGCACAGTCCTTACTGGCACGACAGCGGCGGCGAACTTCGCGTGAACCGGTACTCGCAGCGCTTTGAAAGCGCCGAAGCGGCGGCAGATTTTGGGCTGCGGCGGCACGATGTTCTTTTGCGCCGGGTTCTTGCCTGGCAGGGAGAAATTTACCGATCGTCTTTGCCCGACTGGCTGAAGGACGCCCTGGTTCAGGGGCTTTACAGCCACGCGAAGAATTCGGTCTGGATTGCGCGCACGCGCGACGACGACTGGTGGGGTGAAGACGGCTGGTTTACGCACAGCGAGAGCCATACCGGGTGCCCGATTGTGGAGACCATGGTGTGCCGCATGCACGGTCACTTTCCGCTTTTGTTTTTCTACCCCGAACTTGAAGCGACAACCCTCAATGCGTTTCGGCACTTCCAGATATCGGACGGAGAAATCCCGTTCTGCTTTGGAATGCCGACCAGCATGCGCGATCCGCGGCACCACTGCCAGCACCCGCTGAACTCCGGCCAGTACGCCCAGATGGTTTACCGGCTCTATCTGCGCACGGGAGACCGGGAACAACTGGCCCATTACTATGAGTCGGCGAAGCGGGCGATTCGCTACCTCTACCTTCTCGATAACGACCATTGCGGGCTGGTCCATGACCAGCCGCACGTGCTGCCCGGCGGCGCATGGCCCGCCAATCAGTTTTATGATTGCTGGCCGTGGCACGGCGTCTCAAGCTACGTTGCCGGAACCTGGCTGGGAACGCTTGCGGCCGGGAAGTTGCTCGCCGGGGTGATGGGGGATCACGAGTTTGTTGCCGAGTGCACAGAGCGGCTCCGCAAAGCCCAGGACGCCTTTAACCAGAGGCTCTGGACGGGATCGTATTACCGGCTTTGGAATGACGTGAAAACCGGAAAGCAGAACGATGTCCTGCTTTCCAATCAGTTGATGGGCGAGTGGTGCGCGAAGGTGGCGGGGCTCGAAGGCGTGCTTCCGCAGGAGCGGGTTCGCTCGGCGCTGGGGGAGATCTCCCGGCTCAACCTGAAGGCGACTTCCTACGGATTGATCAACGGGGTCACGCCCGACGGCAAGCCTTACGATACGAAGGTTCATCCCGAAGGCGACTTTGGCTTGAACATTTTTGTCGGCGAGAACCTCTGCGCCGCCATGACCTTTCTGTACGAGGGGCAACGGGACACGGGGCTTGAGATCGCCCGCAGGCTGTATGAAGCAATGGCAGTGAAGGCTCGCTCGCCGTGGAACCAGCGGTGTTTGCTGAACGGGCAGACCGGATTGCCCTTGTGGGGCGACGACTATTATTCCAACCTGGCGATGTGGGTGGTTCCGATGGCGCTGGCGGGGCAATCGGTGGCTGAGTTTACAAGCTCAGGACTGGCAAAGAAGATGATCGACGCCGCATCGCGGGAAAAAGCTTAGCCGGTCTGTGGGCGGCGCGAGCGCGCCGCCACAGGTTTTCGGTTACCCGGCCATTAACCCTGCAGTTTCATCTTGTTGGGATCCCAGCGGATAACCTTCTGGCGGTTGTAGCTGAGGTTGCTCAAAAGCGCCGCGCCGGCCGCGCGGAATCCGAAGACGGCGTTTTCCACGACCTGTTTTCGGGTGCGCACAGCCTCGAAGAAATTCTTCATATGGTCGTAGGTGTCGTCGTAGCCCTTTGGCGCGACATACTTTTCTTCGGCCAGCGGGATGGGACCGGAGGGATGTTCGATGGGATACTCCTTGCGATAAGACTCCAGGTATTCTTTTTGCATGGCGTCGGCCCAGCTCTCGAGAACATAACCCGGCGCTTTAGGGCGGGGAACACGGGAAAGGCTGACGCCGCCGCCGCCGATGATCATGGTGCCTTCCGAACCGGTGAAGATCAGGCCCTCGCTTTCCGAGCCGCCGTCGACAAAGTTGACGCGCACGCCTAGATTAAAGCCCTCGGGGTAGTCAAACAGTCCGACCAGCACATCGGGCACGTCGCGGCCGTCGCGCCAGTAGCGAAGCCCGCCGGTGGCCATGGCGCGCGTGGGGCCGTTGACGCCGGTCACAAAGTGCGTGCCGCTGAACAGGTGCACGAACAGGTCTCCGGCTTCGCCCGAACCATACGCCTTCCACTTGCGCCATTGGAAAAAGTGTTCGGGATTCCAGGGAATCTTCGGCGCGGTGCCGAGGAACCGGGGCCAGTCGCAGGTTTCCGGCGAGGCGTCGGGAGGGACGGTATAATTCCAGGCTCCCATGGAAGAGTTGCGGTCCCACCAGGCGTTGACCATGTTGAGTTTGCCGATGGCGCCTGAGGCCAGCAGATCCTTCGCCTTGCGATAAATCATGGAACTGACGCGCTGGCTGCCGATCTGGATGATGCGGCCGGTCCGCTTTGCGGTTTCGATCATTTTGGGGCCGTCGGAGTAAAGGTGGATCATGGGTTTTTCGCAGTAGACGTCTTTGCCCGCGTTCATGGCGTCGACCGCGGCCCGCATGTGCCAATGGTCCGGCGTCCCGATGATTACCGCGTCGATATCTTTGCGTTCCAGAATTTCCGCATAATTCTTGGTGGTCTGAATGTCGTCGCCCCAAAGCTCTTTGGCGTGCGTGAGCCGCCCGTCATAACAATCGGCCGCGGCCCTGACTTTTACTCCGGGCACCTGCGCTGCCACTTTCGTATCTGATTGCCCCCGGCCGCCGGCCCCGATGAGGGCGATCTGTAAATGGTCGTTGGCCGCAATTGGCTTTGCCGGCTCGCTCTGCTGCCCCTCGGCCATCACATGATGTGTTATGCCGCTTGAGATGAATGTTCCTGCCGTCATGATGCCGCCTGCTTTCAAAAAGCCTCTCCGATTCACTTTGTCTGCCATCGCTTCACCACCTGTGTGATAGGATCAACGCTCGGTACTCTATCGGAGAGACCCGCAGGCGTCAACCCTCAATTGCAAGCGTCTGCGCCCGCAGCGGCTGTGGGCAGCTTGGAGCCGTAGCGGCGAGCTTAGTCCGCCAACTGGCGGCGGAAGGCCGCTTCGGCGTCAAAATTGATCCCGTGTCGAAAAATTAGATTGACAGCGTATTGGGCCCCAAGTTGTGTTATACTCCGTTTGCGCTTAACACCGCGGTTGTGTGGTGCGGCTGATCCGAATAATTTAGTGCGTGATCCGATAACTCCCGCCTTCAGTTTTCTCCGTATGTTTTTAGCGTAAATCAATGACTCTGGCAGGGCCAGTTCCTGCGCGCGCAGCAGTATCAGGTGCGCGCTGTGAGCAGCTATAGCCAGAAAGAGAGAAGATAACACTAGTGCAGAATTTTTCAGAACTATCAATTTCACCCTATATTAAGGAGCGCCTTGCCCAGGCCGGCTTTACGACGCCGACTCCCGTGCAAGCCGCGGCGATCCCGCATGCGCTCGAAGCAAAAGACGTGCTGGCGACCGCGCAGACCGGGACCGGAAAAACGCTGGCGTTTCTGGTGCCGATTATGGAAGACCTGCTGAAGCAGCGGACGCCGGGGATTGCGGCGCTGGTGCTTGTGCCCACGCGCGAACTTGCCATGCAGGTTGCGACCCAGTACGAGCGGCTGCGAGGCAAGCAACTCCCGGGGGCGGCCCTGGTGGTGGGCGGACTTGCTGAAGGGCAACAGCTCAACTCCTTGCGCAGGGGCGCGCGCCTGGTGGTGGCAACGCCGGGCCGGCTGGAAGACTTTCTGGAGCGCAAACTCATCAGTTTCCGCGAGCTGCGGATGCTGGTTCTTGATGAAGCGGACCGCATGCTGGATATGGGATTCCTCCCCGCGATTCGGAGAATCGCGGCGGCGCTGCCTAAAGAACGCCAGACGATGTGCTTTTCCGCGACGCTCGAAGCCACGGCTGCGCGCTTTATCCATCAATATGTGAAGAACCCCGTGCGGCTCTCTTTTGGTTCAACTTCAAAACCCTCGGAAAACGTGCGGGTCCAGGCTCTTGAAGTCGCTCCCGACCGTAAGCAGGATGTCCTGCAGCATTTGCTTTCTCAGGAAACCGGGCGCTGCCTGGTGTTTGCGCGGACCAAGCGCGGCACCGAGCGGCTGGCCAAGAGCCTGAACCGCAACGGATTCTCAGCCGCCATGATCCACGGCGACCGGTCGCAATCGCAGCGGACTGCGGCGCTTGCGGGATTCCAGCAGGGTCGCTACCGCGTGCTGGTGGCCACGGACCTGGCTTCCCGCGGCATTCACGTCCAGGACATCACCCACGTCATCAACTATGACCTGCCGGAGATTGCCGAAAGCTTTATCCATCGGGTGGGACGGACCGGGCGAGCCGGCGAACGCGGCGTCGCTTCCACGCTCTTTTCAAGGGAGCAGCGGTCCGACTTGAATCAGTTGGAGCGCACGCTGGGCATTCGCATGGAACGGATGCAGGTGGCAACAACCCTGCCCCAACGCCAGGATTCGGCGCGGACAAGCGCGCAGCATCCCATAGCGTCAGCGCCCAAGTACAGGATGGCTCGCCTTCCCGGCGAGATCCTGCAAGCGCAGATGTAGGGGTCAGACTCCTACGGTGATACTCGATCCAACCCGGGGCTTGGCGTGACCGCCGATTGACTCCATTAGGGGACAGGCGGCCATGACGACTCTCCGTTGCGGCCCGATCATCAGGACAAATAAAGCCGGCGGCACAGAACCTGTGCCGCCTCTTTTTTTCTATCTTCTTTGTTACCTTCTCAACCGAAAAGCGCAAACGTGCAGAACGGGTTTCTTTTCCATGAGACCAAGTGTCAGCAAACTGTGCTTGCCGTCGGGCGCAACTCCTGTAAAATAACTGGCCGGAGAAGTCGGCTGGCGTCTAATCGTGCTCGTTGCAATTTGCGCGGGTCGCTGCGAACCTTAAAAACAGGAAATCAAGAGGAGGTGAATGTTTACTGCCATTGAGGCCGGGCTGGTTCTTCTTGCTGTTGTGCTGGCCTTCACGGTTCCGAAGCTCGGCACACGCTGGTTCGAAGCGCTGGAGCGAGGTTTCGGCAGGCTGGCCGAGCGGCGGGCGCTTTCGGTGCTTGTGGTGGGCCTTGTGGCGCTCGTGGCACGCGCCGCCCTGCTGCCCATCCTTCCGATTCCCCATCCGGGAGTCCACGACGAATTCTCCTACCTTCTGCTTTCCGATACCTTCGCTCATGGACGGCTGACCAATCCCACCAACCCCATGTGGGTGCATTTCGAGAGTTTTTACATCATCTGGAAGCCGACTTACACAACCATGTTTTATCCCGCCCAGGGCTTGATGATGGCCGTCGGGCAGGTTGTTCTAGGACATCCGTTTTGGGGCGTCTGGCTGAGCGGAGGCTTGATGTGCGCTGCCATCTGCTGGATGCTGCAAGGGTGGCTGCCTCCGGGGTGGGCAATGCTGGGAGGGCTGCTAGCCGTAATCCGCCTCGGAACGTTCAACTACTGGGTCAATAGCTATTGGGGAGGAGCCGTGGCGGCGATCGGCGGGGCGCTGGTGCTGGGAGCGTTGCCGCGGCTGATGCAGCAGCAGCGGCAACGCGATGCCCTGCTGATGGGGATGGGCTTTGCCGTCATTGCCAACAGCCGTCCTTACGAGGGGCTCTTTTTCGGAATTCCCGTGGCTGCGGCCCTGCTGGTATGGATCTTCAAGAAGAAAGGCGCGGCGCTTGCGGTCGCTCTCAAGCGCGTGGCGGCGCCGCTGCTGCTGGTGCTGGCTTTGGCCCTGGCAGCCATGGGATATTACTTCTGGCGCACCACCGGGAACCCCCTTGAACCTCCCTACATGGTTTACGTTCACGACTATGAGCCGGTACCCTACTTTCCGTGGCAGAAAATGAAGCCCGTGCCGGATTATCATCACCCGATGTTCCGGTCCTTCTTAGTTACCCATGTGCTCACCGTCTACGAGGCCTGCCGGACAGGCATGGGCCTTGCCAAGCGCGAGTTAAGAGAGTTCTTTGAGATATGGAGTTTTTATCTGGGCTTTGTGTTCGTGCTTCCCCTGCTGCTGGTGTCGCTCGCCCTTCCCTACGGCTTTGCATGGAAGGATATGAGCCGCGAAACGCGCTTCCTGTTGACGGTGTGTGGAGTGGTGATCGCCGGAACAATGTTGCCTATATGTTTCAATACACATTATGTTGCTCCGATGGCCTGTGTTTTCCTGGCGCTGGTGTTGCAAGCCATGCGGCGCCTGCGCACTTGGCAGTGGCGCAATAAGCCGGTGGGTCTGTTCATCACGCGGGCCGTTCCGTCGATTTGTGTGCTGCTGCTGGCGCTGCGGGTGGCCGCCAGTCCCCTGCACTTGCCTTTGCCGGCCCAGTGGCCTGGACCCGGCCAGCCAACGTGGTGTTCCTTGGGGTCCTCCAACCACGCGCGCGCGGCGATGCTCGCGAAGCTTAGGCGCTACCCTGGTCGGCAGCTTGTGATCGTTCACTACAACCCTGACCACGAGATATCTTTTGACGAGTGGGTTTACAATAGGGCGGATATCGACTCCGCAAAAGTCATTTGGGCGCGTGACATGGGTGCAGCGAAGAATGAGGAACTGATTCGGTATTTTAAGAACCGGCACGCCTGGGTGGTTGACGCCGACGATCATCCGCCAAAATTGCTGCCCTATTCGGAGGCAATGGACCAGCCGTCTCAGGCCGCGGCTGCAAAAGCACCATGAAGTTTACCGATCAAATCATGGAGAACACTCACGCCTACCGGCTGTGGCAGGCGCCGTTTGTTGCGCAGAAGCTGGCGCCAGTTCTTGCCCACAACGATCTTGCGCGGGTGCAACGAGTCCTGGACGTCGGCTGCGGACCGGGGATCAACACGCGCTACTTCGACGGTTCGGATTACCTTGGGGTTGACTGGAATCCGGAATACATCGAATATGCCAGACATCGCTATAAGCGGAACTTCGTCGTTGCCGATATCACACGATACACGGTTTCTCCCGGCGAGCGCTTTGACTTTATCCTGGTGAACAGTTTTCTTCACCATATTGAGACGCCGGACGCTCTGCGCATCCTTTCGCACCTCAAGGCTCTGTTGACGGATGACGGGAACGTTCACTTGGTTGATATGCTGCTTCCGGAGCGGCCTTCGGTGGCCCGGTTTCTTGCTCGCAGGGACCGCGGCAAGTTTGTGCGCACGATTGATGAATGGCTGAACATTGTTGAGCGGACCTTTGAGCCTGTTAAGGTTGAGCGTTATGATCTGAAATCGTGCGGCATGGCCCTGTGGAACATGATCTACTTCAAGGGGCGGTCAAGAAAATGAGCCTACCATTCCGTCTTTCCGTCGCGGTGCCGGTCCACAACGAGGAGACCGTTTTACCCGAATTGCTGCGCCGGACCCGGGCTGTTCTGGATGAGGTGTCCGGAGGCCCGCATCAAATCCTCTTTGTTGATGATGGAAGCTCTGACCGCACGCTCGATATTCTTGAGCAAGCATGCCACGATGATCCGCGCATTACGGTGATTTCTTTGTCACGGAACTTTGGGCACCAGGCGGCGCTGACCGCCGCTCTCGACTACGTGCGGGGAGATGCCGTGGTGCTGATGGATGGCGACCTGCAAGACCCGCCGGAATATATCCCGACTTTTGTCGAGCGGTTTGCAGAAGGTTACGACGTGGTCTATGCCACGCGGGCCAGCCGCAAAGAAAGCTGGTGGCTGAGGGCGTGTTACTTTCTTTTTTACCGAATCCAGTCGATGTTGTCGGAAATTCGGCTGCCTCTCGACGCCGGTGATTTCGGCCTGATGTCGCGCCGCGTGGTGGACGAGCTTTGTGACATGCCGGAACGCCACCGCTACCTGCGCGGCCTGCGAAAATGGGTCGGCTTCCGGCAGGTGGGCATTCCCGTTGAGCGCGCGGAGAGGCATTCGGGCAAAAGCAAGTACAGCCTGCTGAAGTTGCTGAAGCTGGCTTCAGACGGGATTTTCGCTTTTTCCATTCTGCCTCTCCGAGCCGCGACCTTGGCGGGCGGGCTTGCCATCGCGGTCTCAGGTTTATACGCGCTGTATTCGCTCTACGCAAAAATCTTTCTCAGCCAGTCCCCGAGGGGCTTCACGGCGCTGGTTTTCCTCATCAGCTTCCTTTCGGGAGTCCTTCTGTTTTTCCTTGGAATTATCGGGGAGTACGTCGGCCGGATCTACGAGGAAATCAAGGCCCGTCCTGTCTACATTATCAGCAAGATCATCGGCGATGCGCCTTCCGGCTCCCGAGGAAAAAATCCTTCAGAGAGTTTGCGGGGGCAGGCGGCGGAGCGCCTCGGGGCGTCCGACGAAGCGGCTAAACCGCGAGATTGACTCCCAGGAACCCTGTAATGCGCGCCGATTATGCTGAACATTACCGGGATCTGTACGAGCGGCACTGGTGGTGGCGCGCCCGGGAACGGTTTATTCTGGATACCCTGCGCGTTACCCAGCCGCCCGGGGGCTGGAAGCGAATTCTGGATGTTGGGTGCGGCGACGGGCTGTTCTTTGACCAACTGGCGCAGTTCGGAGAGGTTGAAGGAGTTGAGCCTGCTGAAGCGCTGGTCAGCGGGACGGGGGCGCACCGCTCGCGCATTCATATCGGCCGGTTTGATGAGAATTTTCAGCCTGCCAAACCCTTCTCACTGATTCTTTTTCTCGACGTTCTGGAGCACCTTCCTGATCCCGCCGGCGCGCTTCGGCATGCGCTGGGGATGCTGGCTCCAGGAGGAGCCGTTTTAGTGACCGTTCCGGCCTTCAAGTCGTTGTGGACGAACCATGACGTCATTAACCATCATTTAAGGCGCTACACCAAGGCTACATTCCGCCAACTGGCGCAGCAGGCGGGGCTCGACATCCGGATGGAGAAATACTTTTTCCACTGGACGTTTCCGGCCAAGCTGGCAACGCGTGTGGCGGAGCGGGCTCTCCACTCGGAGCCAACGCCTCCCGCGGTTCCTCCGCGCTGGATTAACGGATTGCTTTGCGGTCTCACCCGCATTGAACAGAAGACTTGGGGGCGACTGACCCTGCCCTTTGGAAGTTCGTTGATGGTGATGGGGAGCGGCGATACCCGGCGAGACCGCTGAACATTTCGATGCCGGCATTATCAGGCAAGGCAATCACATGGCGGTCGCGAGATTCTATAGATCAGCCCGGCAGGGTGGTTGGATGGCTCAACTTTTCAGTTACTTCCACCCGGCGCATCGGCGTTTGAGCTTTAACCGCAGAGGCCCTTCCGGCGGGACGAACGAAGCCTTCAGGCGAATTTCACTTCCACGTCCTTGCGGTCTTCATCGGTGGTTTTGAAAAGATCGCGTCGCTGGAGGTTCATCATGCTGGCCAGGAAAACGTCCGGCACCTGCTGGATGCGGATGTTATAGACATTGACGCTGTCATTGAAAAATTCGCGGCGGTCGGCGATTTTTTCCTCGAGCTCCGTGATGCGCTGCTGGAGCTGCATAAAGTTGTTGTTCGCTTTCAGGTCCGGATAATTCTCCGCGACCGCGAACAGGCTTTTGAGCGCGCCCGTGACCATGTTGTCCGCCTGAGCTTTTTCCGGCACGGTGGAGGCTTTCTGATAAGCGCTGCGAGCTTCCGTGACGGCCTCAAAGGTCTTCTGTTCGTACTGCATGTAACCTTTGCAGGTTGCAATCAGCTTGGGCAATTCGTCATGGCGTTGTTTGAGGAGAACGTCAATGTTTGCCCACGCCTTATCGATATCGTTTTTGAGCCGGACCAGGCTGTTATAAATGCTGACTGTGTAGAAAACCAGGGCGGCAATGACCAGGACAAATACCAAGCCTACGATCAGAGGGATCCCCATGTTTCATCTCCTTTTGGCGGATTTTTAGATTCGCCCGAGCACAGCGAGAATGTTCATGGCGCTAATGGTTACGAGAGCGATGCCGCCCCAGACCAGCAGCGCGGATTTCCAGCGCATGTTGCTTTTCAGTTTCGCTGCTGCTTTTGATGATATCAGAAACGTCTGCTCATTCCGGCCCTTGGTGATCAGGTTGCGGTCATCGGGGCCGGTGGGAAGGGGGTTTTCGGTGCAGGTTCCAAGCACATCATATCGATTGCCCGGAATGACGCAATATTCCGTAAAGCGAAAACGGTCGGAGTCCATGGCTTCGATTCCTTCCGCGTATTCCCGGAGGTCATCATCGGAGCGGACTTCCATGACGGCGTCCCGTGTGGCGTAGGCGTCAGCAGAGGGCATCGCAGCGTCTTTATCAAACCAGGAACTGAAATAGGAGTCGGGAATCGTCCGGCGGCAATTCACTGACAGATCAAGCTCGGCCCCGCGTGGGTCCACCTGAACGCGGCCGGTTGAGTCTTCGAGGCAAAAATGGGCGCCGTTCACGTCTGTCCTGTAGTGAGACCAGCCTCCGCGATTCGAGTTTCGTCTCCAGCGTTCAATCTCGACTTTGAAGGCGTAACAGAGAACTCCGCTGACCGGACTCGGGAAGGCTCCATCGCCTTTGGCTGTGCCCTGGACCTGCGACAGTCCCATCGCGATGCTGCGGATCGGAATGGCCGGCGTGTCCGCTACCACCAGGGCTTTGCGGAAGAGGCGAAGCCCTTGATAGAAAAACCAGAGGCCGACGCCGAAACCAACAAACGGCCAAGGACCGAAGTTTTCATGCAGGAGGTGAATCATAAATGAAAAAATAACGGAGCGTATCTTACCCAAAGCAATGCGAGAAGGCAAGCCCTATCCAGCCAGACAAGTGCGACGTAAAGCCGCCCTATTACGAATGCGCAATGGCGGGATAAACCCGCTGTGACTGGAATATACTGGGGCTTTCTAATCGAATCCAATTTCTTGTGAGGAGTTGAGAGACAGTGACATTTTTGAGACGGCTGCGGCAACCGGCCTTAATCGGGTTTCTCCTGTTGATGATTCTTGCCTGCTTGCAACCGCAAGCTGCAGTGGCGCAGCAATACAACCCGCAGCTGTTCAATGGAATGCGTTGGCGCTTGGTGGGACCCTTCCGTGGCGCCCTCTGATTCCAATGTGATCTACGTTGGCACGGGAGAGGCGGACATGCGCTCCGACATCTCTTACGGGAACGGCATGTACAAGTCCACGGACGGCGGCCGTACCTGGACGCACATCGGCCTTCAGGATACGCAGCAGATTGGGCGTGTTTTGATTGATCCTCACGATCCGAATATCGTTTTTGTAGCCGCTTTGGGGCACGCCTATGGCCCGAACCCGCAGCGCGGCGTATTCCGCTCGACGGATGGCGGGAAGACCTGGAAGAAAGTTCTGTACAAGAACGCGGATGCCGGCGCGATTGACCTTGCCTTCGATCCCGCAAATCCCCGCACGCTTTATGCCGCGCTGTGGCAGACCCGGCGCCCGCCGTGGAGCGTCTACCCGCCTTCGAACGGGCCGGGCAGCGGACTCTATGAATCGACGGATGGAGGCAACACTTGGAAGCAGCTTAGGGGCCACGGCCTGCCGTCAAAAGGCCTGGGCCGAATGGGGATTGCCGTCGCACCCGGCGATCCGAACCGAATTTATCTTATTGCCGATGCAAAGCGAGGCGGGTTGTACCGGTCCGACGATGCCGGCAAGACCTGGCTGCGCGTGAACGGTGAAGCACGCCTCTGGGGGCGGGGATGGTATTTTGGCGGCGTTACGGTGGACCCCAAGGACGACAACATTGTCTACGTGGCGAACACGGCGCTTTATCGCTCGCAGGACGGCGGAAAGAGCTTTACGGTGCTGAAAGCGGCTCCGGGCGGCGATGACTATCATAGTTTGTGGATCGAGCCCAACCATCCCAGCCGCATGATTGTTGCGAGCGACCAGGGCGTGGTGGTCACGGTAAACGGCGGACGAACGTGGAGTTCCTGGTACAACCAGCCGACCGCACAGCTATACCACATTGCTACCGACAACCGCTTTCCTTATTGGATCTACGGCTCGCAGCAGGATTCCGGTTCCGTCGCCATCATCAGCCGCAGCCTTTATCTTGGGATCAACAGCTATTCCTGGCGGCCCATCGACGTGGGCGGCGAGAGCGAATACATTGCGCCCGATCCTCTCAATCCTGGCATTCTTTACGGCGGCTCGGACGGCACCACGGTCACGCGCTTTAATCTCCTCAGCGATCAAGACCAGGACATCTCGCCAATTCTGGCGCATCCCGGCGTCTATCGCTCCACGTGGACGCTGCCGCTGGTTTTTTCTCCCGCCAATCCCCACGCGCTCTATTTCGGCTCTCAGGTTATTTTTCGCACCACTGATGGCGGCCAAACGTGGCAGGTTGTGAGTCCCGACCTGACGCGCAGGAATCCCGGCATACCAACGAACCTCGACCGGGCTACGGCGGCAGACACCTCCCGCGGAAACCGCCGTGGCGTGGTTTATACGATTGCGCCTTCACCTCTTGCAGCGGGAACGATTTGGGCTGGAACCGATGACGGATTGATTCAACTCACCCGCGATGGAGGCAAGACCTGGCGCAACGTAACTCCCCGGTGTTTGACGGCCTGGAGCAAGATCAGCATGATTGAGGCTTCGCGCTTTGACGCGGAGACGGCCTATGCGGCAGTGGACCGGCACCGTCTGGACGATCTTAGGCCTTACCTTTACCGAACCCGCGACGGAGGCAAGACCTGGCAGGAGATCAGCCGGGGAATCCCCGCGGGCAGTTTCGTGCGCGTTGTGCGCGAAGACCCCGTGCGGAAAGGTTTGCTTTACGCTGGCACCGAGACGGGCGTCTATGTTTCTTTCGATGATGGCAACCATTGGCAGTCGCTGCAATTGAACCTGCCCAGCGCCTCGGTGCGCGACCTGATCGTTCACGGAGATGATCTTTTGGCGGGCACACACGGGCGCTCGATCTGGGTGCTTGACGATCTGGCGCCGTTGCGGCAGTTGGACGCGCAAGTGGCTGATGCCCGCGCCTGGCTTTTTCGGCCCGCCACCGCCTACCGCATCCGCTCCGGCTCAGATGAAGGCACTCCGCTTCCGCACGACGAGCCCGCAGGACAAAATCCTCCCGCCGGTGCAATCCTTGATTACTATCTCAAATCCAAGCCTGCCGGGCCGGTGCTGCTTGAAATTTACGACCACGATGGCCGGTTGGTGCGGCGCTATTCGAGCGCGGCAAAGCCCCGGAAAGTGGATGTCGCGAAGCTCGATGTTGCCGCTTCGTGGGTGCAGATGAAGCAGCCGCCGTCCGCTGAGCCAGGCATGCATCGCTTTGTCTGGGATCTTCTCTATCCCGGGTTGCCTGCGCCATCCGGTTTTGATTTGTGGGAAATATCCGGACTCTGGGCTGTGCCCGGCACCTACACGGCAAAGCTGGTGGTGGATGGAAAGACCTACGCAGAGCCTTTGACGGTGAAAATGGACCCGAGGGTTAAGGTGTCCCTTGCGGACCTTCAAGAACAATTCGACGTAAGCCGGCAAATTGTTGAGGCCCGCACCCGCGTTTCCCAAGCTCTCGGCGACGCGGGGACTTTAGAGAAACACCTTCAGCGGCTCCAGACTGAGGCAGTGAACCATCCGGAGTTGAAAAGGTCTCTTGAAGTTATTGAGCGCCAAATGCCCGCGTTGCTGGGTCCCGCTCAACCTTCCAATCCGGATTTTTCCGGTGAGTTTGGGCCCGCCAGGGATCACACGAGCCTTCGATATCTGGATGGGGCCTTAGGAAAGCTTGAGCACGCCGTTGAAAGCGCTGACGCGGCTCCCACGCCTGACGCACTGACGGCGGTTCATCAAAATTTGAAGGTGATGCAGTCGACAATGGCCCTGTGGCTCAAAATCAAAACCGGGGACCTTTCAAAACTGAACTCGGTCTTAGGGCAGATGAACCAGCCACCCGTCATGCTTGGAAAGTGAAAGAAGAAATATCTTTTTTATAGAGTAAGCCGACGATGAATTACGCAGCCGAGGTTGTGGGGTGAGAGCTTCCTTTTTGAAGCCCAGCCCACACTTGGCTGGGCTGGGCTCCTCGGTATGCCCCTACGAAGCTGTAGCTAGAAGCTGAACCTCATGAACATGTTGATGCTGCGGTTGGCCGATTGGCTTCCAAAGAACCCCCCGGCAAGCGAATTCGACTGGCCAAAAATCGGCGAGCTAAGGTTGCCAACGGGCGTTCCCAAATTCACCATGTTAAAGACATTGTGCACCATGACGCCCATCTCAACCTGATAGCGCCGGTTCACCGACCCCCCGTGCCACAAACCCCTGCCGCTGTTGCTGCTGAGCCCTTGCCCTCCGAGCCCGCCACGGCCATGGCGGTGGCCGCCTCCTCCGCCACCTCCCTCTACCTCTTTTCCGAAGCCGAAGGTTTTGGAAACACGCGCGTTCATTGAAAACTGCCCTGGGCCGGTCAGATAGTCATACGGGATAACCGCCTGGCTAGAAGCTGGATCAATATTGAAGGTTCCAAATTGGGTCGCAACAATATTCGGACCGGTTGCACCAGCCGCAGCGAAAGCGGGACGGTCATTGAAAATGGAGTCTCCGTTTAAGTCCTTGCCGACCGTGACGTTATAGGGTCTGCCGCTGGAGGCCACCATGAAGGGGCTAAAGGTAATCCCGTATGGCAAGCCGAATGAACCCCCCAGGAAGAAGCGGTTGCGGACGGCAAATGGGGCCGGTCCATAGTCTTGGGCGATATTGTATTGGTTCATGGGAAAGCTCCCAATACCGTTGGTATTGGTGTTGGCGTAGCTGAGTGTGTAATAGCCAAAAAGCTGGACGGCAGCCAGGCGGATGTTGAAGTTGGCGATTAACTGGTTTTCATTGAACAGGCCGTCCGCCTCATACTGGTAGATGTTTCCCACATTTCCCAACGGTCGAACACCGCTCGTGGGGTCAGCGGGATCATAGGTCCCAGGCAGAGGCGCGTTGATGTTGCGCGTCAAAAACTGATGGACGCCGTGCGTGTTGATGTAGGTAACGGACGCATTGATGTTGCTGGTAATTTGCCGTTCGAGTCCGATGGCCGCCTCCATTGTATATGGGGAGCGCAAGGTTGAACCAATCTGATAAATGGTCGGAAATGTAGCGTTATTTGCGAGCGTGCCGGTGGGCGGAAGGTTCGGAGGAAAGAAATCGGGCGCGTTCACCACGTACCGCTGCTGATTAATCCCGTTCAACTGCTGGGCCTGAAGCACCTGCGCTTCTTGGAAGTGGTCATAGAATAGACCAAAGCCTCCCCGCAAGACCGTCTTGGGAGCTTTTCCTCCTCCGCCGATTCCCCAGGCAAACCCAAAGCGGGGCGCAAAGTTGGCCCGATTGCTGATGTGATTCTGTGTTTCGAAACGCAAACCGAGGTTGAGCGACACATTCGGGCGGATGCGCCAGCTGTCTTCGAAATAGGGCTCAAAGTAAATCAGATTGGTTTGGGCGACGGGGTTGCCAGCCGTGATTGCGAATTGGCTGGCGCCGCCTCCGGCGGCCAGGATTTGCGCTGGAGTCAGGTTCTGGGCAAGGCCTTGCTGGGTAATCTGATAGGCGTTAAGCGAATTAAAGGTAAACGTTCCGTTGTAACCGTCGGTGGTATTTTGCGATTGGCTTACGTCGACCAGCCGCCCTCCGAATGTCAAGTTGTGCTTGCCGAGACTCATCGAAGTCACGCTCTGGAACTCGTAGTTGTTTTCGGTAACCAGCGCTTTTCCCCCAGAATTTCCTCCACTTGTGAAGGCTCCCAAAACATTCACGGAAGGGTCCAGGCTCTGCGGTATTTGATTGCTGGTCTGGTGCTCATAGCGGAAGCGGGTCTGGGTCACGGTTCTGGAACTTACCACTTGCGTATCATTGGCCTGGAATGAGTTTTCCTCGGCGCCCATGTCGTAAGCCTGCGAGGGCAAATCGAACTGCCCGATTCCGTTGTTCTTGCTGCTGTTTTTCCAGTACTGGTAACTAACGGAGAGAACATTGTTGTTGCTGAGTTGAAAATCCGCCCGGGGACGCACGGCCGTACGCGCCCGAGGATTGAGAACGGCCTGGTTGAAGGGCGTCTGGTTCAGGTTCTGATCCAGAACGATGGCATTTACGACGGAGGCGTCCTGGATATCCCGGCGGTACACATCGACGAAGAACGACGCCTTCTTTCCAATCGGTCCGCCGACATTCCCGGAGTAAAAGACGGAATGATAATCCGGAATTTGCGCGGCAAATGGATTTCGCGAGTTGAAGGCGGAATCATTTCCAAAGGCGAAAACACGGCCATGGAATTTTTGAAAGCCTGGCTTGGTGGTTATTTCAATGCGCCCATAGCCCAGGGTGTGATATTGCGCTGAAAAGGGATTTTGGTTGACTCGTACTTCCAAGATGGCGTCTTTCGGGGGAAGCTGCCCGCCCTGAAAGCCGTCAATGTAAATTTGGCCGCCGTTCGGGCCTGCCGCCGGGCCGGCGAGCGCCTGGAGTTCAGACGCTAACTCGTCGGGGTCGTCGGAAAGCGATTTTAGGGCTTCGCCTTTCAGAACCAAGGCGCTCACGTTGTTTTCAGGGTTGACGCTGATGCGCGACGACTCGCTCTCGACGTTGACTTCTTGCTTTTCCATCGTTACGGCCAGTCGAGCATCCAGAACTTGAGCCTTGCCGGAGGTGATTTGAATGTTCGCCTGGCTGAACGGGGCAAAACCCTTCATGGTGATTTGCACCCTGTAGGCGCCTGCCGCTAGATTCTGGAAAGCATAGCGGCCTTGTTCGTCTGTCTCGGTTCCCTGAGTCGTCCCGCCCGGCCCGGTGACAAGGACAGTGGCTGCGGGAATCGCAGCGCCGGATGGGTCCGTCACTTGGCCGCGCAGGCTGATTCCCGCCGGCTGTGCGAAAACCGCAGCGGCAAGAAACGCAGCTCCCAGCATGGCCAGGAACATTCGTTTAAGATACTTAAGAGAGTCGTTCATCTTGCAATCCTCCGGAAACTTTTTCTGCCGACGGGTTCTTTACTTTTGTTGGGTGTCGCGCCGCCACTAAGCCGGAATCCCGTCCTTTCAGGCTGGCGTCGTGGTGTCAACGACATCCGCCGCCCATCAAATCAAATGACGCTAGGGGCCTGTTTCTTCTCCGCCGCCACCGCCACTGCCCATGCTCATGTTCCATGGCCCCAGCGCGACGTTGCGGTCGCCTTTGGGGCGCGCCCGCAGAATGGGTTCCACGCCCGACAAAACAGCAATGGCCGTTACCTCTGAGGGCTTGGCGCCGGCCGTACTGACCACAATCAGAGGTTCACCGGGCTTCAATTCGCTGAGCGTCAGCGGAGGCATCTTTCCCAGCATTTCTTGGAGACTGCCCGGCATTTTGCCCTGCCCGTTGCCGTAATCTCCGCCGTTCTCTCTCTTCGCTTCTTGTTCGCCGGAAGCGCCTGGCCGCCGGCCTCTCTCAACGCGAGCAGTTCCACCGCTTTCAGGCTGGCCGGGTTTCTCTCCGCCGATATTAAACCTCGCGATGATCTGAGCAATCCTGGGCGGAAGCTGGTGCAATTGCGAATCAGCATCCGTCCTCACCAGCAGCGGTTTCCCGGTCGCTAAATCTTTCACGGTAAGCGTGCCTTGCGCCGCATCAACCGAGATTACCGTGCCGCCGATGTTGCGGAAGGTTCCAGACACGAGCTTCTCGGCGGTAAATTGGGTGCCGTTGGCGCTCTTGTTGCCCAGCGCGCGAACTTGGTCGCCAACCTCGATTTCGCCAAACGTGCCCGGCTTGGCATCGCTGAACTTGATGGAGTCCGGTGCGTAGCGCAGCAACTTCGCTTGGGGTTCGAGGCTGATGGTGACGAGATGAGTTGGATTTCCGGGAGTTGGCGGAGTGCTGGGAACCGCAATGACCATCTTGTGGGACAACGAATCCACCGACTTCACAATTCCGCCGATGCCCCGCTGCTCCCAATCGAGTTGCTCGGCCTCGTGGGCCTGCTCGAGCGCGCTTTTGCTCATTACGATGACGCGTCGGGCCAGAATAGATTTCTGATCGGCCGAGACAGGGCCGATGATGAGAACGCGGTCGCCAATGCTGATATCGCCTACCGCAATCTTGGTGGCGGATGCCAGGCTCTTAGCGCCCGGCGGCACCCGGAGCACGGAGACTCCGTCTGGCAAATTGACAGTTAACTTGGGGCCGGAGTCCGTGTGCAAGGTCATCTGGCCCGTTTGTATTTCCGTCACCACTCCGATGGGCCGCACCGGCTGAGAGGAGGCGGCGCCTGACTGCTTTGGCCCGGGCCTCCCTGCCGCCGCCGTCAGAGTTGCGCCAACTAAAACCGTGAATAAGATAAATGTCGAGTTTTTCATGGGTTGTCTCATAGATAGACGGTTAGCTCAAGATTCAGGTTTCCATTTTCCTGAAAACTTGGCAAAAAAAATTCTACAAGGCCTACAGTCACTTCGTTATCCGCAACACCCCAAGCGGCATGGCTCCTCTGCCAGACGATCCACTATAGGTTGTGTGATGCTTTTTCCAGCGGTGGCGACGCTTATTACTTCGAAACATGCCGACCGGCATTCTTTTCGCAATAAGCGGTCTTGTAGGCGTGAAGCACCCCATCCGTGCAGCTCTCTTCGTGGAATCGGGATCAACCGTTAACGATCATACGATCACGAAGGCGACGTTTGTTTTTAAGTGCCAATCTGGAAGTGAGGGGGATTGCCTCGCTCGTCAAGGGGCAGGCGAGGGTACTCTGGCCATTCATTTTAGCGTTTCGAGTGGTTGTTTTAATGCTTTTACCCCAAAGGCTTATGAACCGCAGAAATGATATAAGTTATTGTTTCCTTGGTTTGCAGGGCGCGGAGGCGGCCTGCACCGCCCCCGGCGGTTGAATCAGTTTACGAAACGCGCAGGTTGTTGGTAACCGAGAAAACGTCCGGTACCCAGTTTGCGGCCATGCCGGCAAGGGTTTTGTCCATCTTATTTCCAACCACGCCGACCAGTGTCACGTTGCCGTTGTCGACAATGATGTGGATCGAAGGATTCGCTCCCATGGCGTACCGGTATAACCCGCCAAAACCGAACACCGCACGGTACTCTGCAAAGCGGATCCGGTTGTCATTGGGCGAAAGCGGCAGGATTTGGATTTTGTTAGTCACACTCTTGATACCTTTAATGTCTTTCACCACATTTCCAGCTTCAGACCTGAGTGTGGGATCGATCACCTGCCCACTGAGTTCTACGTTGTTCCCGTCCACCTTGTACTCAAGATTGTCGAACACCCCGTAATAAGGAAGCATCAGTAGTTCGTGACGGACCTGGTGGCTTAGGGTCATATTGGGGTTGGGCGGATCAACCCGTCCTGAACCTCTGACGTCGCCAAACGCAAGCATGGGCAGCGTGACCAAAAGGCCCGTAAAAATCATGAGAAGCGGAGATATTCTCATCCTGTTCGTTTTCATGGTCCTATCCATCCTTTCCGCCAAGGCAGCCTTGCCTGCCTCGGCTCAATCTACTTACTTAGATGCTCCCAGGCCTTTTCGGATTTCCCGATAGCCGTAATCGGTATGTAAAAATGTTTTTACAAAACGCCTGTAACCTCTGGCGCCTTTCAAGCATCGCGCAATCCCTTTGTGCGCGCCCAGATCCGCGAACACAGCCATTGCATTAAGGGAAGGCTGGGAGTATCGTACTTCCCGTCCTGGAAGTCAGTATGAATCTTGGAGCTTAATGATTAGAAGGGAGTCGGGGTGAACAATCGATTGCGGAGGGCGGCGTTTTTAAGCGCTTTTATTGTGGCGTTCTTGATGGGTTTCGAAGCGCTGGCGGTTGGGGCTTCGCCGGCTCCCAAAATGGATGTTGTCGTTTTGGTTTTGGATCAGTTGCGGGCTGACCAATTACACTGTTTTGGAAATCCCCGTGAGACGAGTCCGAACATTGACCGCCTGGCGGAGCGCGGCGTCCGGTTTTCAAACTTTTTCACGGTGGCTTCATGGACCTCGCCTTCCTTTGGCTCGCTCCACACCTCCCTTTACCCGTCACGTCACGGGGTAACGCTGTTCTGGCGTCCGGGAATGCCTCTGATTGATAAAGAAACGCCCATGCTGGCGCCGGACTTCAAATACCACGGCTACTTTACCACTGCCTTCGTCAACAACGGCTTGGCGGGACGCGAACTGACGGGCCGGGGTTTTGATGAGTACTACCAGGGCCAAGGCAGCGCGCAGGACGTCAACATCACTCAGCGCGTGGGGATGGGCAGCGACCTGACGGCCCCGGGAACGACAAAAAGGGTATTTTCCTGGCTGGATCAGCATAAATCACAGCCGTTTTTTCTTTACGTGCATTTCATCGAACCGCATTCTCCCTACGATCCTCCGCCGGAGGATGACATCTTCAAGTCTGACGCTTATCCCTATTTGTTTGATACGGGCTACGACATTGCCCATGCGCCCCTGAAGCGTCTGGCAATGCTGGGCGACCAGAAGGCCATTGAGCGGCTCTATCAGCTCTACGACGGCAAAATCCATTTTGTCGATCGCTACGTCGGGAAAATCCTGGATCGCCTCCAGCAGCGTGGCCTCGCGGACCATACCTTGGTGGTTCTGACCTCGGACCACGGCGAGTTGCTCTATTCTCATCCCCGCGATTTCCTGACTTTTGACCATCGCTCTCTTTACGATACGGATTTGCACATCCCCTTGATTATTGCCGGTCCTCAGGTGCCGCACGGCCGAGTGATTAAGGCTCTGGCGTCGAACATCGATACCGCGCCCACGATTCTGGACTTGGCGGGGCTTCCTCCGTTGTCCGATGCAGAAGGCCGAAGCCTGGTTCCGCTTATCGACGGCACAGAGCAATCGCTGTTCAATTATGTTTACGCCGAGGAAGATGAGGCCATCCCGCTGCGCTCGGTGCGCAGCCTTCATTACAAGCTGATCCGCAACCTCTGGAACGGCAAGGAGCAGCTTTTCGATCTGGATACGGACCCTGCGGAGCTGCACAATATCATTCAAGAACACCCTCCGGCATTGAAGGATCTGGAGGCCCACTTGGACGAATGGATGAAGCAGAACGAGCCTTCCAAGGCCGTGCAGGTCAGGCGCTGGCGAATTTATACCGCGCCCAATAATGTCACCACCGTTGATGACATGACCATCGGCGGCCGGTTTCTGATCACGGGCGGAGGCTGGCACTCCGATACCGCTCCCGAGAGCGGCAACTACGATGCAGGCTGCTTCTGGACCGGGAGCGGCAACGGATCTCGGGCCGCTGTGTGGCGAAACGATGACCCGATGCTGGGGGAATACAAAATTTACGTCTACTTTGGCCATCCGCAGGTGGGGCGCCTGGCAACCGACGCGCCCTTTACGGTGGTCACCGACGACGGTGGAAAAACCGTGCGCCTTAACTTTAGCCAAGGCCCTGGTGAGTGGCATTTGCTGGGATCATTCCATAATCCGCGCTATGTCAGGATGACGAATGCCGCCGACGGGGCGGTCATTGCGGATGCGGTGAAGTTCGTTCGAGTGAATGTCGAATAGCCCGGGCTTTAGGCCGGCACGCCGTCCTTGTTTGCTGCTTTGCTTGAACGCGATCCCGCTTTAGCTTTTTTCTTGTGTTGGCGGGCCCAGCCGTCTTTGTTGATCTGGCGGGCTCTTCCGAGAGCCAGTGATTCCGCCCCCACATCTTCCGTAATGGTCGAGCCGGCGGCCACGTATGAGTCCTTCCCAATGCGAACCGGCGCCACCAGCATGGTGCCGCTGCCGATAAATACATTATCTTCGATGACGGTTCGATTCTTCTTTTCGCCGTCGTAGTTGCAGGTCACTGTTCCCGCTCCCACGTTCACCTGGCGGCCGAGCTCGGCGTCGCCCAGGTAGGTCAAGTGCGAGGCCTTTGTGCCGCGCCCGACGCGCGACTTCTTGACCTCGACAAAATTCCCGATGCGGACACCCTCTTCGATGACCGCGCCGTCGCGGAGATGGGCAAAGGGGCCGATAATCGCGTCGGAGGCAATCTTACAGCCCGCAATCACCGAGCAGGGACGCACCAGAACACCATCACCCAAAGTCGTATCACTGATGGTTGCATACGCCCGAATGGTGCAGTCTCGTCCCACTTGAGTTTTCCCTAACAGGCTGACGCCGGGTTCAAGGACCGAGTCTCGTCCCACTTCGACTTCCGCATCGATATAGGTAGCGTTGGGATCGACGAGGGTTACTCCTTCCCGCATCAGGGCTTCGGCTTTTCTCTTTCGAAGAATGCGCTCCACCTGCGCAAGTTGTACGCGGTCATTGACGCCCAGCACTTCGCGGGCGTCCTCAACAAGGAAGCCTGCTACTTTTTTGCGCTGGCGGTTGAAGATCGTCACCAGGTCGGTCAGCAGATATTCCTTCTGGACATTTTTGTTTGAAAGCCGGTCGAGATTTTTCAGGAGTTCGGCCCTTGAAAAGCAGAGAATGCCGGAGCTAACCTCGCGAATTTTTCGCTGCGCGGCAGTGCAAAGTTTTTCTTCGACAATGGCGCGGACGCGTGACCGGCCCGACCGCACGATCCTGCCGTATCCGTGCGGCTGCTCCGGCCGCATGGTCAGCACGGATAGAGCCGCGCGCGCCTTCTGGTGAGCCTTAACAAACGCCTGCAATGTTTCCGCGCGGAGCAGCGGTGCATCTCCAACCACCACCAGTACCGTGGGAGAATTCCATGACTTGAGTTGCGGCTTTGCAATGATGAGGGCGTGTCCGGTGCCGAGTTGCTGTTTCTGCTCGACGAATTCCACTCCCGGCCTTGCCAACGCCTTGCGCACCGCTTGAGCGTTATGCCCTACCACCATCAAGACGTTTCGAGGGCCGGCCTCAAGCGCCGCCCGCAGGCTATATTCTCCCAAAGGAAGGCCGGCCAGTGAGTGCAACAGCTTCGAACGCTCTGACTTGAAGCGAGTGGCTTTACCGGCCGCTAGGATAACGATGGTAAATTTCTGATTCGTCATATGAGATTTGTTTCCGCCGGCAGCCTTTATAGCCTATCGGCCGGTTTCAGAGCGCCGAGCGATGGCAGTTCATGACATCTTAATGTGGGGAGGCGGGCCCGCAGATCAATCTTCGCCCATCCAGGCGCCCCAGGGTTTGAGCTTTTCGACGTTGTCGCAGACGGCCTTAAAGGCCGCGGTAATGGGGACAGCTAGAACCAGTCCCACGGCTCCCCACATCCATCCCCAGAACATCATGGCCATGGTGACGGTCAAGGCATTCAAGCTTACTTGGTGGCCGACAAACTTGGGCGTCAGGACGTTCATCGCCAGAAAATGAACCACCATGATGGTGACGGCAATAACGATAAAAGGGGGCGCCGTCGTATATTGCCCCATCCCCATGATCAAGGGGGGCACAAGGGCCAACGCCACTCCCAAATAAGGCACCATGCTGAGAAAAGCCGCCAGCGGCCCCAGCAGCAAAGCAAAGCGAAGCCCCGTCAGTGAAAAGATCGGAGTAATCAGGGCGGCCGACATCAGTGCGACGATGATGTTCCCGACAATGTACCGCCTTACCATGTGGCCGATGCGGTGGATGATATGTTCGGCCTGCTGGCGGTGGTCGCTGGGAAACAGACTCAAGGTTCTGGCCCAGATGTGATCTTTGGCCGTCAGCATAAAAAAGACGAGGAAAGGAACGAACATCACCGTGACGATAAAGGTGTAGACCGACCCAATCCCCCGCAATAAATACTGGCCCCAGTTGGACTCCTGTTGCAGACGGATCGTGGGGAGGTTCGGTTGCTGGGACGAAGAAACAAGATTGGAAGTGCTTTTCTCAACACTCTTGGCCAGCTTCTCGATGCTGCTGACAAAGTGCCGCAGCGGCTCGGCATAGGTCGGAAATTCCTGGATGAAGGTCATGACGCGATCGTAAATGCCGTAGACCACCAGGTAAAGCAGCCCCAGAGACAGCATCAGCATCAGCAACGCGCCCAGCCAGCGTGGAATGCGGATTCGCTCCATCAGCCGCACTCCGGGTTCCAGCACGAAAGCAATCAGGATGGCGCAGATCAAGGTGATGACAATCGAACCCGCGTAGTTAATACACGCAATGACGACAACAAAGGCGACAATGCGCAGTCCGGCTAGAGTGATTTTAGGGGAGATTAAACTCTCGGATTTTATTTCGGGCATCGGCTGAGCTCGTGATACTGATTCTAGCTTGACCCCATCAAAAATTCCACCCATGAGCACGATTATTGCATTCCTGCTCAATGCAGTTATAATAGCCGTTAATTATGTCTTCTGAGGCTCCCTGGCTGGATAACCAACTGCTGCGGCTTGGCGATCTGATTGACGACCACTGCCCGCGATGCAAGCATCTCCTCAACCATGCCATTGCCAGCTTTGTCGGTGATAAAGTCGTCAAGGTTATCTGCCAGACCTGTTATACAGAACACCCGTTTATGGAGGGGAAAGAGAAGAAAAAAGTCCCCAAATCCACTTCAACCGCGTTCGATCAGGTTTTGGCCAAGGTGGCTCCGGCTGGGAGTGAGCCGGAAGCTGATCCCAAGCAGAAAACAGCCAAAGCCCCCGCTCGATATATCTCCCGGCACAAGACAAGGCCGCCTGGGGGCAAGAAATGAATCAGGCCGGGCCGCGCCCCTCGATCTCAACCTCGTGGTCTGACCTCAGGTGGTAACGGATGCCGCGCCATTCGATGCGGCGCGTGTATCCCGCCGTTATGAGGTTCCATAGCATCACCCAGGGAATCAACGGCGCAAGTTGCCAGTAACGGTTTCCATACGGATCCAGCAACCCGCTCTCTTCAGGAAAAAACTCGCGAGCAACGATGCTGCGAATCTTTCCTTTGGCGATCCCCAGCGCCAGGATTCCCACAAGAAAAGCCAAGACGCCGAGCTTTTCCAATCCCGGCCACCGGGGACTGAACAACATAACCATGCCGTAGATCAGCGTGCCTGAATAGAGAACATGCGCGGCAAGGCCAAGACGCCACAAGTGCGGAGCATAAACCCGCGTGATGATCATCTGCCGGTTTGTCCATCTCAGGAATTCGCCCAAGGTGGAATCTTCCTGTGAAAAGACCAGGCAGCGAGGTTCGAACCGGATTTTGCCGCCTGCGTCGCGAACGGCTCGGGTGAGGGAATAATCGTCGCTCACCGTTGATCTCCAGTAATGTTCCGCTACCTGTAAACGCTTGAAGTCCTGGACGCTGATGGCCATCGAGCCGCCCCACGCGAAGGGGGAAGCCTGTTCTCCGAGCATCGTGGCGATGGAGGAATCCCACGCGGCACGCAGCTGGGAGACGAATGTTTTTCCCGGAAGATACCAGCGGAATCCTGTGCTCACCGTAACTTGTGGATCGGCAAGCGGAGCCACCAAGGACCTGAGCCAGGATGGGCCTGGCCTTGCATCCGCATCCGCAAAAACCAAGACTTCCGCCTTGGAGTCAACGGCCTTCAAGCCTTCGAGCAGGTTGTGGACCTTTTGTCCCCGGCGCTCACTGGTTCCGGCAACCACCACGACCGTGTTTTTCGGGCCTATCGATCCATGCTCCGGGGGGGGGGCCGCAAGGGTATTAAGTTTTAAGAACGCCGGGTCCTTTTTGCCTTCCGTGACGAAGATCAGGTCGTACTGAGGGTAATCCTGCCTGAGGAAGGCCAGAATATTTGCCTCAAACCCGGGGTCAACTCCCTTGACGGGAATGATCACGGCAACCCGCGGAGCGTAATCGCCGGGCGTCCGGTTGCGGCTCAGCCGCGCGTATCGGAGAAAACGGAAACCATCGCGCAGTGACACAGCACTCTGCGCCAGGAGCAAAACCGCCGGAATCATAAAAATTTGGAGCAGGCCACTCATCAGACGGGTTTTGAGTCTAACATAGCTGCCTTTCTAAGCTACAGTTAGGGAGAGCGGGGTTTCGGGATTTTGTTTTCTGATCGTTGCCAAGGAGCGCAATTTGCACACTCTGGGATGGATTCTGTTATTGGTGACGCTGGCGTGGTGTGGCGTGGGCCTCTTCTTGCTTTGGAACTTTGCCGGGATGACGATTCTGAGGTCCGCGCCGCGCGCAGAGCCCTTGCCTCCGCTGCCGCGCGTTTCCATTCTCGTCGCCTCGCGCAACGAGCAGGAAACCCTGCCGGCGACGCTGGAGTCGCTGCTCAGCCTGGATTATCCGGATTATGAAGTCATTCTGGTGGATGACGATTCCGATGACCGCACCGGTGCCATTGCCGACGATTGGGCCTTGCGTCCTGCCGCATATGGCCGGTTGCGGGTGATTCATAACCACGTGTTGCCGGCCGGCTGGCGAGGAAAGGTTCATGCCATGAGCTTGGCGGCACAGGCCGCGACCGGCGAATGGATTCTGGCCACGGACGCCGACGTGGTTTTTGATCCCAGCCTTCTCCGCCAGGCCTTGGCGCTGGCTCTCCAGAAAGATGCGAGTCTGCTTTCCCTCACGCCGGAGCTGGAGATGCAGTCTTTGGCGGAGAAAGTGGTCATGCCGGCGTTCGGTCTTCTTCTCTTCCTGCTTTTCCCGCTCCGCCTGGTGAACCGTCCCTGCTCTTCGCGCGCGATGGCGGCTGGAGCGTTTCTTCTGATGCGCCGCAAAGAGCTTGTTTCTATGGGAGGTTATGCGCGGTTGCGGGACACTTTGATTGAAGACCTGCGGATGGCGGAAATGTTCAAGTCGAATGGCCACCGCATTTACCTGGCCGTGACGCGCGGGGTTTTCCGCACCCGAATGTATAAGAACTGGCGGGAGGTTTTTGAGGGGCTATCACGCAGCGCCTGGGAGGGAACCGGCAAATCCATCTGGAAGGTGGTGGGCGGAGTGGCGGCTGGCAGCGCTTTAGCTGTCCTTCCCTGGGTCGCGCTGGCAAGCGCTTTGCTGTCTGACGCCCATGCGGCGGGTTCACCTCTGCATGACCCCAACTTGCTGGCGGCCGCGGCGGCAACTGGCATGAGCGTTGCCGTCTATTGTCCGGTCGTATGGTATGCAGGGATTTCTCCCCTTTATGCTTTCACGCTGCCGCTGGCATCCATTTTCTATTCTGTGGTGGTGGTCACTTCCGCACTTTCCAGTCTTAAAGGTCCGGGCATCCGCTGGAAAGGGCGCTGGTACAAGCCGCCCGCGCCATGAGTGTCCAGGAAGGCCGCGGCGCAAGCTGCTGAGGATTGCAAAATAGAGTGGCAACCTCCGCTGTAGCGCCGGAGCGGCCTTCAAATGCCTTCGCAGACAAAGCGTTTGGCGTGTTCTTTCAGGATGCAGCGGTCCTGGATGACCTGGAGCCCGGCTTGGCGCGCGCGCTGGGCGGCTTCTTCATTCACCACGCCCTCTTGCATCCAGATGACCTTGGCGCCTTTGTGGATGGCCTCGTCAACCACCTCGGGAACGTATTCCGAACGGCGGAAGATCACCACCACGTCGAACGCTTCCGGAACGTCTCCGAGAGAGGCGTAAGCTTTTTCGCCCAGCACGGATTCTTCATGAGGATTGACGGGAATGATGTGATAGCCGTGGGATTTGAGGTAGGAACTGACGCCGTGGCTGGGACGCATGGGTTTTGACGACAGGCCGACGACGGCCAGCGTCTGAAATTCTTCCAGGATGGTCTGAATCGAATCTGGCATTCAAGACTCCCTCTGGCGGTCGGGGTGAAATCGGATCCACCCGCCGGATTTCCTTAACTGTATGTGCAGCGCTTTATGGCGCGCACGGGCATGGCCGCGATGCGTCCCAAAGCCTGCAAAAACTTTGCATAGTCCTGATATTGTCCGATTGTAACCCGGAGCGAGGCAGGAAAGCCACAAAGTTTGACGGAGCGGACCATCCGGCCTTGGTGCAATAAGCGGATCGAATCCTCTTCGCGGCCGCGGCTCGCGTCAATTAGAGGGAAGTTTCCTCAGGTTTCCAGTTCTTCAGCCGGTCGATTTCCGACGGGGTCAGGTGCCGGAACTTGCCCAACGCAAGGCCGCGGTCCGTCAGGAATCCAATACGGACTCGCTTGAGTTTGACGACTCGCTGTCCGGTTCGCTCAAACATGCGGCGCACCTGATGGTAGCGGCCTTCCACCAGGGTGATTTCATACCAGGGTTTGTCGCGTTCGTGAACCAGATGTATTTTGCAGGGGGAGGTTCGCCGGCCGTCGAGCACAATGCCGCGCTGGAGCCTCTTCAGGTCTTCGGCCTTGGGGACGCCTTCCAGCTTGGCCTGATAAGTCCGGGGGACTTTGGATTTGCGCGAAAGCAGGAAGTTCGCCAGGTCGCCGTCGTTCGAGAGCAGCATCAGCCCGGAAGAATGATAATCGAGCCGGCCGATGGGATAAACGCGCTCCTTCACCCCGCGCAAAAGCGAGATGACGGTGGGGCGGCGCTCGGGATCTTTCATCGTGGAAACATAGCCCACTGGCTTGTTGAGCAGAATTACCGTGCGGCCCTGAATGCGCGGCAAGAGCCGGCCGTCCACCCGGATCTTGTCCCGGTCGGGATCCGCCTTCGAGCCCAACTCCCTGATCGTGTGCCCGTTGACGCTGACGCGCCCGTCGACCATCAGCTCTTCCGCCTTGCGGCGTGAGGTGATGCCCGCTCCGGAAATGATCTTCTGTAACCGTTCTTGCATGGTGTACTCGGGAGCGCTAGGAATCCGCTTCATCCGGCGGAGAGATGGCTTCCCCGGCCTCAGCCGGAGCATCCTCCGGGATCAATTCCGCTTCTCCGGCGGGCAAAAGCGACAGCTCGGGCGGCTTCGCCTCCATCTCTGTCGGAAGGTCTGAACCCAGGGCCTGCCGGGCAAGCTCTTCAAATTCCTTTAGGCTCGGTAGCTCCCCGACGTCCTTCAGTCCGAAGTGTACCAGGAATTCCTTCGACGTGCGGTAAAGGATGGGCCGGCCAACCACGTTCTTCCGCCCTGAAGTGACGACGAGTTTTCTTTCCAGCAACGTGTGAATGACGCCGCCGCAATCGACGCCGCGAATCGCCTCAATCTCGGGCACGGTTGCCGGCTGGCGATAGGCGATGACGGCCAGAGTTTCCAGCGCCGGCTTTGATAGCCGCACCGCCGGCTTCAAACTTTTGACAAACTTCCTCAGGACTTCGTGGTGTTCGGGTTTGGAAGAAAACCGGTAACCGCCCGCCACCGGGCGAATCTCAATCCCGTGATCCGCGCGCTCGAACTCCTGCGCCAGCTCGTCGAGCTTGGCCTTCACTCGGTCGCGCTCCTCGCCCTCCAGGGCCTTGGCGATGGCATCGACCGACACGGGTTCGGGCGCCACGTAGATGATGGCTTCAATCAGGGCTTTTAAAGTTTCGTCCGTAAGCATAACTTTCCGAACCTAAATCTCTCCCAGACTGTCCTCAAGGCTTGTGGCGTTGACGGATTTGACGATGTCTTCAAATTGTTGGCTTTTGGCAACGCTGATCGGCGCAAACAGGTCTTTCTGCTGAAGCTCAACCGCCCGCAGCCGGACCAGTTCCAGCAGGGCCAGCAGCAGCGCGATCAAGGCCTGCCGCCAGACGTAGCCATCCACCAGATCGTCCAGCGAAACCGGGCCCGCGCTCCGGCGCAGCACCTGCTTTACGTGCTCCACCATCTGGTGGACCGTGATTTCATCCCGCCGGATGGCGATGGGCGGGCGCTTCTTGGCGCGCTCCAGGATTTCCCGAAACGCCGCAATCAAGTCAAAAGTTGAAACGGCAAGCCCCGGCTCGTCTTCAGCTTCAGTGAACTCGTCAATGCCGGGACGCGACCACGTGGCGTCTTCCACCAGGCGCTTTGATTGCAGCATCTCCGCGGCGTTCTTGAACTGCTCGTGTTCCAACAGGCGCTGCACCAACTCCGCCCGGGGATCTTCTTCCTGCTCTTCGGCGGCGGCCTCAGGGTCGGGCGGCAAAAGCATTCGCGATTTGATGTAAATCAGCGTCGCCGCCATCAGGATGAATTCGCCCGCAACATCAATGTTTAATTCCTTCATCAGCCGAAGGTAGTCAAGATACTGCTGCGTGATCGTGGCGATGGGAATGTCATAGATGTTCAACTGCTGCTTGCGAATCAGGTCCAGCAGCAGATCGAGCGGGCCTTCATACATCTCAAGCTTCACGGGCGGCGCGGGCATGTTGGCTCGCGTGGCGCGCTTCGCCTGCTCGGGTGTAGATTCGCCCGTGACTTCGCTTGCGGGCTCCGGCGCCGATTCCCGGCCGGACTCGCTCCGAGCTTCCGGATCTGGTGGACGATTCTCTTCAAGCATTCAGGTCAACTTCACCGCGGCTCGCACTTCGTCCATGGTCTCCTGAGCGATCACCCGAGCCTTCCGGGTTCCCTTTTCCAGGATGTCCCAAACCTTTTGGGGCGCCTGCTCATAGGCTTTGCGCCGCTCCTGGACCGGCTCAAGAAACTTGTTCAGGGATTGAGTCATCAGTTTTTTGCACTCCACGCAGCCGATCTCCGCCGTCCGGCACTCCCGGTTGGCGCGCTCCACGACTTCCGGCTGGGAAAAAATCTTATGGTGATCGAAGACGGGACATATTTCCGGGTCGCCGGGATCATAACGGCGTTGGCGCGCCGGGTCCGTCATCATGCCCGCCACTTTCTTGCTGACGACCTCGGGGGGATCGGAAAGGAAAATGGCGTTGTTATAGCTCTTGGACATCTTGCGGCCGTCCGTGCCGCGCAGGCGCGGGCTGGGCGTGAGAAGCGACTGCGGCTCAGGAAATATGGGTTTGACCGTACCTAATCCGTTGTTAAGAAGGTCCGCCTTTTCCGCAAGAGAAGCACTCCGGAAGTGCTTGGTTATAAGCCCCCTCTTGTCGTCGACCACCCTCGGAGAATCTGGGAACAACTGTATGTTGATTGAGTGTGGCAAGCCTGCACTAGTTCCTAAGCCTGACCACCCTTCGTCGGGGTAATCCGGTAAGATGAGTTCACCGTATGCGATATTGAACCGCCGGGCGATCTCGCGAGTCAATTCCACGTGCGGCACCTGGTCTTCTCCCACGGGAACGCAATCGGCTTTGTACATCAGAATGTCGGCGGCCTGCAAAACCGGGTAACCGAGAAAACCGAAAGTGTGGATGTCGCGGTCTTTGATGTTTTCGAGCTGTTCTTTATAGGTGGGAACGCGCTCCAGCCACCCGAGCGGCGTTACCATGGAAAACAGCAGGAACAACTCGGCGTGCTCCGGCAGGCGCGACTGCACAAAAAACACGGCCTTCGCGGGATCAAGCCCCACCGCCAGCCAGTCCGTGACCATTTCCTGAATGTTGGATTGCAGGTCCGAGGGATCGGCGTATTCCGTGGTCAGCATGTGCCAGTCCGCGACAAAATAATAACAGTCGTACTGGTCCTGAAGCTTGACCCAGTTCTCGAGAGCTCCGACCAGGTTGCCCAGGTGCAACTTCCCCGTCGGCCGCATTCCGCTTAATACTCGCGGCCTCTTATTTCCAGTCTGAATCATAAATTGGAATCCCTGCCACTCTTGGAGCAGAAGAGGAGCTTGCCGCGCGCCCCCATGTGTCTCATTCGATTCATCGTAACATAAGTGGCGTTCAAACGAGAAGGAAGCGCTGCCCGGAACGCTGGCGCGCCGGTGCAAGGCTCGAATCATCGGTTGCAAAAAAGCGCGGCATCGCTCAATCGGCAATTGAGAACCTCATTCCGTGTGTGATAAGCTTTGGGCCGCGTTGAGCGGGAGCGCGGCTCTCCTTTTGCCCATCGCAATCAGAATACCGCTATGAAACGAAGAACCTTTCTGGCAGTTGCGGCCGCCGCCGCATTTGAAGGCACAAGTCAAATGATGAACGCGAAAACTCCATCCATACCGATTATCGACACGCATATTCACTTGTTTGATCCCAGGCGACCCCAGGGGATTCCCTGGCCGCCCAAGGATGACCCCATTCTCTACAAACCCGCTTTGCCCGCCCGCTACCGGCAGGTCACCGAGGGCGAGGGCGTCGTGGGCGCGATTGAAGTGGAGTGCAGCCCGTGGCTTGACGACAACCAGTGGGTGCTCGACGTCGCCGCCAAGGACCCGGTGATTGTGGGGACGGTCGGAGACCTGGAGCCGGATAAGCCCGACTTCCGTCTGCAACTCGAACGCTTCCACAAGAACCCTTTGTTCCGTGGCATCCGGTATGGAAACCTGTGGGGCAGGGACCTTAGCGTCCAACTCTCCAACCCCGACTTTGTCGCCGGGCTTAAGGAACTGGCCAGCTCCGGGCTGGAGATGGACACCGCCAACCCCGACACGGTTCTGATCGCCGCGGTGCTGCGCCTCACCGACCAGGTTCCGGACCTGCGCATTGTGATCGACCACCTGCCGCAGTATAATCCGCCCGCTGAAGGGCCCGCGCGCAGCGAATACGAGGCCAATTTGCGCGAGCTTGGGAAACGGCCCCAGGTCTACGCCAAGCTCTCGGAAATCCTTCGGCGGGTCGATGGCCGTGTTCAGATGGACGTGGATTTTTACCGCCCCCGGCTCGATCAGATGTGGGAGATTTTCGGCGAGGACCGCCTGATGTACGGCAGCGACTGGCCGAACAGCGACCACATTGAGACCGTCCCGCAAGAGCTGACCCTCGTGCGCAGTTATCTTGCCGGCAAGGGCTCGGCAGCTGCAGAGAAAGTCTTCTGGAAAAATTCCGTGGCGGCTTACCGATGGACCCGGCGCGACCAAAGCCAGCCTACGCTTGGGTAACCCACGCCTTATTGTGCAGCAGGAACGGCGCTGGAGCGCCTGCGAGCGTAGCGCAACATTCCTGTGAAGCCGTCAACCTGCCGATAATAGAACTCTGTGATTCAGGAGACGCCGTTGGATCGTTCCTTGAGACTACAAGCTGTCTTGCTGGCGATGGTCCTGGGACTTTGCTGCGCGGCGTGCTCAAGCCACCGCGAGCAGCCCGTGGCAAAACAGGCGTCCCCGCCCAAGGTGGAGGCCAAGGTACCCTCCGACATCTGGAAGTCTGAAACCACCGGGAAAGAATATCGCGTGAGGATTGACGGAGACCGCTTCACCGCCGACTGGGTCAACCTGCCTCCCGCCGCCGCCCAGCACGGCGCTTACATCCATACTGTTTGCCGGCGCTCGGGCTCCAAATGGGCCGGCACCTCCAGCATCTTTATGCCTTGCACCGTCGGGCAAGGAAAAGCCGAGCACATTGCCGACACCTGCCACCTGACCCTGAAGATCGAAATCGAATCTGTCACCAAAGATCGCATCACCGGACGCGGGCAGAGCCTTGAAAAATTCGATTGCATGCGTTGCAAGGTCATCGAAGCCGGCTGGGTCCATTTCCATTGGGTCCCGGCAAGCTAGCTGCGTCCGCCACCAGGAACCCGTTCCCAAAGCCACCCGACCACGGCTAAAAAGTTGTTGACATCTACAGGTTTGTATGGACAACTAGTAGGCATGTAGGTGATCCATGGCCAACCAAGTTGATGATTACGTCAAGCGACCCTTGCAGTATGGGAATATCGACGGACTGGAGGAGTTGGCTGTGGGACTGATATGGGCAGGATTTGCCTTGTTCTGGTGGTTCCAGGAAATTGCGCCTTCAAGCTCTGTTTGGCGCGGCGAAATGAGATTGGTTCTTTGTATGGGGACCTTCGGCCTTGCAGTCCATTACGGCAAGAAAGCGCTAAAGAAGCATATCACCTATCCGCGCACCGGCTACGTGAAGTATCGGCAGACGCCAAAAGGCGTTTGGAGGATTGTGGCGGGCGCGTTGACAGCGGTTGTTGTTGCACTTGCTGTTGCCTTCGTATCGCGGCACTCCGCGTTTCCATCCTTCACGATGGTGGTAATCGCCTTGACGTCGGCCGGGTGGGGCCTGGCGTATGCCATGCTCACCCGCCTGGACGCGGTATGGCGATGGGTGGTGCTGGTGGTGTTGGTCGCCGCGCCTCCGGCAGTCACCATGCTCCCGCTGGACCCCTTATGGCGGGACCATTTGCCCTTTGTGTTGCAGGGCCTGATTTTCATGGTGTCCGGGACAATTGGCCTAGCGCTCTATCTCCGCCGGAACCCGCTTCCGCAAGAGGACGCTGAATGAACGAACAGGCCAGAAGTATTTCCAGTCTTGACCGGGTGATCCACGAGCCGGGGCGCCTGATGATTGTCGCCTTGCTTTCGGGAGTCGAAGAAGCCGACTTCCGCTATCTGCTGCACGAGACTGCGCTGAATAAGGGCACGCTCTCCAGCCATCTGGCCAGGCTGGAGGAAGCCGGATACGTGGCGATTACCAAAACCTATCGGGGAAAGGTGCCGCAAACTCTGTTGAAGCTCACTCGAGCAGGCCACAAGGCCTTTGGCCAGTACCGAAAGACGGTGAAGGAGGCGCTCACCCCGGCGACGTAGCCACGCCATGCCTCTTGGCCAGTGGGCGCGAGCCTGTGTGGCCAGGGAAGACTCCGCGGCGCCAAGCCTGTGCCGCGGCACCTCTATCCGGCCTTGGCTTTTTTGATTTCCTCGATGAGGGGCGGGACGATTTCAAACAGGTCTGCTGCGACGCCGTAGGTGGCGATTTCAAAGATGGGGGCTTCGCGGTCTTTGTTGATGGCGACGATGGCGCGCGAGCCTTTCATGCCCACCTGGTGCTGGATGGCGCCGGAAATTCCAAGCGCAATGTAAAGCTTGGGAGCCACCGTCTGCCCGGAGCTTCCGATCTGGCGGTCCATGGGGAGCCAGCCGCTGTCGCAGATGGGGCGTGAGGCGCCGACTTCCGCGCCCAGGGCTTCCGCAAGGTTCCTGGCGAGTTCCAGGTTTTCAGGCTTCTTGATGCCGCGCCCGACCGCCACAATGATTTCCGCCTGGCCAAGGTCTACGGCCTGCTTGGCTTCTCGAAATTTCTCCTGGGGTCGGGTGCGGATTGATTCCGGAGAGACCGTTACGGCCATGGAAGTAATCTTGGCCGGCTCGGCGCCGCGCCCGACGGAGTCTTCCCGGAAAGCCGCGGCCTGGAATGCGACGAAATAGGGCGGCTCGCCCGCGAACTCCACCTCCGCCAAAAACTTGCCCTGAAAAACCTGCCGGATAAAAACGGCGCGCTCTTCTTCCCGGCGATAGCTGAGGCAGTCTCCGACGAAGCCACGGTCAAGCGAAGCGGCCAGCTTGGGGGCAAAGTCCCGCGCCTGATACGTGTGGCTGAAAACCACAAAGCGCGGCTGCCGGTTTTCGATTACTTCCCGGAGCGCCAGGCCGTAACCGTCCGGCGTGTACCGGGCGAGTTGCGGTGAGTCCACCGCCAGCACTTCTGCGAGGTCCGCCCGGGCAAGCTCCGCGGCAAGCGCCTCAACCTTATCGCCCAGGACGACGGCGGCAACGCTTGCATTGAAGTCGCGGGCCAGTTGCTGCGCCGCCGCCACGGCTTCCCAGGCGGCACGCGCCAACTTGCCCTCTTGCTGTTCGGCAAAAACCAAGATTTCATCGGCCACGATGGGTCTTCTTTCTCTGTAAATTCCGTATGCGGGGAGCGTGTCATTCCGTGCGCAGCAAGGAATGACGACATCGACTTTTTGGGCGACCCGTTAAATCACCTTCGCGTCGTTCTTCAGTTTATCGACCAGCTGCACGGCGATTTCCTTGGCGCCGCCCTCGATAAATTCCGTCTGCGAAGTTTTTTTCGGAACGTAGACGCGGGAAATCTTCTGGCGCGGCGCCAAGGCTCCGGCATCCAATCCCAAATCCTCAAGCGTCAGCTTTTGGAGCGGCTTGTTCTTGGCCGCCATGATTCCTTTGAGCGTGGCATAGCGCGGCTTGTTGATGCCCGATTGAATGGTGAGCAGAGCGGGCATCGGCGTCTCAACCCACTCGAACCATCCGCCTTCAAGTTCGCGTTTGGCTTTGAGGCGCCCGTCCTCCACTTGAATTTCCATGATGATGGTCGAATGAGGCAATCCCAGCAGCTCCGCCAGGATCACTCCGGTCTGCGCAAATCCGCAGTCGTCGGATTGCAAGCCGGTCAGCACCAGGTCGGGATTTTCCTTGCGAATGGCGGCGGCAAGCGCCCGGGCTGTTCCGAGAGCGTCCAGGCCGGCGAAAGCGGGATCATCAAGGTGCAAGGCTCGGTCCGCGCCCTTGGCCAGCGCTTCCTTGATGGCTTGCGAGGCGCGCGCGGGCCCGAGCGTGCAGACCACGACTTCGCCTCCGTGCTTTTCTTTCAGCCGCAGTCCTTCCTCCAGCGCGTAAACGTCGGGCTCGTTCACTTCGTAGGCGATGTCGGATTCTTCAGCCCAGGTTGAAGTGGAGTTCACCTTCAGCAGGGCGTCCCGGGACGGGACCTGTTTAAGGCAAACGACGATTTTCACGCGGGAAATACCCCCCGGAAATAAAGTTCGTGCAGAGTGAAGAGGGCCCGGCTATTCCGAATAGCGCTTGAAAAGCAGGGCTGCGTTGGTTCCGCCAAAGCCGAAGGAGTTGGAGAGAACGTACTCCACGCTCGCCGGGCGAGCCCGGTTCGGAACGTAATCGAGATCGCAATCGGGATCGGGGTTTTCGTAGTTGATGGTGGGCGGCAGGATCTGGTCCCGCAGCACCAGCGTGGCGACTCCCGCCTCCAGGCCTCCCGCGCCTCCCAGCAGATGTCCCGTCATGGATTTTGTGGAACTGACGCCGATCTTCCGGGCATGATCCCCAAAGACCTTCTTGATGGCCAGCGTTTCCAGCCGGTCGTTGTAAGGCGTTGAGGTGCCGTGCGCGTTGATGTAGCTCACCTGCTCCGGCGCCACCTTGGCGTCGCGAAGGGTGTTCTGCATCACCCGGACGGCCCCGTCGGCGTTTTCGGAAGGCTGGGTAATGTGAAAAGCGTCTCCGGACATCCCATAGCCCGCCACTTCCGCAAGAATCCTGGCGCCTCTTTTGACGGCAAACCCCAGTTCCTCGAGGATCAGGACGCCGGCTCCCTCGCCGATTACGAAGCCGTCGCGGTCGCGGTCAAAAGGCCGGCTGGCCCTTTCAGGCTCCGCATTGCGGGTGGAGAGGGCGCGCATGGACGCGAAACCTCCCACTCCCATGGGAGTGATGGCGGCTTCCGCGCCGCCGCAGATCATCACGTCGGCGTCACCGCGCTCGATCAGCCTGTAGGAATCGCCGACCGCATGGGCGCTTGAGGAACACGCCGTGCAGGTGGCGGAATTGGGACCTTTGGCCCCCCATCGGATCGAGATGAATCCGGAGGCCAGGTTGACAATCGCCGCCGGAATGAAAAAAGGGGAGATCTTTCGCGGTCCGCCTTTCATCAGCGCCGTGTGCTCGCGCTCGATCACGTCGAATCCGCCGATCCCGGAACCGATGTAGACGCCGGTGCGCTCCGCGAATGCCGGGGTGATCTCAAGCCCGGCCTGCCGGACGGCAAACTCCGCCGCCGCCATGCCGAACTGAATGAACAGCCCCATCTTCTTGACTTCTTTTTTTTCGATAAACTGCAGAGGGTCGAATCCCTTGACCTCTGCGGCGAAGGTGACGGGAAATCCAGTGGTGTCAAAATGGGTGATGGGCGCGGCGCCGCTCTTGCCCACGAGGAGGCTGTTCCACGTTTCTTCGGTTCCCACCCCGAGGGCGCTCACCAAGCCAACGCCTGTCACCACAACTCTTCGCGCCAACCTTTGTCCCTCCTGGGGGGCGAATGCGTTCAATTCTTCGCGGGCTTGACGTGGGCTTGAATGTAGGTGATGGCGTCTTTCACCGTCTGGATTTTCTCGGCGTCTTCATCGGGGATCTCGATTTCAAACTTCTCCTCGAACGCCATCACCAACTCCACGATATCCAGCGAGTCGGCCCCAAGGTCGTCGACAAAGTGCGCCGTCGGGGTAACCTCCGCTTCGTCAACTCCCAGTTGCTCAACGATAATCTGCTTGATCTCTGCTTCAACCGAAGCCATAAAAGTATCCTCCTCAATCTTCACGGGGTTGGCTATTCTAACTTTAGCGCCAGCACGCGTCAAGCGGCCTGAGCCGGTGGAAGCATCTGCCTTCCGCCGGGGACTCGCCTTTCCTGCGGACAAACTGCCTTTGGGTTAGCTTCAAGCCATATACAATCCACCATTGATATTCAAGACGTGCCCGGTAATGTAGCCTGCTTCTTCCGAAGCGAGGAAACGCACCCCATAGGCAACCTCCCGGTCGGTTCCTATTCGGCCGAGAGGAATCACACTCAATAATTTATCATGGACTCCGTCCGGCAGCTTCTCGGTCATGGGGGTCTCGATGAATCCCGGGGAGACCGCGTTGACGGTGATATTCCTCCGGGCAACTTCCGACGCCACCGCCTTGGTCAGCCCGATCAAGCCCGCCTTGGAGGCCACGTAGTTGGCCTGGCCGGGATTGCCCGCCTGCGCCACCACCGAACTGATGCTGATGATGCGTCCGTACCGCTGCCGCACCATGCCCGGAAGAACCCCTTTGATGCAATGGAAAGCCCCATCCAGGTTGGTTCTCAAGACGGCGTCCCAATCAGCTGTATTCATTCGCAAAATCAAGTTGTCGCGCACCACTCCAGCGTTGTTCACCAGAATATCAATCTTTTTCCAGGTTTCCAAAACTTTGCTGATGCCGGCATGGACGGCTTCGGGATTCGCGACATCGACGCTTAACACCAGGGCGTTTCTGCCCAGGGCCTCGATTTCCTTGGCGACGGCTTGGAGCTTTTCCTCATTCCGGCTGGCCAAAGCAACGTCCGCGCCGGCTTCCGCCAACATCAGAGCGCAAGCCCTGCCGATGCCTTGAGAGGCTCCGGTGACCACCGCAATGCGACCTTCCAAGCTCATCATTTACACCCAGCCCGCGCCTTCAGCCCAAAAGTCCCGCATCTCTGATGCATGCGGAGTCCGCATGGTTACGCGGATTTTAACGCGGCGATCGAATCGTTCACGGAAGCCAGATTCCCGGCCTGGAACGCCTGCGCCGCAGGATCAATCTGCCTCAGCAATCCTGAAAGGACTTTCCCCGGGCCCGCCTCCACGAAAAGTTCCACGCCTCGAGCGCGCAGCGCTCGCATGGAATCCGTCCATCGCACCGGGGCCACAACCTGCCGCTTTAAGCCCTCGCGAACCTCTGAAGCCGAAAACACTATTGTAGCATCTGCGTTCCTAACCACCGGAACCTGGGGATCGCGCATGGCCGCCTGATCCAGGTCCGCCGCCAGGAGGTCCGCTGCGGGCTGCATCAAGGCGCAATGGAAAGGCGCGCTGACGTTCAGCTTCAGCGCGCGCTTTGCGCCGCGAGCTTTCGCAAGCTCAATGGCCCTGTCGACGGCGCTTTGATGGCCGGCAATCACAATCTGGCGGGGTGAATTCAAATTGGCGGGAGACACCACTTCACCCTGGGCCGCCTCACGGCAAATCTCTTGGACGGCGCCGAGCTCCAGATCCAGAATCGCCGCCATCGCTCCCTGGCCCACCGGAACAACTTCCTGCATATACTGGCCGCGTTTGCGAACCAGGCGCAGCGCATCGCCCAACCCGATCGTCCCGGCAATAACCAAAGCCGAATATTCGCCCAAACTGTGCCCTGCAACGTAATCCGGCCGGACGCCGTTCTCCTCCAGCACCCGCGCCGCGGCAACCGAAACAGCAAGGATTGCCGGTTGCGTGTTGGCCGTCAGTTGCAGTCCCTCGGCTGGTCCTTCAAAACATATTTTCGAGAGGGAAAAACCCAGAGCCGCATCCGCCTGCTCGAAAACCTTTCGCGCGGAGGCAAAATGCCCGGCCAGTTCGCGGCCCATGCCGAGCGCCTGCGAACCCTGCCCGGGGAAGATAAAGGCGATTTTAGGCAACTCCCATCCCCCAGGGGCAACCGGAAGCGGGCCCCCTCAGAGGCTCCCGACAAGCGCTTTTCCTCAAAAAATTGCCAATCCCTACCAGCGTATGAGCACCGAACCCCAAGTTACCCCCGCGCCGAAGGCGGACATCAAAATCAGGTCGCCTTCTTTGATCCGGCCACTGCGCACGCATTCATCAAGACAGATCGGAATGGACGCCGAGGAAGTGTTCCCGATCCTGCTGATGTTCGAATAGACTTTTTCAACGGGAATGTTTAGCCGCTCCCGGACCGCCTCCGTGATGCGCTGGTTGGCTTGATGCGGGATAAACAAATCGATCTCGTCGGGAGGAATTCCAGCCTGCTCCAAGACCCGGCACGAAACCTCTTCCAGGCTGCGAACGGCAACCTTGAACAGTTCGTTCCCGCGCATTTTGATAAAGTGATCCCGCGCCTGGACCGTTTCGCAACTGGCCGGCCGCGCGGTCCCGCCGGCGGGGATAAAAAGGTGGTCGGCAAGCGCCCCGTTGGTGTGCACTTCCGAAGCCAGGATTCCCGCGCCCGTGTTCACCGGCCCCAGGATGCAGGCCGCGACGCCGTCTCCGAAAATCACGCAGGTGGCGCGGTCCTGGTAATCCAGGTACCGGGAGAGCAGTTCCGCCCCGATAACCAGGGCGTACTTGGCCTTGCCGGTTTTGATAAACTGGTCCGCGACGGTGAGCCCGAAAAGAAATCCCGAGCACGCCGCCGCCATGTCAAACGCGCAGCAGGTGCCCGCTGCCAATTCCCGCTGGATCAAAGAAGCCGTGGAGGGCAGGGGCATATCGGGCGAAATCGTGGAACAGATAATTAAGTCGAGGTCCAGGGGAGAAAGCCCGGCCATTTCCAGAGCTTTCCGCGCAGCCTGGGCTGACAAGGTGGAGGTGGTTTCTTCGGGACCGGCCTGCCTTCGTTCTTTGATCCCGGTCCGCTCCGTAATCCACTTATCGGAGGTATCCACAAGTTTTTCAAGGTCGAAATTGGTGATCACCTTTTCAGGGAGCGCCCGACCCGTACCCAAAATGCCGGTTTGAATCATTCCGGTTCCTCAAAATCCTTTCAATTCTTGCTGAGCGAGGCGAGGGCCAATTCGCGCTCGATTTTTTCGTTTACACGGCCTTCTGAAAATTCCGCCGCCACCCGAATGGCGTTTTTCACCGCATTGGCATTTGAACCGCCGTGGCAGATGATACAAGCTCCCCGCACTCCCAGCAGCGGAGCGCCGCCGTACTCGGAGTAATCCAGCCGCTTCTTAAAATCACGAAAGGCTTTCCGGGAAAGCAGATAACCTACTTTCGAGGAAACGGAGCTTGAAAGAGCCTCTTTAAGAAGCGCTGAGACGGCATCGACAAGCCCTTCGCTGATTTTGAGCGCCACGTTGCCGATAAACCCGTCGGCCACGATGACGTCGACCCGCCCGTTAAAAAGATCCCGGCCCTCCACGTTGCCCACAAAATTGAGCGGCGCATTGTTCAGCCGCGCCAATGCTTCGCGGGTCACCTCATTGCCTTTGTGGGGTTCTGAGCCATTTGAGAGCAACCCGACGCGGGGTTTTTCCACGCCCAGAATCTTCCGGCAATAGATCTCTCCCATCACCGCAAACTGCTCCAGGTGTATGGCCTTGCAATCCACATTGGCCCCAACGTCCAACAGGACTGTCGCTTTTCCCCTCTTCGAGGAAGGGAAAACCTGAGCCAAGGCCGGCCGGTCCACGCCCTCGAGCGTGCCCAGAAGTATCTTGGCAGTGGTCATGACGGCTCCGGTGTTCCCGGCGCTGATCAGTCCATCCACCTTCCCGTCCCGGACCAGGCGGGCGGCGACCCGGATCGAGGAATCCCGCTTGCGCCGGAACGCTTTGGCGGCCTTGTCCTCCATCGTGACGGCTTCCGAGGCATGAACAACCTTGATCTTGAGGCTTCTTGCGTCCCGGGCGGCCAGTTCACGATCCAGAAGGTCCTGCGGGCCAACCAAAACAACCTCTGCATAGCCCGCCCTGGCTGCTTGCACAGCCCCCTCGATTTCAGGGACAGGGGCCATCTCGGATCCCATTGCATCAACGGCGATACGGCGCATGGTCTAAAAGGGCTATTAAGGGAATGTGCTTCAGCTCACAGGCTAAACAAAGTTTAGGCCTGGCTCCTGCTACCTTAGCTCGTTTCTTCTACCAGAATCGCCTCCCGGCCGCGGTAATTCCCGCAGCGGGGGCAAGCATGGTGGGGCAACTTCGTTTCATGACAGTTCGGGCACTCGGCGAGCCCCTGTTTTGCCAAGTGATCGTGGGCGCGCCGCCGATTGCGTCGCGCTCTTGAATGTCGTCTTTTCGGGTTTGGCATCCTGAATTTCCTTCAATACAAGTTCCCTTGCCAGTCTCATGAACCGGCAAGGTTGAATTTACAACAGTATCTTCCCTATGCTCCCACAGTTTGTAGTCTATTCCCCTCCATGGGAGCGGACGCTTTCCGTTCAGCCCCTCACTGCATTTTCTTTAAGACAGCAAAAGGGGAATCCTTGCGTTCAGAGGAACAGTCACAATGTTCAATGTTCCGATTCACGCCGCACGCGGGGCACAAGCCCAAACAGTCGGGGCGGCACAGCACCTTCATGGGAACGGACAAAAGCACCTGCTCCGTTGCCACGTCTTTCAACTCAACACCCTCCCCGGTGTAAAAGCCTACCTCCAATTCATCTGCCGGAAGTTCGACTTCTTCTTCCCGGGCGATGGTAGCCAGGGGACGGTATAACAAATCGAAACTGGATTCAACGGGAAGCTCGACTTTTCCGAGACATCGGTCACAGGAAGATTCGAGCTGCGCGGACACTCGCCCGCGGATACTCATCTCCTTTTCCACCAATTCGGCAGCAGCTTCTACCTTTAGAGGTCCTACTTGGCGGATGTTGACCTCATGGTAATCCACTGCTCCAGGTGGATAAGTCTCTGACACCGAAATTCGGTGAAGTTCAAGTTCCCGGAGGCTAATTAGCACCGCGGCCTCTTTAGTCCAAATATATAATTATAGCTTTCAGGCGATCTGTGTCAAGAAACGCTGATAAAACAAGGACTTACTTTCCGCCATCTAACCGGTCGGTTGGCGGCCCCATCTTCTGCGCAAGGCAATCATTGTACCAGGGCGGGGAAGAGGAATTATAAACCGAATCAGGGAAGCCATGCCTTCCTTCTCCAGCCGTGGCTTCTGTGCATTTGCGCATTTTTCTGCTAGGATTCCGGTGTGAACAGGGAATCGGGGCGCAAGCGAATCCTTGAGCTGGGGTGTGGCCGGGCAAAAACTCCCGGAGCCATCGGAGTGGATTTGAACCGGGAGGCTACCGGAGCCGATCTGATTTGCGACTTGAACCATCCCTTGCCCTTTGCGGACAGCGTATTTGACGAAACGCGCGCCGTGCATGTTATTGAGCATCTGGACGATATTGTCCGCACCATGAGCGAGATTCATCGGGTGACCCGGCCGGGAGGCCTCGCTTACGTGGTTACGCCTCATTATTCCGATTACAGTTCCTGGTGTGACCCGACTCATCGCTGGCACTTGAATAGTTTCTCGTTCTTCTACTTCAGTTCATTACACGGGCAGCACCCCTGGTACACACGGCTTGTGCTTTCGGAACGCCGCTTGCACGTGGAGCTGGCGCGAATCTGGAAATGGATGGGGATCGGCTGGGCCATCAACCATTCCGTGAAGCTTCGGCGCCTGTGGGAGATGTACCTCTGCTTCATCGTTCGTGGCAAGCAAATGGAATTTACTTTCGAAATTGTCAAGCAGCCGTAACCAAGGCGCTGCGCTCTGACCCCCATTTGAGGACGCGCTAATCCCCGGTGGCGGTCATAGTTTGGAGATCCGCCCCTGGGCCAGCAATCAAACCTTGCAGTTGAATCTCAAGTGAGTTCGAGCATTCTGGTGGAGTCCCGTGGAGTTTTCTCCCATGCGTGCTCTTACCTGCCGGCAGAGAAATCCGGGCGCTGGGCCTCGATCTTCTTCAGCCTGTCGATTCTGACGCTGTTGTTCTCCCTGGCTGCTTCGCAGGCTTTTCTGGCGGCTGCGGGAATCGCCTACGCGGTCCACCTCTTCCGGAACCACCCGCGAATCGCCTTTTTGCCCGTCAAGCTTCCGCTGGCGCTTTTTATCGTTTGGACAATCGTTTCAATGTTCTGGGCGGTCAACCCGGCGGCCGGGGGATTCCAAATTCGCAAGATGGTGTTGTTTCTCATTCTGCTGTTTGCGGTGAATCTCATCCTCAATTTGCAGCACCTCGAAACCCTCTATCGGGTGTTGTACGTTGAAGCCTCGATCGCCGGTGTGTATGCCGCCGTGCAATTCGTGATCCAGTACCGCGCGGTCCGCGCCGAACACCCCCGCAACATTTATTATTTTATGACTCAGACGCGCATCACTGGGTTCATGGGCCATTGGATGAATTTCGGCGGCCAGCAGATGCTGGTCTTTGTGATGTTCCTTGCCTACCTGCTTCTTTGCCCCCAAGTTCGTAAAATCTGGTGGCTCGTTGCCGGCATCGTGGCGCTTTCAATCGTTCTGAATTTCACCCGAGGAGTGTGGGTGGGTTGTTTTGTGGCAGCCCTTTATCTTCTGGCCCGCTGCAAAGCTCAATGGCTGTGGGGCGTGCCCATCCTCCTCGGAGCAATCCTGCTGGCGTCGCCGCACATGCTCCAAGAGCGGCTGGACTCCATCGTCCGTCATGGAAGTGACAAATCGATTGCGATGCGCTTGGAGATGTGGAACGTCGGGTGGAAGATGATCAAGAAGCATCCCTGGGTGGGCGTGGGCCCGAACAACGTCAATGAGGACTATGTGGAGTATCTCCCGCCCGGGAAATCGCCCCGCCCGGGATATCACGAGCACTTGCACAATGACTATATCCAGTTCGCCGCCGAACGCGGCCTGCCGTGCCTTGCCGCCTATCTCTGGATGATGGGCGCGTTGCTATGGAACTATTTTAAAATTCGTAAAAAGTCCGTCGCCGGCCGATGGATTGTTGATGGAGCGATTGCGGCCTGGCTGGCTCTGGCTGTTGAAGGTTGCTTTGAGTTCAATTTTGGGACTTCGCCGGTGCTCATGTTGTTTCTCTTTGTGGCTGCCACTCCTTTTATCGTGGCTCAGGCGGAAACATTGGAAACCCGGCAACAGCGTCGCTGACTTCCTGATTTCTGCTGCCCCCTATTATGCCTTCCAAACGTCAAATGCTGCGCAGTTCATCGGTGGTGGCGGCGTTTTCTTTTTTGGGCAGCCTCGCCGGGATCTTGGTTGAAATCTGCATCGCCGCCAAGCTGGGCCTTTCAAAAGCCTCAGACACCTTTTACGTTGCCTACACGGTTCCTTACATCATTACTAATCTGATTTCCGCCACCGGACAATTTTCGTTAGTGCCGTTCTACTCTTCCCTCGAAGCTTCGCATTCTTCCGAGGACCTCTGGCGGGGCCTCAGCTACGCCGCCAACGTCGTCTTTTTGGGCCTGAGCGCGCTCGCGGCGCTGGGCGTTCTGGCGGCTCCCTTGCTCATCCGGGGGATCGCTCCGGGTTTCACTCCCGCGCAGACAAAGCTCGCCACCCAGCTTGCCCGGTGGCTTTTCCTGGTGATTGTTCCGGCAGGCGTGGCCGAGACCCTTCGCTCGTTCCTGCTCAGCCAGCATCGTTTTGCCGTTCCTTCCTCCGCCGGCCTTTTCAGGAACGTCACGGTCGTTGCCAGCATTTTGCTGGGGTTCAAACGGTACGGCTTCTATAGCATCGTCTTCGGATACCTGGCAGGCTATCTGCTGCAATTCGCCGTGATGGCGGGACAGCTTTTGATCTCTTTTCCGGTTCGCTATTGGGCAAGCCTCAAAGGCTCCGGTGAAGCGTTCCGCAACCTGCGTGGGGCGGGCCTCGCTCAGGTGATGACCGCGCTCAGTTGGCAGGGCTTGGTGATCGTCGAAAGAATCATTGCTTCCTTTCTGCCTCCCGGAACCCTGACGGCGCTGGCTTACAGTATTCGGATCATGTCGGCGCTTGCGGCAGTGCTGGCGGGCAGCGTGGGCACGGCCGTGCTGCCCACGCTATCCAAAGCCTTTGCGCGCCGCCAGATGGAAACCGTGCGCAAAGTGTTTCGCGATACGCTTGAGTTCGGTCTGGTCCTGACCAGTCCGGCCTTCGTATTTTGTCTGATGGTTCCTCAAGACATCATTCGCCTGGTTTTCGAGCGAGGCCGCTTTACTGCCGCCTCGACCGCGCTGATGTCTCAGATTTTCTTCTATTACATTCTCAGCATCTTCTTCTATGCGGCCCTTCGGGTGCTCAACTTTTATTTTTTCGCGCGCAACGAAGCCCGGCTGTTTGTGCGGCTCAGCCTGTTTCAGTTCAGCCTGAACATTGCACTTGATCTCTTTTACGTTTTCGCCCTGCATCTGGGCGCCATCGGCATCCCGCTGGGCTTTCTAACCAGCGCCGCGGCCACTTGCGGGCTTGCGGTTTACCGGGACTACGGCGACCTTCGGGATAGCCTCGATCGTTCTCTTGGTATACTGGCCCTCAAAGTGGGGGGCGGGGTCGCTCTGGCCGTGCTCGTCATGGAGGCGATGAAGCTTTGGCTGCAAGCGCCCCCAACGGGTCTTGGGAATTTCGTTTTCCTGGTTGAGGCAGGATTGATCGAAACGGCCGTTTTCTTTGCGGTGCTCTTTGTCACCCGGGCTGTGCGCGTCTCCCAGCTAACGGCCTTATGGAGCCGCCTGGAAGAATCCTAGGGCGCCGGGGTTGGCGGTTCACGAGAAGAGTTGATGGCAATGCGTGATCGCTTATACAAGGAAGTGCTAAGAAAACTCAGCCGCCGGTCGCGGCGCAAGAAGTTTGAGCTCTTCCATCAGGTTTTCCAGCCGCGGCCCGAGGATTGCATGCTCGACGTGGGCGCGAGCGGCCAGCCCTTCACCGGTTACACCTTTGAGGACTACTACCCGTACCTGGAACGCATCGTGGCGGGTGGTGTCGATCCGCGCGAAGTCCGGGACGCGCGCCGGCTTTATCCGAAAGTGAAATATGCCATGTTCGACGGCTGCGCGCTTCCTTTCGCGGACAAATCCTTCGACATCGTCTTTTCCAATGCCGTCATCGAGCACATCACCGGCGAAGGCCGGCAGGAGCAGTTCGCGCGGGAAATCATGCGCGTGGGCAAAAGCTGGTTTGTGACCACGCCGAATTACTGGTTTCCCCTGGAGAGCCATTATCATCTGCCCTTCATCCAGTTTTTGCCGCCTGAGGCGCAACGCATCTACAACCGCCTGTTGGGCACCGCCATCCCCAAAGGCGCCCTTGAGGATCTGGCCCTGCTTTCCGCCCGGCAATTGCAGCGACTGTTCCCCGCAAGCCGCGTGGTTAAAATGCGTGTTACGTTCTGGCCCGAGACGCTGGTGGCCTATTCGGTAGCCCCCAAAGTCCGCTCAGTTTTGTAGAGCCGGGCTTTAGCCCGGCACGGCACTTATCATGGATCAGAAGAACGTTGCGGTTTGCATCATTGTTGAAAACCTGCCATTGCCCTTTGGCCGGCGCACCTGGCAGGAAGCCTACACGCTGAGGGAGGCCGGCTATCGCGTATCGGTGATCTGTCCCAAGGGCCGGGGGTTCGAAAAGAGCCGTGAAACGATCGAGGGAATTGAAATCTACCGGCACCGCCTGTGGGAGGCTTCCGGACCTTTCGGCTACCTGTTCGAATATGCCTGGGCGCTTGTTTCGGAATTCTGGCTGGCGCTCAAGGTCTACCGCCGGACGCGCTTCCGGGTGCTGCACGCCGCAAACCCTCCGGACACTCTCTTTCTGATCGCCCTTTTCTTCAAACTCTTCGGCGTGCGATTCATCTTTGACCATCACGATCTGAATCCTGAACTTTTTGAGGCGAAGTTCGGAAAGCGCGGCCTGCTTTATCGCCTGGTCTGCCTGGCGGAACGCCTGACGTACCGCACGGCGACCGTTTCGATTGCCACGAATGCGTCCTGTCGCGAAATTGCCATCCGCCGCGGCGGCATTTCCCCTGGCCGCGTTTTTGTCGTTCGAAGCTGCCCGGACTTGAAAAACATCCGCCCGCAGCCGCCGAACCCCGCGCTCAAGGAAGGCAAGACTTATCTGGTGGTCTACGTGGGAGTGATGGGCCCGCAGGATGGGCTGGACCTGCTGCTCGAATCGGTTGAATACATTCTCAGGATCGCAAGACGCGACGACGTTATGTTCGCGATCGTCGGAGCAGGAACGGAATTACCACTCCTGAAAGAAATTGCTTCCCGGAAGCGCCTTGGCACGCACGTCCGGTTCACCGGCCGCATTCCCGACGCCCAACTCGCCGCTTATCTTTCCACCGCGGATGTGGGCGTGGCGCCCGACCCCAGAAACCCCATGAACGATAAATCCACCATGAACAAGATTCTCGAATACATGGCCCATGGGCTGCCGGTGGTCCTTTACGACCTTACGGAGGGCCGCCACTCGGCGGAAGACGCCGCGCTCTACGCCCAGCCCAACGATCCCGTGGATTTTGCAAAGCGGATTTTGGCGTTGCTTGATTCCGGGGAGTTGCGCCGTGCGCTCGGTGCGCGCGGCCGCCGAAGAATTGAAGAGAGTTTGAACTGGGACATCGAGAAGCGCGCGCTGCTCAAGGCGTACGCTACCGCGCTCTCGGCACGGTAGCGCCTGCCTGTTTCGGAGGTCTGCGGTTTTTCCAAACGAGAATCGCGCAGTGGAAGCATCGCGCCTGCCGCCGCGCCTACGGCTCGCTTTGGCCGTCGCGCTGGCGCGGACTGTTGCTGGGCGTTCCCCAATGCATGATGGTATCTTCGGCCATATCCATGGGCTTTAGGTTGTGATACCACCCGTGCGCGGACAGCGTGTCCGGGTAGTCGTGAATCAGCATGCCGGGCTGATTGATCGGTAATTCCTTGGCGATGGTGGCGTCCGGCCGGGCCACAAACGATCCCCAGTGCGAATAGGGCGCTGATGAATTGTTGCACACGGCCCACATGCGATTGTCGGCGCAGCGCGTGGGCACCTCGCGCACGTTCAGCGTGTCCAGGCAGTCCGGGCGCTTGCCTCGGGCGTTATAGAAGGAATGGATCATCACCTCCGCGCCCAGCTTCCGGTAGGCCATATAATGCTGCGGCCAGCAGATGTCGTAGCAGATGGCCAGTCCCACCTTCACGCCGCGGATGTCGTGCGTCACCAGGCGGTTGCCGGCCGAATAGAATTTCTGGTCGCCGGTGGGATGGAGTTCCTGGTTGTTGCCGGTCAGGAAGCACTTGTCGTAGCGGTTTACGATCCGGCCTTCGGGATCGATCAGATACTGACAATTGGTGGGCTTCGTGTTTTTGTCCAGAAAATGCGACGAGCCGAGAACCAGCCACATCTTCAGTTCCCGGGCCATCGCCCGCAAGCCGCTGGTCTCTTTCCGCAGCGTTTCCCAGTCATAGTTGTCGAAGGTCTTCAGGTCGACCCCGCCATATCCTGAAAGGCTTGCTTCCGAGGTGTGCAGCAGATGCGCCCCCTGCTGGGATGCCTGGCGCATAAAGTGGCGGACATACTTCGCGTTCTCCGCCGGGTTCGCGCCCACTGGAAACTGGCAGGTGGCGATCCTCAGTTTCACGGCGGGCTTCGCGCCCTCTGGCGCAGGCTCGGGAGTTGGCGCTGCCGCCGCGCTCGATACGGAAGACAAAGCGTTCAGTCCGGCCACGCCTGCCAGCGCCTTCCCCGTTGTCTTGATGGCCTGCCGCCGGGTGATCTGTTTTTCTGATGACATGGGGATTCTCTACCGCCTCCTTTTGAGTCCAAAAAACATTCTGACGATAGACCTATGCTGACGGCGCGTCAAGGCCGTCGAATGGGTTGGGCGTATCTCGCAGCCCCGTAGCGCAGACCTTTTCTGTAGGGGCGATTCACAAATCGCCCGGGCCAAAAGGGTTGTGAAATGTGGCGCAAGGCCCGCGTGGAGCGGCCGCTGGCCGCGCCGGCCTTGTGGCTTTTCGAGCCTGGGCGTTTTGCATTCAGGCAAGCGCCGAAATGCTTGGAACTTGAAGAGCCGCAGGGCTTGGGCGACCCCTGGCCGCCCGTTGTGAGCCCTGCGCTACAGAACGCGGGCGCTGCGGCCACGTAGCGGCGGCTTTACGCCGCCATTGTCCTTGTAGGGGCGGTGTCCCCACCGCCCGCTTTTGTACCGGCGGGTTGATCCCGCCATTTTGACTTTTTTGATTCCCCCCCTCTCCGTGGGGAGAGGGTGGCCGCGTATTGCGGCCGGGTGAGGGGGATGTCGGCGCGCCTCCGCCGCCCCGCCGCAACCAGAGTCCCATTGCGTTTCATCCGAGCTAGTGATATACCATCGGAGAAATTGTACGACCCCCCAGGAAGACCAGGGGTAGCCGCGGCGCCGTTCTTCTGCCGTCGGCCTTCACGACCTTCAGTTCTTGTTTTTTGTAGCGCCGCCCTTTAGGGCGGCACATGCTTTGCCTCGGCGTCGCAACTTTGACCCCGTGGGTTTGCATCCGGTAGCGCAGAGTCTGTTCGTTCCAGACTCTGCGCTACCAGCTAACCTTCATTTTGGCTGACCGTGGATTTGTGCGATGTCAAAGAGGTCCGCGATCAGGAATACGCTGACCGTGGCTACCAGCTTGACAATAGGCGAATAAAAGGCGAAACTTTAGGGAGCTGCGCTGCATGCTAACAGGGTGGTTAGCAAAGTTGCAGGGCAGAGGTGGCGTGCGATATGAGGGACCAGGATATTATGGGGATTGACGGTTTACCAGTCAGGAGTAGTGGAGCTTGGGCTCTGGAAAAGCTGTATTATCTCCGGTGTTACCTAGACATATTTTCGGTAGGTATGAAGAACAAGTGGGGCGGGCGACTATATTACGTCGACCTATTCGCTGGCCCGGGCCGATGCCGGGTGCGTGATTCTGAAGAGGAACTCGACGGTCCCCGCTTATCGCCCTGACGGAATTTGACTTCGCCAAGTACTATTTTTTCGAGTACGACCAGACTTGCGTTCAGGCGCTTGAGTCAAGGGCTAGGAAACGAGCACCGAACAAAATGGAAGACGTGAAAGTAATTCCGGGGGACTGCAACGCCATGGTTGATCAGGCGGGCATGCCGAAAGCTGGCCTCGGACTTGCTTTTATTGACCCAACAGGAATTTCGCAGATTTCATTTGAAACTATCCGCAAACTTGCCGAGGATCGTCAGATTGACCTAATAATAAATTTTAATGAGGGGATGGGAATTCGAATGAATCTCCACCAGTATACTCAAAGCGAAACGAACGCATTGAGCCGTTTTGTAGGAAGTACAGGGTGGATGGAGCGTTACCGGCAATCCCCAATGTCCTTTGACCAAGTGTGCTCCGAGATAGCGAAGGAATATTTGGCCAATTTGGAACAGTTAGGCTACCGCTCCGTAGACAGCGGCTGGATTCCTGTGAAAACGGACCAAAACGTATTGCTATACTACCTGTTGTTTGCGAGCAAGCACCCCAAGGGCAATGAGTTTTGGCACAAGATCAGACGAATTGATCCGTATGGGCAGCGGTCACTACTATACCCATGAACGCTCCGAAGAGATGTTAGGCCTAACAACCGCACGCGGGTTGGGAAGAAGTACGGGCGCAAGGAGAGTAGCAATGTCATTTGAATCTTCAATCGAATGGACGGATGCGACGTGGAACCCAGTGCGCGGCTGCACGAAAATCAGCCCTGGGTGCAAGCATTGTTACGCGGAGACGTTTGCGGAGCGGTTCCGGGGCGTGAAAGGGCATCCTTACGAGCAGGGCTTCGACTTGCGGCTCGTCCCTGAAAAACTTGGTGAACCGTTGCGCTGGCGCACCCCCAAGATGATCTTTGTGAATTCCATGAGCGATCTGTTTCATGACGGCGTGCCGGACGATTACATCGTGGCTGTTGCCGAGGTAATGCAGGCGGCGAAATGGCACACGTTTCAGGTCCTGACCAAACGAGCGTCCCGCCTTCGCAACCTCCTGGGGACAAAACTGCGCTTTGCCGGGACCCAGCCTCATATCTGGTGGGGAGTTAGCGTGGAAAACCGCAAGTACGGGCTTCCGCGAATGGAGCACTTGCGCTCGGCAAATGCGAAGGTCCGATTCCTTTCCGTCGAGCCGCTGCTTGAAGACCTGGGCATCCTGAATCTGCACGGCATCAGGTGGGTGATCGTCGGTGGGGAAAGCGGGCCCGGAGCCCGGCCGATGGAAAAAGAGTGGGTGCTTTCCGTCAGGAAGCAATGCCAAACTTCTGGTGTTCCATTTTTCTTCAAACAGTGGGGAGGAGTGCGCAAAGCCCTCGCCGGCCGCGAACTGGATGGCAGGACCTATGACGAGTTGCCCCGGAGGGTTGCGTCCCCAGTGCTCGAAGCTTCGAAATGTTACGAGCTTGCCGAAAGGGTTGAAGCCTCAATCAGAACTCGTCGCGATGTTGAGAGCCTTTCCCTTGCCGTCCCGTACTACTCGCTCGCTTAATCGTTAGCAGTTAGCCATGGCACCGGTTTTGTGCCGTGGTTTTTTGTGGGCCACAACCTACGAAGCCATGGCATGGAAGGTATGCCGTGGCTACCGAACTCCCGCCCGCACTCAAGCATTCCAACCTGACACGCTTCCGGTCACCTCTGGAATTGATTTCTTTCGCCCCTTGCGGGGCTGGTATGGTTTCTCGCGGTTGGCGCTTGTCCCATGGCTTACGCCATGGGTTAAATTCTTCCGCCCCCTGCGGGGGCTGGGGCGAGGCGTTGCAGCCTTTTGCCCCATGCGCGTGTGGCGGGGGACCGGAATCGGCCGGTATGATATTCCTCTGAAGCCGGCAGAAGCTCCGCGAGCCTTTCAGGCCCGGAGGGCCGAAAGATTTTAGCCCACGGCGCAAGCCGTGGGAATCGATTGGCGTTAAAATCCTTCTCAAGCCCCGGAGGTGCTTTTGTCAATCTGATCTGGCCCACTTTGATCATTTCATTTGGCCCACTCTAAGTTGCTGATTTCACTTTCTCTTCCCTTCCTGTGGTCTTTGGTTTTTTCGGTTCTCGGTGCTCTCCTTATAT